>Ga0209467_1000094_pt1 | contig 155810 bp, 139 predicted proteins | sample Higcelwee11metaG_FD_187175 | JGI IMG/M metagenome (GOLD analysis project Ga0209467, IMG submission 187175) | Freshwater pond sediment microbial communities from the University of Edinburgh, under environmental carbon perturbations - High... | ecosystem: Environmental > Aquatic > Freshwater >...
GGCTCACTTCACTGATGCTCCGGCCTTCTGGCGGCAGCACTTTCTTCAGTACACTCTGCCTTACTGCATGCGAATAACCCATAGATCGCCTCCTTTTAGGACACGCCATCTATATTAACACATAGGGGTGCTCGGGCAAGCGAGCCGTGTCAATGATGTGGCCTCGCGGCGCTTCGGTTGTCATTGATTGCTCCCGTCTGACCGTCCGCACAACGCCAAGTGTAACCTGCCGCGCCGCCACTGAAATAATAGAAACAAAATCAGACGCTCCCGGCGGTCAGGTTGACCCACTTGTTATGCCATTTGAACGGGCTCTCACCTCAACAGCTCGATCAGCGATAATTTTGCAGTGAAGATGCCCGGCGATCTAGTGACTCAAGAAAACGTATAGATGAAGCGACATGAGCATATATGACCAAAGACTCGTCATAATTAAGCATACGATTATCATGCGCCAGACTCTGATCATTGCGAACTTTATTGAAGGCATCAAGCGTTGAGATGCTTGCTTTAAGAATTCGCGCTGTCATTTCCGATTCAAGGTGTCCACCTTCTTGCAAAGCTTTGGTATACTCTCCAACGAGGCTGTGGAGCGGTTTGTCTTTTTCGGTAGAAATTCCGTGCTTCTGACAGAGTACACGGAGATACTTGACCGTAAATGTGTGCAACCGATCAAGGCCTACTTCCGGCTCGTTCCTCTCAATAGACTCTCGCACCTCTCGCGCCAGTAAGGCGAACTCACGTTCCTGACTATTGGGGATTAGCTCCACCAGTTCATGCGCCTCGTTATCCCCAGAAAGCCGAGCTACTGCTTTGCTGCATTCGTAATAGTTTCTTCGTACTTCTTCAGAAGCCAAGTCTAAAGGAACACACTGGATAAGATCTCGAAGCAACTTCGCAACGACATAATTAGGTTCTTGCGCCCAGAATGCTCTCAACCTATTAGCCTTTGAGCCACTACCATGATTGTATTTTTCCTCAAGAATGCTTAACCCTGTACTATCTATGACAAATTCATCGAACGTACGATTGGAAAAATCCAGAACGTAACCGGTATTCATGTTTAGCAAGGACTCGAACTGTCGTTTTTCAATGGACTTTAAATCAGACATTATTTATCAGCATAACAATATTAGATAGATCTGCTTATACCGCAGATTTTTAATTCTAAAGCATATAAGTAGCAAGTATAAAATCATATAAAACGCCATTGATTTCCTTATTCTCAGTCACTTATACCACAAATCTTTTTTTTATTTCAGGGTCTTATATGGATCGTTATAAAAACGCTATTTACACCCCATATTTTAAGAAATGCCTGCCCAATTCAGCAACCAGAATAAATGGGTCTGGAATGGTTATCTGAAGGGAAAAAACTCTTTCAAGTTAACGGCAAATATACGGCATAATCAGCAAACATACATACTCAGCATCAATTATCAAGGTTACTTAAAGGCTGATGCAATTCATCTTGCTGCAGTTATTCTGTCTGCGTTCTCGTGATGTAACCAAAAATATTTCACTGACTCGAATGCACTTCCTGAAGTACGTCTATGACTCTTTTACAAACAATCAAATTGAGGCTTTTTCACCTATTGCACTGCATTCCCAAATCCCCTGTTCCCAAATACCCCTCCCAAGACGTACGACGACTTGATAGAGGGAACTTACCTGCCCGGAACTTCTGTGCATCATTTATCATATGCAGAAGCCATGCGAATGATTTTCGTGTCTCAATAAACATTTCATCGCCTATGCATTTTTCGATATTAAAATCATTCCAATTTGAATTTCGATATCCGAACTGTCCAACAACAGAAATCTGTCTAATACAAAGATTAGAGCTAAGAAATTTCTCAATCAAGTTGTCACTTACTTTACAATCCAGTGCAAATCCGGCAAAATAGACGGGGGCCATCGACTCTCCTCCTTCCGTAGGTATTCCCAAGCACCTTGGCATTGAGTTGATAGACTTTTCCTGACTGGCTATTTGTTCTATATTTTCCGTTGTCAGTGTCGACTTTACCTCTATACAACAAATCACCTTCTCAACCGGAACAAGTTTGAAAAGATCGTCAAAATCTAAGGTTGGAATCGGATCAAAATCAGTAACGATAATATCAATTTGTGGGCTTATCCCGCCGATGCAGTCACATACGAACCCTGACTCAATGCCGATATCGTTTGGAAGATAACTTTTTAAGAGTGCAGCAAGTCTACGTTCACGAACTTGACCAATGCTACTGGAGTGTCCAATTGGTGATGTCTCTTCCTTCAAATATTTGAGAGACTGGAGCCTACTTACTATGATATCAGTTATTTTCGAGGTAGCCATTGTAATCTATATTTTCCTTCTTTCTGTGCATGAGGTTATAATCGGCACATAACGTGGCCGCGGAGCGCTGCTCATCCGACCTCAGGGCGGGTGAACGTAGAGCTAACCGGCGCTGCGCGGCTTTATCGTGCAGCGTCCAGCGACCAAAGGGAGCGCGGTTGAGCGCCGGGTTAGCTTTGTTCCGCACCTTCGGCTTCAATAGGCGGAGTGGCAATTCGTTGAGCCAAGTACTCTTCGATAGTCTCATGGTGATAGCGAAGCATGCCCATACGGCGTGAGTCGCGATTTTCAAGAAGAGCATCAACGATAGCTTCACGCGAGTGGGGCTCCAATTTCTCAAAACTACTCCATTCAATCCGCATGTCGTCGAGCATCCGCATCGGAAACCGGCAAACGTAGAACGTGCCATCATCGAGAATGAGATAAACACGACCATTGAAACTGCGCTCTTCATCTACTACAGGGCGAGTTTCAACTATTCGAGCTTGCGTGAGCATCTCTTCCCAAGACAAATTGGATACGAGCAGTTCGCGAGGATCAGCATGGCGCAACTCAGAAACAAAGCTGATCAGATGGCGATACTGAACAGCACCCTTTGCAGTTGTTCGAAGGTCGGGGGACGTTAGCGATGCGAGAACAACAGCTTTGAGGTCTTCAATACGTTCAGAAAAATCACGGTATCTACGCATTTCGTGTGTTCGAGTGCGGCCTTCAAACAATAGTCGTTGGAATAGTTGCGACCACTGACTCAGGAGGTGCAATCGAATTTCCTCAAGTCTTGAAAATGAGGTAATGCTGTTGTTGCTGGCCCGGTGAGTAAGAAAATTTATAAACTCGAAAATATATTTCGCTGTCTCGCGTTTCTGAATCGATGGGAATTCGATCTGGTCGATGATATCGGCCTTGTCTTTGTTGCGCTCATAAACTTGGTGGTCATGCATGACCTTTTCATCTACGAAAGCGTAAACAGGTATTGACTGTTCAACCGCTTTCAACACCTCTAGCTGCGTGATTGATAATTTGTCTCTGGATTCTAAAACGCCTGCCTTGGTAGAAAGTTGCTCCAACGCAGCAAAATCAAGTTGTGATGATGCCGCCGGAATCGCAATGCCCCCAAAGCGGGAACCGATGATCAGGATGACCATATCGCAACCAGGCACTTCCTTTAAGCAACTGTCGTGAGTATGCGATCGCGGATCGTAAAGTATGTCTGAATAGTCGCTCATCACCGGCTCGTAGCCCATGCCCGATATGAAAGGGCGCAATTCCGACCGGAGGATGTCCAAGTCGTAACAGGTTGAAGATACGAATATGCGAAGCCTTGCCATAGTGTGCTTTCAAAAAGCTAACAATAATTAGATTGATCCGCCTAAACCACGGATTTTTGAATTCCAACCCATATAACACGCATTCGAAAAACAACTCAGAGTACCGTTAATCACATAACTATTAATCTCTTATACCTTATGTCAGGTTTTATTTCTGCGTCTTATATGGATCAGCATAAAAACGTTGCTTACAAGCCGTCAACAGGACTTCGGACGCCAGACGGCACTCGATTCAAAATATGCGTATCGACCATGGTGGTACGAACATCATATTCGCCTTACAACGAATGAGCCGCAATCGTCATGGTTACTCATCCCGCAATAATCGCTTACTGAAAATATAGCGAAACATCTGAAAGTCATCAAAATATCACATCATCAACCAAGCAATAACGACGCCACATAGCACGTGATTGAAACATGGCGGCAGTTCCCTCCCTGTCAGTCGACGCAGTCACCCCTGATTTGAAAGCTCAGCAAAAACAACACCTAATCATTCGCCCCCCCATGCCCCTCAACCCTCTCCGCCCATTCGATCAGCTTATTCTCATCCATATCCTCCCACGGCTCGACCTTGCCGCAAAGAGCCTGTCCGATAAAAGCCTGTTCGATTTCGGATTTGTCGGAGGAGAAAACGTACTCGTCGAGAGCGGCTTCATCGTGGGGCTGGAATGCCCAGTAGGGTACGCCCGGCTTGCCGTCGTTAAAGAGAAAGAGTTTTTCGTCGGGGTCGAGATCCTGGTTCTCTTCGAGCGATTCGCTCTCTTTTGCAATCTCTTTTATTTCGGCATAATGTTTCAGCGAGAACTCGATAGGGCCGAGCATGGGATCGAACACCCGGCAATCAACGGTAATCAGACCGGCATCGGTCAGGACGTAGAGCATGCGACCGAACTTCCAGTATCCGCCATCGACAAGGATCGGTTTTGTAAAGGATTTCAGTCGGTGAAGTGCGGCAGTTCTGTCCATCTGTCGGGGTACTAAAGGTTTTCAGTGGATGAAAAGTCAATTACGGTTTAATTTACCTAATAGAGAGCGAAGGAAACAAGCATTAAGCGGATTTTCAGAAATGTTATCCCGGTTGTATGTTGCATCATGAAACAGGAGAACACAGATCTTACCGAGAACGGGATTTTCGAGAACATCGTCTTCGACTCCGAAAACCCGGCTCGCGGCATGTACGAAGAGTGCCGCTTTCTGCGCTGCGGCTTCGCCAATGCGGATCTTTCAGGCGTGACCTTCAGAGACTGCGCCTTCGAGGGGTGCGATTTCAGCCTGGCGAAGCTGAAAAATACCAGCCTGCAGGAGGTGCGATTCAGGGAGTGCAAGCTGCTCGGCCTGCAGTTCGGCGATTGCCGCACCTTTCTTCTGGAACTCGACTTCGAACGCTGTATGCTGAGGCTCTCGACCTTTTTCAAGCTGAACCTCAAAAACACCAGATTCAGGCAGTGCGACCTGCATGAGGCCGATTTTACGGAAGCCGACCTCACCGGGGCGATTTTCGATGAGAGCGATCTTTTGCAGGCGATATTTTTTCACACGAACCTCGAAAAAGCGGATTTCCGCTCGGCTTTCAACTACTCCATCAACCCCGAAACCAACCGCCTCCGAAAAGCGAGGTTCTCCCTGCCGGGAGTGATCGGCCTGCTCGATACCTACGGCATAGAGATTGATTGAAGGGCATCTCGAAAAAGTTTTTCCGCGCCTCGATTGCTCCGTTGTCCCGACTTGTCGGGATCGAAATCCTCATCCCGAAAGTATTCGGGACTCCGTCCGTCTTGCACTCAGGGCGCCCACGACACGTTATCGAGGTGCCTGAAAAACAGGTGAATTCAGAATTTTAGATGAACACCTATTGTTCCCAATACGGGAACAATGTATATTTCGATTAAAACCTTAACCACGAGGCATTGAGAGTCATTTCGCGAAAAACGCTTGTTCAGTTCTGGACGCAACACAGCGATGCTGAACAACCACTCAAGGCGTGGTTCAAGGAAGCCGAACAAGCACACTGGAGTTCACCCAATGCATTGAAACAATACTATCCGACAGCCAGTATTTTGAATAGTAATCGGATAGTATTCAATATCAAAGGAAACAAGTACCGGCTTATTACCATGATAAACTTTGACTATGGCCAGGTATTCATCAGATTTGTAGGAACCCATGCAGAATACGATAAAATTGACGCTACAAAAATTTAGGAGCACACGATGCAGATCAAACCAATAAAAACCGAACAGGACTATCAGCAGGCACTTGCGCGCCTGGAAAAGATATTCACGGCAAAACCGGGCACAAAGGATGGCGACGAACTGGAAATCCTCGGGATTCTCATAGAAAAGTATGAGCAAGAGCATTTTCCGGTCGATTACCCGGACCCGATAGAAGCAATCGAGTTTCGAATGGATCAAATGGGGCTGGATCAACAGGATTTGACAAGGATTATTGGATCGAAAAGTCGGACAAGTGACCTGTTAAACAGGAAACGACCATTATCTATCCGCCAGATTCGACTGCTGCATAAGGAACTGCATATACCCGCCGATGTATTACTGAAGGTATAGTTGAACGACATCCTCCATGCCCTACGAAATCCTTGAACATACCGCCGACATCCGGGTTCGCGTCCATGCCGCTACGCTTGAAGAGCTTTTCGCCGATGCACTTGCGGCCATGACGGAGATTCTCGGGCCGACAGAATCCGGAACCGGGCATGCCGATACGATTGAGTTGCGCATCGAAGCGCCGGACATCACCGCTCTACTCATCGATTTCCTCAACGAAGTACTGCTTGAAACCGCGCTGCGGAAAACCGCATTCCCTGATGTTGCCGTTCACCACATTACGGAAACATCGATCACTGGCACGCTTTCAGGGCAGCGGTTCGCTTCGCTCCGGCGCGACATCAAGGCGGTCACCTGGCACGAGGCCGATGTACGCCGGAACAGGAACCAGGAGTGGGAAACGATGATTGTGTTTGACATATAGAAAAACACCGCCATGGTACCGAAAAGCGTATTGAAGGAAATATCGCCCTGTGTATGGGAGATTCCGGATTCGTATCGCAACGATATGCGGGTGCCGGCCCGGGTGTATGCGAGCGAACGCATGCTCGGGCAGATTGTGCGGGACCGGTCGCTTGAACAGCTTGTGAACGTGGCCACCCTGTCGGGAATCGTGAACCATGCGCTCGCCATGCCGGATGTGCATGAAGGGTACGGGTTTCCGGTAGGCGGCGTTGCGGCCTTCGATTACGACGAAGGCATCATCTCCCCCGGCGGCATAGGCTACGACATCAACTGCGGCGTGCGGCTGCTCCGATCTTCGCTCGTAAAAGACGAGGTACACACTCGAATGGCGGAAATCGGCAAGGCCATCCGGATAGATGTGCCGTCGGGCGTCGGGAAAGGCGGTATGCTGAGCCTCAAAGGCAAGCAAATCGATGCCGTGCTTGAAGGCGGCGCAAAAAGAATGCTTGAACTTGGTTACGCATTGGAAGCCGATATCGACCATATCGAATCGGGCGGACGGCTCGATGCGGCCGACGCGGCATCGGTGTCCGACCACGCAAAAGCGCGGGGTCACGATCAGCTCGGTACGATGGGGGCAGGCAACCATTTCGTGGAGGTCGAGTACGTATCGGCGATTTACGACGAAACGGAGGCCGAACGGATGGGGTTGTTCCGCAATCAGGTGTGCGTGATGATCCATACCGGTTCGCGCGGCCTCGGCCACCAGGTTGCCACGGACTACATCCGCCTTATGAACGGCTCTCTCGGCAAATTCGGCTTCGCCCTGCCCGACCGGGAGCTGGCCTGCGCTCCGTTCAGGTCGCCTGAAGGGCAAAGCTACTGGAAAGCCATGTCGGCTGCCGCAAATTTCGCCTGGGCTAACCGGCAGCTCATCACCTGGGAGATCCGGGAGGCATGGAAACGGGTGTTCGGCTCGGATGAGAATCTGGAGCTGCTCTACGATGTGGCGCACAACATCGCGAAAATCGAAACCCATACCGTCGGGGGCGTCAGAAAAAAACTCGTGGTGCACCGCAAGGGGGCGACCCGCGCCTTCCCCGGCCAGCCGGTGCTCATTCCGGGAAGCATGGGTACCGGTTCCTATGTGCTTTGCGGCCGGGAAGCCGCCATGCAGGAGAGTTTCGGGTCGAGCTGCCACGGTGCGGGCCGCACCATGTCGCGTACCAGAGCCCGCAAAGAAACCGATGCGGGAACACTGCTGCGTCAGCTTTCGGCTCAGGGAATTATCGTAGAGGCCGGTTCGAAGGCCGGGCTCACCGAAGAGGCCCCTGCCGCCTACAAGGATGTCGATGAAGTGGTGGCGGTTATCGACGATTGCGGTATTGCGAAAAAAGTGGCCCGTCTGAAACCCCTTGCCGTCATCAAGGGATAAGGCACCCGAAAAACCCATATCGGGGCTTTGTTTATCGGCAATAATCGTTATCCTGCAAACTGCACCGATCGTCTGCGACCGCCAACAGAAAAAACATCTTATCCTGCCATGTACCGCTCAGTAAACCGCATTGAAGTTCGCGCCTGGAATCGTACCGTCGGAACCGTTACGATGGAACCCGGTTCCGGCAACTGCATCTTCGAATACGACCCCTCGTGGCAGGCCGGAGGCATCGAGCTGGCGCCGCTGACCATGCCTCTCACAGAGGCCGTCCACGCTTTTCCGCTGCTGCCTGAAGCCACCTTCATGCGGCTCCCCGGACTGCTTGCCGACTCCATCCCCGAAGGGTTCGGCAGCAGGCTGATCGAGACCTATCTGGCAAACGAGGGACTCTCACCTGAAGCGATAACGCCGCTGGACCGGCTCGCATACATGGGCAACAGCGGCATGGGCGCGCTGGAGTTCCGCCCTATGCGCGGTCCTCGCTTTTCGAAACCGAAAGAACTGGAAATTGATAGTCTGGTTGCCGCATCGGACGCGGCGTTTGCGGCAAATATCCACAACGACCGTGAAACCGAGGCCGCATTGACGAACCTCTTTCAGGTCGGCGCATCCGCCGGAGGCAAACAGCCGAAAGCCGTCATTGCATGGAACGAGGAGAGCGACGAAATCCGCTCGGGTCAACTGCCGGCCGGGCCGGGTTTCGAGCTGTGGATAATCAAGCTTGACGGCGTAGCCATGGATTGTGATACGAGCTGTGAAAGCTCTCCCGGACGGATCGAATACGCCTATTCGATGATGGCAAAAGCCGCCGGTATTGCCATGACGGAGTGCGGCCTGCTCGAAGAAAACGGACGGGCGCACTTCATGACTCGCCGCTTCGACCGCCGGGATGGCGAAAAACTGCATCTGCAGAGCCTCTGCGCCCTGCGGCATCTCGACTGCATTGAAGGGGAAACCCACGATTACGACCGGTACTTCGAAACCATCAAAGCGCTCGGACTGCCGGAACCGGCCATGCAGGAGGCCTTCAGGCGTATGGTATTCAACGTGCTTGCGGCAAACTGCGACGATCACACCCGAAGCCTCTCGTTCCTCATGGACGCTGCCGGAACCTGGTCACTCTCCCCGGCATACGGCCTGACGCACGCCTTCACCCCATACGGAGAGTGGAAGTTCATGCACCGGATGTCCGTCAACGGAAAGTTCCGCGATATTGCACGACAGGATTTCGAAACGGTTGGAAATCGCTTTTCGGTGCCCGACCATGAAGGCATCGTCAGAGAGGTGGCCGAAGCCATCCGACGCTGGCCGGAATTCGCCGCCGCTGTACGGCTGAAGCAGGATGCCCTGCTCCGCGTTCAGCAGGATTTTCCGGATATGGGATAAAAACGCGCGAGCATACAGGGGGGCGGACATTCCTGTCCGCCATTCTATTCGGTTCAATGGCGGACATTCCTGTCCGCCATTCGAGCCAAGCCCCCAATTCAGCAAAGAACAGCAAAACTGGTGGCACACTTTCACCCGGAATCAGGAAGCACACTTTCACCGGTATAATCACCCCGAGCAACGCGAAACGCGATCCGTACGCTATTTGGAATGGATTGCCCCTTTTTGGACAACCCGTACATCGAATCGCTGTTCAAGACAATGAAGTACCATGTCACGTAGCCGAAAGCCCTCCATTTCCCGTTATTCCCTCTTCTCTACTTCCCGCAACACTGTTTGAACTTCTTGCCACTGCCGCAGGGACACGGGTCGTTACGCCCGACGCGAGGCTGCGCCTTCGCCGCCCTGGCGAGGCTTCTCCCGGCAAGAAAGTCTCGCCTCATTGGTGCCCAATACTCTTGCATATCCAGCACATAATCCCCCATCTCATCGATCAGCTCCTTTCTGAGCTCAGCTTTTTTGACCGGATCAACACCCTTCTTCTCGTCAAGAAAGCCAGACATTACAATAAACGGCATAAGCAAATCGGCCCCTTCTTCATCACCAAACGTCCGCTCCCACACATGCTTATCGATCGTAGCCCCTACCATAAAGCCTACGGCCCAATCCATCGACAATTTCATCCGCTCTTCTTCCGATTCGATCTGCATAAATTCGAATAGCGGCAAATACTCATCAGAACTCTCCGACAAATGATCTACGACGAAATTCATGTACGAAAGCATCAGACCCAACCCCTTTTCAACCTGAGCATTGGAGATAAAACCCGGTTGTTGACCCGCCCCTGTAACATCCCACACATACGGCAGCCATTGGTTCGGCATCATCGTTACCGGATGAATCGCAAGAGCCGCAAAAAAACCGTCAATCATCAAAAGCGTCATCGTGCTTTCGGGAAGCCCATCCGAATCGAGAAAATCCTGAAGCTCAGCCAACAGCCGCATCTGCTCCTCAACCTCTTCAGGATTCATCATCTCACCAATCCCTGAAAACCGTTCCGTTATCAACCGATTGAAAAAAGTGCAATCAAACGCTTCAGGATCGAAATCTTCACCATACAATTCCACCGCCTCCTGATGACCCTCGGCATCACTGTCCCTCAACTGTTCGAGCAAGTCAAAATAGCCAGGCACCCCGCCACAATCCTCCGGCGGACAGGCTCCCTGGCCACCCAGACACCACAACGGCTCATCTGGCTCTTCAAGTTCGACCACCGCCTCCAGCACAATCTCATGTGACCAGTCATCGCCGAAATCATAGATATACAGACACCCGTCACCCGGCTCACTGATCAGCGATGACAGCCGGTACTGGCTCTCATTCAGCACACCGGGCAACAACTCATGCCCTTCAGCACTACCATATCGCTTCCGGTCTGCTCCCACATACTCATGCTGATGACTGTTCGTCCAACCCATAATTATCTGCAACAGAAAGTGAACCTCACTCAACCGCAGATCACCAGGTACCCGAACCCGCCGCCAAACCTCCGGCTCAATCCCCAGAAGCGACACCCTGACTTCATAAACAACCATAATTCATCTGATTTTTTTCAAGACCGGATCAATCCCTGATCCGTATTGCCGCTTTTTTATCGAAAACAGCTCCCGACGGGTTCCATCTTCTCCGCATGAACACCCTCCGGATTGAAATCACATCCCCGACTCTACATCCCGTCTCAATCGAAAACAGGTCTCCGCAGTTCTACGTCTCCGGTACGTAAGTAAAAAAGGTAAAAACAAAAAGCTCACCCTGAGCGCGCTGATCTTACGGGAGGCGGGGTGAGCATGTTGCAGGTATTATAAGGAAATAACCAGTTCTACAGAACGATAAAAAAGAACATTATTCACAGTTTAATAAACTCTTTATCACGTTACGTTCATCATTTCCCAACAACTCACCACCACCATCCTCAACCACAACCCGCACCGGAAACAACGTCCGCCGCAAAAACCCATCCATCAAACCCATAACCACTCCATTATATGAATGGCAATTTTTATCATTACTGATATGCAGCAAAATCCTGATATTTAGAAATATATATCTATTATTCAAGCATAAAAAAGCTGCCCCCAGCCAACCCACAAACTCCAAACTCATCTTCACCTAACACCTCGCACGTAACACAATCTTCACTCCCACATTCATCCTCACATAGCACGTAACCCGCAACCCGTAGCACGATCTTCATCCCACCGCCATCAAAAAAAACACGCCATCACCGTGTAATACTCAAAATTCCTGCGTACATTATCAGGTTACTATTCTGAGAAAAAAACAATGCCGCAGCCAATAAGCTGCTTCATCCAATCGCTCAACCGCTCCCCGGTTTCCCCTCGGATGAGCTTCGTTAAACAAGGGCGTTCATGGAGTAAAATGCGTTGTTGAAATGTTTATTGCCGGTTTAGACTGATCAGTATAAACCGACAGACCCGAATAACTGTTAATGCTTTTAAGTTATATTTATTTAATCAATTGGCTGATCTGTTGATGTGGCTTTAAAATTGTCTTATACAGAAAGCAGCTTTCTGCTTTTCCAGAATTAGACAGATCAGTCTAAACATTGTTAGCGTAAAGGACCAACCAAAACCATGAATCTCATAGAAAGGATTAAGAATTCTTCAATTACTGAACAAGTCATTGCAGGCCTATTGATCGCAGCAATAGTAGCTGGTACAACTTGGGCAATTAAAATGTTTAATGCCCCGTCTGATAAAGAACTCGTTATTAGTAAACCAGTGTCAGGAAGCTTGGTTGGTTACGAAACAAAGCTGGAAGGAACATTCTCAATAGAATATAAAGATGCAGACTTATGGTTGATTTTGCAACCAGTTGACACACCAAGATTTTATCCTGCAGACGGCCCCATTCTTAAAATGAAAAGTGGAACTTGGAAGGGAACAATATATTTTGGTAGTTCTGAAACTGATGCTATAGGTAAAGAGTTTGTTGTATTTATTGCTTCTACAACCCCAGTTTCATCTAATTTTTTAAAAGAATATTATCATAATTCTATAAAAAAAAATTCATGGGAAGGCTTAGAATCTTTACCTGATAATATTGTGCTACATGACAGTATTACTCTGACAAAAAAATAAATTCGCTAACCAACCGTTCGAATACGCTTCGTTTCACTACGCTCGGACGCGCTGAAGCGCGCCGCTCAACTCCACGTTAGAAGTAAAAAGTGTCTGGTCACTATTTTAAATATAAGGCTATCACCCTCACCTCAGAAGGTGAGCTGGATAAACGTTCGGTCAGCCAGGTCGTAGAGCCAATAGCTGAAAGTTATTTGTATTTGCCGACCCGTGAAAAATTGAACGATCCAAACGAAGGGATATTTCAAAATCAGATACAAGCGGGTATCACTGCATTTCTTCAGGGCTTGTTTAGTATTGGAGAACGAACTGAATTAACCAAAACGCTTTATGACTTAGCGCGCCAAATAAGCCAGTCAACGGACAATAGCGGTGTGTTTTCGCTATCGAGAAACGTTACGGATGAATTAATGTGGGCTCACTACGCCGCAAGTCATTGTGGAATTGCAATTGAGTACAACCTTGTTCAATTAACACGGTTTTGCTCAAAGCAGCATCTCCACTGCTTTGGAGTAAATTATGTAGATGTGCCTCCGAGCCTTAATATTCAACATTTGCAAGGCAATGCTGAAAAAGCCGTTCGAGCAATGCTCGGGCACAAATCTCCGAGGTGGTGCTATGAAGAAGAATTTCGTGTTCTTTTGGAGAATATTCACGGCCCTATTCCTCACGATTACCGTGCAGTAAGAAGTATCACTTTCGGATTAAAGGTGCCTGAAGAAGTTCGAAAAAAAATCTACGAAGCAACAAAAAATAAGGTTCCGAAGTATTACGAGATTATCAAAATACCAGAAACATATCTGCTAGAAAGAAGGCTCATAGAGGCACTTTCAGGCAAGAGTCCAACAGGCGAAAAGGCTGAAGTGGAATGGGCGGAGCACTTCACCGCGTTAAATGAAAATGAGAAGAAACATATGGTTGAAATTGCGCAGTGCGAAATTGAGAACGATCCACATTTCGTAGAGTTGATGCTAGCCGAAAAATCAACCACATCCCCATCCAAAGCCGTCCTGCAATACGAAGCAAAGCATCACCTTGGCCTTGATCCTTGGTCAAAATACACGAAGCATTATTATGACTTATAGTGCCAAAGCTTCTAACAATGCCCTCAACGCGGACGCATTTTTAGTTCGCTACGCTCACTACAAATTAACCGGTTACGGCTGGCGTGGTACATCTATACACAATGTATGAATGACACGTGAATAAACGCGGATTCTGGGCCCACTACTACGACATGTTCGTATGCTTGCTCCAGAAAATGGTGGAAGGAACTGAAATATCAAACACAATTTGGGCCTGAGTACCCCGACTTTCCGTATTTTCCCGCAGCACTTGAATTCGATGCACTTGCTCGCAATGCGATCATGAACCTTGACGAAGACCGCAAAAATATTCTTGTGCAGCAATGGCAATCCCGGCATCGCATTATCAAACTTGAATCCAAACAAGAGATCCTCGAACAATATGGCTCGATGTTATTGGGTTACATGGTAGAAACAGCAACGTGGGCCGGAGCAAGAAGTTATTTCGAAAGTTAGCCATATATTGCAAATGCCAGGGCAAACGCTTCGAGAGTATCGCACCTCAAGCTTACTTCTGTATCCATCCTATTCCCATTTGATACGCAGACCAGCACCCCGATCCCGCCCCGAGCATCACGCCACCCCTGAACATCGCATCGGTTGCCCTCCGGCTTTGTCATTCCCGACATGAATCGGGACATACCGTAAATAACGGAAAAGCGGTATGGCCAGTCGATCAATTGTGCCGTTTGGAATCTGACGAGGTTTATACTGTATCCGATTCACATTGCAAAAACTCAAAGCAAGCGCACCGCCAAAGCTTCCGTGCAACCAATGCTATTGCCATTCCGGTCTGTTGTATAGCGAAAAACCTCAAGCATACCCGCCCGCCATGTACTTGCGCAACAACAGAAAAGCGCACGCACACTGCGGTCGTTAGATTGACGCCGCTTCTGCTTATCCGGGCGCTATAACACCGCGCAGTCGCTGGCTGTTTCGGCGGCTGTCATGCTGCATGCAAAATACGAACGGGCAGGCATCCCGCCATCTCTTCAACCCAGCGATATACCACCGCCGTCATGCCGCTTTTGCAAGGAGAGAAAGCAAGCATCCCGTCGGCGTCGTTGAAAAGCGTAGGAGCTTCGCTTCAGAGTCCGCTGCGCTTTCAGTCATGACGCTCCGCGCACTGGGCTTGTAAAATATTCTTTAGCAGGGGCAGGCGACGAACTATGGAGTCTCGTTAGCCGACTTATCATTAAGGGATGGAACAAAGGTTTTTGGATCAACGATGGGCATTGGTATTTTTTCTAAAAAGGATCCACCACCCTTACCAAGTATAGCGCCTCTTGTGGTTGAAATGGCCAGTGATACCAGAGTCACAAGAAGGGTTTCCGGATACTTTATTTTTCCGTGTTCATCCAGATCGCCCGCAACCCCCTTTAAATCAAACATTGATGCCGTTGAAATATCTGCAACCATTCTATTTTCGCTCTTTCTTCCCACAAGTACGATGACCTTTACTATAATCCGGGATTCTTGATCATCAGAAACTTCAGAACTCTCAATATTTATAGAAATCTGAAAATCAAAAACCTCATTTTCCGGAACAGATTCCTGCTCCTCAAATGCAAACTTGAGAAATCGAAATCCTGCATACTTAAATCCTATTTGATAATTTTCTTTCATTTCTATTATGCTGCTTGATTTCCATAATAAACATCAGGATTAAGCACTACTGAACCGCTTGTCACAATACTACTAAATCCTTTATGATTACTATCCTCAGAAACATTTCCAGAAAACAACGCTGATACCTTTTGAGATATTATAGACGTAAGGTTAAAGTCTATAATATCTTCACCTAAGGCAACCTCAAAGGCTGTAATTGTTTTAAGGGTTGGATTATCCCACCCAGCAAGAATTCTACTAACATAAGACTCTTTCTTGCCCAATTTTTCCGCCAATTCTCTTTGAGTCATCCCTGTGGACTCAAGCAATTCATCAATTTTTGCAGCAAACTCCCCCTGTTTTTTAATAAACTGCCTTGTAAAGGGAGATATTTTCTCAACAGTCCTTTTCAGAAGTGATTTTGTCATGGTCAGTCATCTAAAGTGAATATAAGATTACCTTCTAAAGCACCGGTATGATTATTAATGCTTATCTCACCGGTTTTTTGCCTCTTATCTAACAACTCATCAATTATTTTGAGCTTATCAACAGCATCATTAAGAACTTGATCTTCCTGATAAGTGCGGGTATATTTAGGCCCACCATACCCGGCTATAAGTAAAACGCTTGATCTTCGCAAGCAATAAAGACGAAGTGGTCCGTTATCGTAGTGCAATGCAGTAATAGAATCATGATAGCTCCCTTCCTCAATCTTGAAATACTGAGACCTAAATCCTAAATAATCAACCATGTCATTGAGGCGAGCAGTAAGTGGCTCAAAGTCCTCACATGACGTAACTTCCTTACATTCAAGGAACTTGTCAAGCTCTGTCGCTTCTTCTCCCATATAACGTACTGAGTAGAGCGCACCTCCACGTCCATGCTCAACAAGCACTATCTCAAACTCGATTTTCACTTATAAGTTAAATTTCCCCTCTTGTAAAAAAAGTAAAATCTATTAAAACTTAACATTTAACGTAATTCTACGCAATCCTATTTTCTGAGAACGCAAGTCGAAACCATCAGCTTGGCCTGAAAAGCATACCGGTCACGCTCGTCATAAAAATACGGAATCATTTCCGTCAGCCCTCAGCCCACCCAGATAATCCGCCCAAGCCTGTATCATCCTCTTTCGCTTCTCAAGGTGCTGTATCCGATTGAAAGCACTCCCAAGCCGATCAGGAACACGGTGCGCAACCTGTACCTCGATAGCGTCCGGGCTGAATCCGAGTGTTTCATGGATCATCGTCCGTGCCCTCGCCCTGAAACCGTAACCGGTCACCGTATCAGCATCCCATCCCAATGTTCGGATGCCCACATTCACGGTATTCGCGCTTATTGTCCTCGATCCTGAGCGAATTGCGTAAACATACTCTCCTCTGCCAATCACCTGTTTCAGTTTCCTCAACACCTCGTCTACCTGACGTGCGAGAGGAACTGCATGAGGTTGCGTTCCCATCTGTGACTTTTCACTCCGTTTCATTTTCATGGCCGCCGCTGGAATGTTCAGCATCAATCCATCAAAATCAATATCAGTCCATCGTTATAAGGCGAAGCTCCTTTGGACGAACAAAATAAATCGGAGCCAGCCTCAAAAGCACTCTTAACCACAAATGATCCTGGATACGCTTCTATATCCCGCAGTAACCAGCCAAGCTCCTTCGGATAGATGATCGCAGCCATGAGCATTTTCTCCGGCTTCTTCAAGACCCGTGCAAGGCCCACCGCAGGATTGCTGGTCACACCGGACACATGGATATCGATAGCAATAGTGAACACTTGGCCAATGATAGACCGCATTCTGTGCACCGTTTCATACACCTCACGAGCTTCCACCTGTCGTAGCAAATCAAAAACATCACGTGCCGCGCTAAATCGGGGACAACCTGAAAACGTTAAACCCACAAACGCCTATACCCTCATTCTGGCACTCAACCACCCCTCCGGCAATCCGGAACCAAGCAATGCCGATAAAACCGTAACCAAACAAATCCGCAGCTCAGCTGACTTCATCGACATCGAACTACTCGACCACGTCATCATCGGCAGCAACGGCAACTACTTCAGCTTCAGGCAAGAAGGCCTCTTCAACTAACACAAAAAAGCAGGGGCACCCGCCCCTGCTCACCTCCCCAGACACCTCCCAAATCCCTTTCCCTCACCCCATCAATCGGAAAACAATTACGCTGTCAACAGTGACAGACTCCGGGTTTATGCGTATATTATTTATTGAATTGCGGTAGGTGTCAGACTATTATGCAGATCAAAGTGCGTACGTGTGTTTTTTTCATCTTTTTATACAGATTAAGCTAATCGATCTAACACTTGTTTTGGTGCACAACATTATTCAGGAGATTTAGCGATGGAACGTAAACAGGGTTGGCTCATTATCATAATACTTACTGTCGATTTATCCCTGCTCTTTGTTGGGGTCTTCGGCGCTAAATTCTATGGTTTGAGAATACTCTCATTTGCCACTGCGTCAATTGGTCTCGTGACATTCTTTGGACTGTTTGCTGTCTTGTTGAAGCCCGGCCTTCTGATTGAGTTTACTATGAGAAACGCTATTGCCGGATCTATGATTACTACGTATTTATCAATCGTCGGGATGACGACCTTCTTCTCTTTAGTCAACCCAGAATACAACCAAACGATAGCCCCGTTAACGAAAAATATGCTGGATAGTTTCCAAGCCGTAATTTCGATTGTCATTGGATTCTACTTTACAAGCTCTGCTGCTATTGAAGGTATACAACGACTGAAGGCTGGCAAGCCGCAGGAAGAATAAAGTGTTCTGTCCATTCGATTTTTCGTGCTTCAATATTAATATACTCAAAAGTAAACAATGAGAGAACTCGCAAAAAACGCGCCTTCCAAATGCTTGGCATTATTCTGCTCTGTAAATAGTGTATCAACCCCAACACAACACACCCTCTCATTGTAGTAATATTTGCGGGTCACATCATCATTAAACATTTTGACTTCATGATATACGAATCCCACTTTTGGAAAGATGATCTGATAAAACAGGCAAATAATCTTCGTGCTAAAGCAAAACAAAGACGATGGACTGAAGCATCTTCTGCACGGTTAGAACAAACGATAATGCTTGGTTACTATTCGATTCGAAAACTTGTTGAAAGTCAAAAGTTATCGAACTCGGTCATTAATCAGAAAATCACAATAAGCGCCTATCCTTGGAAAGGGAAACCAATCACAAGGTTAAACTGGCACAAGATTAATGAGTTGTTCGACCTTGAAAACCCACAAAATCTTACCAAAGATTTGTTATTTTTTTGCCATCAATTTGTACATAGCTATGTCTTCTGGGAGTTCTTTTCGGATGATCCCCGCTTATTAGAAGGTGTGCTTGTGAATTCTGATAAGGAGCGTCATCATTATCTCTATTCTCTCCCTATCACTCATATTATTGGGTTGTTTGAACAAATAGGAAATGATTATCCAGCAAACTTTGAGCTAATCTATAATCATCATAAGATGGATTATGAAATGAAAGATTTTGAAGTCAAAAGTATAGATAAATCCTTACGGGTGCAGAAGATTTGGCTTACGCCTTCTTCTTAAAGTTAGTTTGTAAGCTTTGTATCATTCGTTGGTCGGGTTTGTTTTGGTTTGGGTTCGCCAAACGGCTCACAAATCGTTCCCGCTGCCATTTCTCATTTCCCCGCATCCTCAAAGGCAAGCCTGCGTCCGCTTTGCTCGCTTGTCACAGCAAACCCAAAGCGCAAAAAAGGGAAGTTACCCCGTCCCCATCAGATCAGATCAGATCAGCCTCCACCGTCTCCAGCACATCGTCACGCTCCAGCACCACACGCGCTACCTGCCGCTCCAGCTCCCGCTTCAACGTCGGAGAGCCGAGCCGAGCCGCCACAGCCAGCGCCTTGTCCAGAAAATCCAGGTCAACCTTCCGGTCACGCAGCTCGAACCGCTTCGGGTAAGTCACCACAACCTCAGCCGTAGCATAATCGACCCCATCCCACCGGCAGAAAATCCTGAACAGTTGGTTCTCCGTCACCTCAAGCTGAGCCACCTTCTCAGAGAGAAGCGTATTCAGAATCTGAAACTCCGTCTCAATCGCCACCACCGACACAATCAGCTTCCGGAACGTCCGCACCGGCGTCAAATGCGCCATCCGGTTAATCATCTCCGCCTTCTTTTCCATCGCATCCAGCAGCCCCACCAGCGCCTCCGAATCAGCCTGCAACAGATACGGCCGCTTCTCCGGCAACGTATCCTCATGCATGATGATCACGCCCCCTGCGCCCGTCGAAGCATCCTTGATGTTCTTCAAATGAAACTCCTCATCCCGAAAGCTTTCGGGACTCAGCTCGCTCGACAGCCAGGTACATCCGCTCTTCTCCCGTTCGCCCCGCTTCAGCCAGTTCAACAGCGTCTTCCGGTCGATCCATGCAATCCCTACAAGTCGGAACACCTCACGGTAACACCCATCCTCCAGAGCTGAGCGTATCGCAGTAACCGTATCCTCCGAAATCTTTCCCGCCGGCATCACATCTCCCTGTTTTTATAAGCGGAAATAGGGAAATACAACAAGAACTATCAATACCACACCGCCATTCATCATTATCATTGCTTATCATTCGCAACCTATTCCTATCTTTATCATTATAAATAGATAGAAATATCTATTATTATCAATATACACTATATCAACAAGCATATGGCAATTACAGGACAATACAGGGAAGAAGCGCTCCGGCTTCGTGAAGAGGTCAAAATGAAGTTCAATACCCAGGTAGCCCTCTGCAAAGCTATCGGAACCAGCGACGCAACCTATCTCAGCGCATACGTCAGCGGCAAACACCGAATCGGCAACATCCTGCGCGAAAGACTCGAAGCCGTCGGCATCGACGTAGGGTATGTGCTCTATGGAAAACGAGGATTCTCACCCGTCCCTGCCGGACCCGATCCCGAAGTCATGGCCAAACTGCACGAATGCACCGAAAAACTCCGTGCCCTCCAGAACACCGTCATCGACCTCCAGAAAGAACTCCTCGACGTCAACAGAATGCTCGAAGACATCACCAGCAAGCTCAATCCGGCATCCGCTACAACACCCGCCGCATAATGCCGCTCAATTCCGAATGTTCCTGATTGGTCACTTATAGTTCTTAACGGGGGGCGGACATTCCTGTCCGCCATTCGAGCCAAGCCCCCAATTCAGCAAAAAGCCGCAAAACTGGTGGCACACTTTCACCCGGAATCAGGGGCACGCTTTCACCGGTATACTCACTCCGAGCAACGCGAAACGACTTGTGCGCTATTCAGAACGGATTGCTGCCTTTTGAACGGAGGGCGGACATTCCTGTCCGCCATTCGAGCCAAGCCCCCAATTCAGCAAAGAGCCACAAAATTGGTGGCACACTTTCACCCGGAATCAGGAGCACGCTTTCACTGGGATACTCACCCCGAGCAACGCGAAACAACTTGTGCGCTATTTGAAATGGATTGCTGCCTTTTGAACGGGGGGCGGACATTCCTGTCCGCCATTGAACCGAATAGAATGGCGGACAGGAATGTCCGCCCCCCTTTAGAATTCGAACTCCTCCCCTTCTCATTTTCGTTACATCTCATAACAAAAAAAGCTCCCGGTTTTTCCGGAAGCTTTCTCTTTCTGCGGAGAGGGAAGAATTACAAATAGATCTATAACTTACTTATTAATAAACACTTGCGTTTATAAAAAAAACGATATACCCCCAAATATATTTGTCAGATATTTATTAAAACGTTCTGGCGAGGACGGGTCACGTTCGTAAACCGGTAAGCAATTGCACGAGGATACCAACAGCCGTATAAGGTTCTGGATGAGTGTAAGCTGAATTATGCTGTCCCAGTTTTTCAGCTCGCGAAAATGCTAATCCCAAATGCTCGCGAGTCATATTGAAGGTTCCTATATATCCTTTCTCGTATTGGGGAATATGCTTCTTCAGCCGGCGAAGAACTTCATGGCGGTCGATTTGTGACTGAACGTTTTCAAAATGAAGCAGTAACCAGAGTTCGAAGCTGGGTATCGAAGGAACAGCCTGGAATCGGATCACCTGCTTGTTGTCGTTTCTGAGTTTGCCATCAAGCGATTCGGCTGTCTTCAACGCATTTGAATAGCTCTCGTGATCGTCACGGTCAAACACTGCAAAAACTTTCTCGAAGGCGAGGCGCTGGATGTTTCGATGCCTGTCACCGTCAAGAAAAAGCTGTTTCGCATAGTGGACAACTTGAATAGGAGCTGTTCCAGGTTCGCTGGGACGCACTACCACGTTGGCGGTGTGCAGACGAAATAAGGAGCGGATTTCGTTAAAGTAGTTCGGCTCGGTTTTGCTTCCCTCAGAAACAATCAATATCCGATCATAGCTGGCCCGTCGTCCCTGCTTTCGTTCCAGTTGCCTTGCCTGCCGGATTTTAGGGGAATTATCACGCACCATCACTCAAATTCCCCTGAATGATGGGTCAGAAAGGGAATACCCCCATAACGACCACTCAGGTACCCTTTTTCCAAGGCCTCGTTTTTGCGGGGACTGAATTCCGCAACAGCTACCAATGTTGAGGCTTGGCTGGTATCTTTTTCAACCAGCCATATCTGATCACGTCGGAATAAATCCGGAGCGTCAAGCAGAGATGTGTCATGAGTGGTAAAAATCAGTTGTGCTCCTCGCTTGTTTATTTCAGGGCGATGGAACAGTCTTACCAGCTCTCTTACCAGAAGTGTGTGCAGACTGGTGTCCAGTTCATCGATGACCAGCGTAAGACCCTTGTCGAGAATATCGAGTATAGGTGCTGCAAGGAATACCAGGATACGTGTACCATTGGACTCATCATCAAGATCGAAGACTGCTTGCCCCCGATCAGTGACATGGGTGAAACGCAATCTGTTTTCTTCGATCTCTTCATTTTGCACCTCAGTATTTCCGGATGTCAGATCAAAATGCAGCTTTTTTCCGGGCACTTTATCGGTAACGATTTCGACATCAGAAATACTGATGTCTGCTGTTTTGAGGAAGTCGCATATCCGCTTTTTACTTTCCGCATCTTTTAGCAGCTGAAAAGCATACTGCTTATTCAGTTTTGTTTGCTCATTGAAGATCACCAGATTTCGTGCAAACCAGTCGAAAACCGGACGTAAATCTTCGCTATTGAGCTGCACTGCCATCGATAAAAACAATGCGTTTGGTCTGGTAGCTTTTTCCCAAATGGTTTTCTGTCCTTTGAGTCCGGATCCGAAATTGTAGACATCGTTATCCTGACCAGGATCGTAATGGCGCTCAAACCATTGTTGTGGTTTAAAGGCTTTGTAAACGAGAAGATACTCGCTGACAATCCTCTTCCAAGTCATGCTGAAACCATACTGATACCTCACATGATCAAGCACAAAGGTGATTTCGAATTCAGTAGGCTCCTTTTCTGATAAGAGGTCCAGCATGAACGGTTGCACGGCGTATGTCTGGCCTGGCTGTATCATGGTGGCCGATTCGACTACAACACCGCGCATGTACTGCAAAGCTTTGATAAGATTGGATTTTCCACTAGCATTGGCACCATAGATCACGGCGCTTGGCAAAATCCGTGGGACCGCCTTGACTCCTGTAGCCATCGTGTTGGTGTCGCTCAACGAGTTGTCTTTAGCGGCAACGAGACTGAGTACCTGCTCATCACGCAGGCTTCTGAAGTTCTTGACGCAAAATTCGACAAGCATATTATTGCGATTAGATTGAAAATATTTTCAATTTAAAACAATAATATTCAATAATCGATCTTATTTTTTATTCACTATCACTTTTATGAGCATTCGGAGAATTCAGGACAACAACGTTTACTCAAGTCTGTCTATCGCCATAAAGGAAGGGACGTGCCCCGATTACTACCCCTAAAACCACCGGACTTCACAAAACCAATTCAGACAACATCAGATCTGGCCTGTAAAAGGTGGTACAGTTTGCTCCGAAATAGGTGGCACACTTTCGCCGGTATACTCACCCCGAGCAAGGCGAAACGACTTGTGCGCTATTTGAAATGGATTGCTGCCTTTTGAACGGAGGGCGGACATTCCTGTCCGCCATTGAACCGAATAGAATGGCGGACAGGAATGTCCGCCCCCCTTTAGAATTCGAACCCCTCCCATAATGCAAAAACCCCACGTAAACGCGGGGTTTGTTGCGGAGAGGGAGGGATTGATTCGGGCTTTTCGCCCTCACCCCCGGATTGCCGGGGGCGGTCTCGCTTTCGCTCGCCGTCTTAACGGCTTGAAGGCCGTTTTCGAACCCCCCTTTAGAATTCGAACCCCTCCCATAATGCAAAAACCCCACGTAAACGCGGGGTTTGTTGCGGAGAGGGAGGGATTGATTCGGGCTTTTCGCCCTCACCCCCGGATTGCCGGGGGCGGTCTCGCTTTCGCTCGCCGTCTTAACGGCTTGAAGGCCGTTTTCGAACCCCCCTTTAGAATTCGAACCCCTCCCATAATGCAAAAACCCCACGTAAACGCGGGGTTTGTTGCGGAGAGGGAGGGATTGATTCGGGCTTTTCGCCCTCACCCCCGGATTGCCGGGGGCGGTCTCGCTTTCGCTCGCCGTCTTAACGGCTTGATGCCGTTTTCGAACCCTCCTTTCGGGTTCGAACCCCTCCCATAATGCAAAAACCCCACGTAAACGCGGGGTTTGTTGCGGAGAGGGAGGGATTGATTCGGGCTTTTCGCCCTCACCCCCGGATTACCGGGGGCGGTCTCGCTTTCGCTCGCCGTCTTAACGGCTTGATGCCGTTTTCGAACCCTCCTTTCGGGTTCGAACCCCTCCCATAATGCAAAAACCCCACGTAAACGCGGGGTTTGTTGCAGAGGGAGGGATTACAAATAGAGATATAAATTGATTTTTAATAAGCACTTGCAATTATAATAAAAACGATATACCACCAAATATACCATCAATGTTTTTTATGCCAATGATTTGAATTCCTGCGCCAACTTTACACAAAAAAAATAATTCACTCACCCGCTCAGCCTCAGCCACCCCCACCCAGTTCCGCCTCCACCACCTCCAGCACATCATCACGCTCCAGCACAACCCGCGCAACCTGCCGTTCCAGCTCCCTCCGCAACGTCGCAGACCCAATCCGCTCCGCCACCGAAAGCGCCTTATCCAGAAACTCCAGGTCAGCCTTCCGGTCCCGCAACTCAAACCGCTTCGGATACGTCACCACAACCTCAGCCGTCGCATAATCAACGCCCTCCCACCGGCAGAAAATCCTGAACAGCTGATTCTCCGTAACCTCCAGCTGAGCAGCCTTCTCCGCAAGCAACGTATTCAGAATCTGAAACTCCGTCTCAATCGCCACCGCCGACACAATCACCTTCCGGAACGACCGCACCGGCGTCAAATGCGCCATCCGGTTAATCATCTCCACCTTCTTCTCCATCGCATCCAAAAGCCCCACCAGCGCCTCAGCATCCGCCTGCAGCAAATACGGCCGCTTCTCCGGCAACGTATCCTCATGCATAATAATCACTCCACCCGCACCCGTCGAAGCATCATCCCCCCGATTCTTCACCAGCGTCTTATGATTCGACCCCCGAATCATCTGCCCCAGCTCCGACAAATCATTATACAACGACCGCTGCATCCGCGCCACATCCTGCAAATCACTCACCGCAACCCCACGCTCCAGCGGCTTCGTATTATAATGCACCACAGCAGGAACCATACCCACGGCATTTACCTCATCCCGCACCAGCACCGGCTCACCCTTCCCCTCAACGCGCCACACCTCAACCCGCTCCCGGCTCCATATCCGATACACCCAGCCATCCGCCGACCCATCATCGATCCGCTCACGAACCTTCAAATACACCAGCTCAAAACACCCTGACCCCGTCTCCTCAAACTTCCAGTTCAACACATGAACAGGAAAATACAACTTCGCATACGGCCTGATATCACCCTCCAGCTCATCCGCCTTCGTCACAGCCTTCGACGCAGGCTTATCCAGCACCACCCACGAACACCCAAACACCGACGCCCACAACGCCACACTCTTCATAAACTCATTCAGCGACGCACCCTCCTTATCAGCATTCCCATCAAGCGCCAGTAACGCCTTATTCGCCTCCAACGCCCCAAAACTCCGCTTCGGAGGATTCCGCCACATAAACCCGCTATACGTATGCACCACCGACCTGCAATGATTCTCCAGCGGAGTCTGCCGCAACCGCTCCCGCAACTGTGGAGCCGACTCATTCAGATACTTGTACAGCAAAGAAGCCTCCTCCCACTCCCGGCCCCCCAGATACGCCTGCCGGAAAAACTCCCACTCAGCGCTATTCGCCCGATACAACCGATGCACCTCCTCCAGCTCAACCCGCTTACCCTTCACAACCCCAGCCATACCACCTCCATCAAAACATTACCAAACCCATCACCAAACCCAGCACACTGAACTCTTCACCTCTTCCCGCGTAACACCTAACCCATAGCACTCAGCACTTCCCTAAGCCCTCCAATGCTCCGGCTGCCGCCCATAATCCCGCTCCGGCAGCGGAACAGGAAACAGCTTCTCAATCGCATACCCCACAGCATCCGAGGCATGCGTCAACTCCGGCCTCGTCACCTTATCGATATCACCCCCGCGCCACACCACCTGCTCAAAATCACGAACCAGCGACGCGCACCCCGCCACCGACAACCGACCCTCCCGCAACATCTTCTGCACCGCATGCACCCTATCCTTCACCGGCGGCTGCTTCGGCCGCATCTCCACCCGGAACCCCTTATCCTGCAAAATCCGAACATCTGTCTTCGGCGCCGACGTCCTCCGCGCCCCGCCCGACGGATCCGGAAACACCCGAATCCCCGGAAACCGCTCATACAGCCGATCCGCCAGCTCATACGTCGTCGAACCACGCAACACCATCTCATCAAAACAATGCACCTGGTCACCCCACACCCGCAACACCACCGCCGTCAAATGATCCACGTTGAAATCAATCCCCGCCACCACCTCGCCATCCGCACCATCACCACCCAGGCCAGCCCCACCCATATGCACCGACCGATCGAAATAACTGTACACCCTGCCAACCGTCAGATTCACAAACAACCCATTCATATACGCCGCCCGCTGATTCTCATCATACGCCCGCTCAAGCATCGACACGAACTGACCCGGCAAATGCACATTATCCGCTGTCCGACCAACCACCAACCCCAGGTCATACCGCCCCTCATCATTCTGCGAAACCTCATGCCCCCAATTCAACTGCTCCGGCGTCCCCGTCAGAAAAATCTCACGATGCCTCGCCCTCGGATGCCGCACCCGAGAGAGCGTAATATCAAACACCTCCTTCTGCTGAATGAACGGCTCATCGATCCCAGCACTCCCGATGTTCGGACCCTTCAAACTGTCAGGCTCATCACCGCTCGCAATCCAGATCGTCCCGTTCCAATTCGCAATCGCAAACTCATGATTCGTCTTATTGAACCGATACCGCACACCCGCCGCGTCCAGCAACTCCCGAATCGAAATCACCACCGTCTTCCGCGCTTGCTTATACGACGGCGACACATACAAATGCGGCACCGGAGCATTCACATAACTATCATAAATCGACCGCAACGCCCCAATGTGCGTCTTCCCGCACCCATACCCACCAACCAGCACCTTCAGGAAATTCGGCAACTCCCAGAACGCCCGCTGATGAGGCAACATCCTCCGCCGATCAATCACAAACCGCATCCAAAACCCCAAATAAAGAAATACCTATCAATTAATAATCATCACAACATCCGTAATATAGAAATAAATATCCTTATTTTAACCCAGGCAAATGAGCAAGGGAAACCCGTCAATAGGGTGATATGGTTAATCTTAACAGAAGTTTTTTACAACGTTTAATGAATGACTTTCTGTGATATTCCGTACATTTCACTTAAAGCGAATCACTCGCAAGGAACATCAGACTATCCTTGGAGGAGTAGGTGCTTTATCATCCATGTATTCTCTTGTTCTTCAGCATTCCGCTTTCCCCTGCACCTTTTAGTCATAGATCTTTCATTTTGGTTGAATTGATAGGTATAAGGCAAGTGGCGAGAACTCTTTTATTTATTATGCTATTATTATCTGTAAAAAAACGTCTGAATAGTAGTAGGCTCAAAGGAAAAGGCAATAACTGAAATGCTTGGACTGACATTACGTGAAGAATTTCGAGGGAAACGTCTCAAGGGCACTGCCATTGAGCTTTCGAACGACTCTAACACCGGAGCCACACAAATAGCGGCAAAGCAATTCCTCGAAATCACCTACCCGACTCACGACCTGCTTAAAGGAATCGAAGCAATAGGCCCGGATCAAGGCCGACCTGTGGTGGTTATCGGTGAGAGAGGTCTCGGTAAATCGCATCTCTTGGCCGCTCTCTATCACGCAGTCAGCGACAAGGCATCAACCAACGCATGGCTCAATGCATGGGCTGCAACACTCGGGGACCCGGGTATTGGAAACATCGCCCTCCGCGACGGCATGCTCGTTATCGGCGAAAGTCTGCACCGCCAGCGCTACAAATTCCTCTGGGACCTCCTCTTGGAACGTCACCCTCACGGCACCTTCATCAAAGGCAAATGGGAAGGAATGGGAACGGCAAAAACAGACGTCCCATCCGACGAGCTCATCATCGAATTATTACAGCATACCCCCGTAATGCTACTGCTCGACGAATTCCAGACATGGTTCGACGGACTTACCAATACCAAACAATACCCCTGGAAAAACTGGGCATTCAACTTCATCCAGATACTATCCGAAATAGCCAAAGAGCGCCCTGACCTGCTTGTACTCGTCATATCAGTAAGAAACGGAGGAAGCGATGCCTATCAGCAGGTGCATCGGGTAAACCCAGTTGCCATAGATTTCAAAGCCGGAGGCAATACCGAACGAATCCAGCAGGATCGTCGCCGGATGCTGCTGCATCGCCTGTTCGACAACCGGATGCACATCACAGACGACTCGATTGCGTCACTGCTTGCATCACATGTTTCTGAATATTTTCGACTGCTCGATGTCCCTCCTGCTGAGCACGACCGGAAACGAAAAGAATTCTCGGAATCATGGCCCTACGCACCACATCTTCTGCGCTTGCTTGAAGAACAGGTACTGATCGCCACAGATGCCCAGGAAACCCGCGACATGATTCGAATTCTTGCCAACCTGTACAAAAGTCGTGGTGCATCCTCCCCTGTACTTACCGCAGCAGACTTCCGTATTGACGATGACGCATCAGGTATTGGCGCCTTGCTCGACTCCGTCTCCAACGAACATCATCGAACCCTGCGCGAAAAAGCTCAGCATAACATCATTTCCGTTACCGAAGCAGTTCACGATCACCCCCTTCGGGTTCCGCACCTTCACGAAATAGTCGGAGCTATGTGGCTTCGATCTATAGCAGTCGGTAACCTTGCGGGTGCTGAGCCAGCAACACTGCAGGTCGATATTACTCGTACGCGACCAATTGACGACAACGCCTTCCAGGTCGAACTGGCAACCATTGTCGAAAACAGCTTCAACATCCATCAGGAAGGCGCCCGACTGGTCTTTCGTGAAGAGGAAAATCCACGAGCCAAACTGATGGCCTGCGCACGAAACGATCGTCTGTTCACAGACGGTTCCGATCAAGCCCAGCTCGCCCGGCAAATACGCTATGTAATAAGCGGTAGTGAGGATGTGGCCAAATCATTTCGCGCCATAGCCTTGCCGAAATCCTGGCAGTCAGACCCTTGGTCTATACTTGATGAATCCGAAAATCCGGAACGATGGGATGACCGCCTGCCCATACTCATCTTGCCGGAAGAACCCGAAAAAATCGACAGGCAGCTTGGTCAATGGCTTAAAACACATCTCCAGAAACGACGCAACACCGTCCGGTTTCTCATACCGCGAGCAGGAACAACCAACGCCTTTCAGGATCGTGACCTGCTTATTCTTGCCAGGGCAGAAATGAAAGCGCTCGAATGGAGTGCCCAGAATCCCGAATACAAAAAGCTCCACAAAGAATTTGAAACCACACTGCGCGACAACCTGAAAAAACGCTTCGACCGCTTTGCCGTCCTGCATCGCTGGAACTTTACCGATCCCTCTCAGTGTATGTTCATCGTCGAAACGCTCAGAAAACAAGGATCGCTGATACCCGAAAACATTGAAGACACTATGGCCGCCGATCTCTTCGTCCCTGAAGACTTCGAAGACCTCGTGCTTCAGGCCGCGGCAGGCAACAATTCAGTCGGCAAACTTCTCCGTGAACTTCAGGAACCGCGCCCGGCAGGGCAGGACTGCATCCCCTGGCTTGGAGAAACAGCCATGAAAGAACGCATGCTTCGCCTCTGTTCACAAGGCAAAATCGCCATCAATGTAAGAGGCCTTGAATATCTCCAGACCAGTCCCGGTGAAGACGACGAAACCTCATGGCGCCGACTTCGTTCGAAACTATCATATACCGGCCGTCAACTCGATGAAGTGTACCTTATGCTGCCCTCGGCAGTGCCCTCCACATCCGGTTCGGCTCATGAACAAACAGCATCAAGAGACGGTTCTCTTTTCGGAAATGAGGATCAATCGCAACACCAGCCAATCACCGTTAACGATCAGGTGACTGGTCCCATGGGGCAACAACCAACGTCACTCTTTGGTGCCGGTGCTGCCAGAAATCGTATACCATTAAGCAATCCGCCGACATCATCGCTCAACCTCATTGGCAAACTTGAAAGCTGGGGCATCGGTCCGGCAACTCAGGTTGCCGAAGTCGCCATTAAAATCTCGGCAGCAACTGGTGCGCAGCTCAAAGAGCTCCTCAAAAAACTCCCGGACGGCATGACCTTCGAACTCCAGCTTGAAAAGGAGGATAATTAATGGCAATCAAAGCCGACATCCTGCACACCCTCACCAAAGGCTCTCCTGAAGAAGCATGGCAAGATATCATCGCCAGCACCCTCGAAATTGCCGGCAAGCCACTTGAGGTCAATCAATTGCCAGGTGAAATCATAAACCGTGACAGGAAAATCGGCGAATTCGACCACTTCCTTGCCACAAGTGGCTGGGAGCTGTGGCAGCTCTTCAGTGCTGTCGTTGAAAAAACCTCGGATCGGCTCATACGTTGGTGGACAGAACCCTACCATGCCAAAGCGGCGCTGATCCTCGACGGCCTCTCTCTCCGGGAATTGCCCTGGCTTCTTCAGGGAGCAAAAGAACACGGCTTCACCCTGCAACAGGTTGCAGCAACAGCCTCTGAGCTACCCGGCAAAACCAACGAATTTGCGCATGCGCTTGGTTTCAATTCTCGGAGCCAGTTGCAGAACAACGGTGGCGGATTCTCGCACAAACTCCAGCCAGCCAGCACCGAATGCGTCGATATGCCATGGCGGGATTGCCAGGCACTCATCGATAGCGCACAAAACTGGATATTCTGGCACCAATGGCCCGACAGTAAGCTCCATGACGGGGCTGGAGCAGGACAAGGTCTCGAAATCCTCGCCAATAATGCCAAAGAACAACTTGCCGGTAAAGAGTTCTGGAACTTTGTCGAACGTCTCGCAACCGGGCGCAAGCTTGTAATCACCTCCGATCACGGCTACGCTGCCACCGGACATTTCTCCGACGCCGACGGTGACGTTGCGCAATTTCTCAAGCAAACCTTCGCCAGCGGGCGGAGTGCTGTTGGAGCAAACGACCCGGGGCCATTTATTCCGCCTGTAGCACTCAACATCAACAACATGCACGGCGAGCACCTGCTCGCTCTTGGCCAAAGAAAATGGCGAAGCCAGGGTGGGTACCCGACCCTTGCGCATGGAGGCCTTTCGCTGCTCGAAGTGCTCTCTCCCTGGATCGAAATCACAAAAAACTGACACAACACATGAACAGGATTCCCAAGCGCCTCAAACAGGAACCACTCATAGAGGCAATCTGGCAGGTACAGTTCGAACCAACGGGTGATATGCAAATAGGCGATCTGTTGCCCGGCATGCTCTATGCCGCCTTAAGGAACGACCATCCGCAATTGCAGCTCCATCGTCTGCCCGCAGCCGACATACCTCCTCAGGTAGCTCAAATCGACCCCAAACTTCGGCACGTCGCAAAATACCGAATGGAAGAAGCCGGGTTGCCGTTTCTCTTCCAGGTCGGCGACCGTACCGTAACGCTCAACTGCCGAAGACCCTATGTCGGCTGGGATGCATTCAAAGCAAAAACAGTTGCCCTTATAGATATTCTCGACCAGAGCGGTCTGATTCCTGTGCCCCAGCGCCACTCCTTACGCTATATAGACCTGCTCGAAATGGAACCAGCCCCCAACCTGTCGGCACTACAGCTCTGCATTGGCCTCGGAGCTCTCGACACGCAGGCAAAGCCCTTACAGATTCGTATTGAATTGCCCATAGCAAACTGCATGCATATTGTGCAGATCGCAACACCAGCGGAAGCTCTGCTTCCGGAAGGAAAAAGAGTCGGGAGTGTCATCGACATAGAAACCCTTCCTGTCCCGGAAGCGATATCATGGCAGAACATTCGCAATCAACTCGATCAACTGCATACCTGTTCCAAACAGCTTTTCTTTGAGCAGATCCTCACAACCGAGGCCATTGAACGCCTCGAACCCGAATATTGACATGCTGGCATCCACCATAGACATAGAACTCGATATTATACCTGCAACATGGCATTCAGCTATACAGCAGATTCAGCAGAAAGCAAAAGCATACGTCGTTCCGCTCTCCGGCTTTCTCGATCGAACAACATATATGGCAGGGAACGCCACAACGACGCAGCAATACAGCCAAGTCCGAAACAGCATAGACGCATTAGGCTGGTCGGCAGCCGATGCACTTGAAACCTACTTCCGCCTGCGAACCTTTGCCGAAGACTGGGACGCTCCCGACATGGAGGCTTATGATGAGCTATAAAAGAGGCGATGTCATACTTGTCAGGTTTCCCAATAGTGACCTTATCTCCTTCAAAAAACGCCCCGCTTTGGTTGTGCAAGGTGATGGTTTAAACACCGGACTACCTCAGAAAATTGTTGCCTTGATCACATCGAACCTCAAACGAACAGGCCCAACAAGAATAATGGTCAACAAAAACGACCCGGCAGGCCAGGCAATGGGCCTCCTGATGGATTCCGTCGTAGTAACCGACAACCTCGCAACGGTACTTGAGAGAGAAATAGATAAATCAATAGGCTACTGTCCGAACATGTCCACGGTCGAGACCGCACTTAAAATCACCCTGGGAGTATCGTGATGGTAACCAAAAAAGAGTGGCTTGCCCAGGAAGTTGCCAAAGTTGTTGGTGCTGGTAAAGTAGTTGCCCTTGAAACCGTTGACTTCAACGACCCGAATCGACCCAAGACTTGCCTTGAAGTCGATTTCCCGATTCTGCCGGTCAATCAGGTTGCCATTATCGAAGGCAATGCCGGTAAACCTATCTACCAGATGTCGAAATGGTGGGCACGGCGTCGGTCGAGTGTTTTTCGTTCAATGCTTATTGCCGCAGCAACCAAAGCCCCCGAAGATTTGTCTCATGCAGCAAAAGTCGTTTGGGACAATTACTACGCAAACCATCAGAAACGTGGGGCATTCAAAAACCTGAAGGTTGCCGACATTTTTATGGGTGGAGGAACGACGCTTGTCGAGGGCTCCCGACTCGGCATGCAGATGATCGGAAACGACCTTAACCCTGTCGCATGGTTTGTCGTCAAGCAGGAATTCGCCAATGTTGACCTTGAAGAGGTAAAAAGACTGCTCGCTGATATCGAGGCTGAGGTAAAGCCGCAAATCATGCCCTACTACTACTGCGACGGTCCGAACGGAGAAAAGGGCACATGGACCCATCTGCCGACCAACCGGGTCATGCCTCCCGATTTTGATCCGCTTACCATACCTCGTGAAGAACGGCGCAACTACAAGTACGAAGGCCCGGAAATCATCTACACCTTCTGGGCCAAGCACGGCCCTTGTCAGGTCACCGGATGCGGTCACCGTACTCCTATCATGAGCAGTCCGGTCATGGCCGTCAAAACGCTTACGGTCAAGCACTGGGAACGATCATGCAAAAAATGTGGAGAACAGTTTCACGTCGAAGCACATGCCGCACGCATGGCGCCCGATGTTCCGCTCTATGTCGCTCCTTCCGAATACCCGTTCACGGTCTACGAATCCGGAAAAGGAATTGTCTGTCCTCATTGCGGTCATGCTGAACACGTCAATCTCGCCAAAGGTAAGAATAAGAAGATTCAGCTCACGTTGCTAACACATCCGGAGTGGCTGGCTGGCAGTCCGAAACAGGATGCCGACGGTCGTCCGTATGGCGGTTCAGCTCAGGATGATGCCGAATCAACTGCCCGCTGGAATCAGGAACGGGCTTCGAAGATCCGGTTGCTTGAGGTTCGGGGCATTTTACCGGATGAGGTGACTTGTCCTGAAACCGGTATTACGTTCAGGAGTGATCTGGGAACGGTACCCAAACGATCAAACGTCGCTTGCGGTGCATGTGGTACAGTACAGGATGTTATGAACACGATCAAGGCAACGCAGAAAAGTGGCCAGATGGCTGGGTATGCCATTCAGGGGTATGCTCCAAAGAGAAATGAAGCAGGTATTCCCTATGGGGGTCGTTTTTTTTCGCCATTTAAACAAGAGTTTGCAAGGCAATATGATTCGGCTTCGGTTGAATGGGAGTCAAGAAAGAATAACGATCTCTCGGATTTTTGGCCAAAATCCGAGATTCCGTATGGGTTTATGACAGCTGTGGCCAATAGCGATATTCGCGAAAATTATGGATTTACCCACTGGTGGACAATGTTCAATCCACGGCAACTGCTTGTACATACGCAACTACTCAAGGCAATTGTCACTGTAGGAGAGTATGATTGGGAAGTCAGAGAGTTTGTTCTTGGAGCCTTTCAAAACTTTTTACGGAATCAGAATCTTTTCGCTTTTTGGCACATTAAGCTTGATAAGCTGGCGCCAGCTATGTCAAATAGCAATTTTCACCCAAAGAGTAATGTGGTGGAAGTAGGCGTATTTCCCCCTATGGGCTACGGCCCATGGTCTTCCACTTTTGAAGTTATTCTCAAAGGAGGCAACTGGAGTTTTTATCCCTGGGAGCTTGTAAGCGCTGAAGGGCTAATTCGTCATGCTAGTGGATTAGCTGCTCTCATTAGCGGTAAAAGCGAAAAGGTATTTACAGGTGATCCTGTTGTTGGTGGTCAAAAAATCCGTTGTATTTCATCGACAGATCTTGACCGGCTCTCCTCAGGGAGTATCGACCTTGTTATCACTGACCCACCGTTTGGAGGTTTACTGCATTACTCTGAGCTTTCCGACTTCTTTTATGTGTGGCTTCGCCTTGCACTCAAGGATCGATATCCTGATTATTTTGGTTCAGAGTACACCCCAAAATCTCTTGAGGCTGTTGCAAATAAAGCCAGGGAGCCTGAAGACTCGGATGGTTATTACCAGCGATTGTTGACGCAGTGCTGGCGTGAGGCACATCGTATTCTCAAACCAGGCGGTATGTTGGCTTTTACCTTCCATCATAGCGAAGATGAGCCTTGGGTTGCCGTATTGGAGTCACTGTTTGAAGCAGGTTTCTATCTTGAAGCAACCTACCCCATCCGTTCCGACGAAACCAAAGGCGACGGTGAGTTCGGCTCAAAAACGATCGAGTACGATATCATTCACGTGTGCCGTAAACGCATCGAAGCGCCAACGCCGGTGAGCTGGGGCAGGATGCGCCGTGAAGTCATGGCTGATGTTCGCCAGATTCAGCAGCTTCTGGAGAACCATGCAAAGGAAGGCCTGCCAGCAGCCGATATACAGGTTATTCGTCGAGGCAAGGCATTGGAATATTTCTCTCGTCATTACGGGAAAGTATACGTGGACGATGATCGAACCATTTCGGTCAGGGACGCGTTGCTCGGTATCAACCAGCTCATCGATGAAGATTCTGATAAAGGCAAGGATTTGCCTCCGGTGAATGCTGAACCGATCACCCGCCAATTCCTGCGGATTTTCAGTAATGCCCCGGAGCTGAAGCGCGATCAGATGCAGAAGTTTCTTAAAGGCTCAATTACAACGCCCGATGATTTTGTGCAGCGAGGGTGGTGTTTTGAAAAAAGCAAGGTTTTTATACGAACCAACCCGCTTGACTTTGCCCGTGAATGGTCAGGCAAACACAGGCGCCGCCTCACCTCCGATCTCGATCAGGCTTTGGTGCTCATCGGCGCTTGCTACGATGGCAGCGGTATCAATGCAGCCGATACGCTCAGAAATGACAATTTCAAGCCACATGTCGCGCTCAAGCCACTGCTCGAATGGTTGTATCGTAACGCCCCTGTCCAGCCAATCAGCAATGCCGCGTCGCGTGCCATCACCATCTTTAATGCATGGAATGCCAGCCGGTCGCCGCTTCCGAAACAGATTTCACTCTTTGGTGAGGAGGATGAACCATGAGGCAATTATTCGACACGGTCTGGCAACGGCAGGGCACCAGTTGGATTTGGGATGAAGATGCCCGTAATCAGGTTTGTTCGGCAAGCGAAGTATGGAGTCTTCGGCAGTTTATGCAGACAGTCGGCAAATGGCCCGCCGAACTGCCGGGCAATAATGGACGGACCCTTGTCGTTGCCGGACTTGATGGTTCCCTCGACCTGTTGACTCCTCAGGATGCAGAAGCATGGCTGGGTGATGTGATCAAATCGGCAATCCTCTCTTTTCAGGACGAGTATGGTTGCGAAGCATCGCTTATGTTCTGGCTGCCTATGGGTCGCAATCGTATTGAGGTGCAGATTACCACCGATGAGGTAAAATGGCTCTGTGAAGCCCCCTTTCGGGAAAGCAAGCTTGATTTTGGACGTCTCCTGTGGGGTCAGGCTAACGAATACCCGCAGGAAATATTCCTGAAAGATCGTGATAAATCCGCCGGGTTATTTCACAAGCGGATAACCTGAGGCAGCATTATGGAATCGGAGCTGCAATTTCTGCCCGGCGAACGGATAGTCCATAGCGAATTCGGTCAGGGAGTAATCCTTGAACCGGTTCGGGATGGTTACCTGCGTGCCTTCTTTGGTATTGGTGAGCGTCGTGTTCCACTTGGCTCGATACGTCGGGAACTCTCGCGTATTGAACGCATCCTTCGTTCGGTCGGTAGTGGTGCTGATCGGGCCCGTAAGGCATGGCTCTCCTATGAAGCCCATGCCTTGCCAATCATGGAAAGCGCTTCAGCCCTCACCTCCGCACGGATTGACCTGCTGCCTCATCAGGTAGTGCTCACACATCGAATTGCAACCGCATCGCCTCGCCGTTACCTGATCGCCGACGAAGTGGGTTTAGGAAAAACCATCGAAACCGCGCTCATTCTCCGCGAACTGGCCAGTCGGGGTGAACTCCATCGCGCGCTCATGGTTGTGCCTGCTGGTCTGGTCAACAACTGGCACAGGGAGCTGAACGAGGTATTCAATCTGGAGTTCGAAGTATTCGGCTCCGAAGGTGACATAACCGATCGTAAAACAAACGCCTTTGCCAGGCACGACCGTCTCATCGCCAGCATCGATACGCTTAAACGTCCAGCGCGCATCCGGCGCCTGCAGGACGCCCCTCGCTGGGATCTTGTCGTTTTTGACGAAGCGCATCATCTGACGGCATCCCGCAACGGAGGAAAGGTCAGAAAAACCGAGAACTATAAGCTCGCAGAAGCTCTTAAAGATCACACTCGTGATATCCTGTTGCTCTCAGCCACCCCGCATCAGGGTAATCACTTTCAGTTCTGGATGCTTGTCCAGCTGATGAATCCCACGCTCTTCGCTAACCCCGAAGATATGCTCAACAACCGCCACCGACTCAACACGGTCATGTTTCGTCGTTCTAAGGCCGATGCATGCCAACCGGATGGCGCGCCGCTTTTTGCCCGTCGCTGGGTACATACCGAATCGTTCCTGATGAATCCAGATGAACGACGGTTCTATGAAAAGCTGCGCGAGTATCTTCAGGATGGCTTCAACCTTGCACAGCGCCAGGGCAATCAGGGGCGCGCACTTGGTTTTCTCATGGTGATCTTTCAAAAAATCGCCGCATCCAGCTTTGCAGCTGTCCGCCGCACACTCAAACGGCGCCTGCTGATGTTGACACTCCATGAAGCACACCTTAGGGACCGGGATCTTGATATCGACGGAAGGGAATGTCTCATTAATGAAGCACGCGAACTCATTCACGAAGAATTCGGCCTTGCGTATGACAGCATCGGACGGAGTGAAGCGGACCGGGTGCTTGCCGATCTCAAATACCGCCTGATAAAAAAGCTCGACAAGGATGCACTCGAAATGGCCGCTGATCCTTATGGTACCGAATATGCATCGACGCATGCCGAAGAAGCCGCTGCCGCTGCCGTAAACCTGCATTTACCGGAAGAACGTCAGCGCATTGTCGATTTACTCAGCGCCTTTCCTCAACAGCGCGAAACCAAAATGCAAAAACTCCTCGATGGTCTCGGAACACTTTGGCGGCAGAGCCCCGATGAAAAGATCGTCGTTTTCGCCACCTATCTCGGTTCCGTTGACCTGATTGCCCGTGAGATCAACCAAACCTTTCCTGGGCAGGGAGTCGTCGTCCTTCGTGGTGGCGACCACGGAGCCAAAGTAGCCGCCGAACGGCGTTTCCGCCAGAAGGACGGTCCTCGTGTGCTCGTTTGCACCGCGGCCGGTCGGGAAGGCATCAACCTGCAATTCTCCCGTATTCTTTTCAACTTCGACCTGCCATGGAACCCGATGGACGTCGAACAGCGCATCGGACGCATCCATCGCTACGGTCAGAACCATACCGCCCAGGTTTACAATCTTGTCCTTTCCGATACCATCGAAGGACGTATTTTTCTTCTGCTCGATGAAAAACTCATTGAGATAGCCCGTACTGTCGGAAAAGTTGACAATCAGGGAAACGTCGCCGAAGACCTTCGGGCGCAGATTCTTGGTCAACTGTCTGAACGTCTCAATTATGACCGTCTCTACCAGGAAGCGCTTTCCGATCCGGAACTCAAACGAACCCAGATAGAACTCGAAGCAGCCATGTCGAACTCCCGAGAAGCACGGCATGTCGTATTCAACCTGTTTCAGGACCTCGATGGATTCAGTCTTGATGACTATAAACCATTCTCCGATGTTTCCTCAAGTCTTGATAGAATCGTTCAATTCCTCTCAGTCGCCGTACTTGAACGCCAGCAAAAGCTTGTCAGAATCGATGAACAGACATACGATCTCATCGCAGAAGATGGACACCGAAAAGTAAGATTTACCCTGGATCGTAATGTTGCTACTGTTCATGACGAGATCGAACTCCTTGGACTCGATCATCCCATTATGCATGATGAACTGGCCAGATGGCGCAGCCTGCCAACTGATGAAATAGGTATAGCCGTAACTTCAGACCTTGAAAAACCAGCAATTCTTTCAATCTGGCTCGTTGAAACCAGCACTGGCAATGGTGAGCGGCGCATCGTGCTCCAACCCATCGCCGTCAGACATGACGGTATGAGGCTGCCCGCAATTGAACGCCAATGTGACCGTTACCTCAATGCCCCACCAGCCCGGCCACTGCTTCTGCCTGAACAACGACTTGAAATTTTCACCCAGCAGATAGAACCAACCCTTCAACGAGAACTAAAACACAAAGGCACCGCAAACGGTGACGGCAGCTATTCAGCTGAATTGATTGGATACGTCGAGGTCATCAGTCAGTCATCATAAACTATACGATATTTTGAGAGTAGATTTATCATTTTTAAAAATAGATGTCTAAATAAAATTGATATCCGCATGGTTGATTTTAATGAAATAAGAGTAAATCGCCTGATTATTCATACTATTCATCAAAAAAAAGATGGAGAAGAAACTGCGACAGCTCAATATTCCAATACCATTTCTTCTGCAAATGTTAGTATTATGGACCTCATACGCACAAGACTTAGAGATGCTGCAGGAAAAGGCTCAAAAGCATTCTACTTGGACATTGAAAACGTTGCCGAGGATTCGTTTTATGGTTTATCAAATGGTCTAAATGATTTAGATGATGTCGCATTTATCGAACGAACGGCAGATATTGCTCATTTGTTGGCGAGCTGCCAACGGCGCTCAAATATACCCGGCGGGTATTTATTATTGCTTGATTGTATTAATGAAGAAAGCGGTTGGCCTGTTTGTATTGTGATTAAAGCCGAACCTCATGAGGCATTGCTTCTGATTAATAATGATGAAGGCGATCAATTGAGGATGCTTGATGAAGTATTTCTTTCACCATCACAAAAGCTATATAAAATAGGTATAATATATAAAAAAGAAGATTTGCAAAATGGTAATCCTGGCCAAGAGTATGGCGGCTTTTTGTATGACAATCAGTTTAGAACAGAATCTCATCCTGCAGAATATTTTTATAAATGTTTTTTAGGCTTTACTGTTGGCTCAAATCCAAAAATACAGTCACATAATTTTTTTGAGAAGACGGAATTATTTATATTGAGTCGTGTGTCCGATCCTGTACAAAGAGGTAATCTTTTGGGGGCATTGAAAACCGTTTTTTTTGCTGATCAGAATTCGACGTTAAATCCGTCCGAATTTGCTCATAACTATATTTCAAATGAAAACGGCTTATTAGATTCCTATATTGGAGAGGTCTGTTCTGCGTTACCACACTCATTCGTAAAAAGTGATGAATTGATAAAAAGCAAGCTTAATAAAAGAAGAATTGGGTTTCCGGATAAAATAAATATTGCTGGCCCTGAAGAGTATTTTGATAGACGTGTAGAAATAGTGGGAAATGATGAAGATTTGGATGGTTTGAGCGCTTCTAATCCTTTGTATACAATAGTTAAGATTTATGGGAAGCCATATTCTTCAGATGAATGATCAGGAACGGGAGATTGTAAATAAATATCATTCTCTTCAACCTGCATTAGCAAAGTGGGCGCAATTTGTAGATGATATTTTAATTAATAATCTTTTGATTGGGTTGGCTGATAACGTAGTCCAGATACCCCCTGCGTTCAGGGTTAAAAGTGATAGCTCATATTTATGTAAGGCTTTATACAGAAAAAGTGAAAACAAAGAATATCGTGATCCTCTTAAGGAGATAGAAGATAAGGTCGCCACGCGTATTGTTGTTTTGAAGTCATCCGATGTTAAAGATGTTTCGGAAATAATCCAAAAGTCTTTGTTATGGAAGGCAAAAATAACTAAGAATATGTGGCAGGAAATAGAAGATAAACCCGATATATTTAATTATCAATCTTTGCATATTGTTGTAAGTCCGAATAATGACAATTTAGATTTTGAAAATACTGACAAAGAATATTTGACATGCGAAATACAGGTCAGGACATTACTTCAGCATGCCTTTGCAGAAGTAAGTCATGATAGTGCATATAAAGGACCTTATAAAAACGATAAGATTATAATGCGTCATTTATCTAAATCTATGGCATTAATGGAAACGACCGACGACTATTTCCTTAGAATATTTGGAATGATGAAGGATAAAGGTAATTTCATAAAGAATTACCAAGATGAATTAGCAATTCTTTACAGACAATTTTGTCCTGATTTCGATATCAGTAATCTTGATCACGTTATTAGTAATGCTGTTTATGATCTGCTCGATGTTAAAATGATTACTATTGATGATATAAAAATATATGTTGATAAAAACAGTAAATCGTTGAATAATATTGTGGCAGGCAAAAACTCTGATAGATATGGTCAACTTGTTAAGCAGCCAGCTATTTTATTAATTAACTATTTATTCGATAATCATCGCACTGTCATGATTAACCATTGGCCACTAAGTCAGGCAGCGCTGAAAAAGGTTTTTGAGGCTAACAATACTGCATTTGAGAGCTATTAGTGTATAATAATAACGGAATCAGTATAGATCTGCGGTAATTCTTGTTTTCTATTCATAGTTTTTTCTTTTTTATGTAATCTCACCCCACCCGTAACCCCCTGAACACGCACTCCCCAAGCCCCGTCGTCTTGCTGCACACCGCAAACCCCACATAAGCCGTACTCCCGATCAGCGGCACCGTCACGCTCTGTACCAGCGTCCACGAACTTCCCGCAACCGTCTTCCGGTACGCCCGGATTTCCGTCTCGACCTTCTCCAGCCGCAACCACACCGGAGGCCCCTCAACGCCGCCCTGGAACGGCATCACGCTCGTTCCCCCCGTCGTCAGCCGGTGCGACACAAACAACGTCCGGTTCGACCCGTCCAGCAGCGGAGCCATTCCCACAAACGCATGCACCGAATTCCCCAGGAGCGTACTCCGCACCATCAACCCCGCCTTCGCCCAATCATTCGTCGCCTGCTGCGACTCCAGCAGCACCTCCGCCCAGCAATCGCCCGTCATGCTCCGGAACACAAAAAAGAACTTGTCCGAACTGCCCCATATATCCGTTCCGCTACCCAGCATCGTAAACACCCCGCCCGAAACCGACACCTGCCCGGCCACCGACGGCGACCCCACATCCACCCTCCTGTACATATCCGCACTGTACACCGCGCTCGACCCATCCCCGGCCGTCACCCGGTACGGCACCGTCCCCCTGAAATCCCGCTCCTGCGTACTCGCCGGAACAACCGATGCTCCCTCGCTTATCTGCACCGTCGGCTTCAGCGCACCAAGCACCACATCCGCCACATTCGGCGACACCATCGTCACCGCCGACTCCGTCACATCCGCAACCAGGTCAACCGGCAGCAGCGGATTCAGCGCCCGAAGCACATTGAACCGCACAATGCTTTTCCCCACAGCCTCCGTCACCGACGCCCGCACCGTAAACACCCGGCTCACGCCCGTCTCCGCCGTCACCTCATACACCACCGGCGCACTGAAATCCCTCACCACGCCCGATGCAGGCACCACCGTCGCCTCGATCGACACATCGATCATCGGCTTCAGCGCCCGCAGACTCGTCCCGTGCGGCAGCGTCACGCCAATCTCATCACCCGTAACAATACCCTCAACATCAGCCGCAAGCCCCGCATTATCCGCCGCCGCAAACCAGAACCGATCGATCAGATTCAGCGAACTCTGCACCACCCGCACCACCACCTCATACATCCTCGACCCAAACACCGGATGCGACAGCGTATACTTCACCCGGTTATTCAGCACCTGCTCGGCATCCACCAGCACACCCGTCACCGCCGCAATCGCCACCGCAATAGCCGCCGACCACACCGGCACGGCACCAACAGCCGTCGAACACGCCACAGGAACACCCACACCCGAAACCCCGACCACTCCGCACGACGCACTGACCGACCCGGCAACCGGAACCCCCGACACCCGAACCACAACACACCCCAAAGACCCGCCGCTTCCAACCACAACCGGAACACCAGCAACACCAACCCTTTCACCAGCAGCCGAAACACCCAGCCCGCACGCAACCGGAACCGCAACGCCCCGCACCCCGGCCGCACCAGCCTGCACAACAACCGAACACCCCATCCCGGCAGGAACAGAACCGATCCGCACAACCCCCGCCCCGCACAACCCCGAAACACTCACCGGCACCACGGCAGGCGTAACCAGCACAGCCCCCGCCGTCACCACCGAACTGCACACAACCGGAACCAGCACAACAGCCGGATCGCCCGACACCTGCACCGCACCGGCCAGAACAGAACAACTGCCCGAAACTCCCACCGGAACCACCCGCACCAGATCGCCCCACGCCGTCACAGCACAAGAACCGCCCACGCCCGCAGCAGCGCCAGCCACCCGGATTGCTCCAGCCGAAACCGGCAAACCGCACGCAACCGGAACAGCGCAACCCCGCACCGCAACCACAGCCGCACCATACCCCGAAACACCACTGATCGGCACACCGGTTTCGCTGATCCGAGCCGTCCATGCATCAAACCCGCTCGAAACCGTAACCGGAACACCTGTCTCCGAAACCGGCAGTTCATAAAAGAACCGCACCCTGACATGGTCAATCGACGCCGTTCTCGTAGAGCTGGTGTTACTGCGAACGGCAATATCAAGCCCGGCATCGGCACTGTTCACCATCGCCGCCGTCAACGACGCATTCCACCCATCCGACGCCGACCCATACGTAGCCACCCCGTCGCTCGTCGGCCAGTTTGCCGACGACGCCTTGTTATCGCCAACCCGGTTCGTTCCGTCAAACCACTGCACCAGGTCATCACTCAGCCCGCTGCCCGAAGCCTTCCGCTCGACGGCAACTTCCACGCAGATATTCACTGCCCCCGCAGGTAACCCGGCACTGAAATTACTCAGCCGCAGCGTATGGCTGTAATTTGATTTGCCAATCTGGCTGGTCGTATACGCATCATCGCTCGCATACACATTACCCGTGCTGTTCCAGTTATGATCCCCATCGGCAACAACCGACACCGTACCGGGAGAAAGCCATCCAGTTTCAGCCATCAAGCACCTCTATCTCACCTTCAACCGTCGGCAGCACCCGCCGCCCATCCGTTCTGAACCCGCTATGGAACGCCATCAGGCAACGCTTCCGGTCAACCGTTCCCAGCCGATCCCCATAATCCCGGAACAGCACCGCCGCAACCATCGGCTTCCGCCGCACCAGCGCAAACAACTGACCACGAAGCCGCGCATCCAGCTCCCCGCAGAACGCCGTAATCGCCCAAGCCGCCCACCCGATCCTGAACGACCGATCCTCGCTCGCCCTCTCAAGCACCTCCTCGCACGTCAACCCCTCCGGCAGGGTATCCACCCACGCACGCCCCGCATCGCAACCCCCGTCACGTTCACCAAACAAAGCGTACCAGTCGCTCCAGGCCGTATCACGTTTTACCATAACCACAGCCTAATCCAGCGTCAGCGTCAACTGGCCAACCGGAATCCTGATCGTCTCGCCCGTGTTATACGTCTTCGTCGGCGAAAGCGCATGAAACGCGCACAGGTTCCCGGCAGTCAGCGCATCATGAATCCCCACAGCAACAATGCTCCCACGATCACTCGTCGAAACCGGAAACTCCACCTGCGCAACATTCGACGCCACCGACCCCGACGTACTGCACGTAAACGCAACCCTCGCATAAGCCCCGCCCGTCGCCTCCGTACCCCCGCCAGCCTCACCCGGAGCAACAGTAAACAACGAAGCATAAAACGTCGTCGGAGGCGTCCACGCCACCCCGCTGAACACATGCGAAACAACCTTGTTCTCAAAATAATCCGTCAAGCTACCCATACACACCTCCAAATAATTATCAAACCATTACCCATCCACATCCCACATCCCACATCCCACATCCCACTTCCCACTTCCCACTATCCACTATCCACTTTCCCGCCATCCAGCCATCTCTCTTCACTCAGAACTCAGCACTCATCACTCAGCACTCCCAACTCGCCATCACGTCAAAGACTGCGTAAAATCCTGCGCGACCCCGCTTCCCGGCGTCACTGTCGCCCCGTCAGTCAGCGTAATTCTCGGAATCAGTGCCGTTACAGGCGTATTGTTCGGCAGGGTAATCTTGATCCGGTTGCCCGTCACCAACCCCGTCACATCCTCCGTCAACACCGGATTATCCGCCATCAAAAAGCTGAACGACCGGATAGCGAACTCCGGCAAAACCGGTTCAGCACCATGGTACACCAGCTCCCACCGCAACGCCTGCAGCATCAGCAGCGCCTCATCGCTCGCCGCCGTATGAGCCGCATTGTTCCCCGCAATATTCAGCCGCCCGTCATACACATACGTATTCGCCAGATCATTCAGGAACCGGTCAACCTCCGCCGCCGAAAGCCCGTTATCCGAAACATCAATCACAGGCGCAACCCACTCCGTCGGCAAATCCCGCTGCGAATACCATAACCCACTGCACCCCCGCAACTCCAGACGCCTCAGGTTCGGCATCCCCGCAATAACCCCGATATCACCCGTAAACCCGCCAACATCAACCAGCCGCAACACCTCCATATCCACCTGATCCACAAGCCCCGCCATCGACCCCGCAACCTCGCTGCAGCACACAACGAGCTCCCGCAACCCAAGCCCACTGAAATCCTCAACCCGAACCTTCACACTCGTCCCCAGCAGCTCCAGCACCTGCAACCCCCGCAACTGCCGAAGCTGCTTCGTATCCCCATGCAACGACGGCTCACTGCACCGAATCGTCCTGATCGACTCGATCTCCCCATAAAACGACAACTCAAACCTCCCGGCCCGGCTATACACGCTCTTGTACAGCTTGCCCTCCTCACTCCCCGAAAAGAAAATCTGATACTTGCCCCGCTCACCCCAACTGATCACAATACCCTTACCCGAAACCCCGCCGATCGTCATCATCCTGATGCTCGGCATCGACGTCTCAAACGAAAACCCCGTCATCATCCCTGGGAACAACCGGTTACTCCACCCCTCCGGAGTAAACAACCCATAAGCCGGCCACCCCTGCGACTCCTTCGGCCGTATCCGCTCATTAAACATCCTCATCGGCGTAACCGCTGCTGTTCGCTCCCCGACACCAGCTCGATCCGCTCGAACCCGCTCCCCGTATCATACCGAACACCCTTGCGGATCACCCGCTGAACCTCCAGCCCATACTCCCGCCGGTAATGCTCCATCATCGAAAGCAACCCCTGCCCGCCAACCGACGCCGCCAGACGCGGCAACACATACCACCCCAGCACCCGATACACCGAAGCCATCACCCACTGCACACCATCCAGCCGCTCCACATCAAACAAATCCACATCCACCGTCCCCTGAGCCGGCAACCACGATATCAGCAACTCATCCACAATATCATCCACACCCCGGGCATGATACTCCTCAAACGACATCACCCCATGCTCAAACACATACGGCTGAAACCGCAACAAATCCGCATCCGTACTGAACACCATAACACCCCCACATCACAACATTACCAGCATAAAAAAAGGGGAGCAGGGAATCCACCCCACTCCCCATGCATAACACATAGCGCCAAACCCAGGCATCACCATCCAAACATCATCACATCATCCCACATAACACGTAACCCATAACACATAACACGATCTTAAGCCATCCAGCCACCCAGCTAACAAGCCATCCAGCCATCCAGCCCTCCCTCTTCCCATTACCCATTACCCATTACCCAGCCATCAAGCCACTCAGAACTCAGCACTCAGTACTCAGAACTCCTAAGCAGCCCTTCGTGCCTTCACCGCCAGATTCGCATCCAGACACTTCACCCCATACAAAGCATCCAGCGCCACCTTCGTCTTCGACTTGTCAGCGTCATACCACATCCGCGCACGCAACGCAATCCCCGACGCCTCATCAAACACCGTCTCAACCTTCACACTGAACTCACGCCCCATCTCCGAAAGCGGAGCCATTGCCAGCGCAAACGCATTCCGGTGATACGCAAGATTCTCCACATGGTTCACCAGGCTCACCGTCACCGAAGTATTGTCAGCCGTATCCCGCGACAGGGGAGGGAAAAACTGCACACCCGTAAACGTATTACCCGCAGCCGTAACCGGCGAATCATTCACCACCGCATACCGCTGAACATCACCCGCAATCGCAAACGAATCACCCTTCACCAGCGTACCCGTCACCGCAGCAGCATCCAGGTTCAACACCGTCGCACCCTTCAGGAAAGCCCCGCTCGTCAAAAGCGCCGACACCGACGCCGTACCCTTCGTATGCGTCCCCACATTCTGGTTCGCAAAAATGTTGAACCCGAACTTCATGCCAATCACCCCCGTCCGCTGCAACTCCTCAGCCGACGTACCCGCATACCCGCTGTTCGCAAACAACTCCGCAAACCCCGCCTCCATCTCGCTGCCTACCTCGTAAAACAGCGTATCCGGTATATTCAGCGGCACCTTGTTATCCCGCAGAATCTTCTTCACCCGCGTCATATCCTTTATCTCCGTCGTTGCAGCCACATCGTAATACCACGGAATGAACTTCGCCAGAGCATTCAGATTCATATCGATGTCATCGGCAATCGCATACGCCGCCGGTTGGATATGGTCAATAATAATCTGCTCGCCCGTGCTGTTCAGCTCCTTGTCCGTCAACCCGAACTTCACCTCCTTCCACTTATCCAGCTTGATCTCCATCCCTTCAGCATTGATATCCTGATCATTCGACGGAGCATCCTGCGCCGTAAACGTCCCGGGCTTGCTGATCTTGATCGTACTCCCTTTCTGCTGCGGCTCCTTGTCATACCCACGATGCACCCGGCTCGCCATACCCAAAGCCTTCTGCAACTGAATCAACCCCTCCTGCGCATAAAACAGCGGATCATACAAATTCAGATTGTTCGCCATAACATTCTTCCTTTCAATCGTTTACAATTCATAAAACATCATCTTCACAACCTTGTCACCCAAGCACTATCTTTCGATCACCAGTTGCAACCCGGCCTTTGCCGCCGCCTCCTTCGCCGCCCGATACTTCGCCGGATCCTTCGCATCCGCCGCGCTGATCTTGTACACCGACCCCGACGCCTGCCCGGCAGTACCACCAGCAGCGCCGCTGCCCCCCGGCCCCGCCAGAACGAAATGCGGATTCGAAGCCAGGAACCCCTGCACATACTCATCAACCGAAACCGGCTTGCCCCCCTTATACAACGGAGCACCATTCTCCCGAACCTCCACCGAATCCGACTTCCGGTCATAATGCACATTCCCCTTAAGCAGCATCACAATCTGACCCGGCTTGATCGCCCTCGCCGCCGAAGCCGCACCCAAAAGCGCATTATCCACCCTGATCTTCTTCAACTGATCCACCAGCGAAGCAATCTCCTCATCCTTCGACCCAATCACCTCATCCTTCTCCTGCACCGTCTGAGCCAGAATCTTGTCAAACTCACCCCGCTTCTCCAGCACTTCACGCTCCCGCTTCGCCTTCTCACTCTTCAAAGCCCTATACTCATCAACATCCACCCCTGCAAACAACTCCAACCGCTTCGAAACAGCAGCATCCACATCCCCCTGCGTAAACAACCCCTCACTCACCGCAGGATAACCGCCACCCTTGCCGCCCTTACCAGCATCACCGGCACCGGCAGAACCATCACCCTCACCACTCCCCGAAGCACCACCAGCAGCCCCGGCACCGCCCCCATCCTCAACCACAAACCGCACCGGAAACAACGTCCGCCTCAAAAACCCATCCATCAAACCCATAACCCCTCCATCTCATGAATAGAAATATCTTTCATTACTAATATACAGCAAAATCCCGGATAATAGAAACTAATATCTATTATCCGGGCACAAAAAAAAGCCATCCGGCCAACGATCCCAAACAGCACACATGCATCTTCACTTAACACGCAACCCGCAACTCGTAGCACGATCTTCACCCCACAGCCAACGCATAAAATCACGCCAACACCGTGGAATACTCAAAATTCCTGCGTACATTATCAAGTTACTTTTCCGAAAAAGCAGCTGTAATCAGCGTTTTTATACCGATCCATATAAACAGCCCAAATAAAATCACTATCCTTATATAAGTGCATGCTTGATAAGCATATAACGGATTTTGAAAAAATATTGTACACCTCAAAGGTGTATAAAGCATGTCAGAATAGCTGGCTATATGCACCTTTTGGTGGGGTATGGTGCATATATAAAGGAGTTAGGCGCAATTATAAAAAACCTACTACTGAACATATAGCATTGTCTTTTTTTACCTGATTAATAAGATATAGTTAGAACCTTTATTAACAGAAAAAAGCCTTAAACGAATTTTGAAATTATAAAATATGAAGATTGACAGCACTATTATAGCTGCTATCATTGCAGCTATCACAACTCTAATTGCAATAATCTTAAAAAAGATATTTGAGTATAAAAAAACAAAAGCACCAATTCAAAAACCCGTTTTCTTTGAACTATGTATTGGAAGAAAACATGAAACAAAAATTATAGTTGAAAATATTATAAAGCGAAAGGACAGCTTCGTTTATGGCCCCGCTGGAATAGGAAAAACAACTGTTGTTAGAAATGCTGTTAGAAAAGTTGGGGATAAACGATTAAGACGGTTATATCCAGGAGGCGTACATTATTATGATTTTTATTCCAATTCTGATTTTTCTTCTGCTTATAATGAATTAACAATTAAGATTCAAAGTGGAATATCTGATACCAGAACTCTTGAGCAGAAACTAGACGAAAAAAAGTGTTTGATAATATTTGAAGGAACAGAACGCACCAATGAATTAGATAAATTTCTTCAATTATCATTAAATCCAGTTTTCATTGTAACATCGCGAAATAAGTCACAATTATATTTTTTGAAAAAGTATAAGAAAAACAAAAAGATAGAGATACCAATTGGTTTTTTTGATGAAAATATTTCAGTGGAATTACTGCGTGAAGCGTGTAGAAATAATATTTACAAAACAAAAAAATTCAATGATGTTTTGCGGGAAATAGCTGATAACCTTTGTTATTTGCCCCTTGCAATTTTTTTAGCTGCTAATGATAAATTATTTAATCAAAATATTGAAGCATTTTTAAGTGGTTTAAAGGAAAATGGATTAAAAACGATTAATAAAAACATCACATTAGAAAGTGAAAGAGATAATATAGTATTGCTTATTGATAGAGCACTGGGTATTTCTAACGATAATAAAAGTTTTAATATTCCATATGAAGCAAAGCAATTTCTAGGTTTTCTAGGATGTATATCATATGAAGATTTCTATATTGATGAAGGTGTCTTAGAAACAGTTGGATTTAAAGTCAATATAGAGGAACTTGAAGATTTACATATATTAATTCAGAATGATTACGTAATTAAACCATTACATGCATTGATATATAAAGAATTAAAAGATAATTGGTTAAATTTAATTAACACAACCGATTTATTGTATTCCTATTGTGCTATACAATCAGCTATTTTCTTAAATACAATAGATAATACCTATTTTGAATTTGATGAAAATAGATATTTCATTTTTCTTGCAAATAAAAACCATTTCCGTCAAGTTGTTTTTTGCTGTATCAATAATGATATAGATATGAATGAAGATAAAGTTGAAATTCTTGCACAATCTATATTTGTATTATCCCAAATTGGCTTTATTAATGAAACTTTGAAACTTTATGAACTCTTAAATGCTGTTGAAAAAAATAAGTCAATAAGTAAGGAGAAAGTGATTTCGATGTATGTAGGCTATGCTGATTCTCTTATTTGGTTAGATAAATTTCAGGAAGGATTAAAAATATTTCATGACTTGATAATGTATTATACTAATCAAGAAAATCGCGAAATGTTTTTAATTTCGGTCAGAAACTGTCTTGAAAATTCTATAAGACTTCATTATTATCAAGGGATAAAAAACTCCGAATATGAAAAAATCATCGATATAGCTCAATCAATTGTTCAGAAAGAAGAAGATTATGTCGAAGCTTTTTCAAAAGAACTGGTTTATCTTAAAATACTTTTATTAGAAGATCAAATATTTAGAGACTTATTAGAAAGTAAAAATACTTGCGAAAATATTGATTTTGATTTATGGGCAAAACAATTGGAAGGTAATGATCATAAAGGTTTCTGCAAAAATATAAATTATCTAAAATTTATTCAGGTGCTATATTTATTTAAAACTGAAAATATTGATGTAGGAATATCATTACTTAACGAAACAGCAAACTTCATTCAAGATGTTTATACTTATCATGATCCTGAGATACTTAAATCATATTGGAAAATTGCAAGGTTTTTTGAATTTAGCAATAATTATTTACAGTCAAATGAACTTTATAATTTGATTATTAAAAGATCTATTAAATATTATGGAGCATCTCATCCAATTACAAACTATTTTATGATTCAACATAAATATATAAATGACAAAATAAACTTAAATAATGAAAGTGATAGAGGCAATGTATTATTTGTTGTTAAATCAAATGAGAATATAAGTTGATTGCAAATAACTGCGCCTAACATGCGGTCATAAAACAGTTGGGGTTCAGTTGTTTGCGAGCATTTGTTCTCGCGTCAACTTTATCAACGGTGGATACGAATGCGCTCCGAAAACCCAACCGTTTCATACCGCAATACTGTTAGCCACAATTAGAACAAAAATCCGAAGCAACGAGTAACAGATGAACATAAATGAATGCATAGAATTAAGTAAAGCAGACCTTCACGTGCATCTAAATGGATTATTTGATACTGATACAATACGAAAAGTTATCGAAAAAGAAAACCTAGATATTCCACATGGATTTGATTTAGATAAAGATTTAAATGTATTAACGTATAAAAAATCTTTAATAAATTATCTCAAGCCATGGGACATTCTAAGATTGATACCTACTAGAAGAGATAATTTAAGCATACTTATTAAAAGTGCCTTTGTTAAACTAAAGGAAGATAATGTAAAATTTATTGAGTTGAGAAGCTCTGTTATATATCTATCCTTATTATTCCAAAAAAATCTTGAAGATACTTTAGCAATATTGATAGAAGAATTAACAAAAGCTTCGGTTAAATTTGAAATTCCTTATGGATTAATTCTGACAATACCACGGGGAGAATATAGTTTAGTTATTTTATCACAATTACTTCGAGCTTATGAAAATTTAGGCAGGCCATCAGAGATTGTAGGGCTTGATTTGGCAGGAGATGAAGATGTTAAGGTGTCAAGTGATTTAGCATTAAAATTCAAGTCTGCTAAAAATGACTTTGGTCTAAGCATAACTATTCATGCAGGAGAAACAGGTAATTATAAGAATATTGAAGAGGCAATTCATAAATATAGTGCAGACAGAATTGGTCATGGTGCTGCTGCTGAACAATCACAACAAACAATGGATTTGTTGTTGAAAAATAATATATGCATCGAGATTTGTCCTATTAGTAACAGGAGAACTGGTGCTGTTAAAGCAAAAGATACACACCCGGTAAAAACATTTATTAAAAATAACATCCCTTTTGTGCTTTGCTCAGATAACCCTTCGATTCATAAATCATCATTATCATATGACTATTTTGATTTCATAACTGAAACCAATAGAGTTGATTTAGTAAATAACATGTTCGAAATGCAAAAGAAATATACATTTTTAAAAAATCATGGAAATTAGATTTGTAAGTGGAAATAAATATAAAATTGAGGAGACTCAAAAAATACTTGAGCAAGATGGAATAAAAATTATTCCATTTGATTTCAGGATAGAAGAACTTCAGACGCTTGATGTTAAAAATCTAGTAAAGGATAAACTACTTAAAGCTTTTAAGACAATTGGAAAACCTTTATTTGTAGAACACACTGGATTATACATTGAATATTTAAATGATTTTCCAAGTGGTTTGACTCAGATTTTTTGGGATAAACTACAAAAAGAAAAATTCAGTGAGATAATTGGCAATTTGTCAAATACGAAGACAATAGCTAAGACAGTGATTGGCTATTGTGACGGGAAAAAGCTTTTCTTTTTTGAAGGCGAAGTGGAAGGTGAAATAATTAACATTCCTAAAGGAGACCCGAAATTTCAATGGGATTGTGTTTTTAAACCCAAAGGTGAGAATGAAACTTATGCTGAAATGGGAGACCGAAAAAACGATATTTCAATGCGAAAGAAAGCATTGATTGAATTTAAGAATCATATAATTAAAACTGTATGAAGCAATTAATAGAAGAATATAAAAAGGGGCGAGTAATTTTGTTTGTTGGAGCAGGTGTATCTGCTAATTTAGGAATCCCTACTTGGTCTAAGTTAATTGATAAGATTGCAGAAGACCTTGATTATGATTCAGAAGTATTTAAAACATATGGAGATTTTTTGGCCTTAGCAGAGTACTATCGTCTTAAATATGGAAATCTTGGCCAATTAAGGAGCTGGCTTGATAAAGAGTGGCATAAATCTACAATTGATATATCCAAATCTCTTATTCATAAATACATTTCAAACGGAAACTTTCCGCTTATTTATACAACGAATTACGAGAATTGGTTGGAATACGCACATGACTATTATAAGGTAAAGTACAATAAAATAGTTTCCGTAAGTGATATATCTAAAATTGACAATAGACTAAAAGAGATTATTAAGTTTCATGGTGATTTTACAGATGATGAATCAATAGTACTTGATGAAACAAGTTATTTCAAGCGATTGCAATTTGAATCTCCTCTCGATATTAAGTTGCGTTCTGATGTATTAGGAAAGTCAGTCCTTTTTATTGGCTATAGTTTAAGTGATATTAATATTAGACAGCTGTTTTTTAAATTATCAACGCTTTGGGATAATCATGGAAATGGTATGAAACGTCCTAAATCTTATCTTTTTGCATCTAAATACAACCCGATCCAAGCAGAAATCCTTGAGAATTGGGGTATTGACACCATTAATTCAGATATTGATAACCCTGGAATTGCTTTGGAAAAATTTTTAGAAAAACTAACATGTGGCTAACAAGCGGTCATAAAACATTGGGGGTTCAGTGGTTAGGCGAGCGTTCTACCTCGCATCAAAGTTCGGTATCGGGTGATACAGATGCAGCTCCGAAAACCCCAACGTTTCATACCGCTGACCGTATGAATGACACGTGAAGAAACGCGGATTCTGTGCCCACTACTACGACATGTTCGTATGCTTGCTCCAGAATGGTGGAAGGAACTGAAATATCAAACACAATATGGGCCTGAGTACACCGACTTTCCGTATTTTCCCGCAGCACTTGAATTCGATGCACTTGCTCGCAATGCGATCATGCACCTTGACGAAGACCGCAAAAATATTCTTGTACAACAATGGCAATGCCGGCATCGCATTATCAAACTTGAATCAAAACAAGAGATCTTCGAACAATATGGCTCGATGTTATTGGGTTACATGGTAGAAACAGCAACGTGGGCCGGAGCAAGAAGTTATTTCGAAAGTTAGCCATATATTGCAAATGCCAGGGCAAACGTTTCGAGAATATTGCACCTCAAGCTTACTTCTGTATCCAGCCTATTCCCATTTGGTACGCAGACCAACACCAGATTACCGACCCCGCCCCGAGCATCACGCCCCCATGTGACAACGCAAAGGTTGCCCTCCAGCTTTGTCATGCCGCTTGCCGAACTCAAGGCAAGCGCCCCGCCAAAGCCTCCGTACAACCCTTGCTTTTGCCGCTACCACCGCTGCCGAACCCCGAAGACGGCAGCCCCAATGCAGCGCCTGTTTTACGCCCCTACGCCTCCGCGCACGCAGCCTCCGTTCCGCTCCGATCTCTCCCGACCCCATGAGCAACCAGCAACCACGCTTCACTACAGCCGCTTAGCTCTCCAGCTCCGGGTGCGCAACAAGCGCTTCCATGACACCCACTCTCGGTTATCCTCTCAACTCCTGCAGTATGACAACTGACCTCTGGCGACCCCAGTCCCGAACACCCCGACCGGATGGCCGACTTGCTCCGCCAGCTCCGCAAGTCGCCCCCCGTGACACAGCAACGCCACCACCAGCACCCCGATCCCGCTCCAAGCATCACGCCCCCATGTGACAACGCAACGGTTGCCCTCCGGCTTTGTCATGCCGCTTGCCGAACTCAACGCAAGCGCCCCGCCAAAGCCTCCGCACAACCCTTGCTTTTGCCGCTACCAACCCCCTGCAATGATAGCAAGGCGCTCAATGCAGTTGTCCACTCCGCCGCTTCACTCCCTGCATTCCGCACCGTTACGCTTCGCTCCACAACGCTCCATGCATACCGTTCCGCTCTGTCGCAGAAAACAGCAATCAGCGCACAAAGAACGTGGCGGGCAGTAGCCCGCATTGCCGCCCCGAACACCGCAGCCCGTCAGCCGGCCTGACCCAGCTTCGCCCGCCAGGCCAGCGCCGTGAACCATCGCAACACCCCGAAGCAGTAACGGAAAGAAAAAACAGGGGAGAAGAGCCCACCCCTCATCAAGAGCGCGCAAGAGCACGACTCCGCTGTCGCTCCACAGCAAAACCTCGGCCTGAACGGCTCTCGGCACGAAAAAACGATAGATGAACAGCCCCATCTATCTGCGCACTTCGCTTGCCAGGGAAAAATAAACGCCGCATGGCAAACCTCCGCCAAAGCGCAGCGCACCCGCAACCCCAACAGCAGGGGAAAAGCGGATGCGCAACGCTCCGGCTCCGTGCCACGCTCCCGATACAGGCCGTTCCCGCTCACGCTCTCACTCAATCATACCTTCCGGCTTCCCGCGTGCTGTCATGCCTTACGCTCCGCTTCGCTTCACTTTGCATGCAAAAGCCCCGCCAGCCCGCGACGCCGGAAGACTTACTGTCACGTTCTATCATTCCATTTGGCGGTAGTCGGGGTTGTCAAGCCCCTTCGGGGTGCATAACTTGCAATTATGTAAAGCTGTGTACAGCCGGCTTCGCCGCCCAGGGGTTTACATAATTCGAGTTATGCAAGCAACCATAGGGCGGGCCACCGCATCTTTGGCGTCTGGTCTTTTCCCGCTCCGTTCATCTCGCTGCCATGCACTCCGCAACGGTTGCTCTCCAGCTTCGTCATGCCGCCTGCAAAGGGTCAAGCAAGCGTCCCGCCAAAGCTTCCGTGCAACCCATGCTCTTGCCATTCCGGTCTGTTGTATAGTGGAAAACATCAGGCATACCCGCCATGTACGTGCGCAACAGCAGAAAAGCGCACGCACACTGCGGTCGTTGCATTGACGCCGCTCCTGCTTGCGTACTTCCCTTATCCGGGCGCTATACCGCCGCGCAGTCACTGGCTGTTTCGGCGGCTGTCATGCTTTTATGCCGGGAGAAACGCAAAAACCCCGCCAGCCGCCGGGCTCGGGCTGTCATGCTGCTTGCAAAAAAACGAAAGGGCAAGCATCCCGCCAGCCCTTCGCCATCTGTTCAACCCAGCGCTATACCGCCGCCGTCATGCCGCTTGCAACGAGAGAAAAGCAAGCGTCCCGCCGGCGTCGTTGAAAATCGTTGGCGCTTCGCTTCAGAGTCCGCTTCGCTTTCAGGCATGGCGCTCCGCGCACTGGGCACTCATCCCCGTGGGGCACTGCCAAAACTAAGCTGGTTTGCCTTTTTCCGCAAGGGCCGTTCGCTTCCGCTCTTCGTTTGTGCAGCTCACTGTTCCCCCTTGCAGCAAAAGTTTGCCCGGCTTCAGGAGGCCGCTGTCCCCCCGGGAATGGCTTTCAAACGTAATCGTTACCACCATGGCAAACACCCTCCCTCTCTTCGGCAGCGCTCCTGCAGCAATGGGTTCAAAAGAAACGCTCATCCCGCGTTACGGCGTCCGGTTGGTGCGTGAGTCGCAGGTTTTGTACGACAACAAAAAAATTTCTGTTGCCGCCGATATTTGCGGCATCTGCAACACCATCGGCCTGCCCGATCTGCCACATGAAGAACTGCACGTCTTTTTCCTCAACACCAAAAACTACATCACCGGCACGCAGCTCGTTTCCCGCGGTACCCTCAATGCGTCACTCATTCATCCGCGCGAAGTTTTCAGAGGTGCCATCCTGGCCAATGCCTACTCAATCGTTATGGTCCACAACCACCCATCCGGCAACCCCGAACCAAGCAATGCAGATAAAACCGTAACAAAGCAAATCCGCAGCTCAGCCGACATCATCGGCATCGAACTACTCGATCACGTCATCATCGGCAGCAACGGCAACCACTTCAGCTTCAGGCAAGAAGGGCTTTTCAACTGAAACAAAAAAAGCAGGGGCACCCGCCCCTGCTCTCCTCCCCGGACACCTCCCGAATCCTCCTTCCACTACCAACCAATCGGCAAATAATTACGCTATCAACAGCGGAAAACACCGATTTCCTGAGTACATTTATCTCGTATTCTTTTCTAAAAAGAGACAAGGCAAGTATTGTTATGCGGATCAGCATAAGACGCACGAATAAACCGCAATACATCAGCTAATTTCTTTCAAAGTAAGAGTTTGATGGCGTTTTGAGGCCTGAATATGTTGCGTCTTATATGGGCTGTAATTCAATAATCCGCAGCTTATGCGGATCAATCTATTTATTGTTAGCCGTTAGCCGAAAAAAGTCTTCTCCCATATGAAAAACACAACAGTAAGCAGCATCGAAAAGTATCTCGACTTCTTGGATCCTTTGGTCGACACAGAAGCAGCGAATGTCCCGAAGACGCGACGAAAATCGCGAGGTGAATTTACTAGTGCAGTTGAGTCCGCTGAAGATTGGCGATTTGTCCAAGCGGCAGATCACCACTATTTCATTGCTCGCGTTCTTTACCTGAATTTCATCATCGAATATAGTTTATTTGCTGCCTATCAATGCGTCGAGAATTATCTAAAAGCGTATATCAAGGCAATGGGGGAATCCCCGCCACCTACTCATGCTCTGGATTCACTACTTGAAATTTGTCGCAGGTGGAGTTCAGATCAGGACGATTTCGTGAATGGTAGACATATCGAAATTATTCTTAAGAAGGTTGCACCATTTTACGAGAAGGCTCGGTACCCCGTGTGCCTAACGGATACAGATGGGGGGTACGCTTGGATTGTTCCAGACGACATATATATTCTCGATTACTTCGTCTATCGAATGCGCGAAAGATTGGATATACCTGAGAATACCTGGGATATCCTGAAGAATGGTCATTTCTGCCTCGATCAATGCCAGCGGAATTCTCCGGATTTTTATAACCGATTTTTCGAGAACAATATCAACTTTACTCACAACGGCTAACAATTGCATGCAGCCGCATCCTCACCTACGCCTTGATTGCAAAGAAGAAAAGTTTTTTGATAGTTTCAAGTTGTTATCGGAGAGGCGTTTTCGGTGAGGGGCGGCTGATGTAGGGCGTTAGCCATTAAGGAACAGACATGTCCGAATACAAACTAACAGAAGAGATTCTTAAGCGATCCGAATCGAAGGTTTGGGACATTGCAAAACTCGAATGGAAGCTGGACGAAATATACGAAGCTGATGAACCTGAAACTTGCCTTTGCGGCCACTTTCCAATTATTGAAATCTGCGTCTTGCAAAATAAACTGAACACTCAGTTTGCTTCTGTTGGCAACTGCTGCGTTAAAAAATTCATCGGTCTACCATCCGATTTAATTTTCCAAGCAGTAAAGCGCGTCCGGAAAGACAATCAAAAGTCCCTAAACGCTGAAGCAATAAAACACGCCTACGAAAAGAGGTGGATCAACGAATGGGAATACAATTTCTCGATTGACACCATGCACAAAAGAAAGCTCTCTGCCAAGCAGCTTCAAACACGCATGAAGGTCAATGAAAAAATGTTGGCAAACATGAAGCGCAGCAATCCAAACGGCTAACCCGGCAGTCAAGGGGACGCGCCGATCGCAGGCACTTTTTAAGGTTGGTGGTTTTTTCGGGTTCGCCGGCTTCGGTTTAGTCCTGCAACCGGCGCACCCCTTACTTTTATGTTCGGGCATGAAGGCCGGATAACGCTCACCCAATAACCACAACCTCATCCTTAGGCCCGTCATCCCCAGGCCCCGGATCCCGTTTCGCCCAACGTTCCGGATGCTTCCGTTCCAGATACCACGCCGACGCAAACCAGTTCTTCGCCGAAGCTGTCTTGATGTTCTTCAAATGAAACTCCTCAGCCTTCGCTTCAGCCTGCTCGACAGCCAGATACAGATCCCGGTACAATCCGCTCTTCTCCCTTTCGCCCCGCTTCAGCCAGTTCAACAGCGTCTTCCGGTCGATCCCCGCAAGCCTGCACGCAACCTCCCGATAATGCCCATCCTCCAGGGCTGAGCGTATCGCCGTTATCTTATCCTCAGAAATCTTCGCCGCCGGCATCACATCCCCCTCTTTTTATAAGCGGAAATGGGGAAATACAACAAGATCTATCAATACCACACCGCTCATCAACATTATCTCTGCTTATCTTTCGTAATCTTTTCCTATCTTTATCATAATAAATAGATAGAACTTTCTATTATTGGCAATATACACTATTTCAACAACATATGGCCATTACAGGACAATACAGGGAAGAAGCCCTCCGGCTTCGCGAAGAGGTCAAAAAGAAATTCAATACTCAGGTAGCCCTCTGCAAAGCCATCGGCACCAGCGACGCAACCTACCTCAGCGCATACGTCAGCGGCAAACACCGAATCGGCAACATCCTCCGCGAAAGACTCGAAGCCGTCGGCATCGACGTCGGCTACGTCCTCTATGGCAAACGCGGATTCTCACCCATCCCAGCCGGACCCGATCCCGAAGTCATCGCCAAACTGCACGAATGCACCGACAAACTCCGTGCCCTCCAGAACACCGTCATCGACCTCCAGAAAGAACTCCTCGACGTCAATAGAATGCTCGAAGACATCACCAGCACACTCAATCCTGCATCCACTACAACACCCGCCGCATAATGCCGCTCAATTCCGCATGTTCCACCGGGCATCCGGACTCCGCATTCATGCGCCCTATCCGATCCGCAACATCCGAAACACCCTCATCCCGCATCCAGCACGCCAGCCGGTAAAGCGTCACGTTCCGGTTACCCGGAACAAAACTGTTCCTGAAAAACGTCTCATACCCTTTACCCTGGCCGCCACCCGGCACAGCCTCCCGCGCTCTCCAGCGCTGCCGATCCGTTTCCTCATCAGCCCTGCGAATCAAGGCCGCCCGGTAAAACGGCTCCCACGCAAACAAACGCATCCCCTCCAGAAACAACACCTCCGCATCCGGAAACCCGTAATACATCCGGTCAATATTCTTGCAAGCCGGATCCGCTTGAGGATAAGAACGCATCACCTCCGTCATCATCAGCTTGAACCCCTCCACATCCAGCATTACAGGCCGGTTCACCGGCAGCAACACCCGGAACCGTTCCGCCACAACACCATGCTTTGCCTTCATATGATTCCTTGTCGTCGCAATCGCTCCAACGAACGCCTGAAAATCCACCATCGCCTCACCAATCGTATACCCACCATCAAAATCCAGAATCACCAACTCCTGACCCGGCAACGCATGTTCACCATCCCGGTACCCATCCCGGAACGCCGTAGCCGAATAATTCCCCCGAAACCGCACAAGTCCCTCGATCTTATCGAACAGCACCCTTTCAGATCGGAACCCCTCAGCCATCCTCCGACTGAACGACACCAGCACCCGGCCATCCGCATATGAAGACTCTTGTACCTGTTTTTCCATTCCATTTAAGAATAATCAACTCGAACACCTTGAACGTCTTTTCCCTTATACATAAAGGCTTCAGGTGTTCAAGGTGTTCGACGCTACTGTTGCTTGAGTTTGATCATTTTAGCCTTCTGACCCGAACATTGTTTCTCCTCAGGCATTTCAATCAAGCCCGCTTCTATCCCGGTAGTGATAACGTCATTAAACTCCTTTGCCGTCCACCTGGTCTGTTGCAGCAGTTTTCTCCGATTCATTGCACCACCATGCTTCGAGAGAATATCCATCACTCTTTTCATCCTCTGCTCATAAGGGGTAAACTTGAATTGATTCATCAGCAAATAACCCGCTGTTTTCCAGAAATACCCGATCAGTGCCACAGCACGCTCCATCATCTCGCCCGTTATCTGCAATGCACGCAAGGCGCATACATCAACATTCCGATCAGCCGTCTCGACTACCAGATAAACCATCGCAACTTTGAACTTCATCATGTCAAGACGGCCATGATATCCCATCAGCACCCCCGAAAACTCACTGTCGCTTTTACCGATTTCCGCAAGCTCAGCCTGTTCGTTATCGAAAGAACGTTGATACACTGCAGCAGCCTCTTCTGACAGCTTGATCTTTATGCCATGCTGTTCAATCAGACTCGCCGTCCGAAATATTTTCACAAGGGCGTTTGTTATCAACGCTTCCATTCCCTCATCCGGCTCGCTATTCTCAATCAGCGACCGCATTTTTTTTCGCTGTTCCGGCACATAGCAATAGAATATTCGCTGCAGAAAGCCGCTATGCTTGTCATTCTCGGTTATTCTCTGGAGAAACTGTGTCAGGGTAGAAGCGCCGAAAATCGAAAGGCAGGGATCCTTAATGAATGACTGCTCGTTTTTCAACTGTCTCGTATGGCTGTTCCCGTCATAGACATCAAGAATAAACGACTCCATTCCCTTGTTATAATCCTTCCGGAGATTGTCAAGAAAGCTCGCAAACTCACTGTAGCAGGCAATACCCGAATTCATCACCTCCTTCTGTTCCATCTCCTCAATCTGTTGCCTATTCGCCCCCTTACCTTCGAACTTCGTCAACATCCGCGGCTCCCGCATACTATCCATTAACCCCTCATGACTTCCCGAATCAGGCATCCGGAATTTCACCTGCTCATCCTGCAACGCCTCTTCGGTCGATCTCAGGTACCTGGTACAAAACGATACCGCCGTCGTTTTTCTGCCAACCGTCGATCCGGCAAGGCAGAGCCCATAGAGATTAGGCTTAACCTTCTGACTTCCGATCTGTATCGAAACCCTGTTGCCAATAACCGCTACCGTTGTCATAAACAGGCTGATAAAAAGGAACTCCTTTGGTGCATCTGTCATCGTTTGCATATACTGCAGCACCGTATCGAAAAATTCTTCAGGTATTGCGTCGTCAGGAAAACAGGGAAGTTCAGTGCAGCTCAGGTGCTGCTTTTTCCTCGCCTCCTGCAACCGAACAGCATGCGGCCCGATTGAACCATTTACATCACTCATAGAGCGCCCCTCCTCCCCAGCAAGGCTTTTGTACTCCGGGCATGCTTTATTCCTCCACCTGTTCGTTCCACAACCCCTTACTCAGTCTTTCGACCAACATCTCAATATCAGATGCCCGCCATGCGGAAGTCTTTTCTGAAAGTTTCACGGGTTTGGGATAACGGCCTTCTTTTATGCCAGCATACCAGGCGGCTCGTGAGATCGGGACAATGCCAGGGATTCCCTGTTTACGATCACCGATAATTTCTCGCAACCGATAAAATCTCGATACACTCATCACGCATCCTCCTTTTTCTCAGAGGATCCTTCAATCCACCGCTCAACGTCGGAAATACGGAAAAGCAAACGCCCGTTCACCTTCTTCGGAGTCAAACTTCCGCTTTTCACCACGCGATAGATAGTGATTTTAGAGACAGGAAGGTCATACACCTCAAGGCAATACGAAATAAGAGAATCAAGGTTGAGATACAACCTGGCGGGCTTTTGCAGAGCAGGTATGTTCATTGCAGTATATCCTGATAGTTAAAGAGATTTCATGTACTCTCTTTAAACCTGCAATGATTTTTTCGGGGGAAAAATACGGGGAGCTACACCATACTACACAACATTACTCCCCCAAATTACACTTATCAAACTTGTCACGTATTGTTTTTTCTGAAACTCCGTATTTTTTCCCGATCTGAGTACAATAAGCTTTTTTTCCAGCAACATGTTTTGAATCAGGAAACATCTTCTTCATATCCGGGTATATTTCTTTTTTAAATACATCCATTGATAATTTTTCTTTTCTTCCGGGTTTTTTTGCAGCATCGAGGGTTGTGTCTACCTGCCCGTTTGTGGCAGCAATTGCGTTGCCATGTGCGTTTTCTGAGACCCCATTACTTCTTTTCTCGGTATCTATGTTTGGCGTTGTTTTAGATTCGTTTTTTTCAAGAGCAATTCTTAGTTCATGAAACTTGATCTCTTTTCTTAGAATCTCTATCATGTAGTGACGCCAATCGGCATTATAGTCAAGTACTCCAAAGTACGTTTCATGCAGGTCTTTCTTTTCATGATGCTTAAGTAGTCCCTCAAGAATAATAATTGCAGTTTCCGGTGGCTCATTATGGAGTGTTTTAATGAATTTCTCTGTATTGATCGTTAAAGCGAATTGTGTTAAGTACGTTCGGGTAAATTCATTATACATAATGTGAAATTCTGTCAACTCTTCATGAGTGCCTATGCCATTGCATATGCATCCATACTTGTCTGTACTGTCCTTTTCAAAAAACCACCACATTAACTTTCTTACTAAGTGCTCGGTCGCTTTGCGCTTATGTTTATTTATGAAATCAATGAGTTCGCTGGACGCTTTTGGAAAACTTATTTCAGGGGTATTAAGCTTTTCTTTTATATCATCTACTAAATTATTAAAGGCTTCATCTCGGCATTTTTTAAAATACTCTTGTTCTTCTATTTCATCATAGAAGTCAAATACTTGTAGGTTGTTACCAATGTCATTCTTGTCGTTTATTGCCAGTGCTGGTTCTATTTTTTCCAGCCATTTGTCTGTTTCTGCAATATCAAGCCAATACATAATTTCCTGATATTCTGACTCATTAAGTCTGTACTCTTTATAGTCTTGTATAATCTTTTTTATGTGCTCAGGCTCTTCAATATTTGGCTTGTCTTCTCTTCGTTTTTTAAAGTCTATCTGAAGAAGCCTCAAGCCCCTTCGTAGCTCTTTGGTTACTCCGCGGTCTAATAATAATTCAGCGCTTGAAAGCTGTTCATTTATTAGCGTTGGAATAAGTATTTCGGAGAAAAATTTCCAATTTCTTATTGATATTTCGAGCGATTCATGAATTTCATTCAGTTGCTCGTTGACAGTTTGGTGTTGTTGTTCGATTCTTTCTATTATACTCGTATCAGTTATTTTTTGTGAGAGATACGTGTTTCGCAGCTCGTCATTATTTTTCTTTCGTTTGTTGTTCAATTCAAGATCATTTTCATAATCCATGCCAACCCGCTCTATTGCTTTCTTCAGAATTTTCCGAACGGTCTGTTCTTGCTCGCGAGTAAGCTTATCGTCTTTTGGTAGTTCCTGTTCGTTTTCATCATCACCCACAACAATCTCACCCATAAGCCATTTATTTACAGCAACGATACACAGCCATTTATAAACATCGACATAATCATCAGCACCCTGTCTAAAGCTATCAAAACGATCAAGTACTGCCTGCATATCCAGGTCATCTAACGAAGCTTTGTTTTTGGAGGTTCGGTTTGCCTCGATTGTAGCGCTCAGTCTTGTGAGTCCAGTATAGACGGTTTCAACCAATCCCTGCTCAATAATCATTTCTTTGGCTGCATCAAGGAAATTCTGAGACATAGCTTCGCTAATCCCTTGAATTTTGGTTTTAAGCTCAGCCATCAACTTTTCATGCGCATCTTTTTTTTGTAAATATTCCTCTTCTATCATCTTTTTTGTACTATCACTACAGCCCTCCCAAGCAGTATCTCTTATTGGCTCATAGCTTCGTACAAACATTTTATTTTCGTTATCTGCCATTTCTGATAACGATCGTACAACGTAACCGATCGTTGTCCTGATATCTTTTGCCGTAGCCTGAAATGTGCCCATATACAATGACGTCCCGTTTGACTAAAACAGATGATACTTTTTTCAGTATAGGAATTATTACCAAAAATAAACGAATTCCTGCTTAACAGGTTATTCTGTCGAGCAGGTAAAAGCGCGAGATGAGAAGATAGGGGGGTCACAAAAAAAGGCGCCTATACAAGCGCCTTTCTTTTCCGTGCCAAAGGTAAAACTCCCGGTGCCGGCATCTTCACCCCAGCCTTAAGACCGTCCAGATAATCCGCCCAGGCCTGCATCATCTGCCGTCGGTCGTCAAGAAAAGAGGTTCGATTATAAGCGCGCCCGTTTGGATCCCGGACCGCATGAGCCAACTGGTGCTCGATCAAGTCAACCCGGAAACCCAGAACTTCATCAAGAATCGTGCGGGCTGTCGCCCTGAACCCATGACCGGTAACCGTGTCACTGTCATAACCAAGATATCGAAGGGCGGCATTAATACTGTTGTTGCTCATTGGTCGGCTACCACGTCCGGTAAACACATATCTGCCATGTCCGGTTGCAGGATGTAACCCCTGCAAAATTTTCAATGACTGCCCGGAAAGCGGAACAAGGTGCGGCTGCCGCATCTTCATGCGTTCCGCCGGAATTGACCACAACGCCTCCTCGAAGTCAATATCTGACCACTCCATATTCTGAAGCTCACCGGGCCGAACAAAAAGCAAAGGAGTGAGCTGCAAAGCCGATTTCACCACAAAGGTTCCCTGATACTCATCAATCGCCATCAGCAAGGGAGCCAATTCTTTCGGGTCCGTAATGGCGGCATGGTGTCGTATTTCACGTTTCCGGAAAATCTCACGCGACTTCAAAGCCGCCGAAGGATCATGCTCAAGCCTTCCGGTTGCCACTGCATACCTGAACACCTGTCCACACATGATCTTGATTCTTGTAGCCGTTTCCACCGCACCCCTGGCCTCGATCTTCAGTAACATTGTCCGGATATCCGAAGCCGTAATTTCAGAAACCGGTTTGCTGCCGATAGCCGGAAACACATCCTTTTCAAGCCTGCACATAACCGTCAAGGAATGTCCGGGAGACCATACCGGTTTATTCTTGCCAAACCACTCACGAGCTACAAGCTCAAAAGATGACGCCTCTTTCAAAGCTGCAGCCATCTTTTCCGCCTTTTTCGCCTCACCGGGATCTTGTCCGTTCGCAAGAAGGGTTCGAGCCTCCTCCCTACGCTTCCGTGCATTGGCAAGTGATATTTCAGGGTATTGCCCCAAGGCAAGCAACTTATGTTTACCGTCGAAACGGTACTTGAGTCGCCAAAGCTTACCCCCACTTGGTGAAACTTGAAGGAAGAGACCTGCACCATCGAAGAGCTTGTAATCTCTATCTTCAGGCTTGGCCTTGCTCACCTGAGCATCGGAGAGAGGAAGAATTCGTTTCGGCATTGGTTCTGATCTTGGTTGGGGGTATCGCTATCCGTTTGGGGGTATCATACCCCAATAACTACCCCCAAAAACACCGGACTTCACAAAACCAATTTAGACAATAGAAGATACCAAAACAAGAAAATCCCTGTAAAATCAGGGCTTTTCGGACTACATAAGACAGCTGTAGACTGCTGTTTTGCGGAGAGGGAGGGATTCGAACCCTCGGTAGCCCTTTACGAACTACGTCGGTTTAGCAAACCGGTGCCTTCAGCCGCTCGGCCACCTCTCCTGAAAATGTATGTGCGGAGGATGAGGGACTCGAACCCCCATGGGCGTGAACCCGGCAGTTTTCAAGACTGCTGCCTTACCAATTAGGCTAATCCTCCGGATATGTAAAGAACAGGTTCCAAAGATAGTGAATCGCAGGTAAAATGCCAGAAAAAAATATCACGCTCCATCCATATTCTTTTACCAACTCGCTTAACACGTAACGTTTAGCACCTAACGCTTCTTTCTTGGCACTCAGAACCCAGAACTCGGTACTGATTTTCCTGGCGGAGAGGGAGGGATTGATTCGGGCTTTTCGCCCTCACCCCCGGATTGCCAGGGGCGGACTCGCTTTCGCTCGCCGTCGAAACGGCCTAAAGCCGTTTTCGAACCCGGTCGAGGGTTCTCACCCTCCCTCTCTCCTTCCTTTTTCCCTTGTTCACTCAGCACTCGGCACTCATTGCTCGGTACTGATTTTCCTGGCGGAGAGGGAGGGATTCGAACCCTCGAGGGCTGTTACACCCTACCCGCTTTCCAGGCGAGCGCACTAGACCAACTATGCGACCTCTCCGTAATAAAAGGCCTGTAATTTACATTCTCTTTTGATTTTTCAAAAACTCAATACAGATAATAATGCTTCTAACAAGGCTTTTTTATATCTCTTGAGGAGTTGCAACCAAATTTTCATGCCCGAGTTAACGACGATTAACATTATCATAGTCCCTGCAGTTTTCGTAAATTGGCAGATTAAATTTCGCAGTAATACTAAACCTGCCTGAACATGACGAAAATACTGTATGAAGCTCTTACGTTTGACGATGTTCTCCTGATACCGGCATATTCAAATGTACTTCCTAAAGAGACCAGGGTTACAACCCGCCTTACAAAATCCATAGAGCTGAGAATACCGCTTGTCAGTGCGGCAATGGACACGGTAACTGAATCGCGGCTGGCCATAGCCGTTGCCCGTTCAGGCGGCATCGGCATTATCCACAAGAATCTTGCCATCGAAGAGCAGGCTCGTGAAGTGGCAAAGGTGAAGCGTTACGAAAGCGGCATCATCCGCGATCCGTTTACGCTCTATGAAGACGCAACCATGCAGGATGCGCTCGATCTGATGCTGCGCCACTCCATTTCCGGTATTCCGGTTATCGAACATCCGGCGTATGAAGGCGATACCTCGAAAAAACTCAAGGGTATCGTCACCAACCGGGATCTGCGCATCAAACCTTCGCTCGATGCCGGCATTGCTACCATCATGACCAGCAAAAACCTCATTACGGCCAGAGAGGATGTCGATCTTGAAACCGCCGAAAAAATCCTTCTGAAAAACAAGATCGAAAAACTGCTGATCGTCGATGACGAAAACAACCTGAAAGGACTTATCACCTTCAAGGATATCCAGAAGCGCAAGCAGTTTCCCGATGCCTGCAAGGACAGCCACGGCCACCTGCGGGTCGGCGCGGCTGTCGGCATAAGAGAGAACACGCTCGATCGGGTAAAGGCGCTGGTGGATGCAGGCGTTGACGCGGTTGCTGTCGATACCGCGCATGGACACAGCCAGGCGGTTATCGATACGGTGAAGGCCATCAAGACTGCTTATCCCGCGCTGCAGGTAATCGCCGGGAATGTTGCAACGCCGGAGGCGGTACGGGATCTTATCGATGCCGGCGCCGATTGCATTAAGGTAGGTATCGGACCGGGCAGCATCTGCACGACCCGCATTGTGGCCGGCGTCGGCATGCCGCAGCTTACCGCTATCATCAACTGCGCAGAAGAGGCGGCAAAAACCGGAACACCGATCATCGCCGACGGCGGCATCAAGTACAGCGGAGATATTGCCAAAGCTCTCGCGGCAGGCGCTGATGCGGTGATGATGGGCAGCATTTTCGCCGGAACCGACGAGAGCCCAGGCGAAACCATTCTCTATGAAGGCAGAAGGTTCAAGACCTATCGCGGCATGGGCTCGCTCGGCGCCATGTCGGAACCTGAAGGAAGCAGCGACCGCTACTTTCAGGATGCTTCGAACGAATCGAAAAAGTATGTTCCGGAAGGTATCGAAGGGCGCATTCCTTCGAAAGGCAAGCTCGACGAGGTGGTTTATCAGCTTATCGGAGGGTTGAAATCGGCCATGGGCTATTGCGGCGTGAAAACGGTGGAAGAGCTGAAAACCAAAACCCGGTTCGTGCGCATCACGTCAGCCGGCCTGCGCGAAAGCCACCCGCATGACGTCAAGATCACCAAGGAGGCTCCGAACTACTCCACCGCAACGTAACAGGGAGAGCATCAGCAAACCCCGGGAATGAACCGGGGTTTGCAACCATTCCGCCAAGTATCGCATCATCAGTGTCGTAACCGGAATTACCCACAGGAACAAGAACCATGCCGAGAGCGAAACGAGTCATAGTCTTTGCGTTGCTTTTCGCCCTGTTTCTGGGCGGATGCTCGGGAACCCGGGATTCCGGCCTGACGGAAAAGCAGATCGAAAAACTGGTACTTGCCGCGAGGCCGAACAATCCTTCGCCGGATATCTGGGCGAAGGCAATAAAAGAGAGCCTCGAGGAACTGGGAGAACCCGTCGACAAGGAGCATGTCAGCGCCGTGGTGGCCGTCATATCGCAGGTCAGCGGATTTTCGATCTCGCAGAAAAACTCGAGGATGGCCACTATTCTGCGAAAAAAGATAGAGTCGGCCGAATCGAACGAGGTATTGCGCTTCATTATCGAAACCAGACTGGATCAGAAAGCCCCGAACGGGAGGACATTCCGCGAAAACATCGATTCGATTGAAAGTGAGCTGGATTTCGAGCGCTGGTACGACGGGTTCACCTCGGCAACCATAACGAAACCGATTCTTCTCGTACTCAACAAGGATGCAAGCGATCTGGTTACCACGATCGGCTCGATGCAGGTTTCGGTGAAGTTCGCCGAAGAGTATCCGAAAAAACCCCGAAACGTGGGGTTCGGAAGCGTGCGCGACATGCTTTATACCTGCAAAGGCGGCGTATTTTACGGAACGGCCTATCTGCTCGACTTCAAACACGACTACGATGACTGGAAGTATGTGTTCGCAGATTTCAACGCCGGACATTACTCAAGCAGGAATGCCGGCTTCCAGAAAATGCTGTCGAAACTGACGCACAGAACGGTCGCCATGGACGGAGACCTCATGAACTATGAAAACGGGAATATCGCCTCGTCCGTCACCTATGCCACCTTCATCGGTTTCCTGAAGAAAAAAGGAGTCGGGTTCGATGAAAATCAGGTCAAGAAGGATTTTTCTAAGGAAAAAAGCCGTGATTTCGAAAACACCTGGTCATATAAGACTATAGCTGAAATGCACAAAGAGAGATTCGGACGCACGATCTATGCCACCCTGCCCGATATCCCCCTGAAAAGCGAAAAATTTTCAAGCAGAAACCTTTCGACGAAATGGTTCGCCCAGCGCGTGAAGTCGCGTTTCAACCAGTGCATGCGCACAAGAATCTGAGGCCGGGGATTATCTCCTGTTGGCCTCGTTCAATCTTTATCCAGACATGAATCTGCCGGCTATGATCAGAGAAACACGCATCGCACTTTTCACTCTTTGCGCGCTCTTTTTCACTTTTGTTCTGAGCGGTTGCTCTCGAAACGAGAATTCCGGCCTTGCGGAAGAGCAGATAGAAAAACTGATTCTCGTGGCCGATCCAGGCCTTGATTCTCCCGACATTTGGGCAAAAGCTATAAAAGAGAGCCTTCAGGAGATCGGCGTACCTGTCAGCAAGGAAAATGCTTGCGCGGTCATTGCCGTCATTGCGCAGGAAAGCGGCTTCAAAACCGTTCCGAAAACTCCGGGGATGAAGAAGATCCTGCACAACAGGCTGAAAAATGCCGAAAGCAACCCGATCGTCCGGTTTATCATCGAATCAAGACTCGACCAGCAGGCCGCAAACGGGAAAACGTTCCGCGAGAACATCGATTCGATTGAAAGCGAACGCGATGTAGAGTTGTGGTATAACGAGTTTATCGCTGCAGATGTGACCAAACCGATGCTTCAGGTGCTCAACAAGGATGTGGACGATCTTATCACCACAATAGGATCGATGCAGATATCGGTAAGATTTGCCGAACATTACTCAAAAAAACCGGAAAACACAGGGCATAACGATATCCGTAAAATCCTCTACACATGCAAAGGCGGGGTATTCTACGGTGCGGCGTATCTGCTCGACTACAAACACGATTACGACGACTGGAAGTATGTGTTCGCCGATTACAACGCGGGTCATTATGCCTGCCGGAACGTCGGATTCCAGAACATGCTGGCAAATCTGACCAGAAAAAAAATCGTTCCGGACGGCGACCTACTCAGCTATAAAGATGGCCGTGCCGCCCTGGGGTCCACCTATGGCATCCTCATCGACTATCTGAAAGAGATGGGAATGGCTTTTAAAGAAGAGGAGGTCCGAAAGGATTTCAGGAAAGAAAAGAGTTATGATTTCGAGAATACCCTCTCATACAAGACGATCTCGGCTTTGCACAAATCGAAATTCGGCAATACCATCTATGCGGCCCTGCCCGATATCCCCCTGAAAAGCGACAAATTTTCAGGCAAAAACCTTTCCACGAAGTGGTTCGCCCAGCGCGTGAAGTCGCGGTTCAACCAGTGCATGCGCACGAAGTTGTAAACCGGATATAGACCAGGCGATAAGATCGTGTTATGGGTTAAGAGCTACGTGTTACTGAGGGGCAGTATCGAGCACTTCGTGCTCGGGAGTATGCTCGCTGTCGCATCGCGGAGTATAGCTCGCTTCGCATTGCTGGAGTATCGCTTCGCGGTAGAAGATGGGAGTGGGCTGAGTTCTGAGTTCTGAGTGAAGATCGGATGAACGTGCTGAGTGTTACGGGTCAGGTTGAAGAGGCTGGATGGCTTGTTGTCTCGCTATCCAGCCATCCAGCCAGGAGTTGAAAAAAAACATAATTCTATGCCGCGCGGCGTGCGATACTCCTTTATTATAAAGCAGATCGATTCTGAATTGCAAGGGCGGATACAGAAATCCGTCCTTGCAGGAAACAGGTACAGTTGTATATGCCGGTGCCGCTAAAACAAGCTCCGTTGAGGAGCGCGAGTGTAAAAGTTCGCGCAACAAACGGAACGAGCCGTACACCTCACTCGTCGTCGGTCATCCCTTCAAGCCGATCCTCCAGATCGGCGTAGATCTCCTGCAGCTCTTCGATCATGCTGTCGTCGGCTTTCCACATGCCGCGACCGTGCGCTTCGAGCATGCGGCCCACGATGTTCTTGATGGCCTGGGGATTGAGCGTCGCAAGCCGTTCGCGCATTTCGGGATCGAGCGCGTAGGTTTCGGCTGTTTTTTTGTACACCCAGTCGTCCACGCTCTTGGTCACGGCATCCCATCCCAGCATGTATGTGACGCGGTTGCTGATTTCCGTTGCGCCGCTGTGGCCGTGCTTGAGCATGCCTTCGAACCATTTCGGGTTGAGCAGCTTGGAGCGGTACTCCACGCGAAGCGATTTTTCTGCGTCGTCAACCTTGATGTCGGAGGTGAAGGATTCGACATAGTTGAGCTTCACGTCGCTTACCCTCGTGTTACGGCGCCTTGCGGCAAGCTGCAGCGATCCGGATGACGAGAAGTAGTGGTCGATGTCCGAGATACCGAACTCCGTGGAATCGACCTGGTGCACCACGCGATCGACCGAACCGAGCAGAGTCTTGAGAATTTCGGTCTCTTTCTCACCTTTCCTGCCGCCGCCGTATGCGCTGCTGTTACGACGGATGAAGAGGTCGTCGAGGTCGCCTTCCGACTCCCAGGCGGAGTCTTCGATCATGTCGTCAACGTAGGTGCCGTAGGCTCCGGGAGACTGGGTGAACTGCCGGGCTGTGGCGCTGTCGAACTCCACGCCGGAGGCAAGGGCTTCATCGACATGTTTTTTGACGTAGTTCATCTCCACCGGCTCGTCGGCTTTCGCTGCCTCTTTGACAAGACGGTCGAGCTGGTCCATGAGAATTCCGAACGCATCGCGGAAGATCGGACTGAGCTGCATGAGCACATCGATTCGCGGACGACCGAGTTTTTCAAGGGGAACCAGACTGTAGTGGCTGATTTTTCCGGAACCGTCGTAGGAGGGTTCGCCGCCAAGAAGCCTGATGACCACAGCGACCGCCTCGCCTTTCGTTTTGATGGTGTCGAGGCCCCAGAGCACCTGAGCGATGGTTTCGGGGTAGTTGCCGTCATTCTCTTCGATATGCTTTTTGACAATGCTGTCGGCGATGAGCGTTCCCCTCTTGAAAGCGAGCTCGGAAGGAATTCTCCAGGGATCGATGGAGTGGATGTTGCGGCCCGAAGGGAGTACGTTGATACCGTCGCGCACCAGATCTCCGCCGGGACCGGAAGGAATGTAACGTCCACGAAGCACCTTCATGAGCGATTCCATCTCTCCGGTGTTGTCGCGAAGCGCGTAAAGCAGCTGTGCGCCTTCACTGGTCAGGCGTTCTATGAGCGGCATATATTCTGCTGAAAGCTGGGTGCCGCCGGTAATCGATGCGAACGACGTAGCGGCATTTTTCCGGTCGAAGAGTACCTGCTGCACGAAATCGCGGCAGGCCTGCTCCACCCATTCGCGGAGGCGGATCGCCTCTTCATCGCCTTTTCTGGATCGACCGGTAAGCTCTTCGTAGCTCCGGTAGTGCCCGTTCCTGCCTGAAGAGGTCATGAAGATATAGGGAAGCGTTTTTCCGTCCTCCCCGCGATTCTTCAGGGTTTCGGTAATGGTGATGATCTGCGATTCCAGCGGACTCGCCTCTCCGAACACATGCAGGGAGTTGGAGATCAGCCGATTCTCCAGCTCGGAAATATAGATGTAGAGCCTGCTGACGTAGTCGCCGAATCCTTCGCCTTCACGACGCGGACAGTCGTCGGTAAGGTTGAGCAGTTCTGCTTTCTGCATGATGGCCTCCTCCATACCGGTCCTGTCGTCGTTGCCGTCGGACGAGATGGCCAGATTGCGTTCACGGAAATCCACGAGCAGATCCTTGAGCGCTGGCAGTTCTTTGTAGAGGCCGGCGCGGGAGAGAGGCGGCACCACATGCGACACCATGGTGGCCAGCCCCCTGCGTTTTGCGATAGAGGATTCGCTGGGGTTGTTGACCGGGTAGATGTAGATGTGCGGCACTTCGCCGAGCAGCGCGTCGGGCCAGCAGTCGCCGGTGAGGCCGGTCTGCAGGCCGGGCATCCATTCGGCCGATCCGTGCATGCCGACATGCACCATGGCATGCGCCTGAAACTCGCGGCTTATCCAGCGGTAGAAAGCGATATACTGGTGGTGCGGCGTGTTGGCCTTGTCGAAAAGCAGCCGCATGGGATCGCCCTGAACGCCGATCCTCGGCTGTACGCCGATAAAGATGTTGCCGAATTTAATGCCGCCCACAAAAACCTCTTCGGTGCCGATCGGCACGATTTCGCCGGGAAAGCCCTGCCAGCGATCCTCGATGCGCTCGCGCTCGCGGGCCGAGGTCAGCTCCTTGAACTTCTCGTAATTGACCTTCAGGGCGTCGGGACGCTGCTGCTGTATCTGGTAGTCGGTAGCCCGGTCGATCGCATGAAAAAGGTCGTCGGCACTCTCGGGAAGCTGTCCGACGTTATACCCCTCCTTTTTAAGGCGCTGGAGAACGGCAAAAAGCGTTCTCGGTACATCGAGCAGCGCTGCGCTGGCTTTTTTGCCGAGACCGGGAGGATAATCGTAAACCACAAAGGCGAGTTTTTTATCGCGATTGGATGCTTCCCGCAGACGGAGCCACTGCTTGATGAGCAGAGCAAGCCTTTCGAGACGTTCAGGTACCGTTTCGACCTTTCCATCCCTGAGGGCGCCGAGAATGACCGGACAGATCGCGCCATCCATTTCGGGAATGGAATAGGTAAAGGTGATCTGCATGGGAGAAACGCCGTAATCCTGCCACGACTCGAACTCCTGGGTCAGAAGCGGCTGCGCTACCATATAGGGCGCATCGAGTTTCGACATGATCTCCTGACGGGCTTCGGACGCAGTTCCGGGCTTGGTAGAGCCTGCCGGACCGCCGACAAGGCCGAATCCCATCATATTCAGAAGCAGATCGAGATTCTCCCTGAGCAGCCAGTCCCTGACCAGCACATGTCCCTCAACGCCCATAACGAAAGCGGGAAAGACATGAATGCCGTGTTTCTCGAGCACACGGATCGTGTTGTCGATATAGGTTTTTTCCTGTATGAGATGCTTGCGGAAAAAAAGAATACCTATTTTCTGGCCTTTGTCGAAGTTAATGCCTCGCTTCTTCGACCAGTTCTTGAAGCTCTTGACATCCTTGAAGTAAGCCGGGGCGTCGGGATGGTAGAGCCCCATGTTCGGCACATCGACAATGGCGCCAACCGTCACCGGCTCGTTGTAATACTCCCGAAGAATCAGCCTGAACATGTTGGCGATGTTCTCGGGGGTCGGCTGCATCCAGTAGGAATAGACCGTCAGCCAGTTCTTGAAGTCCTTCGCCTTGCTTGGTACGAGCGGCAGAATGGTGCGCATGATCTTCATGAGCTTCATATAGCCGTAGAGGGCATCTTCGTCGCGCCCCTTGACCAGCATCTTGGCTACTTTTTTCACCATGTCCGGCATACCTGCCTTTCCGTCCCCGACGGCATAGTTGCCGACTTTTGTCAGCGACATGGCTTCGGGCATAGATTCAAACACAAAAATCGTCTTTTCGGGCTTTCCCTGCTCGAGCTGCAGTTTGAACCAGTCAACCTGCTCCTTGAACTGAATCATGCTCATGAAAACGCAGTCCGCATCCTGGATGGCCGTGGCCGCTTCAGGTGTCTGCTTTTCAAGATCGATATCGCTCAGTTGGGTAAGTTCGGCTTCATTATCGAGAAGCCCCTTGATTTTTTTCCAGAGACCGGCATTGTACTGCTCAAGCCCTACAATTGCGGCAATTTTGCGGCGAGTTGTCATGATGTGACTGATAGATGAGCATTAGACGAATTTCATTATTCACTGAAAAGTAGTACATCTAATGTAACAGAGTAGTTAACAATTCCGTAATACACCTCCTGTATATTTTAAAATATACAGGAGATACGTAAAAAACTAAAAACTCAGGGCAGCTTCAACGATCTGCTCTGCCTTCGCATTGGGGAGGTAAAAATAACGACCGCCAAGTTTCTGGGCAAGTTTGGGAGCCTCGCCCCTTGACAGATAGTTCATCTGGGTATCGACCACGATAGCTGCGATACCATCGGCACAAATGGAGCCTGAAAGCGCTTCGATCTCTTTTTCAAGATCCTCTTTGGAAGGCTTTACCGCATCGGGATCGAATGCCGATTGCAGACCTATATTGCCGCGACCATCGGTAATGAGCACGAACATGATCTGCGAAATGCCTTTTGTACGGGCCTGCTTGGCAGTTTCCCAGCCAAGATAGAGCGCAGAGGCAAGCGGCGTTCCGCCGCCCGTAGGCAATACGTCGAGTTCGCGTTTGGCGCGATCGACGCTCTGCGACGGCGGAAGAAGCACCTGTGCCTGTTTACCGCGGAAGGAGATGAGCGAAACCTGGTCGCGATGTACGTATGCGTTCTGCAACAGGCTTGCCACAGCACCCTTGGCCTGGCGCATGCGGTTCAGAGCCATCGATCCGGATGCATCGACCATGAAAATGAAAAGCGTACCGGACTTGTCGCGGAACCGCTTGATTTTAACATCGTCCTTGCTGATGATGAGTGCGGTCTTCGGACGTCCGGCCATTTTCTTGTCCCTGCGCCGGGTCTCCTGCCATGGAGCGGCTGAAATCAGCGTCGGAATAAGCGCAACCTTTCCGCTGCGCATTTCGCCGGGCTGTGCCCTCACGAAACGGCCGCGCCGGTTGTTGAGCGCTTCTCCACGACTACCGGACTTGCTCTTCTTCTTGGAAGCGAGCGAAATATTGAGAATGTTGTCGGGCAGCTCGGTTTCGATGGCGTCCATCATGAGCTCCTCGATCATATCGGGAGTATCCTTCTGCTCCTCATCGGATTCGGCATCGGAATCGGGAGTGTCGGCCGGAGCCTCTTCGTCCTCGGCTTCAGGTTCTTCCGGCGGAGGCGGCTCTTCCTGCGGCGGCATCTCATCGGCTTCCCTTTCAGGCATACGGGTGGCACGGGGAATCAGCACGATTTTTATGGCAAGCTTCATATCTTCCTCTTCCACATCGCTGCGCTGGGCAAGTGCCGCGCTGGCGAGTGCCGCGCGCACGGTAAAGATGTCCGCACGGTTTCCTTCGACCCCGAGACTGAGTGCGGTCTGGATAAGCGCCTGCACCTGATCGCTGGTGATGGAGACATGCGGAAGCTGCTCCCTGGCTGCCTGGATAAGACCTTTGAGCATGTTCAGCTCATCCTGGGTATCCTCCGCATCCCTTGTACCGAGTACGACGCTGACAATTTTCTTGCGAGCCCTGAAATCGTTCTGAGCGGTGAACGGCACGATAATGCCGATCCGGTCGAGCAGTCCCATGCGTACTTCGCCGTCGGTAGGATCGTAGGTGCCGACAAGCATGAAGTTGGCCGGATGCACCTCGCTGAGACCCTCGCGCTCGACAAGCACTTCGCCTCGCGACATGGCATCCATGATGTGCGAGACAGCGGAACTGTCAAGCAGGCTCAGCGAGTCCACATAGAGCACTCCGCGATGGGCTTTTGAGAGTACTCCGTGCTGTACGACGCGAACGCCGGATGCAAGGGTAGCTTCAAGATCCACGCCGCCGATCAGACGGTCTTCGGTTACATTCAGAGGAAGCTCGACAAACGGAGTCCCTTCAGGAAGAATGCCCGAAAATGCACGGGCAAGCGTTGACTTTCCGGAACCGACCGCCGAGGGAATAACCACCCCTCCGAGTGAAGGATCGACGGCCAGCAGCATGAGCGCCTGCTTGGCCAGATCCATTCCAACTATATCGGTAAAAGCTATCATTATACTGCTTCTGCTTCTCCAAGGACTTTTGCGATTTCACGTTCAATTTTTTCACCTGCATCGAGAGTTTCAAGCGGATCCTTGCGCAGGCGGTGGCGCAGGCAAAGGCCGGCTATCTCTCTGACATGCTGCATGGTCACTTCCTTGTCGCCCAGAAATGCCGCGTGGGCATGCGCGGTACGGGTAATGGTAAGCTCACCGCGGTGACCGTCGATACCGAGGTTCATGCAGAGTCTGGCGATATCGGTCAGTACGCTGTCAGTCATGGTTACCTGGGGAAGCAGATCTTTTGCCTGCTGAATTTTTTTCTGAAGCTTCTGCTGTTCACGATTGTATTTTTTCATGAAGGCGTCCGGATCTTCATCGAAATCGCGGCGGCGCTTGACGATATCGACACGTTTGGCGACATCGAGAATGGTGATGATGCGGGCGTGCAGACCGAAACGGTCGAGCAGCTGGGGACGAAGCTCTCCTTCTTCCGGGTTACCGGAACCGACAAGCACGAAGCGGGCGGGATGGCGAATGCTGATGCCTTCGCGCTCAACGACGTTCTTGCCGCTGGCGGCCACGTCGAGCAGCACGTCAACAAGATGATCGTCAAGCAGGTTTACCTCGTCGATGTAGAGAAAGCCCCGGTTAGCCTGTGCAAGCAGACCTGGCTCGAAAGCTTTCACGCCGCTGGTAAGAGCCTGTTCGATATCGATCGTTCCGCAAACGCGATCTTCGGTAGCGCCAAGAGGAAGATCGACGACAGGTACCGGTATTTTCTCGGTTTTGATTGATTCGGGATCGATCGCCCTGCGACCTTTTTTCGCATCTTCGCCTTCAAGGTACTGTTCGGGAGTCCGATTGTAAATATCATCCTTGACCCTGTCGATAAACGGAAGCACTTCAGCAAGAGCCCTGACGGTAGTACTTTTTCCGGTACCTCTGTGACCCATGACCAGCACACCACCGATCCTCGGATCGATGATATTGAGAATCAGACTGAGCTTCATTTCCTCCTGACCGACGATGGCCGTGAAAGGAAAAGCAAGACCTGACTTCTTTTTGGCTGCCGGCTTTGCCGCTTTTTTCGGTTCCTGAGTTGCCGGCGCTTCCGAACCTGCTTTCACTTTGGCTGCAGCACTCTTTTTTGCAGCTGTTTCAGTCTGAGTCATAATTGATCATTTGGTTGTTACTCCGCCTGCTGAAGGGTGAACTTGTTCAGAGGCAAAGGCTTACTGTTTTTTTTAAAACTCAAATAATAAACTCTGAATTTATGCTTTTAAGGAGACAATAGAAAATAGTTATCTCACTTCCGAAAGGTTTTTCCCGATCTGCAGCAATTCAGAACAATCGCCCTTCGGATACCTGTGTATCGAGCGCATATTCGGCAGCCTCCCGGATAGTTTCCGACAACGTCGGATGGGCATGAACGGCATGCGCAATATCCCCGGCAGTCACTTCAAGATGCCGGGCGAGACCAATCTCTCCGATCAGTTCCACCGCGCCGTGACCGAGTATATGCGCGCCGAGAAGACGAAGGTCGGAAGCATTGAAAACCAGCTTCACCAGTCCTTCAAGATTTCCGTAGGCGTTGGCTTTTCCTGACGCGGCGAACATCGACCGTCCGATCGTAACCTTGCAGCCTTTCGCTTTCGCCTGCTCTTCGGTAAGCCCTACGCTGGCGACTGACGGCTCGACATAGACGCATCTTGGTATTTTTGTATCATCGAGTGCGGGCAGCGGTTTTCCGGCAATAGCCGCCACTGCGATTGCCGCTTCTGCAGATGCTTTATGGGCGAGCAGCATGCCGCCGCGAACATCGCCGACAGCAAAAATATGATCGGCTGCCGTTCTGCACTGATCGTCGGTCAGAATGAAACCCTTCGAAACTTCCACTCCAGCCTCTTCCAGACCAAGCCCGTCGGCATTACCCGTCACGCCGACAGCTACGAGCAGACAGTCGGCCTCTGCCGGAAGAGGGTCTTCTCCCTCCTTTCGGATAACGGCCTCGACGCCGGACTCGCGACATGAAAGCTGTTCAAGCTTTGCCGATGTGTGGATTTCTATGCCGGCTTTTTCAAAAGAACGACGCAACCCCTCCGCTATCTCGGCCTCCTCGAGTGGAAGAATCTGCGGCATCATTTCAACGATGGTTACCTTCGTTCCGGCTTTTGCATAAAACCATGCCATCTCGATACCGATAGCGCCTCCTCCGAGCACGAGCATCGAACGAGGCACATCTTTCAGGGCGAGCGCCTCCCTGCTCGTAATGATGCGTCTGCCGTCGGGGACAAGGCCTGGCAGCTCCCTGAAGCGTCCGCCTGTGGCAATAATGATTTTTTCGCTTGTAAAGGAACCGACCTGCTCACCATCCCGAATAACTGAAATTTCATGGGATGCACTCAGGCGGGCTTCTCCCTGCCGGTACTCGACACCGGCTTTTTTCAGCATGAAGCCGATACCTTTGGAGAGCTTCAGGGCAACATTACGACTCCGTTTCACCGCCTGTGCCAGATCGAAGCCCGGATCCGAGAGCAGCACTCCGTAACCGGAGGCTTTTGAAAGGTCGTCGAACATACCGGCGCTGCGCAAAAGCGCCTTGGTTGGAATGCATCCCCAGTTGACACAAACGCCGCCGGGCGAGCCTTTTTCGACAAGTATGACTTTCATTCCGATGCGGGCAGCTCTCAGGGCCGCTTCATATCCGCCCGGGCCGGAGCCGATAACGGCAAGATCGGCATCATAAACCCTCTTTTCCATTTTATCCTGCATAAGAAGAGAAATCAGCTGGTTTTGTTATACTGCATCCGGTAACGAGTAAACCTGCGGAATGCCGTCATGTTTCACAAAATGCAAAATCACACCATAAAAAACGAATCGTCACATCCCGAATCTGAAACGCCGGAGCCGAAAAAACTTACCCTGCAGGTCAGCAAGGTACAGATACCTATGCGCATAGACAAATACCTCACCCAACAGGTCGAGAATGCTACCCGGAATAAAGTGCAGGAGGCTATAGAGGAAGAAAGGGTACTTGTAAACGGCAGACCGGTAAAATCGAATTACCGGATCAAATCATGCGATACCATTCTGATCACCTTTCTGCGTCCGCCCGCACCGGAACTCGCCCCGGAAGACATCCCTATCGATATCGTGTATGAAGACAGCGACCTGATGGTTGTCAACAAGGAACCCGGCATGGTGGTGCACCCGGCATTCGGCAACTGGACGGGTACCCTGGCAAACGCCATTCTGCACCATATCGGGCGGGATGCCGAATCGCTGGATGCCTCCGAACTCAGGCCGGGCATTGTACACCGGCTTGACAAGGATACGTCCGGCCTCATCATTATCGCAAAAAAACCTACTGCGCTGCACCGTCTTGCCCGTCAGTTCGCAATGCGGCAGGTTCAGAAAATCTACAAGGCCATTGTATGGGGCGTTCCTGATCCTGGGTCAGGCACCATCCTGACCAACATCGGGCGCTCGAAGAAAAACCGCAAGATAATGGCAAACTACCCTTACGAAGGAGTTGACGGCAAACATGCCATTACCGATTATCTCGTAGAGGAAAACCTTCACTGGTTCTCGGTTGTCTCGCTTACCCTGCATACCGGCCGCACCCACCAGATCAGGGCTCATATGCAGCACACAGGCAACCCGATTCTCGGCGATGAAACCTATGGCGGTACCGTCATCCGCACTCTCCCGTTCAGCAGAAGCGAAAGCTTTGTCAATAATCTGCTTGAAATCATGCCGCGTCAGGCCCTGCATGCCGAAACGCTCAGCTTCAGCCAACCATCAACGCACGAAAAACTCACCTTCAGCTCCCCCCTGCCAACAGATATGCAACGCACGCTCGAAAAAATCCGGTCAGTGATCAAAAGCGAAATGGAAGGATAACCGGTTAAAAACTCAACTCCCCCACTACCCACTACCTACTACCTACTACCGGATACCGAACTATTTTTTTTTCCGCTGGAATCAGAAAAAAAAGATCGTCTGAACAAATGGAAACGATGCATACAGCAACCTGAACAGAAAACGGAGAAGAAGAAGCATGAAAAAACAGATATTGATAACAGCAGGAATCGCCGGCATGCTGATTGGCAACGCGCCCTCCGATGCCAAAGCAGATGTCAATCTCCATCTTGGAATCGGAAACAGACCGTCACTCTCCATCGACGTATGGCCGAACTTTATCTATGTACCCGAACTCGGGTTTTCGGTATCGACAGGCAGCGAATGGGACATACTTTCTTACGATAATTACTATTACGTCCACCGCGACGGATACTGGTACCGCTCTTCCCATCAGCGCGGGCCCTGGGCAATCGTACACTACGACCGTCTGCCCTACAAGCTCCGCAGCCATAACTGGACGGAAATTCGAAATTATCGCGACTACGAGTATCGGCGACATCATAGCGACTACTGGTTCGACCAAAGTCAGCGTTTTGATTTCATCTACGTTCCTGAACTCGGTTTTTCGGTATCGATAGGCAGCCCCTGGGACATTTTATTCTATGACAACTACTACTACGCTTATCGCAACGGGATGTGGTACCGCTCTTCAAACTACCGCGGTCCCTGGGTGAGCCACAACCACAGCAGGATGCCACACAATATCCTCAGGCGCAACTGGGGGGATATCCGGAAGTATCGCGACTTCGAGTACCGGAAGCACAATGACAAACGGTGGGATGACCGCAGATTCGATGACAGGAACAGGTTCGACGGCGACAGGAAACTCGACGACAGGAGCAGGTTCGACGGCGACAGAAAGTTCGACGACAAGGGAAGGTTCGGCGGCGACAGGAAGCTTGACGACAAGGGAAGGTTCGACGGCGACAGGAAGCTTGACGACAGGAGCAGGTTCGACAGCGACAGGAAGCTTGACGATAATAGAAGGTTCGGCGGCGACAGGAAGCTTGACGACAAAGGAAGGTTCGGCGGCGACAGGAAGCTTGACGACAAGGGAAGGTTCGACGGCGACAGGAAGTTTGACGACAAGGGCAATAATGAAAAGGGAGGTAATCGTGACAACGTCGAAGGCAGAAATAATGACGATCGGAACCGTGATGGAGAAAACAAGGGAGGACGGGAAAATGGGCGAAGGTAATCGCCGGTGAATAGGATGGAATACGATGAAAAACGTTATCGACATTGAAATATCCAAACCAAAACGATACTATGAAAAAACAGATCTGGGTAACAGCAGGCATCGCCGGAATGCTGCTCTGCGGAATGCCGCAAACAAATGCCGATGCTGCGGTCACCGTCCATATAAGAACTGAAGGGCGACCGTCATTTGTCATCAATTCATGGCCGACTTTCATCTATCTGCCTGAACTCGGGTTATCGGTATCGACAAATAACGCGTATGACATAGTCTATTACGGCAACTACTACTATGTTTACAAAAACGGATACTGGTACCGATCATCATCGCACAGCGGCAGATGGGTTGTCGTAAAGGAACACCGGCTGCCTTACAAAATCAGAAAACACCGTATAGCTGAAATAAGGAAGCAGCGCGATATCGAATACAGCAGAAAATATGGAAATCGGCGGGAGAAAGGGGATCTGCAGCGGTATGAAGACAACCGTAAAGATCATGACAGACGAAACGACAACGATAAACGGGGATTCGACGACAGAAGAAAGTAAGCGGCCTGTTTCCGGCAAATTACTTGTGGACGCACCTCTATAACGTGTGATGAGCGCTCAAAGAGCAAGGCGGACGGAGTTCCGACAAGTCGGAACAATGCAGCAATTCGGGCGCGCAATTACATTATCGAGGTGCCCTTGTAAGTTCTCGATCGACAATTGCTTTGGGGTATGCGGTTCCGGCTCTGCCGTATAAGCGTATCCCACCTGAATTCCCGGAGAATTATAACGATGCCGGGTCAAGGACGGGAGTATCGTGCCTCGCGGAGGTTGATACGTAGCAGAAAATACTCTGATGAAGAGGGGGAGTTGCCCATGAATTACACGAATTTGCACGAAAGGAAATTGGCAGTTGGTTTTCTCTGGCTTCGCCGATAAAAACAACTGCCGGGGTTTCGATTAAGAGACAAATTGGTATGTCCTGCTATAGAAAAGCCATGGGCGCCTCCTTTTTTTATCGTTACCAATGTGACTATGTTTAAGGCAAAAAAAAGAGGGTTATGTGCACATAACCCTCTTTTTTTCATTGATTTGTGGCGACCATGGTTACATTTTCTCCGGGAATTCAGGATCCCATCGTTTTCATTTAGTGAAAAAACTTTTTTTGACCATTGTGAAGAACGGAAACTGTTATTCGATACCCGGGATTGTACTATTGGGTCTCTTGGACGAATAAGCTGGTGGAGTTTTACAAACCTCAAGGTATTTATCTGATTTGTTATGATTCTTCGAAAAAGCATTCTTGCGCTCACCGTTCTTCTTGTTTTTCCCGGTACAACTCCAGCCGCTAACCGTGTGAACGGTTTTACCGACGCGCTGCCGCCTGCGGCAGGAAAACCTTTTCAGGAAAAAGTCTGTGATACCACGATAGTCGATACCTACCGCTATATGGAAAAGCTCGGCGATCCGGAAGTCACCAGGTGGATGCAGGAGCAATCGGCATACGCCCGGAAAGTATTGAACAGGATACCCGGCAGAGAGGGCCTGTTGCATAAAATGCAGGAGTTCGACGACAGGAAATCAGCAAAGGCCTATAACCTTACCATTACCGAAACAGATCGCTACTTCTACCTCAAGCAAACTCCTGCGGATGAGACCGGCAAGCTCTACTTCCGGGATGGATTTGCCGGAACGGAACGCCTGCTGTTCGACCCCTCAGCCTACAGGGGAGATAAAAAAGGCAGCTATGTGATCGGCACTATCGCTCCGAATAATGATGGCTCAAAAGTCGCCTTTACCGTATATCCGAACGGTTCTGAAAATGCCTCGCTGCTGATCATGGAAACAGAAAAAGTGCAACTGTATCCTGAAACCATAAGCCGCTGCCGTTTTGCTTCGCCCTCATGGCTTCCCGATGGAATCTCTTTTCTCTACAACCGCCTTGAGCCATCCGGCAAACAGGAAAAAAATTCTCAGTATGCAAGTAAAACATGGCTGCACCGGACCGGAAACGATCCTTCTACGGATCGTGAAATCTTTTCAAGCGCCCTGAATACCGAACTTGAAATCAATCCTGAAGATATTCCCGACGTTTCCTACGATAAGGAGAGCGGTACCCTGTTCGCCTTCGTATCGAATGTCGACCGGCGGCTCAAGGTCTATTATTCACCAGCGACAGAGCTTGAAAAAGATAAGATTACCTGGAAAAAGCTTTTCGAGCCCGAAGACGAAATCCATGACTTTGCCGTCAGGAATAACGAGCTGTACCTCTACACTCCGAAAAACGCACCGGGCTTCAGGGTGCTGAAAACCTCATTGCAGAACCCCGATCTGAAAAACGCGGAAGTGGTTATTCCCGAGTTCAGAAACGCGAAGCTCAGCGGCATGGTGCTTACCAGCAGGGGGATTTTTTATAAACTTTCGCTGAACGGCGTGCAGGAAGAACTCTATCACCAGGAATATGGAAGCCTTCTGCCCAGGAAACTCACCCTCCCCTTCCATGCAGGCACCATTACGCTCTCGTCGAAAGGGTTCAGGTATCCTGAAGTCTGGGTCGTGCTGGCCGGATGGAACCGCGATTATCGACGCTTCCGTTACGATGCGGAGAGCCGCTCGTTCGTCAATGAAACGCTCTCTTCTCCAGCCCAATATCCGGAATATGGAGATCTTGCCGTGGAGGAACTGATGATTCCATCACACGACGGCGTTGATGTGCCCCTGTCGCTCATCTATAAAAAGGATCTCGGTAAAAATGGATCGAACCCTGTGCTGCTTTACAGTTACGGAGCATATGGACGATCAATGACGCCTTTTTTCAGCCCATCGATGCTTCTCTGGACGTTGAAAGGGGGAATTCTTGCGGTTCCGCATGTGCGGGGAGGAGGCGAACTCGGCGACAAGTGGCATACTTCAGGGATGAAAACCACAAAAGCCAACACATGGAAAGATGCCATCAGTGCGGCGGAATTCCTTGTTAAAAATGGATACACCTCTCCCGGCAACATCGCCATCAATGGAGCCAGTGCCGGTGGAATACTGGTTGGTCGGGCGATAACCGAACGGCCTGATCTCTTTGCCGCCGCCATTCCACAGGTAGGAGCGATGAATCCGCTGCGCGGAGAAACGACAGCCAACGGCCCGGTCAACGTACCGGAATTCGGAACGGTTAAAATTCCTGACGAGTGCAGGGCGCTGATTGCAATGGACCCCTATCTCAATCTTCGTGACGGAGTAAACTACCCTGCCGCTCTCATAACCGCCGGAATCAACGATCCGAGGGTCATTGCCTGGCAGCCGGCAAAATTCGCCGCTCGGATGCAGGCAACAACCGCATCTTCGAAACCGGTGCTTCTGTTCACCGATTTTGAAGCCGGGCACGGCATGGGCAACTCGAAAACAAAAAACTTCGAAGCTCTTGCAGACGTCCTGAGTTTCGGTCTGTGGCAGACAGGACATCCGGAATTTCAGAAGTAAGATAAGAATGTGGGCGGTGGGCGGTGGGCGGTGAGCGGTGGGCGATTCAGACCCGGCCCTTGAGCCAGGCCTGTCGGCGAGGCTCCGGCAGCTTTTCGATAGCATAGCGGAGCATCGTTCTCGGCATGGAGCGGTAATATTCCGAAAGGAACCCCTCCAGCACTTCGACTTTCCGTTTGCCGACTTCCCGAAGCATCCAGCCTGTCGCTTTGTGTATCAGATCCTCTTTGTCCCCCATCAGCTTTTCTGCTATGGCGAGCGTATCGCCGAAGTCACCGGCCCTGATGAAATGAAACGTCGAAACGATGGCGATGCGACGCTCCCAGAGACTCTCCGAAAGAGCGAAACGGTAGAGCGGCGAACGGTCGCGCGCCTGCAGATGGCAACCGACGATCTGCGGAGAAGAAAGATCGACGAGATCCCAGTTGTTGATCCTGTCGGTATGAGCGCAATAGTGCTTGTAAATCAACGTTCTGTGAGCTTCATCAGATTTTTTGTACCGGTCGATAAACAGCAGAAGACCCAGCAGCCGGTCTTCATGCCACCCGGACGCCAGAAGTCCGACGGCTTCATCGACGCCTGCACGGGAAAAATCCCGGCACAGCTTCCTGAGCAGGGGCACACTGATTCCGCGAAACATATCCCCTTCTCCATACTCTCCGGGTCCGGTTTTAAAGAATCGACGGAGAATTTCCGCCCTCTCCGGATCGGCAAGCTCTTCGAGCCTGCTGCGTATTTCAGCTGCCATCATATTGGCTATCTTTTCATGCTGTTCACCCGAAAACAAATCCCCCGATCTCCCCTATCAAATCCAGAATTTCCCCCGCTTTTCAATCTTCCCCAACTACCGGCTACTGAATACAAACTTCCGGCCCACAGCCCACCGCTCACCGCTCACAATCCACAGCCCACAGCCCTCATAAATCTTCCCCAACTACCGGCTACCGAATACAAACTTCCGGCCCACAGCCCACCGCTCACCGCTCACAATCCACAGCCCACAGTCCTCATCAATCTTCCCCGGCTACCGGCTACTGAATACAGACTTCCTGCCCACAGCCCACCGCTCACCGCTCACAATCCACAGCCCACAATCCACAGCCCTCATCAATCTTCCCCGGCTACCGGCTACCGAATACAGACTTCCTGCCTACAGCCCACAATCCTGCTGCCCCTACAAAAATTCTGCAAGCTCAGTCCACCGGGCCATCTTGCCGTCCATCTCCTTCTGGATGCGGCGGAGCTCTTCGGTGAGTTTCTGCACGAGCGGGAAGTCGCTGGATGCGACGGTGAGCTCATTCCCGATAGCGGCCTGGCGGGCTTCGGCTTCACCGATCCACGTTTCGAGCTGTTCGAGCTCGCGCTTCTCTTTACTGTTCAGTTTGCGCTGCCTGGGAACCGATGAAGCAGCAGGAATCTCTTTCGGCGTCTCTTTTTTGGCGGGTTTCGCAACCTCCCTGTCCGTGTATTTCGACTTGAGTTCAAGATAGACGCTGTAATTGCCGGGATACCGCCTGATTCGGCCATCCTCTTCAAAAACGAATACATGCTCGACGGTACGGTCGAGAAAGTACCTGTCGTGACTAACCACGAGCAGACATCCCTGGTAGTTGTCGAGATAGTCTTCGAGCACCCGCAGGGTTGGAATATCGAGATCGTTGGTCGGCTCGTCAAGCAGCAGCACGTTGGGAGAACCGATAAGCTGTTTCAGCAGGTAAAGCCTCCGGCGTTCTCCGCCGGAAAGCGTTCTGATGTAACTGTACTGCGTGGATGGGGCAAAAAGAAAACGCTCAAGCATTTTCGATGCCGAAAAAACCTGGCCGTCCTTCAGCTTTATCTGTTCAGCCTCTTCCTGAATGAACTCGATCACCCGCTTGTCGTCATCGAGTTCACGGCTCTCCTGATCGTAGTAACCGATTTTTACGGTCTTGCCGATATCGATATGTCCGCTGTCGGGCTGCACGCGCCCGGTGATCATATCGAAAAGCGTTGTCTTGCCCGAACCGTTCGGGCCGATAATTCCGATACGATCTCCCTTTTGCAGCATATAGTCGAACGACCGGAGCAGCTTTTTATCTCCATACGATTTGGAAACCTGATGAAACTCGATAATCATGCCACCGAGCCTATCTGCCCCAAAACCGATTTCAAACTCTTTCTCCTGCTCCTTTCCCGGGGTATAGACCAGCTCTTCAGCCCGCTGCATCCTGGCCTTCTGCTTGGTGGTACGGGCCTTGCAGCCGGTTCTCATCCAGTCGAGCTCCTGACGGATCAGAGCCTGCCGCTTGCGGTCCTCCCGCTGCTCCTGCTGCTCGAGTTCATCCTTCTGCTGCAGATAACTTGCGTAACCCCCGGCAAACGTCCTCGCCGTCCGTCCGTCGAGCTCGAACATGCGATTGGCTACCCGATCGAGAAAATACCGGTCGTGAGTAATGAGAATTACCGCTCCCTGATAGCGCCTGATATAATTCTCGAGCCACTCGACACTGTCGGCATCGAGATGGTTGGTCGGCTCATCGAGAATCAGGGCATCAGACGGAGTCACAAGAGCATGGGCAAGCGCGGTCCTCTTGCGCTGCCCTCCGGAAAGAGTGCCCATTTTGGCCGTTACATCCTGAAGTCCGAGTTTTCCAAGTACAACCGTCGCATTTGACTCAAGTTCCCAGGCTCCGGTTATATCGAGTTCGTGCGACAGGTGGCTGACCCTTTCAATCAGCTCGGGATCATCGCTGTGACCTGTTTCAAGTTCCTTGCAGGCAAGTTCGTAGTCGAGAATAAGCTGCATGACGTTATCACCCGACTTCAGGACGGCTTCAAGTACCGTATCCTCTGGATTGTAAGGCGATTCCTGAGGAAGGTAGGCGATTTTCCTGTTGTTGGTCACCGTAACCCTCCCTTTGTCGGGAGTTTCAACTCCGGCAAGAATTTTCAGGAGCGTGCTCTTGCCGCTGCCGTTAGCTCCGATAATACCGATCTTGTCCTTGTCATCGATTCCGAACGAAACATCTTCGAAAAGCTTCTTGAGACCATACTGTTTGCTCAGGCCTTCCACTGTTAAAAGCACCATACCGTTCCACCTGTTATATTATTCGGGGCACCACAATCGCGTGATAATCTTTACGTTCAAAAACCGCTTAATATAGCCAATCACATACGGTTTTATGCCTGAAACGATTTCTGCGGTTTATTCTTCCCGTTTTTTTTGATAAACTGCATTTTTTCGGAAACCACGCTATCCGTCTATAACCAATAAAATCGAAAAAGGTTAACCCGTATGAGCCAACTGCATGAAGCGCTGGCATGGACCGAAATGCCCGTGCCTGAAGAACTGCATCATCTGACTCCGGACCAGCAGCAGCATGTTGTTTCGTATGTTAAAGCGGTTGTGAACCGTAAAACGGACGGTTTCGAAGAACTCTATCATGCCATAGGCATGATCGTGAAGTACATCCCGCACTTCGTGGTGATTCCGCTCATGGTCGAACATATCAAACCGCCCATCGCGGCCGGTGTCTGCAGGAAAATGGGGGTGGATCAGGCAACAGGCTACGCAAACGACCTGCCGCTCGAATATTTCAGCGAAGTATCGCGGCATATCGATGCCGGTATGATGGCCGAACTGCTCGGTAAAATGAAAAAGCATCATGCCGAAAAATTCATTCATTACGAACTGCAGCACCATCTTACCCATATACTCGACATTGCCGAACATCTCGAAAAACGCATGCTCGAAGTAGTGGCAAAGCATGTAACCCTGCCCGAACACGATGACGACCTGCTGAGGCACCCGCATCATGAAATCATTGAAAAGATCCGGGCGCTGCAATAAAAAAAAACGAAAACCGCCGTTCCGGTTCTTCGCAGAAAATATGAAGCCGCTTTCGCTCGGAACTTATCGCTTTGAAAAGATACCTTCGAACCACGTTCAGCACAACAGGGTTACCGGCCAGAGCGCATAAACAGACTTTGCTGGTATGAGCATCAGATATTTCCAGTCCATCCCGCAACCATTGCCCGAAAGCCTCCCGGGGAAAGTGCACTCCACCCCTCCGTTCACGCCGGACGAAGCTCCGGCATTTATCGGAACAGCTGTTTTCTTCCACTACATCAACCGCATGGTCACTATCCTGCCGGGAAGCTCCCCTCTGCCGCTGAAAAACGGTATCGGAAAAACGGTTTCGATGCGTCTCGGGGCATGGTATTTCCTGCCGGCGATCGGTCGGGAAAAGAGTCCGGGCACTTCGCTCGGACTTCTGCCCGCAGCGGAGCTGCCGGATGACCTGTCCTGGGCGAAATCTTCGGCTGCGACAGCCGGAGCTTTCGCGCGCCTTGCAAGCGCGATCGAAAAGGCCGGGTCGAATTCTGTTCCGGAATCAGTCCGGAATATCACCAGAGAAATAGTACTGAAATGGAATGGAAGCAATCCTGATATTTCCGGCAAGTGGTGCGACAACGCACTGGCACAACTCGACGCTTCCGAAAAAAGCGCAGGCAAGCTTGCGCTTCTGGCTGCACTCGCGCCTCACCGAATTACCGAAGAGCACGTCCAGGATTTTTCGGCTGCATTCCCCGGCGACAGAAAACTTTTGGGTGTTCTCGCATGGAGCAGCTTCACTGCGGCCAGAAGAATCGGTTCGTGGCTCCGATCGTAAACGGATTGTTCCGTAAACGACTTTTCTGATATTAGACATGTTTTTCCGGTCTTCCGGATTCACGACTTTCAGCTGTAAATGCAATGCGACCGGTTTTTCGATCAGACAGACTGCTTTCATACCTGAAAAAACCTTCACCAGCAAGATTTCTGATCCTGCTGTTCCTGCTGTACTATATCCCGGTCATTCTTCTCGTATCGGGAGCGGTACCTTTCTCTTTCCGCTGGATGGTTCTTGCCGTTATTTTCCTGATATCCCTGCTGCTCTCCCGGCTCAAGGGGTATCGTGCCGAAGAGCTGGGAATCCGGATTTCGAACCTGAAGCAATCACTGATGGCCAACACGCTCTTCATCATTTGCATCGTTGCGCTTTTCCTGCTGCTTGACGATACGGATGCGCTGGCCATAAAAGCCGAGCCCCCGAAAACCTTTTTTTTCTTTTTCTATGTGCTCATTTCAAGTCCATTGCAGGAGTTCCTGTTCAGGAGCTTTCTGTTTGCCGAAATGAACCGCTCCGGAATTACCCGGGCTCCCGCGCAGATCGTCGTTTCGGCGGCTTCATTTGCCTTTCTGCATATCATCTATCTTGACGCCTTCACCACTCTGGCGACATTCGCCGCAGGCCTTGTCTTTGCCGGGATTTACAGAAAATATCCCAATCTTGCCGGAGTGTCGCTATCCCATGCCGTAATCGGAACTCTTGCGATTCTGGCCGGGATAGCAAGAAAAATGTCCTGACAACAGAAAGCTGCCGGAACAGAAGCCGGGAAGAACGTTAAAAAGTCATGGCGCTGTAGAGTTCCACGCGCAGACGACTGTTGTCGATATTCGAACAGCCCTCCTCGCGCGAGGATGCCAGATAGCGTACCGTCGGAGTCAGGTTGAACATGCCTGTTGCCGACTCGCAGACCGGAATCCTGTACTGCGCCCAGAAGAATGTGTTGGTGTAATCGATATCCACCGATCCGCTTCTGTCTGTCATGGCGCTGTAGTCGAGCCATGCCGTAAAGGTACCTTTTTCGGCCTTGATGCGCAGGAAATAGCCGCTGTAATCTACATTCTCTCCGGTATTGGGCACCGTATCGTCAGCCATGGTGCAGAACGCGCTCAACCCGATGGTAGCTTCATCGAAAGGAACCGACAGGTTGGCGCCGAAAGCCATCGGAGAGAGCGACTGCTTGAAAACCATGCCGTTCTGATAAGCCAGCGAACAGTTGGTCAGCAGCGTGACGAACTCCGGCTCGACAACAACCTTTCCGATATGAGTCTTGTAGGCGGCAAGAAAAGCGTAACCGTCGTTGAACAGTCCGTCACCTTCGTTGCCGCTGTCATCCTGCGAGTTGTTATCAACAACGACAAGGGTGGTGCTGAAGGTGCCGGGTCCAATTTTCGTTTTGTAGTTGCCGCCGAAAAAACGATCGAGATTAAAGGTCGCAACGGGAATATCCGACGGAAGCGCAGGATAGAGAAGCACGTCGTAGATCGGGTTTTCGACGCTGCCAAGCGGAAGTCGTCCGAGGGCGTACATACTGTTTTCAAGTGCGCGTCCGAAAATGAAGTTCGACACATCGAGCTCATATGACTCGCTGTTATTATCTCCTATGGTCTGCCAGCCGCCGGACATTCCTGTATCGTTCTGGATCAGCGCCTTGAAGAAATATCCTGAACCGAGATCTGCGGCGGCATGAAGGCCGATACGGTACTGGAAGCTCAGATCGTCTTCATTGTCATTGAGACCATTGGCATCGCTGTCGGTGAATTCGCTTCTCAGGCGGATACCGACTTCGCCTCCGAACCTGAGCTCTGCAGCGGCCGGAGCCGAAGGGGCCAGCAGAACAAAAACAACAGCGAGCAAAAATTTTTTCTTCATGGATGTCGAATTGATATGATTTTGAGCATGCTGTATCGGCAAAAAACAAACGAAGATGTACCGGCACCCTTTTTTCCGGGTACCGTCACCACAACTTCTGAACGATACAGCAAGAAAACAGCTAACGTCAAAAAAAACTGCCCACTCCCATCGGAAATCATGAAAAAGAGGATAGCCTTCCTGTCAATCGAAGCATGAGACATGATCAACGGATATGGTAAACCATGTACCGAAGAGCACTTCTGATACATACAAGATCATTGGTACAGGAAGGGGACGATGAGAATCGATGCGGCTGTTTTTCCCCGCTAACTGCTTGCAAAATAATCAAATGACTGACTGAACAAAGCCTGACCCCGCAAACAAGGCAACAAGGGATAATGAAGAGGAAAAAAGTGCAAATGCCTTATATCGATGCGACGTCCATCCCGAATACCGCGAACAAGAGCCAGGCGCCTGTACATCGACCATGATTTGGAGCGACTTCACTGATAATCGTCTCTCTGGCTGCCCGAACCCCTGAGCTTGCGGATCTTAATCGGTTTTTCCGAATGATCCGGCCCGCCTGTATGGGAGCGTAACATGAAATTCGCTTCCCCGGCCCTCAATCGATGTCACGCTGATCGAACCTCCGAGCATCCCGACAAAGGCTCTGGATATAGAAAGCCCGAGACCCGTACCCTCAAAATTCCGGACGGGCGAAACGTCAACCTGCCGGAATCGTTCGAAAATTTCCTCCTGCCTGTCGACAGGAATGCCGATGCCGGAATCGGTCACATAAAGATCGAGCACGCTTTCTTTTCGGGTATAACCAAAATCAACATGACCTTCCTCGGTGAACTTGAGGGCGTTCTGGATAAGGTTCGTCAGAACCTGGTTCAGTTTTGAGCGGTCGGTCTCGATATGACTCTCCTCGTCGGAGAGTCCGGGAAAACAGCCGAGACGCAACCCTTTTTTTCCTGCTTCGGGCTGGAAAAAAGCATAGAGCTCGCGCATGAGGCTGTTGAGGGATGTTTCGGCTATCTGCAACACAGTTTCACCCGCTTCTATGCGTGAAATATCAATAAGTTCGTTGATAATGTTCAGCATACGCAAACCGCTCTGCTCGATGAGACCTATATACTCCGCCTGTTCTTCTCCGGACAGATGCGGTTCTTTGAGCAGTGCGGAAAAACCGAGTATGCCGTTCATAGGAGTACGGATTTCATGGCTGATGTTTGCCAGAAAAGCCGTTTTCAGGCGATCGCTCTCCTCGGCTTTTTCCTTGGCCGCAATCAGTTCGCTCCAGAGTTTTTTCTTTTCGGTGATATCCTCTTTCACCGCCACAAAATTGGTGATGACCCCCTCTTCATTCAGAATCGGGGCAATCACCGCCTCTTCCCAGTATAGTTCGCCGTTTTTCTTTTTATTGTAAAATTCACCATGCCACTCCCTCCCTGCAAGCACGGTTTCCCAAAGGTTCTCGAAGACCTCTTTGCCCACCATCCCTGACTGGAATATTCGCGAATTTTTGCCGATGACTTCCCTTGAGGAATAGCCGGTCAGACTGGTAAACTTGGGGTTTACATATTCGATAGTTCCGTCAAGACCGGTAATTACGACAACCGAGGGACTCTGTTTTACGGCGACACTGAGTTTTTTCAACGCTGCCACAGTCTGCTTGTGCTGGGTAATATCTGTGCTGGTCCCGATTATTCTGCAGATAACCCCCTCATTGTTGCTTATAGGGTTCAGAACGGTTTCCCACCAGCTCTCCCTGCCTTTGAACGAGAGCAGCTCCTCATAGCGAACGGGAGTATTTTCATGCACACAGGTGTCATAGTTCCGAACGACATCTTCGGCAAAAAGGGGTTCGAGAACCTGTGCGGGCGCTTTCCCCGCAATCTCTTCATCGCTGATGCCGGTCAGGATTTCATGCTGCCGGTTGATGCCTCTGTACCGATAGGTGCCGTCCGGCAGAACATCGACAACGAAAATAGAGTGGTTGACCCCCTCATATATACTCTGGAGAAACCTTCGGTTTTCCTGCAATTCACGTTCACTCTCCTTGCGATTGGATATATCCCGTACCGTCGAGATGATATATGGACGTCCGGACAGCTCGACACTGTTCGAGCTCACTTCGACAGGAATCCCGGTGCCGCTTTTGCTGACTTGTACCGCGTCGAAAAGAACCTGCCCATCTTGCAGCAGATGGTGCGTCACTTCGGGAATATATCTGGATGATTGTTCCGGATCGTCAAGCTCCCTGGGACTCATCTGCAGAAGCTCCTCTTCGGTATAGCCCAGAGTCCTGCATGCCGCAGCGTTCACCATTTCAAACCGGCCCGGATCTCCGTTTTCGAAAATGGGATGCACAAAAACGCCGTCCCTGATATGATCAAAAAGCAACCTCAGTCGTTCCTCGCTCTTCGCAAGTTCATCCTGCGTTTTCCGATATTCGGTAATGTCGTCAAAAAGCGCTACGACCTCTCCCGAAGGGATCCGGAATATATGGTTGTCACGCCATCCCTGCCGGTCATCGTCCTGATAATAAAACGGGTCGGGATGTTCCGGAAGTCCGGTCTCCGAAACTCGACGCAGCGCGTCGAGCAGTACGGTTTTATCCATGTTCGGGAAGAGGGTCAGCAGGGTATTGCCGATAACCTTTTCTCTTGCAATACGGGTTATGGATTCTGCGGAGGAATTGAACGCCTTGAACCTGAAGTCACTCCCTCCGTTCAGAGGCTCGTAAACCGCCAACCCGCTCCCCATGTTTTCGAAAAGGGCAGAATACATCTGGCGGGTTTCCTCAAGCTCTTTCTCCGCGGCTTTTCGGTCGGTAATGTCCAGCACAGTAAAGACCATGCCTTGCGAATGGTCGGACGGATCGAGAGGAGATGAACTGAGCACAACATCGATGATCCGTCCGTCCCTGCATTTCAGGCGGGTTTCAACAGTTCCGGTACCATATTCGCTGATCTGGCAATATTTTTCCCTGCCTACATACTCATAATCCTCATCGCTCTCATAGAGCATCCGACTGTTCCGGTAAAGAAGTTCCTCTCTCGAATAACCTACCATCCGGCAAAAGCGACTGTTGACCTCCATGATGACGCGGTTGGATATCAGCCCGATTCCGGCGGAAAGCGCACGAAAAATGCTCTGCAGAAGCACATCTTCGTTAAACCGAAGTTCCCCGGCATTTTTCTGAAGTTTTGCAGACTCTTCCAGAAAAACACAATGCCGTCGAATATCTTCTATTTCGGAAATGAGCTCAGCCCTGGTTTGCTCTTTATCATTCATGGGGGTGATGAGATAGTAAGAGTTTAGGATCTACGATAACACGCTCGGTTAATGCATTAAAATGCAAACAAGGGGCACTCGACGAGTGCCCCTTGTTTTGATCTTTCGGAAAATAACATGGGGGTATTACTTCCCGAAAGGTTCCGGAGACGGAGTATCATCGGATGATGGAGGAAGAACCGGGATCTCAAATACCGGCTGCTTGCCGGTCAGAGTCTTCATGAACGCCACCATCTTTGCATTCTCTTCAGGAGTGAACTTTTTGCCGAGCTGGATCTGCCCCATCACATCGATCGCTTTGGCAAGAGTTGCCGCTTCGCCGTCATGAAAATACGGATAGGTCAAAGCAACATTGCGGAGTGTAGGAACCTTGAAATTGAAGCGGTCGGCATCTTTTCCGGTAACGGCAGATCGCCCTTCGACCTTGCTGGAGGCTTTGTATGGTTCAACGACTCCCATTTTCTGATAGGAGTTGCCACCAAGTGCCGGACCGTTATGGCAGGCAGTACATCCGCTCGATTTGAAAAGCTCATACCCTTCAAGCTCATCTTTGGTTATGGCATTATCATCGCCCAGCAGCCATTTGTCAAAACGGGAGTCGGGCGTCACAAGCGTCTCTTCAAATGCGGCTATCGCCTGGGTAATCTGGTCGATGGTGATCGGAACGGACCCGAACACCTTTTTAAATTCATCGACATATCCCGGAATTGATTGCAGAACGCCTACCGCAAGTTCGTGAGTAAAGGCCATTTCGCCGGGATTGGCAATAGGTCCGCCAGCCTGTTCCTTAAGGTCTTTTGCCCTGCCGTCCCAGAATTGCGCAAGATTCATTGAAGAGTTCAGAACGGTAGGCGAATTGATCGGCCCTTTGTTCCATTTGTGACCAATAGAGGATTTCAGGTTGTCGCTACCTCCCATACTGAGGTTATGGCAGGAGTTACAGGAGATAAAGCCCGATTTTGAAAGCCGGGGATCGAAAAACAGCTTTTTGCCAAGCTCGACCAGATCGACGTTGGAAACCGTTGCTGCACTGATCGGTGATACCGGTTCGCCGACTCTTGGTTTCGGCACCTCCGTTTTCAGGGTTTCAGCCGGCTCGCTTTTCTTTTCCACCTGAGGTGTCGGCGCACAAGATGCGGTTACCAAGAGAACGGCAATTCCTGAAATAATCTGCCTGATGTGCATTGCTCTCTCCTTTTTGGGGTTGTGTAAAGAAGTATATCTGTCGCTTCAGGGTTGATGTTCCGAGAAAAGATGAATAAGGTTGAAAAGATCATCCATACGGAAGGGCTTGGCAAGAAACTCATTAAACCCGGACTCCAGCGCATATTTTTTATCTTCGGGATATGCAAAGGCCGTATGGGCAATTATCGGCAGGTCGGGTCTGAACTGCCGGATCTCTTTTAATGCCTCATAACCGCTCATATTCGGCATCTTTATATCCATAAGCACCAGATTTATGTTCGGATGATCATGAACGGCCTGGACGGCCTTTACTCCATCAATCACAGAAACAACATCGATGCCCCTTCCGCTCAGCACTTTTTCGAGCAGTATCCGGTTGACATTGTCATCTTCTGCGACCAGTATGCATAAGTTTTTATTAAACTTATGGTTATCAGGATTTATGGCTTGTTTTTTTTCTTGTGGCGGCGACACTGCCCTGCAGTAGGGCAATGTAAATGAAAACACACTCCCTACTCCGGCGGATGACTGAACACGGATACGACCGCCAAGAAGTTCCACAAGCGATTTTGAAATACTCAGACCAAGACCAACTCCTTCATATTCACGAACAGGATCAACCTGAGCCTGCCGGAAACGGTCAAATATTTTTTCAGTCAAAAGCTCCGGAATACCGATTCCGGTATCCTTGACATAAAAATCAAGATAATCTCCATTTTTTGTGCATCCAAACGAGATTTCTCCTGATGCAGTATATTTCAGCGCATTCTGAACCAGATTCGTCAGTATCTGAATGAGCCTGGATTTATCGGTAACGATGACACTTGCAGAAGGGGGAACGCATCCTGTACAGTGAAGCAATAAACCTTTCCTTGTCGCCTGGGGCTCAAAAAATGCCTGAAGATCATGAAAAATTTTGTCAAGCGACGCTTCCGTGTACTGGATGGCAATCTCACCGGCCTCGATTTTTGATATATCGATAAGATCATTGATGATACTGAGCATCCTCTTGCCGCTCTGATGAATGAGCTCAATGTATTCATCCTTTTTACTCCCATCCAGAAACGGTTCTTTCAATAATTCAGAAAAGCCGAGAATGCCGTTCATAGGAGTACGAATCTCATGGCTCATATTTTCAAGAAAACATGTTTTCAGACGGTCGCTTTCCTCTGCTTTTTCCTTAGCCGCAACAAGCTCATTCCATAGCCTTTTCCGTTCGGTTATATCCTCCTTCACCGCCACAAAATTGATAATCTCACCCAGTTCGTTTTTTACGGGAGCTATAATGGCATTCTCCCAATAGAGTTCTCCGTTTTTCTTTTTATTGAAAAATTCGCCACGCCACACCTTTCCGGCTCTTAGCGTATCCCAGAGCTGCCTGTAGGTTTCCCTTGACATCAGACCCGACTGAAGAACCTTGGGATTTTTTCCTGAAACCTCTTCAGCGGCGAAACCGGTTAACTCCGAGAATCTCGGATTGACATATTCTATTTCTGCATGTGCGTTCGTAATAACTACAACTGCAGGGCTTTGCTGCAATGCAGTTGTAATTTTTTTCATCTCCTCATATGAGCGTTTTCTCGTTGTTATATCGCGTACAGTCGAAATAATGCTTGCCCTGCCGGAAATTTCTATTCTGCCTGTACTTACCTCTACAGGTACTTTTGTGCCGTTTTTATGCCGCAGTACGGCTTCGAAGATCTGACTGCCAGGCTCACTAAGCATGGCAATTTCCCTGTCAATACCGGTATCGGGAAATACCGGCACATAAATATCCTGCGGCTTCATATCGAGAAGCTCCTGTTCCGGGAAACCGAGAATATCCGAAGCTGAACGGTTTACCATCTCAAACGTTCCGGGGACTCCGTCTTCAAGCACCGGATGCACAAAAAGGCCATCCCTGATATTGTCAAAAAGCTTGCTCAGTTTCTCACCGCTATTCAGGAGTTCTTCTTCGGCATGTTTCCGTTCGGATATATCGACCATGACCGTCTGTATCGCCGGTCCTCCGTCATAAATAATGGTTGTTCCGAATAGCTCTACCCAGCGAATATGACCGTTTTTGTGTACCATTCTGAACTCTCTGCGAATCTGCTGCAGATGACTGTTCATACAGTCATGAAATGCATCGCGATAGTTTTGCCGATCGTCAGGATGAACAAGAGCGAGCAGTTCCTGCGAAGAAAAACCTGTGATTTCGGCAGGAGAATAACCGATGATAACCTCCATGGATTTGCTGGCGAAACAGACTCTCGGTGGATTATCCTGGGCGATGATCATCCCCTGTATCGATTGCTCTATCAGGCTGCGATACTTTTCCTCGCTCTCGCGAAGCATTGCTTCCGCCTGCTTGAGCGAAGTAATATCGAGAACGGTAAAGGTTACTCCTTGCGACAGATCGTCAGGATCGATAGCAGTGGAGCTCAGCAAGGTATTGATGATGATCCCGTCCTTGCGCCGCATGCGAACTTCAACGGTACCTGAGCCGAATTCAGCTATCTGGCGATATTTTTCAGCGCCGACATACGCGTATTCTTCATCGGAAAGATAGAGCATGCGCGAACTCTGATTGAGCAACTCATCACGGGTATATCCGAAAATCTCGCAAAGCCGAAGATTTGCTTCTGTGATAATACGATTTGATACCACTCCGATACCGGAAGGGATCGCTCGCAGAATACTCTGGATATAGGCGTCCCGTTTCTGCAATCCAGCCTGTTCATCTGCAGGGGCTTTTGACTCTGCAGATGAAGCGCTCTGAACGGAGTCCTCTTGAGGCATCACCTTACCTGCATCTGTCGGACAGGACTCTTTTGAGTCTTTCATAAATCAGCCAGGATATTTTAAGCAAAACAGAGCGCATGCACAAAGCTCAATCAGGATTACAGGAAAAATCCAAAACCGCTATGGTAAAAACTTTTACATAGACTTCAACGGTATATAAACTTTCAGAGCGACGGGAAGCCCCTGGGGGCATAAAAGCCGGGTAAGAATAAATTCTGCAATTATTTCTATGTTTGCAAGACTTTAATTATTCAAATCATTCAATTAAAGAGAACAATGAGTGACAACAGAGTACTTCTGATCACCGGAGCCTCTTCCGGAATCGGAATGGCAACGGCAAGGCTGACAGCGAAAGCGGGATACCGCGTTGTACTTGCGGCACGCTCCACTAAAAAGCTCAACGATCTGGCCTGCGAGATGGGAGAAGAGAACGCTCTTGCCCTGTATTGCGATGTCTCTGACTGGTCATCCCAACAGCGCGTTGTCGAAAAAACCCTGGAACGCTTCGGCAGAATCGATGCCGTATTTGCCAATGCGGGTCTTTCAAAAGGCTCCCCGTTTTTCGGCGGAGCGGACAAACCGGAAGAGTGGAAAGAGATGGTGCTGGTCAATGTGTTCGGAGCAGCTGCAACAGCAAGGCTGACGCTCCCTGAGCTCACCAAAACCAGGGGACATTTTCTTGTGACAGGCTCGGTTGTCGGCCGCATTACTTCGATACGAAACCTCTATTCTGCAACCAAATGGGCGATAACCGGCATGGCACAAGCCATCCGCAATGAAATGACCGGAACCGGCGTACGGGTCACGCTGATAGAGCCGGGGGTTGTCGATACGCCTTTCTGGGATCATCTGCAAAAACCGGGCACGCCGGAACTGAAAGCCGAGGATGTTGCCAGAGCCGTGCTTTACGCGCTCTCGCAACCTCCTCACGTCGATGTCAACGAAATCGTCATCCGACCGGCCGGACAACCACACTGAGGGGCATATCCGTACGACCCCGATAAAATAACGGACGTTCTCGGGATTTTTCCTTAAGGATAGTATTTTAATTTCCTTTAGCGGCAAACGTATTTCCTGAAATTGCAAAACAACCCGTCTCCGGCAATGGCTCCACAGAACCGGTATATCGCTCTTGGCGGTCATCGGCACCGGTATATCGAGTCCGGACGTTCCGGCCATACCATGCTGCTTCTGCATGGCATCTCGTCATCACTTGATTTTTTTGAACAGGTCATCCCCCCATTATCGGCATCATTCCGCGTCCTCGCCGTCGACTTTCTCGGATTCGGCCTCTCCGATAAACCGGGCGAGAAAGTGTATTCACTTGAACTTTATGCGTCTCTGATCAGGGAGTTTCTTGAAAAAACCGACAGCATAGGCGAAAACCTCTACGCAACAGGCCACTCAATGGGTGGAAAATATCTCCTCGCATCGGCACTGTACTACCCCGGAACATTCAGAAAACTGGTACTGAGCAATACCGACGGCTTCATTCATGTCCCTTCATGGACACGTATCATCAGCCTGCCTGGCGTACGCCAGGTAGTTAAAAAAGTCATGACCGGCGAAAAAATGTCGGAAAAAATGTTTTCTGCCGCATTTTACAGAACCGATGGCGTCAATCCTGATTCGTTTCGCAAAAACCTCCAAATGGCTCGCGACAAAGAGGCGTTCGATACGGTGATGTCGTTGAACAGGAACCTCACGAAACTCGACCTGAACCGAACCGGTCTGCGTCAACGTCTTGGAGAACTGAAAATTCCTGTTCTGATAATCTGGGGCGATCGCGATCAGTATATGTCTCCGAAAGTCGCCGACTCTGCAAAAAATGAACTCCCCTGCTCAAATCTGGTTATGTTTGCCGACTGCGGCCACGCTCCGATGCTTGAATACCCGGACAAGTTTTCAGATACGGTAAGGGAGTTCATCCTTTCCGACAACCATAATCCCGGAACGCCATGCTCATAACATTTGAAGGAATCGATGGAGCCGGAAAGTCCACACAGATAAGAAAACTCCGGAAACTGCTGATCGGCGAACATATCGACTCGATAACACTGCGAGAGCCCGGAGGCACCGAGGTCGCGGAAAAGGTACGGCAGATTCTGCTTGAAAGCCGTCACGAAATCAGTCCGATCGGTGAATTGCTCCTCTTCTCTGCCTGTCGCGCCGAACTTGTTCAACAGGTGATCCTGCCGGCCATCGACAACGGCACAACGGTTATTCTCGACCGTTTTTTCGATTCGACAATCGCATATCAGGGTTATGGAAGAGAAATCGATCAGATCATGCTGCAGACCGTAATTACGCTCTCAACCTTCTCTCTGCAACCGGACATTACTTTTTACCTCGATATTTCTCCTGAAAACGCACTGATGAGAAAATTTTCTGAAAAATCGCTCCCTATCGCTTTCGATGAAAGTGAACTCGACAGAATGGAGCGGTCGGGCCTGGATTTTTTCCGTAAGGTGCGCCGGGGATACCTCGATATCATCCATAAAAACGAGCGTCGATTTGTCCTGCTCGATGCCCTTGACGACCCTCAAATCATCCATAAACGCATTATCGCATCGCTTAAAGAACGCTTCCCTGTTTTTTCAGGAATCAAGACCCGCTGAAAGCCATGTAATCAAGAGATGCAGGAGACTTTGAGCCGCTTGATTGCCGTTAAGGAGAAAAGTTTTTTAAAGCTTTTATTCTCTTTTTATGTAGATTGTAATTCTTACTACTCTACCTACACTTACCTTACCGGTTACGCATGCACGAAACGATTCTCAAAGAGCACCAACTCACCACCTGCATCTCTCCGATTACGCTGCAGGATATCAGGACTCTGAAAGAACTCTACCGACTTAAAGCGGAAACCCGCGAACTGAGAGAGCCGATTGTAAGAAACATCATCAAACAGCGGGTAGTGGGGAGATCGTGTCTTGAATCGCTCAAGAACGCGCTGTATTCGCTTGAAACCATCTATATCGACGACGATACAGGCCAGAGACTGCTGCGTATAGACGGCATGAGGCAGATCGAGGTTGATCTTACCTATGAAATCAGGGAGCTGCAGAAAGATATCTACTACCTTGAATACGGCGAAGACAAGTTCATCGATTACCTGGCCAAGTTCATCCCCGGTTTTCGCTCATATGTGAACGAGGGTATCGATATGCTTCGCGGCAAACGGTTCAATGCGTTTGTAACCGACCGCGACGGTACGACAAATAACTATTGCGGACGATACCGCTCATCGGTACAACCGATTTATAACTCCGTTTTCATTTCCCGGTTTGCCAAGAACTGCTGCCGTTACCCGATATTCATTACCTCCGCCCCCCTGAAGGATTTCGGAATTCTCAATGTTTCCATCAATCCGGGCAATACGTTTGTCTATGCCGGCTCAAAAGGCCGGGAGTTCATCGATCTGGATGAACAGTTCCACAGTTTTCCCATCGAGGAAAAAAAGCAGAAAATGATCCGCTTGCTGAACGACCGACTGCACGTGCTGCTTCAGGATCCCGATTTCGAAAAGTTCAACTTCATCGGTTCGGCAATGCAGATAAAATTCGGCCAGACAACCGTTGCCAGACAGGATATAAGCCGATCCATAAAGGATGAGGAGTCTTCTGCATTTCTCGAAAAGGTGAAAAGTATTGTCAGGGAAATAGATCCCCAGGGAAGGAATTTGCGAATCGAAGACACCGGACTGGATATTGAAATCATTCTGACGATCGATGTCGATCACGACAGTTCCGCCATCAAGGACTTCGACAAGGGCGACGGCCTTTCTTTCATAAGCAATAAACTCCGGATCGATACCTCGAAAGGCCCGAATCTTGTCTGCGGAGACACCACGTCGGACATTCCCATGCTGAAAAAAGCCATTGAAATGTACGATGACGTCTGGGCCGTCTTTGTCACGCGAGACGAAAAGCTTAAAAAACAGGTTGAGGATATATGTCAGAACAGCTATACGGTTCCTTATCCGGATATTCTTCTCACGATTCTCGGCCTTCTCTCTCTTTAGCGGTTTTTGTTACAATCCTATAAACTTTAATGTGCGGTAATGAGCAACGTATTTAAAGGTGCAATTTTTGATCTTGACGGAGTGATCACTGGTACGGCAAAAGTTCACAGCCTTGCCTGGGAATCAATGTTCAACTCGTTTCTGAAAAGTTATGCCGAAGTGAACAATGAAACATTTGTTCCATTCGATCCGGTTCATGATTATCATAAATATGTTGACGGCAAACCCCGCATGGAAGGCGTAAAAAGCTTCCTGGCCTCCCGCAATATTGAATTGCCGTTCGGAGAACTCGACGATATTTCCGAAAAAGAGACCGTATGCGGTCTTGGAAACCGGAAAAACACTCTTTTTACCGAAATCCTGATCAAGGAAGGCCCTGAAGTTTATACGACATCGGTAGAACTGATTGAAAATCTGATAGCAAATGGCATCCGTATCGGCATCGCATCTTCAAGCCGAAACTGTCGGATGATCCTGCAGCTGGCCAGGCTTGAGCATCTTTTCGAAACGCGAGTCGATGGAGAAGTTTCCATAGAGATGAATCTGAAAGGGAAACCGAATCCGGATATTTTCGTTACTGCAGCACGGAATCTTGGACTGGAACCGCATGAATGCGTTGTAGTCGAGGATGCCATATCCGGAGTTCAGGCTGGATCTCGCGGAAATTTCGGTATGGTACTCGGCATAGCAAGGGAGATAGAGGGATCGAAACTGAAAGAAGAGGGTGCCGATATCGTCGTCAGGGACCTCGGAGAAATCACTCTTGAAGATATTGAACAGTGGTTCAGCGATGGCCTTGAAAAAGATTGCTGGAACCTTTCCTACGACAGCTTTATTGCCCGTGACGAAAAACTCAGAGAGGCACTCACCTCGACAGGCAATGGTTACCTTGGAGTCAGAGGCGCCTATGAGGGAATTGCCGCCTCGCACTACCACTACCCCGGTACCTATATCGCCGGCATCTATAACCGTCTGCCAACGGATGTTCACGGCCAGACCGTATTCAACAATGATTTCGTGAACTGTCCGAACTGGCTGCCGATAGAGTTCAGAATAGGCGGAGGCGATTTCATCGATCCGTTTGAACAGAAAATCCTCAGTTACCGCCAGAACCTTGACCTGCGGAATGCGGTTATGGAGCGGGAGATCGTTATTCAGGACAATCTGGGCAGAATCAGCAGAATCAGCAGCCGACGCTTTGCAAGCATGGCCGATCCACACCGTTGTGCCCTTCGCTTCAACCTCCGTCCGGTCAACTATACAGCTGCCGTCGAGTTTCGCTCCGCAATTGACGGCACCATTCAGAACAAGGGCGTTGCCCGGTACAATGAGCTCTCATCCGATCACCTCGAACATATAGAAGGAAGCTGTGACAAGGAGATAATTGCCCTGCACGTCCGCACAAGCCAATCGCATTACGGCATTGCGACAGCTGCAAAAACAAGAGTGACCTGCCATGGACAGCCTGAGGCGGCCGAACGTATGGAACACGCCAGTGATCGCTATATCAGTCAATCTTTTAAAATGCAGCTGAGCCCTGATAAGAGCTGCACTATCGAAAAGCTCGTTGCCATCCACACCTCTCTGGATCATAACGGCAAACTCAGTCCGATCGCTGCAGCGAAACAATCTCTGCAGGCAGACGAAACCTTTGATTCGCTGCTGAAGGATCATGCTGCCGCATGGGAAAAAATCTGGCTGGAAGCAGGCATTTCTCTTGAAGGAGATCGCTTCAGTCTGAAAGTACTGCGTCTGCACACCTATCACCTGATGTGCTCTGCCTCACCCCATAACGGAAACATCGATGCCGGCATAACGGCAAGGGGATTGAACGGCGAAGCTTACCGGGGTCATATCTTCTGGGACGAGATATTCATTCTGCCGTTCTTCAACAGAACCTTCCCTGAAATTTCCAGGGCACTGCTCATGTACCGCTATCGCAGGCTCGATGCTGCAAGAGAATATGCCCGTGAAAACGGTTACAGAGGAGCCATGTACCCCTGGCAGACTGCCGATGACGGACAGGAGGACACCCAGATCATTCATTTCAATCCGAAAAGCGGAAGCTGGGGCCCGGATCTCAGCCGCAAGCAGCGCCACGTCTCTATTGCGGTTTTCTACAATACATGGAGCTATATCTATAATTCCGGCGACACCGCATTTCTTAATGAATACGGCGCTGAGCTGATGTTTGAAATCGCCCGTTTCTGGGCCAGCATAGCAACCTTTTCAAAGGAAACGGGAAAATATCATATCGAAGGGGTCATGGGACCGGACGAGTTTCATGAGACACTGCCGGGAAGCGGGCTGGAAGGAGTAAAAGACAACTCCTATACCAATATCATGGCGGTCTGGCTCTTCGAAAAAGCCGTTGAGATCAGCGAAACCATCGATGAGGCAGCATTGAGAAATCTGCTTGAAAAAATAAATCTCGGATTTGACGAACTGCAGAAATGGCGCGATATAAGTACCTCGATGAATATTCTGATTGACAGCGAGGGCATTCTGGAACAGTTTGACGGCTACATGAGCCTCAAGGAGCTTGACTGGGTTCATTACCGCTCCAAATACGGCAATATTCATCGCATGGACCGCATTCTCAAAGCTGAAGGCGATACGCCCGATCATTACAAGGTAGCAAAACAGGCCGATGTGCTGATGACGTTCTATACGCTCGCACCTGCAGAAGTAGCACATCTTCTTGAAAAAAACGGCTATTCCGTACCCGATCCGGTTAAGCTGGTCCGCGAAAACTATGCCTACTACGAACCGAGAACCAGCCATGGTTCAACGCTGAGCAAAGTCGTTCATTCCATTATATCCAGCTACCTTGACAACGGCCATGAAACTGCATGGAAATGGTTTCTCGAAGCGCTTAAAAGCGATATCAACGACACTCAGGGAGGCACCACGCAAGAGGGCATCCACAGTGGCGTGATGGCGGGAACTCTCGATACGGTAGTTAGATACTTTGCCGGCATATCGTTTGAAAACGGTATGCTCAATGTAAAACCGAACCTGCCGGCTCACTGGAAAAAACTGGATCTGAATGTCTGTTTCCGGAGTAACAGCTATGCCATCACGCTGACTCCTGAAACCATAACCGTGATGCTGCGAAATTCAGAAGAAAACGAGGCGCCTGCCTGCATTGCCGGACAATCCGTCACCCTGCAGAAAGGAACCTCTGTTGCAATGGCGTAATCGATACTGCAGCGATACCGGCGTCGCTGAACGGTGCCGGTATTTTGTTCATTAACGGGAAAAAACGTATTATTTTTATTTTTAACTCATTTTGACGATTCATTGTTACACCGCTTATGCGCCTGTCCAATTTCAGATATACCCTGCCAAAAACGAAAATTGCCGATCACCCGGCTTCGCCTCGCGATAGCTGTAAACTCATGGTGCTGAACCGGAGAAAAAAAGAGATCGAACATAAAGTTTTTGAGGATATTGTTTCCTATTTCAAAAAAGGCGACTTGCTGGTTGTCAACAACAGCAGGGTTTTTCCGGCAAAAATTTTTGGCCAGAAAGAAAAAACCGATGCAAAAATCGAAGTCTTTCTCCTCAGGGTGCTCAACAAGGAGGCCGGGTTATGGGATGTTCTGGTCGATCCTGCCCGCAAGGTGCGGGTCGGCAACAAAATATATTTTGACGAGGATGTCGTTGCCGAAGTGGTTGACAATACAACGTCAAGGGGCAGAACGATCCGGTTCCTGAACCCTGAAATCGATGTATTCAGCCTTGTCGAACGAATCGGTCATGTACCGCTGCCCCCTTACTTCACCAGAAAGCCGAAAGAGTCGGACAAAGAGAACTACCAGACTGTTTATGCGTCGCAGACCGGAGCTGTTGTCGCGCCCATGGCAGGTCTGCACTTCACGATGCCTCTGTTGCAGAAAATCCAGAAAATAGGGGTTAAAATACTTCCTGTCACCCTGCATCCGAGCTTGAGTACGTTCAACGCCATCGAGGTTGAAGATGTTTCAAAACACAAGATGGATTCGGAATATTTCAATATTCCTTACCAGACGGCCATGGAAATCAACGAGACGAAGATAAACAAAACCGGTCGCGTCATCGCTGTCGGAACAACCACGTGCAGGGTTCTTGAAGCTAACGCCACAGTTGACGGAAAGATCAAGTTCGGACGAGGCTGGACAGACAAGTTTATCTATCCTCCCTATCAGTTCAAAGTTACCGATGCACTCCTCACGAATTTTCAACAGCCGGAAACAACTCTTTTAATGGTGGTCAGCGCATTTGCCGAACATCGCCTGCTCATGGAAGCCTATAAGACTGCCATGAAAAGCGATTACCAGTTCCTCGCCTATGGAGATGCCATGTTCATTCATTAATCATACTCCTTCTGCTTCTCATGACTATCAACGCCCACGCCATCATTGCTGCAAGCGGTATCGGCAAACGCATGCAGCTGCAAGGCGGCATAAGCAAACAACTGCTTGAAATCGGCGGGTTTCCTGTTATCTACCATACGCTCAAAGCCTTTGAGTGCGCATCAACCATACAGTCGGTCTCCATAGCGACACGAGCTGAAAATATTGAAACCCTGCAGGAAATGCGTCTGACGTACGGGTTCCATAAACTTGGAGCCGTGATCGAAGGGGGAAAGGAAAGACAGGACTCGATAAGAAACTGCATCAGGGCCATTGAAAAAGATATGGCTGCCTCCGGTAAAGAACCGGACATCATCATGGTACACGACGGCGCGCGTCCATTTATCAGGCCTTCAGAGATCGATGCCATATCTGCCCTTACCATGCAGTATGGAGCTTGTGTCCCTGCAACCAAACCCAAGGATACCATTAAATTCATCGGCAACGATCCCGGATTTTTTGGCGAAACTCCAGACAGAAACAGGTTGCTTCAGGTACAGACTCCGCAAAGTTTCAGAAGCAGTCTGCTCATTCAGGCTCATGAACAGGCCGAGCTTGAAGCCTGGTATGGAACAGACGATGCATCGCTGGTGGAACGATTTTTTCCTGAACAGCTTATCCGTGTTTATGAAACCGGGTATCACAATATCAAAATCACGACTCCGGAAGACATTCCCGTCGCAGAGGCGATTTACGGCAGACTGATGGAAAACGAAAATAATGAATAGAAAAAATCGATGTGCTCATTGTTTTTTTTTGATAGTTTTCTATATTTACAGCCCGTTAAATGGTGAGGTAGCTCAGTTGGTTAGAGCACAGGATTCATAACCCTGAGGTCGAGGGTTCAACTCCCTCTCTCACCACTCCGGCAAGCGGGTGTAACTCAGTCGGTAGAGTGTTTGCTTCCCAAGCAAAATGTCGCGAGTTCGAATCTCGTCACCCGCTCTTTTATAAAGGCCGTATCTTTATCGGGAAGCCCTCAACATTCCATTTCCTCCCATGTCATCATCATCGATCTTTTCTGTCCCCGTTTCCCCGCAAGAAATCAATGAAACCCAGATTGTCGAAGGTCAGATGGCCCGTCATCTCGGCATTGAAATGGTTGAGGTTGGACCGGATTTCATGATCGCAAAAATGCCGGTCGATCATCGAACAATTCAGCGCATAGGCATCCTTCACGGAGGAGCTTCGCTTGCACTTGCAGAAACCGTCGGCAGCATTGCGGCATCATATTGTGTGGACCGAAACCGGAAGTATATTGTCGGGCAGGAGATAAACGCCAATCATATTCGCCCGGTGCGGGAAGGCTTTGTTTATGCCACGGCTACCCCGCTGCATCTCGGAAAAAGCTCCCAGGTATGGGAGATTAAAATCCGTAATGAGGCTGAAAAACTTGTCTGCGTAAGCCGCTTTACCGTAGCGGTACTCGATCGGCAGGAAGAATGATCGATTAAAGCTCCGGGAAACTCGTTTTTTCAACTCAACGATCAGTTTTTTTCAAAACTTTTCATACCTTAAAGGTTCGTAGCAGTTTCAGTTTTTAACACCTTTTGCCGTTCATAAGGGTATGCAGACCGAACAATCCGACACAGTGATATCATCGTTTGCCCCTGCCGCAGGTTATTCCGAAGAGCTTCTGCAACAGCTCGCATCCCAACAGAAATCAAGAAAAAAATGGCTGCTGGTTCAACCGGTCAGCAACACCAGTATGATGGTTGATTCCGGCACGGTCAGTATGCCGCTGAACCTCATTATGGTGGCCACAATAGTCGGAAAGCTCTTCGATGTCACGTTTATCGATGAGCGTCTCGGCGAACGGGTTCCCGAGGATCTCTCGGGGTATGATGTCATAGCGATCACCTCCCGAACCCTGAATGCCAGCAAGGCTTACCGGATAGGCGATGCCGCGATCCGTCAGGGAAAAATCGTCATTCTCGGAGGCGTACACCCTACCATGCTGCAAGAAGAAGCTTCACAGCACTGTACCAGCGTCGTTTACGGAGAAATCGAATCGATCTGGACTGAACTGGCCACTGACGTGCTGAAAGGAAAAATGCAGCCGGTTTACCGGGCAAAAACGCTCAAACCGATGAGCGATATGCACCGCCCGGATTTCAGCTATGCCCTCAACGCAAAAAACGCGAAAAAGTACAGTTCACTGATCCCGATCCTTGCAACCAAAGGATGTCCGGTCGGCTGCAATTTCTGCACGACGCCGACCATTTACGGCAAAAATTACCGATACAGGGAACTCGACCTCGTGCTCGAAGAGATGCGCTACCATCAGGATCGTCTCGGCAAGCAGAAGATCAACTTCTCGTTCATGGACGACAACATCAGCTTCAGGCCGAAGTATTTCATGACGCTCCTCGAAGAGATGGCAAAGATTGGCGTGCACTGGAACGCCAACATCTCCATGAACTTCCTCGACAAGCCCGAAGTCGCCGAACTGGCCGGACGTTCAGGCTGCGACCTTCTCAGCATAGGGTTCGAATCGCTCAATCCCGAAACATTGAAAAGCGTCCAGAAGGGTTCCAATCGTCTCGGGAATTATGAAAAGGTGGTCAGCAACCTGCACAACAACGGTATCGCCATACAAGGTTACTTCATGTTCGGTTTCGACAACGATACCGAAGAGAGCTTCCAGCTCACCTACGACTTCATCATGAAAAATCGTATCGAGTTCCCGGTATTTTCACTTGTGACGCCCTTCCCCGGAACGCCCTACTTCGATGAGATGAAATCCCGTGTACGGCACCTCGACTGGGACAAGTACGACACCTACCACTACATGTTCGAACCAAACAAAATGAGCGGCGAAAAACTTCTCGAAAACTTCGTAAAACTGCAGAAAGAGGTTTACAAGGGCCGCTCGATCATGCAACGCATGAAGGGCAAGCCGCTGAACTGGGTCTGGTTCGTGAACTACATGATGCACCGCTTCACCAAAAAGCTCTCGCCGGAATACTACTACTGAGGCATGTAACGTGCAGCTTGCCTGAAAGACGTTCATCTGAAACGCCTATGCGGAAACTCTCGGCAAAAGGCCTGAAATGGCTGAAAGGCATCCATCTGATAGCAGCTTCGTCCTGGATTGGAGGGGCTATATCCCTGCTTTCGCTCTACTTTCTCAAAACCGGAGTTACCGACGGCAGCGAATTGTACGGCATCAACAGGAGCATCCATCACGTCGATATGAGCATCGTGGTCATTCCCGGAGCAATAGGTTGCCTGCTGACCGGGTTTGTCTACTCCCTCTTCAGCAACTGGGGCTTTTTCAGACACAGATGGCTAACCTTCAAATGGATCGTCACCGTATCGGCCATCCTCTTCGGGACCTTCTTCCTCGGCCCGTGGGAAACGGCAATGATGGATATCTCAGGCAGAATCGGCATCGCTTCCCTGCATGACACCGCATACCTCTGGAACCAGCGGATGAACCTGCTCTTCGGATCGTTGCAGGTAACACTTCTTGTCGCAACGCTCTTCATCTCTATCTTCAAACCGTGGAAGTCCGTTAAAGGACAACGATAAAACCGGTTATGAAAATAACGAATGGAGGTCCGTCAAGGACTTCAGGAGACTCAAGAGAAAATATGAGGGATTAAAGAATCATTCAGAAAAACAAGCAGAGCAATATCAGCAGAACCGGAGTATATGCAGAGGGACGTACTTCATAAGCCGCCCCTCTGTATAACATACAATTATTCAAGATCGATCGATTTCCTGGTCTTCTCCCTTCTGTTTCTGTCCTTCTGGCTGTATTCATCCATACAACCGCTGTTTTTTCCCTCCACCAGAGAGCACTGAAGATAATCGACTATTTCAATTATACAGCCCCTGATCGCCTTTCCAACCGGCGTATCCTTGTATTGATTGAGATGGCCACCAAAGCCGCCGCGATAGACTCCAACCCTGATACCGCTTGATTTTGATGTTGCCTCGACCGTCCTGGCATCATAGATCTCGCCGGTTTCCACATCGATCACTTTCAGGTCGACAGCCATGTAAGCCTTGTCCTGTTTTCCTCCAAGGCTGATTCCGCCATAGGAGATACCGCCGCCGCCGCCACTCGTATTGTGCTCGAATGCCGATACCGTAGCTGCCACGAGGTATTTTGCGCCGGTAATCTTGCCTAATCTCGCTCTTGTTTTAGGATTAATCCTCCCGGATGCGCCGAGATCCTGCTCATTGAGTACTGCATCGAGTTCTCTTCTCTCGAGTACCCGAAAACTGTTCGTCGATGCAAGCTCAGAAATGAGCATGTCCTGCAACTCATGTCCGACGCCTCCATGCCACCATCCAGCATAGGTGTTGTTTGTAAACCTCAGCACCCCGATCCGGGGCTTTTCCTGTGCAAATCCCTCAGAAAACACTGAGACTGAAAAAAGAAACAAAAACAGCAGTAAAGCTTTAATCCTCATGACGGACCTCCATTGTTGTTAAGATTTTAATACGTGACCTGTAAAGTACTATATAATCGGACAAATAAGGAATCGTAACTTTCCCGGTCACGAAAGATCCTTCGATCAGTCAACGATTTCCTTCCTGCCCCAAACCGGCTGCGGCATAAGCAACTGTAAGGTATAACAGAAAAAAGTAAAACCAAAGAGGTTAAGAAGCCGGAGTTACCTTAACTGTCGTTTCTTCTGTTTCTTACCTGAACGGCAATAACGTGAATACAATCAAGTTCTCCATTCATTACCATGAAGAGCTCTTGAAATCGAAGCCACTGAATCAACGCGATTTCTATTGATAAATCGATGCAAGGAGCCCTTCATATCGAATTTCTTTTACTTGCAGAAATACGCTTCGAAGTCTGACAAAAACAGGATGAAGTCAGTAAATCAGGAGTCCGATGCTATATGTTTCTTGTCTGTTTTCAGATCTGGTTACAACAATAAATCGCGTCTCGTATTTTCAGGGCAATAGCAAAGGAGCCCGAAAGCCCCTTTGTGCCTGATACAATATACGTCGATCATCCCCGTCTCACGGTTCACCTCCCACAGCCCCCCGCCCGATGCAATGCTGCGTTACTCCCGCAATGCGAAGCGAACGATACTCCTGCGCGTTCACTCGCCGGGCTTCCGGCTCACCGCCCACGGCTGACGGCCCACAATCTCCCTCCTACTTTCCTTCCTTTACCGGCGGCAGATCAATCTTGAGATGGAGTTCCTTCAACTGCTGAGCCATGACCTCGGAAGGTGCGGACATCATGAGATCCTGGGCCTGCTGGTTCATCGGAAAGGCTATGACTTCTCGAATGTTCTGCTCGTCCCGAAGGATCATGACCATTCTGTCCAGACCTGGAGCAATGCCTCCGTGTGGCGGCGCGCCAAGCTTGAAGGCGTCGATCATGTGACCGAAACGGCTGTCAACCTCCTCTTTGGTGTATCCGGCTATCTCGAACGCCCGATACATGATATCCGGGCGGTGATTGCGGATAGCGCCGCTGGAAAGTTCAATGCCGTTGCAGACAATGTCGTACTGATAAGCGAGAATGTCGAGCGGTTGCATGGTTTCTAGCGCCTCCATTTCACCCTGGGGCATGGAGAACGGATTGTGCGAAAAATCGATCTTTTTTGCCTCTTCGTTGTACTCGTACATGGGAAAATCGACGATCCAGCAGAAGGAGAGTTCATCCTTGTCGAGTTCAAAGAGATCGGCGAAATAGATCCGCATACCACCCATGATCTTGCAGGTAGCCTCCCATTTGCCTGCGCCGAAAAACACCACGTCGCCTGTCTCAAGACCAAGCTGCTTTTTCAGTACCTCCATTTCGGATTCACCGAGAAACTTTACGATCGGACCTTTCGGACCTTCTTCCCTGAACTGAATATAGGCAAGACCTGCCGAACCAAGTTCGCGGGCACGTTTTTCGGCCTTATCGTAAAACATGCGTGATTCTCCGCCGCGACCTTTTAATACCAGCGCTTTGACGCAAGTGCCTTCTTTGGTATTCGATGCAAACACCTTGAACGAAGAGTTGACGAAAAGCGATGTCACATCCTGAATTTCAAGAGGTATTCTCAGATCCGGCTTATCGGTACCGAAGCGGTTCATCACCTCCCTGTAGCTGATGCGGGGAAACGGAAACTGCGTGATCCGCTTCTGCGACATGGTCTCGGTCAGATGTTTGAACATACCTTCAAGAATCTCGAAAAGGTCGTTCTGTTCGATAAAAGCCATTTCCATATCTATCTGATAAAACTCTCCGGGACTCCGGTCGGCGCGGGCATCCTCATCTCTGAAACATGGAGCTATCTGGAAGTAGCGAGGAAAACCCGAAACCATCAGCAACTGCTTGAACTGCTGGGGTGCCTGTGGCAATGCGTAGAATTTTCCCGGATGAAGACGGCTCGGCACAAGAAAATCCCTGGCACCTTCCGGTGAACTCGATGTGAGAATCGGCGTCTGAATCTCGATAAATTCCCGTTCTTCGAGGTAACGGCGAACCTTTGCCGTCAGGCGGCTGCGGAAAATAATGTTTTCATGAATCTTCTCGCGGCGAAGATCGATAAAACGATACTTCAGGCGTAACTCCTCGGAGGTCGGCACTTCGTCGGCAACGGGAAAAGGAAGTGGCTGCGCATCGCTTTCAACAATGACACTGCTGACCACAACCTCTATCTCACCGGAGGCAAGACGGGGATTGACGGTTTCAGGACTGCGCAGAACAACAGTACCTTCGATACAGATGACCGATTCTGCATGCAGATGTTCGACAGCATTGAAGAGTATCTGCAATTCCGGCAGAATAACCAGCTGGCAAAGCCCGGTATGATCCCTCAGATCAATAAAAATAAGTCCGCCATGATCTCTTTTTCTGTGAACCCAGCCGCTCAGCCTGACGGAACGGTTTTCACTGCCGACTCCAAGCAGACCGCAATAATCTGTCCGAAAACGGTTTTCAAGAGGCATCATGCTCTCTTCAGCTCTATACATATCTTTTCTCTTGGATAAGGTGATAAATGAATTGTCCGAAAGATTTGCCTGAAAAGACTGAATATGATGAATTTTTGCTGATTTATAAAACCCGGGCCTTCCGGTTCAATAGAGCAGTTCGCCTCCGAATTCCCTTATGATGAACTGTACGACTTCATTTGTACGGGAAAGATCCTGAAAAAGGGTGAAGACCGTTTTCTCTTTTGTGCATGCATCTTTTTCTGCATCGTAAACCAGACGAAGATGCAAAGGCAACCGATAAAACGATGCGAGTTCTTTCTGCAGCGCGGGCAGTTCCTGCAACAGTTCTTCGTAAGAAAACTTTCTGCAGCATGAAACCGTAAATATCCCCCGATCGCTGCATGAAATCGGTTCGCATGCGTTAAGATGGGCGCTCAGAACACTGTGATCGGCACGGGCAACCGCTTCGAGAAACTGGTGCCACTCCACTTTCAGGGACTCAAGATCAGGCAGTGAAGCAAGCAATTCAGGAGAAGATTCCGCAATCAGGGATGCCGGAGCGTTTTTACGATGCGATAATGGCATAAAACCCGAACCAAAACCGGAAAGTTTTTTCTGCCATGTGCCGAGATCGATATCCGTTTTCATCTGTTCATTGCCGCCAGCATGAGTAACGCTCCTTGGCGGTTTCGGCTCGAAATCGCCCCTCGTCCCGGAGGGTGGGGTGACTACCGGTTCAGGAGGGGCTTTTTTTTTTGCAGGCCGGATGATGCGGGTTCAGGCGGAGGAGCAGTAACGACCTTTACCGCAGCGATATCGATGAGCTTGAGCAGGGCGAGTTCAAAACGAAACCGGTACTCGAACTGAAATTTCAACTCTTTCGAGGTATGCAGCAAAAGATCTATCATCTGCATGACCGTTTCAGGCGTAAATCTTGCAGCATCCTGCAGATACCTCTCTCTTACGGCATCCGGGCGTTCAACAAGCCTTGTTGAGCGGAGGTTCTGTACCATGAGCAGATTTCTGAGATGTTCGATGAGCTTCTCAAGAAAATCCTGTTCATCATAACCGTTCTGAATGATAAACTGAGCGGTCTCGATCATATTCGCCGGATTGCGGTCAAGAACCGCGTCCGTTACGGCAAAAAAATGATCGTCGTCAATATAGTTCAGCAGCTCGGCTACCTTGGCGTAACTGATGGCTCCGTCGCTCTCCCGGTCAAAGGAAAAAGCAATGACCTGGTCGAGAATGCTCTGGGCATCGCGCATGGAGCCCTGTGCTTTACGTCCCACAAGCTGAAGCGCATCCGGTTCGACGGAAATTTCTTCGGCATCGCAGATGGTCTGCAGCTGCTTCTGTATATCCTGCAGAGGAATACGTTTGAAGTTAAAGCGCTGACAGCGGGAAGCGATTGTGGCTGGAATCTTGTGCAGCTCTGTAGTAGCGAAAATGAAAATCGCATGAGGTGGCGGTTCTTCAAGCGTTTTCAGAAATGCGTTGAATGCCGCTATCGAAAGCATGTGCACCTCATCGATGATGTAAACACGATAACGTCCTTTCTGAGGGCCATAACGAACATTTTCCCGAAGCATTCGGATATCGTCAACGCTGTTGTTCGACGCGGCATCGAATTCGGCAATGTTCAGACTGGTTCCGGCGTCGAAGTCCCTGCAACTCTCGCACTCCCCGCAAGGCTCGGTTACCTTCCGGAGGTATTCCGGATCATCGATGATTCTCTGGCAGTTGACCGCTTTGGCAAAAACCCTTGCCGCTGTCGTTTTGCCTACTCCACGAAGTCCTGAAAAAATATATCCATGACCAAGCCTGCCCATGCGAAGCGAGTTCTGGATAGTTCGGGTGATATGTTCCTGCGCTGTAATATCGGCAAATGTCGCCGGCCGATATTTCCGCGCAATAACCTGATAACTCATATGCACTGAATGGTTGAATCCTGTAATAGTAAGGCAACGGGAAGAGCCATCTTTTCCTTAAGGCATACCGTCACATCTTTCTCTAATGAAGCGAACGTTTCCGAACCGTCATCATCATATCCGTCAAAATCTTCATGTACCGCAAACTCCCAGGGAATGAGACTGTACAGGTCGAACAAGGTCATTCGGTATAGATCCGCACTTACGACAAGCTCACCTCCCGATGTCTCGTGCACCACCCCTTTCAGCAACAGCAGATCGACTATCCTGTCCGCTGCAATCGCAGACAAGGATCCCCTCACAACCCTGGATCCGGTATGAACCGGCAAACCGGCTTGCTGTGCGCGCCAGATCGTGGCAAGCACTGAAAACAGGGGCGCTAGTCCCGGAAACAGCCTTTTAGGAACAAACTCCACCGATGGCATAAGCACGTTTCCGATGCTGAATACAAGTTCTGCTCCGGTCAGTACGACAAGCCATCCGATATAAATCCAGAAAAAAAGCAACGGAACAGCCGAGATTGCGCCATAGATATGCTCAAATGTAGCAAAGCGACTGACATAAAACACAAACCATTTTTTTGAAAGCTCAAAAAGAAGCGCTGCAGCCACAGCCCCTGAAAAAGCATGCAGCAACTTCACCCTGCGATTCGGCACCAGCATGTAGAGCAGCAGAAAAGCCAGCAGCGAGTTGACAAAAGGGAGAAATGAGATCAGTCGTATTTTCATTTCAAGCAACGGCCCTTCGGTAAAAACGGTATACCAGACATAGGAACTTGCACCCAGGCTGCTGCCTATCAGTACGGGGCCGAGAGTAAGAACCGTCCAGTAAAGCGTGAATGCCTGGATAGGTTTTCTTGGTGCGCGAACCTTCCATATATCATTTAGCGTACGATCTATAGTGGAAATAAGCGAGAGTGCAATGATAAAGAGCAGCAGACCTCCGATAAGCGGAACCGTGGAGGTTTTGCCGATATAGGCTTCAAAATGGATTCTGAGATCTTCGCCGGCTGAGGGAATGAAGTTCTGAAAAATAAACTCTTCGAGATAACGGTTCAGACTGGCAAAAAACGGAAAAATCCTGAGCACCGACAGGGTTACTGCCAGAAATGGCACGATTGAAAGAAGCGTCTGAAAAGCAAGGGAACCTGCGCTAAGAAAAATGTTGTCATGCCGAAGATTTTTAAAAAAAAACGGCATCAGTCTGCGAAAATACACCTGAAGTTCCGCAAAGCTCCATGTAGCGTTAACTGGCTGTAGTGTCATAATTTTTCTCTTTACGGTCTCCCGAACAACCGCTTTCGGTTCGGATCCGATGGCCGCTCTTTCCGGCTATAAACGCGTTGCACCCGTTATCGAGTGAGGATCGCTCACCGGAATACTCTGCGACCTGACCCGCAGCATCAGAACAAGACCAATCGCAAAGAAAACCAGCAGTGAAGAGAGCGCCGCTTTCTGACTGTGGGCCTGTGCCGAAACCATTCCGAATACAAGAGGGCCGACTATCGCCGAAGCCTTCCCGAAGGTCCCGTCATAAAAACCGAAAAACTCGGCAACATGTTCACGGGGAGTCAGTTTAGCCATCATCGAGCGGGATGCTGCCTGCGAAGACCCCATCGCCATACCAGCCAGCATGCCGGTTGCGAAAAACAGCTCTTTGCTGTCTGCGAATACCGCAGCGAGAACCACGCCAAACCAGATCATCAGGGTAAAGACAATGGTTCTTTTCGGGCCGATCCGATCGGTAATAAACCCGAATACAATCGACCCGACGATAGCCGTCGTCTGCACCAGCATAAAAAAGATAATCAGTTCCCTGGTTGTAAACGCAAGCGTATTCTGGGCATAAATCGATGAAAAAGCGATAATGGTGAGAATGGCGTCGTTGTAGAAAAAATAGGCGAGAAGAAAACGGGCAAGATCAGGATAATGCATGATATGTCGAACCGTATGCTTCACCTCTTTTATGGAACGTACGATCAATCCCACGGAAACAGCGCGACCATCCCGCTTCTTTTCATCCCGGAGTACGATAAAAAGAGGAAGTGAAAATATCGCAAAAAAAAGCGCCGTCAACATAAAACCGGTACGGATATTGGACGCGTTTTCAAGTACAATACCGCCACGGAGAAGCGGCATCATAAGCAGCAGTATGGTGAGCGAGCCCAGATATCCCATCGCAAAACCGTAACCGGATACTCTGCCGATACTTTTATCCGAAGCTATCTCCTTGAGATATGCATCATAAAAAACCAGCCCTCCCTCAAATCCCATGTTGGCTACTACAAAAAGCAGTGCCGCGGCAATAGCCATTCCCGGAACCGAAAAGCCGAGCAATGCCGTTGCAAGCACCGAAAGCAGGGTAAAGAAAAAAAGATACCGCTTGCGCCTGCCGGAATAATCTGAAGCGGCGCCGAGTACCGGGGAGATCAGCGCGACGAAAAGCATGGAAACACTGACGCTTCCCCCCCACATTGCATCGCCTGAGGGAGCCCCGCCGCATATCACATTCTTGAAATAAAGCGGAAAAACAAAGGTAACCATCATGACGCTGAATGCGGTATTGGCAAAATCAAACAGCAGCCATGAAAATACTTTGAGCTTCTGCGTCACGAAGGGTTTATGTTTATCCGGTTATTGCCTTCCGGCGATATAGTCGAAAATCGACTCGAACAGCCTTCGTCCGTCATCTGAACCGAGACGTTTTTCGCTCGCTCTTTCAGGGTGAGGCATAAGACCAAGAACATTTCCCTCCCTGTTGATTATACCGGCAATATTATGCAGGGAACCGTTGGGGTTGGATTCCGCAACGACGTTCCCTTCGGCGTCGCAGTACCTGAATACGATCTGATTATGCTCTTCGAGCCTTTCGATGACTTCCGGAGGAGCAAAATAGTTACCTTCGCCATGAGCGACAGGAATGGAGAGCACCTCATCCTGCAGGTAGCGGGAGGTAAACAATGTCGAAGTTTTGGCCACGGTAATGGTGGTACGGGAACAGATGAATTTTTTATCGCGATTTCTCGAAAGCGCGCCTTCAAGCAGTCCGCTTTCAAGCAGAACCTGAAATCCGTTGCAGATGCCAAGCACCGGGTGCCCTTTTCGCGCGAATTCGATCACTTCCTGCATGATCGGTGAAAAACGGGCTATCGCACCCGCGCGCAGGTAATCGCCATAGGAAAAGCCGCCGGGCAGAATAATGCAATCGACTCCCTGAAGATCATGTTCGTTATGCCAGAGCATAACCGGACGTATCCCTCTGAAAGAGGCGACGGCATGCTCCGTATCGTGATCACAGTTTGAACCGGGAAAAACAACAATCCCTGCAGTAATAGCGCCCATAATCGGATTCCGAAATTTAATTTACTTGTTCAAGTTCGAAAGCATAGTTTTCCATGACGGGATTCGAAAGAAGTTTCTGGCAGATCTCGTTACAGATGCGCTCAGCTTCTACCCTGTCCGTTTCATTGATGCTTACTTCGATATACTTGCCGATCCTTGCCGAATCAACTGTTCCATATCCCAGATTCTTCAGGGCATGCTCAACAGCTTTTCCCTGAACATCGAGAATGGACTGACGCAGGGTAACCTTTATTTTAGCGTTATAGGGCATTGTTGCACATAGGATAGTTTGAAAAAATCAAGTCTGCCACTGCCGGAACAAAAGACCGACCGAGCGGATAACCCCGAGCAGAATATACAATAACATGGCAAGAAAAAAAGCCTTCGCCTGAAAGACAAGTACGCAGAACAACGCAATAACATAGAGACTGAGCTGCATCGGCTGCCGCCTGAACGCATCGAGCGTAGGCTTCGGAAGCGCATCGTAGTTGATCTTGCTTACCATAAGAAAAGAGAGAACGGCAGCAAGCCAGAAGAGTACCGTGCGAAGCGATTCTTCGGCCAGCAATTCAGGTTCTGCGAGCATCCAGAGCACAAAACCTGCAAAGGTCAGTGCCTGGGCCGGAGCGGGAAGACCTGAAAACGACTCTTTATGATACCCCATCAGCGTAATATTGAAACGGGCAAGCCTAAGCCCGCTGCCGACCATTATCAATGAACTCAGAAAAATACCGGCATTGAACGGCATCCCCTCGAGAGCGAAACGATAGACAAGATAAGCCGGCGCGGCACCGAAAGAGACCAGGTCGGAAAGAGAGTCGAGTTCGAATCCAAAATCGGAAATTCCGTTTGTCACCCTCGCGACGAAACCGTCAATGGTATCAAAAAAAGCCGCAAGAATAATGAACCAGCAGGCGAGGGCAAAACTCCCCTCCCCCGACATCACAATGGCGATATACCCGCTGACCATGTTCATGACCGTAAAGAGCGAAGGCACAAATGAACGCGATACAAACGGAAGTATTCGTAATCGTCCGTCCGAATCGGTTTTAAGTACGGGAGGATATCGTTTGCGGGGACTCTCTCTTCCTTCGTCTGCCATAAAATAAGTAGTCTGACTGTCAGCGTTTGCTGTCTTTCCTGAAAGATCTCCGTTGAAAGCAACCATAAAGAGCGGATCCCGATCAACCGGACATTTACTGTGCTTTCCGGAAGCGCTTTTTGTGAAACATAACCATAAAGTCACAATCTTTCAGCAAACACTGAAAAGCTTGCCGAAAGAAGCATATGATGTTAATAACTCTCATCAGGAGAAGGAAAGCTGCCTGATTTCACGTCATCTACATATTGCCTGACCGCCCCGTCTATAATTGCATCCAGTTCGGCATAGCGACGCACAAAACGGGGACGGAACTCCCGATTAAGTCCGAGAATATCATTGATCACAAGCACCTGCCCGTCGCAGAATGGCCCTGCGCCGATTCCGATGGTCGGAATAGTCAATTGAGCGGTAACTTCCTCTGCAAGTTTTGAGGGTATTTTCTCAAGCACTACGGCGAAAGCTCCTGCCTGCTCGATCAGTTTTGCGTCTTCGAGCAGCTGTTCGGCTTCGCGCCCTTCCTGGGCCCGCACCCTGTAACTGCCATATTTATAAATAGATTGGGGCATAAGGCCCAGATGTCCCATCACCGGAATACCGACATCGGTTATTCTTTTGACCGTATCGGCAACAATCCTTCCTCCCTCCATCTTCACAGCATCACACTCATGCTCTTTCATTATTTTACCCGCATTGCGCAATGCCTCCTCGCTCGAGAGCTGATAGCTCATGAACGGCATATCGATAACCACCATAGCCCGGCTTGTTTCAGCCTGGACGCCCCTGACCACGGCCTTCGCATGATAGATCATCTCGTCAATGGTGATAGGCAGGGTCGTGTTGTGGCCGGAAAACACATTGCTGGCAGAATCGCCGACAAGAATGACGTCAACCCCTGCCCGATCGAGAATTCTGGCTGTAGTGAAATCATAGGCGGTAAGCACCGATATTTTCTCCCCGTTTTCCTTCATATCGAGAAGTCTTCGGGTAGTCACATGGGCTGACTTCTGCTGGTTGCCACGGTTCATAACGTTTCGTATGTTTTGCAGGTCAAGAGTTCTGCATGTTAGACAAACTCTTCAAGATCACTCTGTTCAAGCATGATTATTTCAGGTACGGAGTGCAGGGCCAAGGCCTTCTGCATGAATCCCGACATCATAAGATATGGGGGAATATAACCCAGAACTTCCTCCAGTGAAATAGTTTTTCTTTCCATCTCATACCGGGTCGTCAAGGCAGTTTCGTCATCCGGATACGAGATGAATCTGCAGAGATCCTTGTGTTTTTGGGTAAAAGGAAGTGAACCGTGCTGCAGCAGCACATTACCGGTCCGCCTCTGCGCTGAACCGACAAGCTTCCTTCCGTTCACCTGCAGTTCATAACGGGCTGAAGAGGTAAAACAGGTTACGGGAAGCTTTTTTGCCGCAGCTTCGTCAAGCGTTGAGCGGCAGAATTCGGCATGAATGCCAAGCTCACGGAGAGCAGACATGATTACCTGATGAACCATCCGATAGAGGCTGGAGTTCGGAATATCTATACCGGAAAAAAAACTGTAGGTGAACTCCTCTGCATGGAGAACAGCCCGTCCTCCGGTAGGCCTCCTTACAACATCAACCCCCTCCTTTGCGCACAATCCTGCATCGATGTGAGTAATATCCTGATTGTAGCCAAGAGTAACGGCATGCGGATGCCATCCATAAAATCTCCATAAACAACTGTTTGCGCCATATTTTCCGGAAAAACGGCCATCGAGGAATGCCTGCATGAGGCTGCGGTCGAGCGACATATTCCGTTCACCCGTCTGCAGACCCGTATCGACCCAATAAACTCTTGAAAAAAGATCTTTCACGCTGAGACAATGATTTAATACCGCTATCAAACGACCTTCGAAGCGGCAACGACACCCTTACCGAACGGTATGTTTTGGCGATGGAAAATCAGAAAAGATTTCTGAAACCGCAAGGTCGATACCTTTCTGCATGGATTCCCCTGTTCTGTATTTTTTCAGGTAACCTCTTGCCGATCCCCTCCATACCAGATGCATCCCCTTTTCATCCAGCATATCTACGACAAGATTACCTTCCTCATAATAATCTGTCACGGGCTCTTCATAAAAAGGGTCAAACCCGGGGTAATATCGAAAAAGCCTGCCGTGATAAAAAAAATGGTGATGAAACGGATGCATATCATACCTTGTGAAGCTCTTTTCCTTCACATAAGCACGGACGACGAGAAGCAGATCCGGCCTGGATAAACCGGCAGGGGAAAACCCTCTCGAATCAAGCTCACTCGAAACGGCATCCTGAATTCGTTTACGGATGAGCGGATTTGCCGAGAGCAGATCCGGGCTCTCATCACCGGGAGGGTTCACCCATTGGTAGGTCAGGGAACGGTTAAAATCGAAATTCCGGTCAAAATCGCTCATAACAGAAATGCTCGAGCATGACGTTGCCGCAAGCATCACCAGTAGTGGCAGGATACGAGTAAGTATATAATTCATAATCTTTTGCATACATTGCAGGCATTAAGACACCGCAGCATAACGCGCACCGCTCTCCAATATTATTCATACTAAAAATAATTATTAAAATCAGGATAAACGAACGTTCCGGGAGTATCGATCGGAATCAGAAATCGACAAACCCGTTATAAAAATTTCAGGAAATGGTTTTTTCCTCGTTGCCGGGTTGTTTGTCTTGATAAGGACGGGTATTTTCCGGATTAATGCCGGAATCCGGTATTGGAAGGTTCGACTTTTTCGCATTTCAGCTCTCTTGAAGGATCACGGAATTCCTTTTATACAGTAACCCTATCGTAATCCATAACCTGTATCGATGTCAAAGACGACCATTGCCCTTCTTTTCGGAGGAAAATCAACAGAACACGAAATATCCATCATTTCAGCCCGTTCAATTTCTGGAGCAATCGACAGGGAACGCTATCGTGTTGTTCCGATTTATATTTCACATGAAGGAGCGTGGTTCTCCGGCGATTCAGCTGCTGAAATCCTGAGTCTTGACCTGGCATCGATTATGAGAAGCTCCCCTGTTGGAAATACCGAAACGTTTCTAAGGGAGATGATTCGAAACAGTGCGGAGAAACCCTTTGACTTCAACTTCAGAGCGGCAGGAATCGATGTGGTTTTTATTGCCCTGCACGGCAGTTACGGAGAGGACGGCCGGGTACAGGGATTACTTGATACCATGGGAATCCCCTATACCGGCTGTGGCGTATCCGCTTCAGCGATCGCAATGGACAAGGCTCTTACAAAACTCTGTGCAGCCGATGCGGGAGTAGCTACGGCACCCTCCATAACTCTCGATGCGGCCGGATATCTTGCCGATCCGGAACCTGTTCATGAGCTTGTCGGCAGTACATTCGACTATCCCCTCTTCGTCAAGCCGGCAAGTCTCGGATCCTCGGTAGGGATCTCCAAGGTCCATCAGCCTGCTGAACTTCCGGAAGCCCTGAAAGTTGCGTGCAGTTACGACAGAAAAATACTTGTTGAAGTCGCTGTCAGCGGTAAAGAGATCGAGGTAGCCGTACTCGGAAACGACCAGCCATTGGCTTCGGTGCCGGGCGAAGTCGAACCCGGCAGTGATTTTTACGATTTTCAGGACAAATATATTCACAATACTGCGAAAACATTCATTCCGGCCCGCCTTCCCGATGAACTGCTCGACAGCGTTCGGCGCAGCGCTATAACCGTATACAAGGCTCTTGGCTGCAAAGGCATGTCGCGGGTCGATTTTTTTGTAAACGAAGAAAACGGCTCGATTATCCTTAACGAAATCAACACGATTCCGGGATTTACCGATATCAGCATGTATCCGAAACTTTTCGAGGCATCGGGAATTCCTTTTACCGCACTTGTCGAAAAACTCCTGCACTATGCACAGGAAAAACCTGAATCGGCAGGCAAGTAAAAAAATGTACCTTATTTTTCTTCCGAGACATGCAGAATGAACCGCATCTTTTTTTTGCCGAGGTTTCTCTCGACCTGTCGAGAGGAGAGTTCCAGGCGGGGCTGAATAAACTGCAGCCTCTGGCGGGACACTATCCGGACTCCTACCTTATCAATCTGCTTTTTGCAAAAGCCCTCAAAGGACTCATGCGGCATGATCTTGCTCTCGGCTATCTGGAAAAATGCTGCCATCTGGCACCGGCAAACCAGGTCGCATGGAAGGAACTGATCTCCCTGGAGATTCTCGGCACTCAGGAAAATGTTGCCGATACGGCCTTACTGAGCGACCCGGTTGCCGATGAACTCGAGTTGCTTTCGGCAGCGCTCCAGGATTTTCAGCCGCTGAAATCGACAGAAAGCTTCGACCCAACCCCTGTCATAGAACAGAAACAGCCGTTTCCTGACGATGCCGTCATAGCAGTTCCAACAGAAACACTCGCAAAGCTGTTCACCCAGCAGGGCGCTTACAAAAAAGCAATCAAGGTCTATACCTCCCTTATACAGCTGAATCCCGACAAGGCCGATCACTACAGAAGCGGAATCGATGCCCTGCTTGAACTGCTTTAGAGCCAGAACGCCGGATTGGGCGATTCATCTTCATCTAATGAAACTATTTATGCTATATGCAGCTTATGAGGTGAGTACATAGTGCCAGCCAAATAACGAAAATAGATGACAACCAAACAGTTACAGATATCCATTTTGAACTCTCGACCTTTTCATTCCATTCTCACTACAGCGATTCTGCTGCTTCTGCCATTTGCCGTGCTCTGCGCAGAACCGCCCCAGAAAAGACTCTCCCTTCAGGAATCTGTCTCAATTGCCCTTGACAATGCATCGTCCCTGAAAAAAGCAAGTAACCTCGTGCGACTGGAAGGAGCCGACGTACTGAGAAGCTATGGAGGATTTCTTCCCAGGCTTTCGGTTTCGGCTGGTTACGTCCCCTATTCGGTCAGCCGTTCATACACACAGCTTTCCGGCACAGAAACCGTTAAACTGAAAAGCGAGCAGGAAACGCTCAATCTGACACTGACGACCAGCCTTAATCTTTTCAACGGCTTCAGAGATTATGCCGCTCTGCAGGCTGCGCTTAACAACGAGCAAGGGGCAGGATTTTCTTTGTTCCGGGCCCGACAGGCGGTTGTCTTCGACGTTACACAGAGCTATTATCAGGTACTGCTCAATGAAGAAATACTTGCCATTGCCCGTGAAAATCTGCTGACTGCAAAAGATCAGCTGACACTGACCGAACGGCAGTTCCAGATCGGACTGAAATCGATGCCCGACCTCTATCAGCAGCAGGCGGAAACCGCCAGCAGCGAACTTGCCGTCAATCAGGCAGATGCACAGCTTGAACGAAGCCGGCTGGAGCTCCTCCGGAGGCTTCGCATCGATCCCCGGACAAAACTCCTGCTCGAACCGGTATCGAAAGAAACGCTCTCGCCTGAGCCGCTCAAAACCGGCATCGACAGCCTCATCGCTCAAGCCCTCCTCCGGCGCGACGACCTGAAAAGCAAAAAACTCGAAACCGATGCTGCCGGATGGCAGATACGGCAGGCGGCGGCCTCCTGGTACCCGAAGCTCGACCTGAATTTCAACGTCAGCACCAGCGGCGTTGAATCGCTGCGTCAAACATACACAGGAGATACCTTTAATTACTCCTATCCCCCTCTTGGAGAGCAGCTTGAAAACTCGATAGGCTATTCGGTATCACTCAATTTCAGCTGGGCGCTTTTTGACGGCTTTCAGACTCGGTACAATGTCGAACAGGCAAAGATCAACCAGATCAACCAGAGGCTCGATTACGAAGACCTGCACTCGGATATCGCTCTTGACCTGCAGCAGGCCGTTACGGACTATTCCTCGGCTTTTACAAGAATCGAATCGGCGAAAGTCGGCCTGAAAGCGGCAAAATCAGCCTATGAAAGCATCAAGAGAAAATACGATCTCGGCGCATCGGGGTTTATCGAGCTGAGCACTGCTCGCGCGGCACTCTTCAGCGCCATGTCGACCCTCAGTCAGGCAACCTACAATCTGGCCCTGCAGAAAAACGTGCTTGATTTCACTTCAGGAACTCTTTCAACCCGGTAAACACACAGGTTTTCACCTTTATCGCTCATGAAGAAACAACAACTGCTTCGAAACCGTAAATCCCTGTTGATCGCCATCCCGATTCTGTTGCTTGGAATTGCGCTCCTTGTATCTTTTTTCATCTTCAGGGAAAAAGCCGTGGAGGTCACAACAGAAAAATCGTTCAGAAAGGAGGTGGTTCATGTGGTCACCGCTACAGGTAAAATCGAACCGGAGACTGAAGTGGCTATATCGCCCGACGTTTCGGGAGAGATTATAGAACTGCCGGTAAAAGACGGACAGCAGGTCAGAAAAGGGGATCTTCTTTTCAAGATTCAGCCCGATGTCTATATCAATCAGGTCGAACAGAGCATGGCGCAGCTTAACCTTGCAAAAGCACAAAGTCTCGAGGCAAAATCAAGAAAAATCAAGGCGGAAGACGATTTCCGGAAAGCATCGCTGCTTTTCAGGGAAAAGCTGATATCCCAGACGGATTTCCTTGCGGCTAAAACAAATGCCGATGCGGCAAGAGCATCGTTCGAGGCCTCGTCCTACGCGATTGAACAGTACAGAAGCCTGTACGATCAGAACCAGGATCGGATGAGAAAAACCTTTATCCGCGCTCCGATTGACGGAACCATCATTAAACTCAACAGTAAAACCGGTGAACGTGTGGTAGGAACCGGACAGTTTCCCGGAACCGAGGTGCTCGGACTGGCAAATCTCGACAGCATGCAGGTCGAGGTGGAAGTCAATGAAAACGATATTGTAAACGTCAGAAAAGGCAATCCGGTAGCAATTACGGTCGATGCTTTCGGGGATCGCATCTTCAGAGGTGTTGTACATGAAATTTCTAACTCGGCAATCTCTCAGGCAGCAGGAACTCAGGAGGAGGTGACAAATTTTTCGGTTAAAATACGTATCCTTAACCATATGCGTCTCCTTAAACCGGGTATGAGCGCAACAGCCGATATCGAGTCCATACGAGTAAAAAACGCGCTTGTGGTGCCCATCCAGAGCGTGACCGTGAGAACGCCCCAGGGAAAGAAAGCTGCCCGAAAGGAGGATAAAGAACCTTCCGAAAAACAGACTCGGGAAATCGAAAGCATTGAAGGCGTCTTTATAGCGAAAAACGGCAAAGCTGCTTTCCGAAAGGTGACGACCGGAACGGCCGACAACACTCATATCATTGTACTTTCGGGACTTAAAGCCGGTGAAGATGTCGTTTCCGGCAGCTATACGGCGATTACCTCACTGCTCTATGACGGTTGCAGCATCAAAACCCCGAAACGATAAACCGGAGCCATGGAACCCGTCATCATCAGCATGGTATCGCTCTGCCGGTACTACGAAATGGGCGACCAGATCGTCAAAGCGCTCGACAATATCAACATGGAGTTCAGGCGCAACGATTATGCCGCCATCATGGGGCCCTCCGGAAGCGGAAAATCGACGCTCATGAATATGATCGGCTGTCTGGATACCCCGACATCCGGAATCTACGAACTCAACGGCACCAACGTCGCTGAAATGGATGACGATGAACTGGCAAGGGTAAGAAACCGGGAAATAGGTTTTGTTTTTCAGACCTTCAATCTGCTGCCCCGCATGAACTGTCTGAGAAATGTCGAGTTGCCTCTGATTTACGCCGGAGTACCTCCCGACGAACGCCATGAGCGTGCCGAACAGGCTCTGCTCAGCGTCGGACTCGGTGACCGGATACAGCACAAGCCATCCGAATTATCGGGCGGACAGATACAGCGTGTTGCGATAGCAAGGGCACTGGTAAACAAACCCTCCATCATTCTTGCCGATGAGCCGACCGGCAACCTCGACACCGCAACAAGCCACGATATCATGGAGATGTTCGGAAAACTTTCAAACGAAGGCAATACCATCATTCTCATTACCCATGAAGAGGACATTGCCCGCTTTACGCACAGGATTATCCGCCTGCGGGACGGTCGAATCGAAAGCGATGAACGGCAATGAAACAGAACCTGCAGCAGTTCCGCTATGAAACCGCTGAAAGTTTGAAAATCGCACTCTTTCAGATCAGATCGAATAAAATCAGATCGTTTCTTACCGCACTCGGCGTCATTATCGGCATTGTCTCCATCACCATGATGGGTACAGCCATCAATGGCATCGACATGGGTTTTGAAAAAAGTCTCTCCATGATCGGCTACGATGTGATCTACGTTCAGAAAACTTCGTGGAGCACCATGGGAGAGTGGTGGAGGTACCGTAACCGTCCCGACCTGAAAACGGAATATGCCGAACAGATAAACCGCATCATTGCCGATAACCCCGCAACGGAACTTGAAATTGCCGTACCTCAGATGTCTACCTATCAGGCAATGGCCACTTATAAGGACAGAGTTCTTGAACAGATCTTTTCTCTCGGCACTAACCAGGAGTATTTAAAAACCGCATCAGGCGATCTTTCGGCAGGACGCTTTTTCACCCCGGGTGAGTCTGCGGGAAGTGAAATGGTCTGCGTAGTCGGCGACGATATAGCCTCGGGCCTCTTTCCCAATGAAAACGCACTCGGAAAAACCATAAGCCTGAAAAACCGGAAATTCAGAATCGTAGGCGTATTTAAAAAACAAGGAAAATTTCTCGGACTTTTCAGCTTCGACAACCAGGTCATCATGCCGCTTGGCGCCTTTGAAAAGGTTTACGGGCGCAAGATGTTTGTAACCATAAGAGTAAAAATCAAGGACGAAGCGCGCGTTGGCGAAGCGAAAGAGGAACTGCTCGGTCTGATGCGCAGAATCCGCAGAATCGCACCCGGAAAAGAGGAAAATTTCTCGATAAACGAACAGAAAGCCTTCAAGAGCCAGCTTGACCCGATCAAGAACGGTATCGCGGCAGCAGGTATATTTATTACCGGCATGTCGCTCTTTGTCGGAGCCATCGGCATCATGAACATAACCTTCGTCAGCGTCAGGGAGCGAACGAGAGAAATCGGCCTGAGAAAGGCGCTCGGAGCAAAAAGGAAAACCATACTGCTGCAGTTCCTTATTGAATCGGTGATGATCTGCCTGCTTGGCGGATTGATCGGCCTGGTGACGGCGCTCCTCATCACCTTTACCATTGAAAAAGCTATTCCCGACTTTCCGGTGCAGTTTTCGTTTACCCTGGTATTTGCCAGTCTCGGCGTTTCAGTGCTCACCGGTATTATTTCCGGTCTTGCGCCTGCGGTGAATGCATCAAAACTTGATCCTGCAGATTCACTGCGATATGAGTAACCACAGAACCATACAGACAAAAGAGGTCTTTCTGCAGGCACTCTCGTCACTTGCAGTCAACCGCCTCCGATCCTGGCTTACCATCATGGGTGTCGCGGTCGGAGTGTTTTCGATTATTGCCGTCATGACCGCCCTCGATGCTATCGACAAAAGTGTCGAATCGGGATTGACTAGCCTCGGCGCAAACACCTTCCAGATCCAGAAATATCCCGCAACGGTTTTCGGAGGAGGACACAGCAGAAACCGTTATGCGAACAGAGAGGACATCACCTATAAGCAGGGGGTGTTTTTCCGCAAAATCATGGAATCGAAAGCCAGAAACATCGGGTTTATTATTACCTCCCCGGCAAACCAGGCAAAGTATGGAAGCCGATCGACAAATCCGGATGTAACCATGACCGGAGGTGACGAAAATTTTGCACCGGCTAACGGGTATATCATTCGTTCAGGAAGAAACCTCAGCAGCAGCGATATTCAGTATGCCCAAAACATTGCGGTTCTGGGAGGAGAACTGGCAGAAAAACTCTTCCCTGCCGGAGAAAATCCCCTGAACAAAGCGATACGTGTAAACGGACAGGTTTACAGGGTGGCTGGAGTATTTGAAAAAAAAGGAGCTGCGTTCGGTCAAAGCCAGGACAACCTTCTGGTTATTCCCATAACCCGCTACCTCGACCATATTAACGAAAAAAGCTCGATCAGCATAACAGTCGAAGCATTCTCGCAGGACGAATACAGAAAAACCATCGACCAGGCAACAGGAGCCATGCGCCAGACAAGAGGACTGACCATAAAAGAAACCAACGATTTCGAAATCAGAACCAACGACTCCCTGATCGATTCATTTCGGGACATTCAACGCATCATCAGTACCGGAGCGTTCATTATCAGCTTTATGGCGCTGCTTACGGCCGGGGTAGGTATTATGAACATCATGCTGGTCAGCGTAACGGAAAGAACCAAAGAGATCGGAATACGAAAATCGATCGGTGCGCCCAGAAAAAGCATACGCAACCAGTTTCTGCTTGAAGCCCTGATCCTTTCTCTCATGGGAGGCTTCATAGGCATTATCGCCGGTATCGGAGCAGGCAATATCATTGCCCTGAATCTGAACCTTCCGCTCATTTTTCCGCTGCTCTGGATAACCGTATCGATCATGGTCTGCTCGATTATAGGCATGGCTTTCGGAATGTTCCCGGCATGGAAAGCAGCCGGACTGGATCCGGTAGAGGCTTTGCGCCCAAAATAATGAAAGCCCTGTATACCTCGACCTATGAAATCAAACCAAACCGGCTGTCCTGTAAAGTTTTGAAACCGACATGGCCGCAGTGCGGAGAAAATCTCCCTCCCCTGCTGCCATCGAAGCAAAAGAGCGATGCACAACCGAACCCTCCCGGCAGGAAAGATCGGTTTGCTCCCAGGCAGGCAGCACCTCCTGCTGAATCCACTCCCAACGGTCGGACGTACTGGTAATGCTCCGCATTCCGGTAAGCGTTTCAAAATAACCGGCAAATCCTGCAAACGAAGCTTTTCTGCTAAGGAACTCCGGGTTTCCGCAACTGAAATCGAGTTCACTGCCGAACGACACCATAACCTTTCCGGCGGGACTGACAGCATCGAAAACCGGTTGCAGCGTATTGATCTGCTCGTGACGAAGCAGCAGAATATTTCCTTCCCTGATCAGCTCCCGGGCCACCACAGAGCCGGAATCGACAGCAAGAAGCTTCGCGCCCTCATCGATCGAGCGAAAGCCTCTCAGCATATACTCTTCATCAGACTCTCCGCAGTTACCCTCAACCCCGGCAATCCCTTCATGCAGATATGCGGCATGTGCCCACGCTATATCACTATAGATGCTGTTATTCCCCTTTCGAACAGCATCAAAATCCGCCATAAACATCCGTTCAGCGGCAAAAGTGTGCATCAGCGAAACAAAATAAACCGGGCTTCCGAGCAAGCTCTCCATTAAAGCCTGAAAACCAGATGGGTGACGTTCGTTCGAGAGCTGTTTCAGGGATGGTGCATGCATGAGATCAAAAAGCACGAGAGCAAACCCCACCTGCCGTGACGCAAAAGCTGCCATTCCGGCCCACTTGAAAAGATGCGGTTTTTCAAGGTACCAGGACGCATATTGTGCAGTAATGGCAATATTGCGAACAACGATATCGCTTTCCGGTGGAAGCTTGTTTTCAAGAGCGGCACGCCATTCTTCTTTTCCTGGCATCTCTTCTCCTTGATTATCTTTGAGTATCAACAGCAAAAGGCTTCATAAGGCAATCTTTCCCTGCACGGTCATGAGTCACGACAAGACCCTTTCTATTCCAGCATGATCGTTCTCCCGGTGCAAGCCTCAGGAGCACTCGAAGCAACAACGGAGATTCGTCGGATTTATCTTACCTGATCTATATGCTGATTTCACACAAAACGGGAACTTAAGAGAACCCGAATCACTTATATAAAAGTATAGTTTATAACATATTAACAATATTTCTCACTGTAAGTTCTGTTAATTGAGAACCACCGTTTCCGACATTGATTTTTTATTCATCACCGATTTTTTTCAACCCATAAATACTTAAAAAATGGCATATATGCACAAATTCACAAAACCGGTTGCACTGCTCCTTATTTTAGCAATGACCTCGCTTGCCTGGGGTTGTCAGAGCACAACCAACGCAGGCAGAGGCGCCGGCTATGGAGCTGCTGCCGGCGGCGTGATCGGCGGCATCATCGGCAGCAGATCGGGCAGTTGGGCGAAGGGCGCTTTTCTCGGTGCGGTCATAGGCGGAGCTGCTGGCGCTCTTATCGGCAACTACATGGACAAGCAGGCTGCTGAAATCGATCGGGATGTCGAGGGCGCGACAGTAGAACGCGTAGGCGAAGGGATCAGGGTAGTGTTCGATTCCGGCATACTTTTCTCGACTGGTTCCTCGACCCTCACCGCTACCAGCCGGGACAACATCGAAAGACTTGCTCGTATTATCAATCGATATGATGATACAAACGTAGTCATCGAGGGTCATACCGATACTGTAGGCAACGAAGAAAGCAATCAGTTTCTCTCGGAACACCGGGCAGAGGCTGTATCGAACTTGCTGAAAACCTACGGCGTTTACGGCAGCAGACTCTCTGCGGTTGGTTACGGAGAAAACCGCCCGGTCGCATCGAACGAAACCGAATCCGGACGCCGCCTGAACCGCAGGGTAGAAATACTGATCTATGCCAATGATGAGCTGAGGCGCGATGCCCGTAACGGCGAACTCAGGATGTAAACATCCTCAGTCCGATCAGGTTTATCTGAAACGGCAAAACCTGAACGCATCTGTCGGCGTTCAGGTTTTTTTATTGCCGAAAAAAAAACTAAGGCTATATTTGGGCAGGTCAACTTAACCGTTTCCAACAACGTTATTCACCATGCTTTTCAATAATCCCGAAGAAGTGCTTTTCCAGTGGGTTTCACGCGTATGCTGCGGAAACCCTTCCGACATAGCGGCCCTTTACGATGAACATGCCGTACTGATCCCCACCTTTTCTCCTCATACGGTAACGACTCCGGAAGGGATTCAAAACTATTTCGAACAGCTTGCGACAAGAGACGGCCTTGGTGTCAGGCTGCATAACAAAGCGCAGAGAAAACAGTCGATGAGCGAAACCCTGCATACGTTGAGCGGCATCTATTCGTTTGAATTCGAGGTGGATCAGGTTCTGTTGAGTTTTCCGTCCCGTTTCAGTTTCGTTGTCGATATTCAAAGAGAAAAACCGATCCTGCATCACCATTCGTCGCAGGTACCAAGAAACCTGTCATAAGCAGTATAACTCCCTGAGCGTAAACCTGAGAATCCTCTCAGGGAGTCATGTAAGACGGGAGGCTCGCACTCAACTTTTCCGTATCAGACGAACCTCGGCTTCCAGCGCATCAAGACGAGCCTTCATAGAGCCAAGACCTCTCACAAGAGCTTCCTGCTTGAGCTGTTCACGCATTGGTTGTGCAGGATAACCGCGCAGGGAGACGCCCTGTTGCAGAAAAGATTTTGAAATTCCTGCCTGAGCAGCGACATGAGTACGGTCGGCAAGCTCCAGATGACCGGCTAATCCTGCCTGCCCGCCGATCATGCAGAAACTGCCGAGAGTGACACTGCCGGATATGCCTGCCTGAGCGGCGATAACGGTATGATCGCCAATCCTGCAGTTGTGGGCAATCTGTACATGATTGTCAATTTTCACACCCCTGCCTATGACCGTACTGCCCATGGTCGCACGATCGATGGTTGCATTGGCGCCGATTTCTGTATCGTCACCAATCTCGACAATACCCATCTGGGGTATTTTAAGGTATGAACCATCTGCCTGCGGAGCAAAACCGAAGCCATCGGCTCCGATAACGCTTCCGGAATGAATGATCACCCTGCAGCCTATGACCGATCCGTCATAACAGATCACATGTGGATTGATGACGGTATCATTACCGACAGAAACGTCATGAAGCAGCACCGCATGCGGTCCGATAACCACATTATCGCCTATCGAACAACGGTCGCCTATAACCGCATAATCACCTATTGCGACATTGGATCCGATACGCACATTGCTGCCGAGCATGGCCGTATCGGCAATGCCGGGAAGAGCAACGCTCCTCGGTTTGGAGAATCGCTGCAGAAGAAGCATAAATGCCGTATATGGATCACGAACCCTGATAAACGAGGTTTTTTCAATATAGGCATCAAGCGGAACCGAACTCCCGACAATGACAAGGGAAGCGCTTGTCGTATCGAGAAACCTGACATATTTCTCATTTGAGATAAAACTGACTTCGCCGGATCGGGCATCTTCAATCTTGGCCGGACCGGTGATTATCATGTCGCTGGCGCCATGCAGTTCAATGCCCGGAAAAAAATGACCGAGATAGTCCCGGATTTCGCTAATTATCATATTTTAAAAGCAGATAGTAAAGCCCTTGAAAGAGGAAAAAATTAATTAACTTTTCAGCCTTTTTCATTATATTCGAAGTCCTGTGAACGCCATTGATTCAGTAATGGAGAGACAGGATCGACCATACAGGAAATGAGAAATGCTGCCATAATATAACCCGTTTCATTCAGAAAATGCAGGACTCAATGGCAAAGCCAATCAAAATCTTTGCAGGGCGCAGTAACCCGGCAATCGCTGAGAAAATTGCACGTTATCTCGGTATGCCTCTATGCAATGCAAAAGTCGAAAACTTCTCCGACGGGGAAATTTCCGTAAACTATTTCGAGTCGGTCAGAGGATCGGATCTGTTCATCATTCAATCCACAAATCCGCCGGCAGACAGCCTCATGGAGCTGCTGATCATGATCGATGCCGCCAGGCGTTCTTCAGCAGCAAGAATTACGGCAGTTCTTCCTTATTATGGTTACGCCCGTCAGGACAGAAAAGACAAGCCAAGGGTTGCCATAACCGCGAAACTCGTCGCGAATCTACTTACTGAAGCCGGGGCGAACCGCATTCTGACCATGGATCTGCACGCACCTCAGATTCAGGGATTTTTCGATATTCCGTTCGATCACCTTTACTCAAGCGTCGTACTGATCGATCATGTCCGGCATAGAGAATTCCGCGACAACCTCGTTGTAGCTTCACCGGATGTTGGAGGAGTGAAACTTGCAAGAAAATTTGCTGAAGAACTGGGGACCGATCTGGTTATTGTGGATAAGCGTCGCCCAAAAGCCAATGTAGCCGAAGTAATGAACATTATCGGCGACGTGAACGGCAGAAACGTACTGCTTGTCGACGACATGATTGATACGGCAGGTACACTGGTCAATGCGGCCAAAGCCATCCGTGATGCAGGAGGCCTGAAAATCTATGCTGCGGCGACACATCCTATCCTTTCCGGTCCGGCTATCGAAAGAATCGAGGCTTCGGTTATTGAAAAAGTTATCGTTACCGATTCGGTCGTCACCGGCCACGAATACTCTTCGAAAATCGAAACGGTTTCGGTAAGCGGTCTGTTTGGAGAAGCCATCAAGCGCATTTACGAAGACGACTCCGTAAGCTGTCTTTTCGACAGCAAGAATATCAGTCAAAAGATCACGAACAATCACTAAATCACAAGCAGAAAAGAGATAAAGGAAGAGCATGGAAACAATTGCATTAGGGGTGGAACCTCGCGTTATCCGGAAAAAAGAAGCAGCTCAGCTGCGTAAGAACGGTATTGTCCCCGCCGTTATCTATCATAAAGGTGAAGAAACCGTCGCGGTCAGTGTCAATGAAATTGCACTGAATAAACTTGTGCATTCTGCTGAATCACATATCATCGACCTTCAGTTTCCCGATGGCAAAACACTGCGTTCCTTCATCAAGGACGTTCAGTTCGATCCGGTCAGCGACCGTATCATCCATACAGACTTCCAGCTTTTCGCTGCAGATGAAGTCGTTGAAATGGAGGTTCCCGTAGCGATATCGGGCGACTCTATCGGCGTCGAAAAAGGCGGAAAAATCCTGATTCTGCGGCACGCCCTTACCATTCAGGGATTGCCGGCAAACATGCCGGATCACGTCACCATCGATGTAACCAACCTTGACATGGGCCACATCATCCACGTACGGGAAATTCCCATGGACGCCTATACCGGACTCAGCATCATCGATGAGCCGGAAACCCCGGTTATCAGCATTGCTCCTCCGAAAAAGGAAGCTGAGGCTGAGACAGAATCGGCTGCTGGCTAAAAAACAAGCCGAAGCGGTTCACAGGAAATACCAATGCCCGAAAAAGCAGCTTTCTTTTGAAGGAAAGCTGCTTTTTTTTATTCCTTCAACTGATTTGTCGTCAGCATGTATTGTTTTTTCCGCTAATTGAAACAATATTCATGCTGAGCCGAAACACCACGAACACAACAAGAAAGCAAAGAACATTGCCAATCTACCATCTTATCCCCGGAATTGGCCTTATCAGCAGGAAAAAACGAGGACCGGGCTATTTTCTTTTTTTTTCGTTTATGATCTACCTGCTTATCCTGGCGCTGCAGGGAGACCTTGTCGTTATCAGTTTCCGATCTCTGGCTGCCGCAATGTCGCTTATTCTCCTTTCACCGGCAAAACTTCGCGAAGTTTTCAGCATTGAAATTATTGAGTTCTGGATTGCGGCGATCTCCGTTATCGCTGTTCCCATAGCTCTCTTCATGGTTTCCAAAAAAACGCTTGCCGGTGAATCGCAACAAAAAGAAGGAGAGAACCGGCAGGCATCGAGCCTTGGAAGAATCAGTCTTCAGGCGTTCATGCGCAACACCATCGCCCAGAGCGCAGCCGTAGTGATTTTCATACTCTATTCAGTCGCCTTTCTCGCGCCCTTTCTCGCGCCATTCAGTCCGTACGACCAGCAGGACTTTCTTGTTACTGCCTATAAACCGCCATTTACCCGCTTGCAGGCACTGGAACTCAAACAGCCGAAAATCCAGACACTGCCGGTACAGACCGCAAACAATACAGCCGAAAAGCTTTCGAACTCCCTGATCAATGATCTGCGGACGCTGAAAACCCGCAACGAACCCCATGCGCTAAAATTCATCGACGAATACCGCATCGAAAACGGGACGGTCTTTTATCGTCAGGGAATGCGCGAAAGAACCATGTCGGTTAGTGAGCTTGCCGACCGGAAAGGCAAAAATCCGCTCATAACAAGAACATTTGCGCTTGGAACCGACCAGTACGGACGCGATATTCTCAGCAGGGTAATCTACGGCTCGCGAATATCGCTCTCCATCGGCTTTCTTGTCGTTATGATCTCTGTAACCCTCGGCACCGTTATAGGTATCTCATCCGGCTATTTCGGTGGCTGGATAGATGCTCTCCTCATGAGAATTGTCGATGTGCTGATCGCTTTTCCCGCACTCTTCCTCATTCTCATTATCATCGCTACATTCGGTAATTCCATTTACCTTATAGTCATTACTCTCTCCTTTACCGGCTGGATGGGGGTTGCCCGCATCGTGAGAAGCCAGGTGCTCTCGCTCAAGGAACAGGAATTTATTCTGGCAGCAAAAGCCCTCGGCCTGTCGAGCATGAGAATCATTTTCCGCCACCTCGCTCCGAACACCCTCACACCCGTCATCATTGCCGCAACGCTCAGGATTGGCAGCATCATTCTTACAGAAGCCGGGCTATCCTTCCTCGGTCTCGGTGTTCAGCCGCCAACCCCGAGCTGGGGCAACATCATCAATGAAGGACGCGACAGTCTTCTGAATCACTGGTGGATCTCGACGTTTCCCGGTATCGCCATTCTCACCACTGTTGTCTGTTTCAACCTCATCGGGGATGGCGTCAGGGACGCCCTCGATCCCAGAATGCGAGGACATTCATGAACGAATTCCCTGAACCGGGTGCATGGTCAACCCTTGCTTCGGAATACCTTTACCGACGCCCATGGCTTACCATGCGCCAGGACAGGGTCAAACTGCCGAACGGCAGAATTATCGACGACTACTACGTCTGGGAATATCCGCCCTGGACCAATGTGCTTGCATTCACCGGAAAAGGTGACGTTGTACTGATCCGGCAATACAGGCACGGTATAGGAACGGTTTCCTATGAACTGCCGGCAGGAGTGCATGACAAGCCGGGCGAATCGCTGCTTGAAGCCGCACAGCGGGAACTGCTGGAAGAAACCGGTTTCGGAGGAGGAATATGGAAACCCTGGATGAAGCTTTCTGCCAATCCTGCCCTGCAGAACAATCTTTCCTGCACCTTTCTTGCTGAAGGCGTTGAGCAAACCGGATCGAGACTGCTGGATTCTACCGAAGAGATATCCGTTCATCTGGTAAGTCAGAAAGAGCTGCAAGACATTGTGCTTGAAGGGGATATGATTCAGGCACTCCATGCAGCTCCGGTGCTGAAATACCTTATGCAGAAAAAACTCTGAGACATCAAACATGAGTCGGGCTTCATGAAAAAAACCGCACAACTTGCCCTGCTGGAAAAAACCATAAAGGGGCTCGGCTTCAGCCTGCGCTATGAAAAAGGAAATTTCCTTGGCGGAGAGTGCCGACTGAGAACGGACAATGTGGTGGTGGTAAACAAATTCATGCCGCTTGAAGGCAAGCTTTACACCCTTGCTCGAGTCGTCAGCCGCCTGAATCCTCCAGGCCTCTCTCATGACGTTACGAAAATCATCGACAAGCTCGCCGCCAACAACCTCTTTACCGGCGGAGACGACGGATAAGCTTGAATAAAAAAACAGGAACACACAATAAGCATCCAATACACAACAAGAACAGAGGGGAATATTCTGTTCGTCCGGGCATCAGGTTTCGACGAAAACCTCGAAGATGTCGAGAATTATGCCCAGGGGGTAATCAATGCCACTCTTCAGCATGGAACGACCCTCGTGCTCTGTGACGAAACCGCTCTCGACTACCGGCTTTGCACCGTCGATACCTATGAAGTGGGCAAATTCCTGGCCTCACGCGTTCCCAGGGTATTCAAAATCGCAATCGTATGCAATCCGACATTCAATGCCGATGCGCGCTTCTATGAAACCGTCGTCGTCAACAGAGGTCTCAACCTGCGCATGTTCTCCGACATCGAAAAAGCCAGGAGTTGGCTCACGGAAACCGAAAGGCACTGATGGTTTTAAGGGGTTACAGAGAACCGCCAGCCCTGATAGCGGATCTGGCAGATTATGTTTTTTTGAAGCAGGAATCACCTTAAAAAGTGATCAACATCTCCGGCACAGAAAAACCGAACGGCCCGGATATGCTCCTTCAGGTGCAATGCCGTCGGGAAAAGGTAGCCGCTTCTATACCGATTAGATTGTCACTGTCGGGGAAAAAATAAAACAACATCGAGAAATCACGCACGCCAGCATCATTGAAGGTATACTGTATGGCAATCAAGCCGGTATGTGGCAGACTTTTTGCAGAATCGACGGAGAACCCTCCATATCGTTCCTGAACTCCAAACCTTTCCATGCAGCCACAACAGCCACTCGGGAGCCGGCACTTCCCACTCCTGAAAACGTACGGTAATAGCCGTTGAGCAGGATTGGCGCTGCCGACAGCGGCAATCCTGATGAATTTTCCGTCTTTTCCCTTCAAAATATATAGCCTTCACCGGCAGTTGTCCTGCGGCCATCAACAGGCGACGACTTTTTCAGGGCTGCTTTGGCATCGGTTGTGTATGTGCCAACCCTTAAAAAAATCCTTGGCCTGTAGTTGACGGCTGCAGCATTTCAATATCCCATACCATAAACCGGCTTCAGCACGACATCCTCGATGCGGTTCCGCAGATTTGCATGGGCCTCACCGGTATGAACAAGGCCGGTATCCTGGCCGGAGAATAAAAACAGCAGAACACGGAGAGCATGATACCGGAAAAAATCGTCCGCACACCATTTCTCACTCCCGAAACCCGCCGATATGCACTGCCATCCCGATAAAACACCCTTGACAATGCAAAAGGTGACAGGATATTCTGTCCGACTACAGCTGCAGAGAGGATATCCGTACCTTTATATCTCATGATCATACCGTCATCCTTTATTTCAGTTCATCACTCTTTAGTATTCAAAAAATCCGGGTCTAAAAAAACAAGGCTCTTCCTCACGTTTTCAATTGTAAAGAGAAACCAGCGACCACGCTTTCTGCTGAATCAGCATAACAGGTTGATGATCCATTGCCTGCCAGGCAACGTGATCATGAAAAAAACGCAAAAGAGCAGATTGTTCTCCGGGGGATAAATGAGCGGGATATTTGCAGTTTCTGGAGAATCCTGAAACCGCAAAAAACTGTCTCATGGAATCGATTGCCGAAACCTCAGTATGATCATGATACGGCGGAAAACTAAAGCCATTGTCGCCCGAAGCGTATCACTGGTGCTTGCGCAGGCCCTTTCTGTAATATGTACCATCGGCTCCATGGGAATCGCATACTTCTGCACTCAACGAGCCTGTCCCTTTACTCCCCTTTAATCTTGTGACCATTTCACAATTCGTCAAAAAACGCGACGAACAAGCCTCGAACCGATATGTGCAGCTTTCCTTGCGACCTCTGTTTACGGCATGTGAGTACAATAGCTTTTTTACATTCAAATCAACGCATAACTCATCTATAACACGTCATAACTTGAAAAAGCAACAGCACCAATGGCTGGCGCTCTTTCCCCATAAAGAACCGCTGAGACAGAACTGTATCGCTCGCTTTTCCGAAATGCTACGACAACAAAACCGCGATATCTCGCCTGAGAAATACGGCACGTAAATCGCTCAGAACCTCTGCCATCTTTTTTTTAACGTAGCAGCGAAACGCAGGCGATCAAAAACGGGCATATTCCTTCAGCTCCCTGTTCACCTTCCCGGACAGGGAGTGGCAGAAAAAGGAATAAGGGCGGTCTGAAAACCGCCCTTATTCCTTTTTCTGAACAGGTTATCGTTATTTATAACCTGGCTGATACTGTCTATCGTCACGATCTCTCCTGTCGTTGTGATCGCGTCGTCCATCCCTGTCGTATCGATCGCTGCGCCCATCTTTCCTCGGATAATCCCGGTCGTCGCGGTCGTGCATGTAAGGCGCGCAACCGGACACCAGAAAAATCAACCCTGTAATAATGATTTTTTTCATCGTCTCCTCCCTATTGTTGAAATACCAGAATAAACCTGACACATTCATGGAATCCGACTTATGGCCAACGTTTCGTGCAAGTGAACAATCAACAACAGCGAACCGGCATTGGTTCCTGAAGAGCTGCAGTCATGCTGTTAAGGAATCAAGATCTGACTGTCTGAACGACGGATTTCGATGTTCGGCCTCGCTTCGGAAAAACGGTTAAGCGCAGCTTTATCCTGTTGCGTCATGAAGGAGCCGGAGAGAAAAATGCACCGCTCCGGACGCACGTAGCCAAGCCAGCTTTCGATCTGTGCCCGCTGTTTTTCCCGAAAACGGTAAACCGCGAGAATCACCACATCGGCTTTCCATGCCGGTTCTTCCCGCAAGCGGCTGGTTCCTGATACGTAAAGCAACGAACGGCCTCGACTGCTGATACGCAGCACTTTCTCCATCGGCCTGCTTACAACCATTGAAGATAGGGCCAGACGCTCCTGACTGTCCGGCATGTGCCGGCTAACCGGAAGCGTACTGAAAATCGAATCCTTCGAATAGAACTGCACTGCAGCGGTGGGCGGAGGAAGGTGGTATTCATCTATCTGCCGCATGATGCGCTCAGCATCCCGACGGCTTTTTCCGGCATCGACGATCACGGTTTCGCTTTCTGTAGCATAAAGCAGAGCGAGGTTCCGACCGAGGTTGACCGTAACCAGACCTTTTCCTGGTTGCGACTGATCTGCCATGCCATACCACAAGAGCGCATTGCAGCCGAGCAACAGAGCAATAAGAAGCCTGCCCCACGCTTTCCGGTAAAAGAACCAGGCTGTTGCGGTTCCTGCCGCATAGTAGATCACCACCTCGACGATATCGGGTTTAAGTGAAATGGATGCATAAGGCACCTTACTGAAAAAGAGTGCGGAATCGAGAGTCAGGCGGGCAAAAAGCCAGCCGCTCATACCGAACAAGGAAGCGGGAAACGGAGCGAACAGGTTGAAAAGAAGCATCGGCATGAGGGCATACATCATCACTGTGGAAAAAAACACTACCGGCAGGTTTGCAGCAAGACTCACTACAGAGAAGGTGCCGAAATAGTAGGCGATGACCGGAGAAACTCCGATAATGGCCGCAAGGCTCACGAAAAAACTGCCGAGAAAAAACCTGAACACGGCCCGCAGCACCCCCTCCTCCTTATGCCCGGGAGGATAGAGAAGCGGATAGACCAGAAGAATGGCCAAGACTGCGGCATTGGTCATAAGAAATCCTGGATTGAAAAGATCGAAGGGATCGAAGAGCAGAATAATGATGTCAGACACGGCGAGGGAGTTCACACCATAAGATCTTCTGCCAAGGGTTTCACCGCCGAAAAGCACCACTGACATGATGGCCGCGCGTTTTACCGAAGGCGAGTTTCCGGTGACATAGCTGAAAACGATAAGGATGAAGGCGATCAAGGCAAATGAAAACCAGCGCCCATAAGCAGTGACCTTGAAACGCTGCAGCAGCACGTGAATGCCTAAGGCGAGCAGACCGACATTGAGACCTGATACTGCGAGCACGTGGGCGGTTCCTGTTGTCTTGAATGCTTCGAAAACAGTCTCGTCGAGCACCTCCCTTTCGCCGAGCAACACCCCCCTGACAAGCTTTCGCTCGCCGCCTTCGGGTATCAGGCGGTCAACGGAGGCAACAATGAAGTCGTAAACCGGAATAACGACATACCGCTCAAAAAAATTGAGCGAACTTTTCCCTTCATGCAGAAGATGCCATGGACCGGAACAAAAGAGCTGAACATAGGTTCGCTGCATTCTCCCGTAACGACGGGGATCGAACTCCCCCTGGTTTGCCGCTCCGGGAATGAGCTGGATCGTTCCTTTCACGCGCACCATGTCGCCATTACGAAGTTCCGGAGGATCACCCGTTCCGTTTCTCATGAATATTTTTGCCCGATCGGATAGCTGTTCAGTCCTGCCGCCATAAAAAACCTCCTGAACCTGCAGAGTCCACCCTATGCCTTTTTCGGAGTGTGAAGGTCTCCCGTCAACCTTGCCGTAAAGCAGTACCTGATGGCCGACAAAGTGCAGCAGAGCGCGATCGGACACCGTATTGAAGCGATAGTGGCTTCCGGCGGCGAATGCACAGAATATGAACAGGAGATAGGCTATTGCGGTGAATTGATGAGGAAACGGGGTATGTTTCAGTCGAATGGACTCATAGGCAAAACCGCAGACAAGTAAAAGAAAAAACAGCAGCGTCAGCAGGAGCCATGAGTCGAGCGTGAGCAATGCGGCTGTACCTGCAACAATACCGGCCACCACAAAAAACAGGAGACGTACGGCAGGATATGGAGCGAATAAATCCATTATGGGAACAGAATGGGAGTGCTCTTTTTAGTACCCTTATTTTAATTAACTTACGCAAATCATTGTTTTTGTATATTCTTTTCTTTTTAAAAACCCGAAAACGCCCATTCCCTTCATGCTTGTCAGAGAGATCCTGAACTCCGCGAGTGAGCCCGTATTCAGTTTTGAATTCTTTCCGCCTAAAAAGGACGAAGATTGGGAGACGCTCTTTGAGACAATAGCGAACCTGAACCATCTGCACCCATCTTACGTCAGCGTCACATACGGAGCGGGAGGCTCTACACGTTCGAGAACGCACGACCTTGTCACAAAAATCCAGAAGGAAACCGGACTGACCGTGGTTTCCCACCTGACCTGTATCTGTTCCGACCGTGAAGATACCGGTTCGATCCTTGAGAACTACCTCGAACACGGCATCACCAATGTGCTTGCACTTCGGGGTGACAAACCGGCCGGAATTGCCACTCTGAACGATGCCATCAAGGATTTTCCCCATGCTATCGACCTCATACGATTCATCAGAACCAACTATCCGGCAATTGGCATAGGCGTAGCCGGTTTTCCCGAAGGACATCCGGAAACTCCGAACCGCCTGAAGGAGATCGAATACCTCAAGGAGAAAATCGATGCAGGGGCCGATTACATTGTCACCCAGCTTTTTTTTGATAACCGGGACTATTTCGATTTTGTGGATCGATGCCGTATAGCCGGAATAACGGTTCCCGTCATAGCCGGCATCATGCCGGTCTCAACAAAAAAAGGGATGATCAGGATGTCGGAACTGGCTCTCGGGGCGCGTATTCCCGCGCCCCTGCTGAAACAGGTACTTAATGCCCGGAACGACGTTGATGTAGCGAAAATCGGAATTGACTGGGCAACTGCGCAAGTGCAGGAACTGATTGAACGGCAGGTCAAGGGAGTTCATTTCTATACCCTTAATCTTGCCGATGCAACCCTGAAAATTTTCCGGAACATCAGCAGAAGCTGACAATACGAACTTCAGACATTGTGCGCGGAAAAATCGAAACGAGGTATCTGCCCTACAGAACCTCGTTTGCTATCAGCTGTTCGTAGGTCTCTCGCCTGCGAATCACCGTAACCTCATTGCCATCCACCATAACTTCCGCAGGACGCAATCTTCCGTTATAGTTGCTGCTCATTACAGCGGCATACGCTCCTGACGACATCACGGCAAGCAATTCCCCTTCAGCTGCATCGTCGATGGCACGCTGACGGGCAAAAAAGTCGCTTGACTCACAAACCGGCCCGACCACATCGGCAACAACGGTTTTCTCGTGACGGGTAACGGCCAGTACTTCGTGATGCGACTGGTAGAGCGCGGGACGAATCAGCTCGGTCATGCCGGCATCGACAATAAAAAACTGCTTTCCGGTATGATTCGTTTTTTTATAGAGTATCCTCGAAAGCAGCACTGAAGCGTTAGCTACCAGAAAACGACCCGGCTCGAAAATAACCGGAACTCCGGCAGCGGCCAGCAGAGGAATCAGTTTTTCTGCAAAATACGTAATCGGAGTTGCCGGTTTACGGGCATCGTAGGTTACCGGGAAACCGCCTCCGATATCAAGATACTCGATTGAAAAACCGAGGGATCTGGCGGTTTCGAAAATATCAAGCAGAACGGCAGTCGCTGCGACATAGTACTCCGGATCGAAAATCTGGGATCCGATATGCATGTCAAGGCAGACAAGACGGACATGTTTCATAAGCCGAAGGAGCGTGAAGGCCTCTTCAAGACCGGCCTCGTCGATGCCGAATTTCTCCTTGCTGTCTCCGGTAGTAATATAGGGATGCGTTTCCGCAGTTACATTGGGATTGATTCTGAGTGCAACCGGAGCCGTTATGCCTTTTTCGGACGCTATCCGTTCGATAGTTTCGAGTTCGGAAAGCGACTCGACCTTAAGCATGAGCACGCCGGTTTCAAGCGCGAAAGCGATCTCTTCAGGTTTCTTTCCAACACCGGCAAAAATGATTTTTTCCGGAGAAACGCCGGCTTTCAGAGCCCTGAAAAGCTCCCCACCGGAGTTGACGTCACATCCGCAGCCCATTTCGGCTAACGTACCGATAACGCTCAGATTGAAATTTGCCTTTACGGAGTAACAGGTAATATGCGGCAGTGAAGCGAATGCCGCTTCGAATTCCCGCAAACTTCCTTGCAGACTCCTTTTCGAGGTAACGAAAAGCGGCGTTCCGTAGATTCCGGCAAGATCATCCAGCCGGACGTCCTCACAAGAGAGAACATTATCCTGATAATGAAAAACAGTGCGTTCACTCACAGCTTCGACGGGTATGGTTAGTTATCAAAGTTAGAACGGTTTACAGTATAATGTTTCTCTCATAAAGAAGAGAAACAAAAAAACCGAACTTGCAAAATCCTTCTTGAAGCCTTATATTCATGCCTCTTAACTAAATATTTCATTACCGAGGTTCCGATGGCAAAAGGCAAAGAAAATAGAATTATCATTACACTCGAGTGCACCGAGGCTAAAAAAGAAGGAAAGCCCGTTTCACGGTACTCGACAACCAAAAACAAGAAGAATACCACGGAGCGTCTTCTTCTGAAAAAGTACAATCCGAATCTGCAGCGGCACACCGTCCACAAAGAGATTAAGTAACTTTATTTTTTGACAATAGATCGAAAAAAGGTTTATTATAATCCGGTCTGGTTATAAGTTTGCGAAGCCCGAATGGCGGAACTGGTAGACGCACTCGTTTCAGGGACGAGCGCCGCAAGGTGTAGGAGTTCGAATCTCCTTTCGGGCACCAAAAAATCTTCGACCGCAAGATGCAGATCAAAGCAGATAGCAATCGCAGGGAAGGATCATTATCCGGATTGTTCGCACATAGCTCAAACAAGGTATGCACCTTTCGGGAGAAGGTGCTTTTTTTATGCTTCAATAATCCAAAACAAAGGCAATAGTGGATCATACAAAAATCAACCTTCTTGTCAGGCTTCAGCACCTTGACAACCAGATCGAGAACATTATCAGCCTGCAGAAAGGTTTACCGGAAGAGATCACTGCCCTTGAAGAAGATCTCGCATTTACAAAACGCCAGATAGAGGCCCGTAAAAAAATTGCTGACGATCACCTGAAACTGAGGCAGAAACTGAACGAAACCATCAATGACTGCCGGAACAAAATCAGGATCTTCAAGGAAAAACAGACCCTTGCTCGCAACAATAAGGAGTATGACGCTCTTTCAAAACAGATAGAGTACGAAGAGAAAGAGATAGCCCAGGCGGATATTCAGCTTCAGGATATCGCTCATGCCGAACAGAGAACCCAGGAAATTCAACAGAAAGGACGCCATCTCATCGCTGAAAACCGCTATGATGAGATGACCGAAGAGATGATGCCCGACGACATTCTTCTGCAGCAGCTCGAAGACCTGACAAAGCAGGTCGATCATAAAAAAGAGGAACTCAACAGCATCGTCATTGAAACTGCCGATGAAGTGGATGCCCTGAATAAAAAAATCGATCTGCAGCGCGATACCATTATCAAAGAAGCAAAACGCCTGCTTGACAAATACGATCACCTCAGAAGCGGCATACTGCAGAACGCGGTGGTCAAACTGAATCGAAATGCATGTTCGGGCTGCAATACCCGAGTCCCGACCAACCGCCATACCATGATTGTGCAGGGAGGGTTCTACCTTTGTGAATCATGCGGCAGAATTGTCGTGCATGAACGACTTTTCGATGAGGCCGCAGACTGAACTGTTATTGATTTTCATTCGTTCTTTATAAAGCTGAAACCGCAAGTGTGCAGCCGCTGTATAACTTCTGGTTATGCAGAGGAAAGTCCGAACTTCACAGGGCAGGATGCCGGTCGAGAGCCGAAGGCTCAAGCCCGGGGACAGCAGGGAAAACCAGCTGTCACAGATAGTGCAACAGAAAATATACCGCTCCGGGAAACCGGTGTAAGGGTGAAAAGGCGGTGTAAGAGACCACCGGATATTCCGGTAACGGGATGTGCCTGGCAAACCTCTCCGAAGCAAGGCTAAATAGGAAAACTTTTTTCCTTCGGGAAAAAAAGAGCGGCCCGTTCAATTCCTTTTACAAGGAGAGTTTTCGGGTAAGCCGCATCAGATAAATGGCTGCAGCTTCATATCCCAAGGGATGTGATCCACAGAATTCGGCTTACAGCTTCGGTTTCAGCTTTTTTTATTTACTCATCCTCTCCATGCGCTTCCGCATGAGAAATTCCGTCTTCATCAACGGTAATGACAATTGATATAGGCCGACAGCAAACCGCACAATCCTCGACAAATTCCTGCCTTCCTTCAAACGATTCAAGAGCAATAGTGAAAACCGATCCGCAATATGGACATTGCACGTCCGTTTTATCAGTAACGTTCATGGCAAAACTCCCTTGATATGTTGACAAACTGACTGGCACCTCTATGCCTTTTACTGAAACACAACACTGACCTTCCGCTTTGTCTCGCCTCTCATTCCCGGAACACGGTTCAGAATATCTCCCGGTGCATCCGGTGACCTGCCGTAACCGGCAAGATTCAGCAGAGTCTCATCCTGATTCTCTTCGAGCAGCAACTGATCGAAATCGATGTCGGCAATAATCAGCCTTGACCCCTCCCTGCATTCGGCATCGGTTTTCACGATATCTCCCTGTACATCGACAGCCAGCGTCATCCGGGTGCCTTTGAAAAGCTCCCGGATAATAGCCAGTGATAATTTCTGCTGTTCGGGAGATGATTGCTTTACCGGCTCATCCCCTTTTTTAGCTGGAGTAAGCAATACTTTTTCTTCAGGCAGTATAATCACCAGCGTTGAAGGCTTGCCCTTGGTAAACCTGAACCTCACCTGATCTTTCAAGGACGGACTCCTGTTTAACATACGGGTCGAATCCATCCCCGGACGCTCGTTCATCGCGCCTGAAACCTGTATGGTGCTGATATTGCGGAACGCATAGACGGCTTCATACCCTTCGTAACTTCCATCGGTAAATGCCCGCACGGAAACCGGCGTGACCCCTTCTCCCATTGCTTCGGCACTTTTTCTGAAAGCATCACGATCCGGAAGCGAAACGCCCTTTTTCTTTTCATCTCCCTTCGCGGAACCACCCATAATGCTCATATAGGACGTATTCATCGCCACCCGTTCGGTCAGACGGCCTGATCCGTCAGGGTTTACAGATACCAGCGTGCTCACCCTGATACAACCTTCAAGGCCAATGGCAACCAACAACAGAAAAAGAACCTTTATCACCTGTCGCATAGTTCAATATCCTTTACGTTCGTTACATATTTCGAATCGATGCAAGGCGCCGGCAAGCCTCGTCAAGAACCATATTGTCTTTTGCAAAACAGAAGCGCACCAGATCCTCTCCCCTGCCGCAGCTGAAAAAGGCACTGCCCGGTACGCTGGCAACTCCGGTTTTCTCAAGAATATAATGAGCTCTTTGCGCAGCAGAACTGCCGGGCAGATGTCCGACATCGGCAAGTACATAGTATGCCCCTCCGGGAATATGAGGAGTTAGACCCGCATCAGAAAGCGCTTCACAGAAACGGTCCCGTTTCTCTCTGTATTCTGAGGAAAGCATGGAATAATATCCTTCATCGAGCCGCCTCATACCTTCGCCAACAGCTGCCTGCAAAGGTACCGGTGCACAAACATAGACAAGATCGTTGAAATACCCTATTGCCTGCGCCCACCGTGCGTCGCAAAGCGCATAACCAAGGCGCCAACCGGTTATGCTGAAGGTCTTCGAAAATCCCGAAATCGTTATCGTTCGGGTCATCATACCGGGCAGAGATGCAAATGAACAATGACGATTTCCGTCATATATGAAATGCTCATAAATCTCATCGGTAAAAACAAACAGATCGTACCGCCCGGCAAACCCGGCAATCACCTCCAGCTCCTCGCGGCTGAAAACCTTTCCTGAAGGATTGGAGGGCGTATTGACGATGATGCCCTTCGTCTTCGACGTCACGGCATGCTCCAGATCATGGAGCGTGAAGGTCCAGCCAGGCAGTGCAAGCGGCACAAAAACCGGAACGGCCTCTGCCGCAAGAAGGGTGCTGATATGGTAACCGTAAAAAGGCTCGAAAACGATAACCTCATCTCCGGGACTGAGCAGGGCCTGAAAAGCGCAATACATGGCTCCTGTCGCTCCCGCGCTGACAATAACCTCGCTTTCAGAATCGAATTCAAGACCTGTAAACCGCTTCTGCTTTTCGCAAACAGCCTCTCGCAGGATTTTCAGTCCGGCAAAGTGCGAATAAGTATTGAATCCCTGTTCAATGGCAAAAGCAACGCTGCCGGATATCGCTTCAGGTACAGGCGTATCACACACTCCCTGAGAAAGATTGATACCTCCAACCTTTGCACATGCTATCGACATGGCACGAATTTCAGACTGCATCACGCACCCATGCCTGATGCCCAGAGTAAGGCCCATAATATTGCAGATAAAAAATTCAACTATTGAACGGCATTATCAGAACGATGGGCCGCCATGCTCGAGCATTCCCTGGATATCCCAGATCGATCCGGTCAGGGCCACAACAATAAGCATAAAAAGGCTCATGATCAGCGACAGCACTATCATGGCCGGAATACTTGCAAAAACCCATTTTATCATGAATACGACCATCGACCAGAACGGCATACGAATATCGGTGACAACAACCTTTTGCGCTTCCAGACTGATTTTCTCATCCATTTATCTATCCTGTTAAAATTTAATGTATATCACGCGTTTGGTTTCCCATCCGTTTCAGCAAACTTACAAAAAACGAGCGAATAGAAACACTCCTGCCATTGCAAAAGCTATGGCTATTTTTACCGCGGCGCCTGCGGCAAGACCCAGCCAGGCGCCCAGTCCGGCAAAACCTGCGTCACGAAATCCCCTGTGCGCAAGAAGCTCTCCGGTTACCGCGCCAAGAAACGGACCGGCAATGATCCCGGGAATCCCGAAAAACATCCCGACGAAGGTACCAATGGCAGCACCCGTTAGTCCGGATCTTCCGGCACCGAAACGCTGCGCCCCGACAACCCCGGCTGCAGCATCGAAAAAATAGGCTGCAAGGGCAAGAAGCCCAAGAAGAGTCAGGGGAACCAATCCGACATACGCAAACTCCTCTGCCCACGCTGCCGCCACAAATCCGGCAAAAATCAGCACGATACCCGGCAGGGCAGGAATCACAAGCCCGACATAACCCGCAACAAGCAGCACTGCCGCAATTATCCAGAGAAGTAAAGTTTGCTCCATCGACGCACGAATACCTGTTTTCTAAACACTTCTGTTGATTTGTCGAAAAACCCGATTATTGCATTGGCCGGTTCCCGAAATCCTCATCCCGGCTTGTCAGAAGTCGGGTTTCTCCGGCTCAGCTCGCCTCGCGCACGGAATTTTCGCCGATAATAAATTGAAGCGCCCTTCTGAAAGTGCCGCAAAATCGGCATACATGCAAACTGGCGGTCAATAAAAAAGCAGCATAAACTTATATTTATTTTGTCTAATTAATAATATTTTTAAATTGACGACAGTGTGATCAGGCGCCAGAGCTGATCATTGTATCCCATAATCAAGGTATCCATAATGTTCGATCTCTTTATCAAGGGCGGGTGGGTGATGTATCCGCTTCTCTTAAGTTCAATTACAGCACTTGGCTTTACGCTCGAACGAACCATTGCCTATTACCTTGCCGGCAGAAAGCCTGAAAACCCGGCAGCCATTCATAATCTTGTAGAAAAAAACGATATTCCGCAGGCTCTCGAACTCGCAGAAAACTCTCCCGGTCCGGTTGCCGCGGTTCTTCAGGAGGGACTATGCCATGCAGGGTCAACCAAAGAACAACTCGAAGAGGTCATCAACTTGCGAGGATCTTCCGAACTCAAACGACTCAACCAGAACCTGCACGTCATTGAACTGGTAGGGCAGTTAGCTCCCCTGCTCGGACTGCTCGGCACGGTTACCGGGCTTGTTGAAGCTTTCCGGACGGTATCGGAAACCAAAAGTGCCATCGATCCGTCGATGCTTGCCGGCGGGATCTGGGAAGCTCTTATTACTACGGTTGCCGGCCTTGTTATAGCTATTCCGGCAATGGTTTCCCACCACTTCCTTGAACATCGGGTACAATCGTTCGCCTGGCAGATGAAACACTATGGCACCGAAGCCGCCAAACATCTTGGAGCCGGAAGATGATCGATTTCGGCGAAAACATACCGGAAAAAAAACATATCGACATGACCCCGATGATCGATATCGTGTTTCAGTTGCTGATTTTTTTCCTGCTTACATCTATCTATGCAAAACCCGTTCTACCAGTCAATCTGCCTGAAGCATCGTCATCAATCGTGAAGGAAGAGACTGATATTACGATCAGCATCGACAACAGCAAACAGATTTACCTGAACAATCGCCTGATTCCGGATAACCGGCTCAGAATCGAAATGCAAAAGCTGCTTGAAAACAGAACAGACAAATCGGTACACCTTATGGCGGATAAAAACGTCGATTTCGGTCGGGTCATCGATGTAATGGACAAGGCAAAACAGGCTGGTGCGGGCGATATTTCCGTTGTAACCGAAAAGCGTGGCCCGGAATGAAGAAACAACGCATAAGACAAAGCGTCTTTGCCCTTTCGACACTTATCCATCTCGCAATATTGATACCGATTCTGCGGATGCAGCACCAGGAAAAGAGGTCCACAGAACCATGCATTACCTTCTCGATCAAAACCGCTGTTGCCAGCCAGCAGGAGCAGCCGTGCCCTCCTGAAAAACTGCTCCCGGTTAAACCAGAAAGACCCGAAAAAGTTCCGGTCAAACAGAAAACAGCGAACTCCCTGGAAAAACAGATTCCGGCACCACTCACTCCTGCACCATCCTCTTCGGGTGATTCACCTCCACTCACCCGGCAGGAGTTTCCTGCGGCGGTAAGCTCCCCTGCCATACCCCCGCAGGAAACTCCTGCTCCACAGTCCGGAAAATACCTCTCTATCGTAAGAACCCGGATAGAGACAAAAAAACATTACCCGCCTTTTGCCCGCAATCTGCAGCACGAAGGCACCGTCACAGTCAACGTCACCATCGGAACCAGCGGATCCATCATCTCAGCTGCCATTATCAGATCGTCCGGATATGCTTCACTCGACAAGGCGGCACTGGAAGCTGTCAGAAAAGCCGGACCATTCCCCTCGCCGACCGCTTACGGACTCGGACAGATGAGTATCAGTGTCCCTCTTGTTTTCAGGCTTATCTGACAGCTCTTGTATTATATTGAATTTGTCTAAATAAAAAATTATGTTACAAAAGTATGTACATTCAGAAAAAAGTATCATGAGCAAACAAAAGGCACGGCAACATGGTAGCGCCACATTTTATAGTTGTCCATAAGTTAATAATCAATTAATCGCCTTTGTGAACCGAATACGGAAACCGTACGACAGAAAAAAAATGCCGAGCGAATCAAGTGAAATGTACATTCAGACGATATTCCGCCTGACCAGGAAACAATCAAACGCATCGATCAGCGAAGTAGCTGCAGCCCTCGGTTTCAGCCTCTCGACGGTTTCCGAAAAGGTAAAACACCTTACCCATGACGGGTATCTTGTGCATGAATGGCGCGAACATGTCAGTCTGAGCGAAAAAGGGCAAATAACTGCCTGCAAAATACTTCGCAAAAGGCGACTCATCGAAACGTTTCTCTACAAATTCGCAGGATATGGACTGCATGAAGTCCATGACGAAGCATGCAGGCTCGAACATGTAATATCGGAACGTCTGGCCGATGCTATAGAGGGTATGCTCGGTTTTCCGAAAACAGATCCTCACGGTCATGATATTCCATCGAAAAAAGGAATCCTGCCGGAAAGAAAACTGACGACGCTATACGAAACTGCAGATGAAAAAAGCGTCACTGTCGCAGCACTACAGACAACAGACCCGGAGCTGCTGAAATACATCAACGACATGGGGCTTACTCCAGGCATCAGATGCCAGGTTATCGATAAGGCTCCATTTAAAGGACCGGTCAGGATCAAGGTCAACGACCGCATTCTGCCGCTTTCCGTCACGATGGCTTCGCTTATAGAGGTCGTTCCGTCACCATCTACGAATGACAAACCTGTCAGAAACAAACAGAACAACGTCAAAGCACCTGTCGTCCCGATAAAAAACTGACACCAACAGTAAAGAATACCATCATGATGCACTGCTTTTCGAAATGCAACCGGAAGCGGCTGGAAAACTGGAAACAGGAATTGTTTTGTGCTGACATCCGGCAGGCCAATCTTGAGCGATGGCTTTTTATCCATGTTGCCGGAGTATTGTTCGCCGAAAAACCCGGAGAACTGGTTATCCTTAAAAAAGACCTCTTCGGACTTGATCCTGAAATATCGCTGAAAACAGTATTGTCGTTCAGTCGGGTATGGGAAACTGAATACCGTCTGCTGGACGACGCTGGTCAGTCGCTGAAAATAATCATATACAGGAGCGCGTCTGTCAACAAGCGCCTTGCTGCTGCTTCAAAAAAAATCCTGCACTGCGTACTGAAATATCCGTTCGGCCTTGACAGCAACCTTTTCTTCACTGAAATCGCCTCCCGCTGGAGGGCATCCGGCTTGATCCCTCACGAAATAGGTATAGCTCTCGGATACCCGATGAAAGATATTTGGGGGTTCATGGGCATAACCTCCGACCCTTGTAGCGGCACATGCGGCTGGCGTATTTTCGGCGATCCTGAGCCGTCAATAAGAATGAAAGCGCGCTATGAGCAGGCCCGATTGTTGGCCTCTGAATACCTCGAAGCAGCGTAAACAAAAAAACCGGAACCCCCATTCCGGTTTTTTTTATGCTTTCATGATGCTTCCTGACTGATCCCGAGCCTTGCGTTCTCCTGCCTGCGATTTCGAAATATCTTCAGAAGGACACTGCGGAACACAACGCACAACCGACATGTTCCGACAATCGTTACTCACCGGCGTCGATGACACCCTGAATTCCCGGAGAAAAAGTAACCATGGTCGCCACAAATCAATGAAAAAAAGAGGGTTATGTGCAAATAACCCTCTTTTTTTGCCTTAAACACAGTCACATTACTAACGATAACAAAAGGAGTCGCCCATGGCTTTTCTATAGCAGGACATACCAATTTATCTCTTAATCGAAACCCCTGTAGTGGCCCCCGATTTTCAGACAAGTGTTTAAGGTGGTAACTTGCCCAAAAAAGGGACAAGTTATGAGCGAAAAGCAACGCAAAAGTTTTACGGCACAATTCAAGGCCAAAGTGGCGCTTGAGGC
>Ga0209467_1000095_pt1 | contig 155470 bp, 141 predicted proteins | sample Higcelwee11metaG_FD_187175 | JGI IMG/M metagenome (GOLD analysis project Ga0209467, IMG submission 187175) | Freshwater pond sediment microbial communities from the University of Edinburgh, under environmental carbon perturbations - High... | ecosystem: Environmental > Aquatic > Freshwater >...
CCCACCACCAGGCTCAGGGCAAAGATGCCCGGGGTGGAGACATCGAATGTCTCCCCATAAAACTCATAGGCGATGCGCGAGGCGTCGAAACGCAGCACCCGCACGGCCGGAAGCCCGCCGCCCCCGGATTCCCGCTGTTGCGCGTCCCTTTGGCGGTATTCGCGCACCAGGGCCTGGAAACGCTTCTCGGCCTCGGCCTTGCCTGGGCCTCCCTTGGCCCGGGAAAGCAGGTCACGCACCATGCGCAGCCCGATGTAGCCCAGGACCAGGGCCGCAAAGAGCTTGAACTGGCGCGGGTCGGGCAAATACGCCACCCGCAGCCAGGCGCCCAGAAACACCCCGGGCAGCGTGCCGATGATCACCACCCAGGTCAGGGGCCAGACCATGCGCCCCTCTCTGATGTAGCGGTAGACGCCGCTTGGAATGGCCACGATGTTGAAAAGCTGGTTGGTGGAGCTGACCGAGGGGTTGGTGAAACCCAAAACGGACATCTGGAAGGGCAAAAGCAGAAACGCCCCGGACACCCCGGCCATGGAGGTGAAAAACGAGATGCCCATGGCCACCAGCGGCGGGACCAGGGGCGAGACGTCGATACCGGCGGTTTCAAAGTACATGGGACCCTCCTCACGGATATGTCTCAGGCCTTGTTGTCACGAATTTATTAATTTTAGTGACTAAAGTCAAGCCCAGGCCCCGCACATTCTCCGCATTCCTGGAGGGCCAGGTCCGCGACGCCTTGCATTCCGGGCGGTTGCAGCATACGAAGGCGGACATGGACACCACGGCCAACGCCCCTGACCACAGCGCTTCCGGCCCCATGGGCGGCCAGGGGTCCCGGACGGCCGAGGCCTTTTTCGTGCCGGACAGCGTCAAGCACGTAGACACCCTGGACCTCACACGGCTGACCGAGGCCTTCACCGACTGGGCGCAGTCCGCCCGCCGCGCGGACTCGGGCGCCTCCAGACGCCGGGTGCGGCTGATCTATCTGGTCATTCGCCACACCGGCGCCCGCCTTGGCGAGGTCCTGGCCGTGGACGACCAGCGGGACATCGATCTCACCCGCGGGGTCATCGTCTTTTCCCCGACGGACGGACAGCCCGGGCGCGAGGTGCGCCTGCCCGAGGAGCTGGCCCGGGAGCTGGCCGAGGCCCTGGCCGATCCGCGTCTTGCCTCTTGGCGCGGCCGCCTGCTGCACCTGGACCAGGGATTCGTGCGCCGCAAGTTCTACGAGCGGGCCGAGGCCTGCGGCCTGCAAAAAGACATGGCCAACCCCAGCGCCCTGCGGCGTTCCCGGGGCATTGAGCTGATGCGCCAGGGTGCGCCGCTTTTGGTGGTGCAAAAAATCCTGGGGCACTCCACCCCGGTTTTGACCGCCTCGTATCTGGATTTTTCCGAAAAAGACAGGCGGCGCATCGAGCGCCGGGTGCTTGAGGCCGAGTCCAAACGCAAGACCAGCGCCAGAAACGCCTTCTACGGCAAGGTGGTCCGGGTGCGCAAAGGCGACGTGCAGTCCGTGGTGGAGGTGGCCACGCTTGGCGGCTACCGTTTATGTTCGGTCATCACCAACGCCAGCCTGACCAGCCTGAACATCCGTCCCGGGGCGTTTCTCACGGCCGAAATCAAGGCCCCCTGGCTGGTGATCACGGCCGGGGACGTCCCCCCGGCCACCAGCGCCGAAAACGTGTTCGCCGGGGTGGTGGAGCAGGTGACGGCCGGAGAGCTGACGGGCGAGGTGCTGGTGCGGCTTGCGGACGGCACGCAACTGTGCTCGGCGGTGACGGCCGAGAGCGTGCGCACCCTTGGACTGTCCCCCGGCGGCCCGGCCTTCGCCTCGTGCAACGCCTTTGCCGTGGTGCTGCGGGCTGATTGATCTGACGGCGGCGGCGCCTGTACGTCGCAGCCTGGACCACCGGAAACGGAGGGATGACCATGAAGAAGATCATTGTGGCCGTTGACGGATCGGAACTCTCGAACAAGGCCCTGGACCGGGCCATTTTCGAGGCCACGCGCCACGGCGCCGAGGTGCTGTGCGTGAACGTGGTGGAGGGGCTGACCTTTCTGGCCTACAAACGCGATGAGATTCCCGACGCCTGGGAGCACCTCATGCGCGAACCCAACAAGCTTTTGGCCGAGGCTGCGAAAAAGGCCGAGGCCGCCGGGGTGCGGCTGCGCACCCTGGCCGAGGCCGGACGCCCGGCCGAGACCATCGCCAAGCTGGCCAAACAGGAAAACGCCGACGAGATCATCGTGGGCAGCCGGGGCAAAAACGCCCTGGACAACATGCTTCTAGGCAGCGTGTCCGGTCGGCTGGTGCAGATCGCGCCCTGCACCATCGTGGTGGTGCGCTAGGCGGAGCAGTGGGTTGGGGGGGAGGCCTCCGGCGGCCAAAGGGGCGGCGCCCCTTTGGAAACCCCGAGCGGGGACAGACCCCTTGCCAGCGAACCTCTTGCTGCGGATTTCCGCGTCTGGACGAAACGGACAGGCCGGGCGAGAGGGTTTGCGCGCGGCGCGCCCGGCAGGCCCGAGCGAAGCGACGCATGGCCTGACGCAGCGCCGCGTCGCAGGCCCCGAGTCCGGCCGCACGCCCGACAGGCCCCGAGCCCGGCCGTGCAACCCGCTTTCCCAAAAAACTACTTCTTCCCCGCCACAGGATCGGCCAGCCTGGGATCAAGCTCTTTGGACTTGGCCAGATCGGCCGCGGCCTTGTCTTTTTGCCCAAGCGCGTCGTAGGCCAGCCCGCGTCCGCGATAGGCCATGGCGTTTTTGGGACTGATCTCGATGGCCGCCTGAAAGTCCACCAGCGCCCCCTGGGGGTCGTCGCGCATGATCCGGGCCATGCCCCGGTTGCACAAAATCTCCGGCGACTTGGGGGCGAGGTTTAAGGCCCGGTCGAAGTCCGCCCCGGCCTTCACCGGGTCCCCCTCGGTCAGGTAAAAATAGCCGCGATTATTAAACGCCAGGGCCGAGAACGGGGCCAGCTCCACGGCCTTGTTGAAATCCGCCAGCGCCCCTGTCTTGTCGCCCTTAACGACCCGGGCGTTGCCCCGGTTGACGTAGACGTCGCCGTAGCCCGGCTGGAGATCGATGGCCCGGTTGTAGTCGGCGATGGCCGCGTCCAGGTTCCCCTTGGCGTGAAAAATCGCGCCCCGGCTGAAGAGCGCCGTGACCATAAGCGCCGGCGGGGTCTGCCCGGACTCGATGATCCGGGTCAGGGCCTTGCCCGCCCCGGCCGTATCCCCGGCGGACAGGGCCTTGGCCGCCTCGGCGTAATCCTTGGCCGCCTGTTCCTGCCCCCCGGCGGCAAAGCCCCCTGACGCCTGGGCCAGGGCCAGCATCACCCAGGCCACCACTGCGAACCACCGACCACGCTGCGGCATCATCGTCTCCCCCTTGCCCGGCGCCACCCGGCATTTCCTGCCGTGTCCTTTTAAAATCTCCACCCATTTAAACGCATTACCACTAGGCGCAACCTGCGGCAGGCTCTTTGCATCCTTCCTGGCGCGGGAAACTCCTGCCGGGCGGATGGGCTGCCCGGGGGACCCGACCCTCCCGCCAAACCACCGCACGAGGTGTCGCCATGGCCGCCGACAGCGTTGCCGACATGGTCTATCAGTACACCCTGGATTGCCAGAAGCTCCAGGCTTCCCTGCGTAGCGCCGGGAATTCCGCCAACTCCAACAAGTCCAAGACCACGGCGCTCAAGTCCTTCGCCGACACGCTGACGGAGACGCTGCCCGAGTCAGTGACCTCCACGGATCAGTACAAGTACTACGACGCCATGTTCGACTATCAGGCCGACCTGTATTCCGCCCAGACCACCGCCGAGCGGGAAAAGGCCCTGTCCGCGTTTTTTACGGCCATCGAAGGCCTGGGGACAAGCAGTGAAAGCGCCTAGGGCCTGACGACGCGCTCCGGCCAGGGATGATCGCGCCCTGGCCGTTGCCTGCCGCGACCGGACAGCCGCCCCGGGCGCTCCCCCCCGAAAGCCGCCTGTCGGCGTTTCAGACGCTGCGTCACGCCCGGCGTCCCGGGTGGGCGCATGCCTTTTTGCGCCATTTCCCCCCTTGCCCGCCGTCCCGGACGCAGGCACGGGCCTATTTCCGCGCCGTCCCCGCCGTCACGGGCGGGCGTCTCACACCTCCGCCGTGGTGTCCATGCCGTCCGTCTCGGCCTTGCCGTATTCCATGGCCGGGCCGGAGATGGCCAGACGCTTGACCTCGATGACCGCGTCCACGGTGCTGATGCGCTCCATGGTCCGGTAGAGGTGCGAGGCGTCCGTGACCTCGACGGTGAATAATATCTCCGTGGTGCCGTCCACGCTGGAATGGATGGCCCCGGAGTCGATGTTCACCCCTTCCTCGGCCAGAAGCAGGGAAATCTTGCCCAATACGCCCTTGACGTTCTTGGCCAGGATACGCATCCGGGCCGGATAGGGCCGCTCCTCCTCGCCCTCCCAGCTCACCCGCAAGAGCCGCTCGGGCTCAAGGCCCAGCACGTTGGGACAGTCATGGGTGTGGATGGTCACCCCACGGCCCCGGCTGATGTAGCCCACGATGGAGTCCCCGGGCAGGGGGTTGCAGCACTGGGCGTAGCGCACCAGCACGTTGTCCACGCCCTGGATGCGGATGGCGTCGGAGGATTTGGACTTGGCCTGGGACGCGGCGACGGCGGCGGCGGCGTCGGCTTCGGCCTGGGCCTGGGCCTCGGCCTTGGTCATCTCGGGCCGGGCGGGCAAGAGTCGGCCGATGATCTTTTTGGCCGTGACCCGCACGTAGCCCACGGCTGAGAACAACTCATCCACGCCGCCAAGCGACAGTTCTTCGGCCACGGCCCGCAGGCTGCCGTCCTTGACGGCCTTTTGGATGTTCACCCCGTCCTTGCGGCCCTGCTTCTCCAGCATCTCCTTGCCAAGGACGATGCTCCTGGCCCGTTCCTCGGTGCGTATCCAGTGCTTGATGCGCGTCCTGGCCCGGGCGGTCTTGACGTATTTGAGCCAGTCGCGGCTGGGGGTGCGGTTTTGGTCGGTGATGATCTCCACGGCGTCGCCGTTTTTTAGCGGCGTGGACAGGGGCGAGAGCCGCCCGTTGATCTTGGCCCCGGCGCAGTGGTCGCCCACGGCGGAGTGGATCATGTAGGCGAAGTCCACGGGCGTGGCCCCCTCGGGCAGCTCCTTGACCTGCCCCTTGGGGGTGAACACGTAGACCTCGTCCTGAAAGAGGTCGATGCGCAGCGTGGCCATGAACTCGCGCGAGTCCTTGAGCTCGCGCTGCCAGTCCATGATTTGGCGCAGCCACGTGAAGCGGTCGATGTCCTTGGGGCTGAACCGCCCCTTGCCGCGCTCCTTGTACTGCCAGTGGGCGGCCACGCCCTCTTCGGCCAGCCGGTTCATCTCCTCGGTGCGGATCTGGATCTCGATGCGCTCGCCGTCGGGTCCGATGACCGTGGTGTGCAGGCTCTGGTACATGTTGGCCTTGGGCATGGAGATGTAGTCTTTGAAGCGTCCATGCACCGGCTTCCAGATGGAGTGCACCAGACCCAGCACGGCGTAGCAGTCTTTGAGGCCCTCCACGATGACCCGGAAGGCGATGAGGTCGTGGACCTGGTCCAGGGCCAGTCCTTGCTGCCGCATCTTGTTGTAGATGCTGAAGATATGTTTCTTGCGGCCCTGGATGCGGCCCCGGATGCCGTTTTTGGCCAAAAGCTCGTTGATCTGGGCGATGACCTGCTCGATATAGGCCTCGCCCAACGTGTGGTGGCGGGTCAGGCCGTCGCGTATCTGGGCGAAGACCTCGGGCTTTAAGTACTTGAAGCTTAGGTCCTCAAGCTCGATTTTCACGCGGTGCAGCCCCAGGCGGTTGGCCAGGGGGGCGTAGATGTCCATGGTCTCCTGGGCGATCAGGGCCTGCTTGGCGGGCTTCTGGAAGTCCAGGGTGCGCATGTTGTGCAGCCGGTCGGCCAGTTTCACCAGGACCACCCGGATGTCCTCGGCCATGGCCAGGATCATCTTGCGGATGTTTTCGGCCTGGGCCTCCTCCTTGGATTCGAAGGAGATCTGGCTGATCTTGGTCACCCCGTCCACGATGTCGGCCACTTCCTCGCCGAAATCCTCCTCGATGCCGTCCACCGTGGCCTTGGTGTCCTCCACGGTGTCGTGCAAAAGTCCGGCGCACACCGTGGCCGCGTCCAGGCGCAGCTCGGCCAGGATGTTGGCCGCCTCCAGGGGATGCGACAGGTAGGGTTCGCCCGAGAGTCTGGTCTGTCCGGCGTGAGCCGTGGCCGAAAACACGTAGGCCTTGCGGATCAGGTCCAGGTCGGCCTCGGACATGTAGCCCGACACCTTGTCGATGATTTCGTTTATGCGGATCATAGGGATGGGGGAACCGTGCGGCAGGCCGCGCTACTCCCGGGTGAGCGAGAAGGTCTGGAGGTTTTTGGGGATCCACCACTTGGTGAAGTTGTAGGCGATGCCCGCCGGGGCGGGCTCCACGCCCTGAAAGCGCGCCGCCAGTATAGGCAGGGCGTACGGCGCGTACAGGAAGCAGTAGGGCTGCTCCCGGTGCAGCACCTCCTGGAAGGCGTCGTAGTATTTCTTGCGTTCGGCGCGGTCCAACGTACGCCGCCCCTTTTCCAGCAGGGCGTCGGCCTCGGCGTTTGTAAATCCCACGAAGTTGAGTCCGCCGGGCACGGCCCGGGAGGAATGCCACACATCAAAGCCGTCCGGGTCCTGGGGGATGGTCCAGCCCATGATGATGGCGTCGAAGCGGCCCGTGTCCACGAATTCCTTGATGAACGCCGCCCATTCCACAGTGCGGATGGCCACCTCGACGCCGATCTCTTTTAGGCGCTGCTGGATGATGGTGGCGGTTTTTATGCGCTGGTCGTTGCCCTGGTTGGTCAGGATGGTGAACGAAAACGGCTTGCCGTCCTTGGCCAGCACCCCGCCAGGCCCCGGGGTCCATCCGGCCTCGGCCAGCATGGCCTTGGCCTTGGCCGGGTCGAAGGCATAGTCCGTGATGGATTCGTTATAAATCCAGGTGCCGGGCTTGTACGGCCCGATGGTGGGCATGCCCAGGCCTAAAAGCACGCCCTTGACGATCTCCTGCTTGTCGATGGCGTGGGCCAGGGCGCGGCGCACCCGCACGTCGGCGAACAGCGGACTGTGCAGGTTGTAGCCCAAAAAGGTATATCCAAAAGACAGGTATTTATATTTCTTAAACTTCTCATCCCATTCCCGGCCCGTCGTCTGGTGCAGGTACTGCTGCGGGGTCAGCCCCATCATGTCCAGGTTGCCCGCCTTGAGCTCCAAAAACATAGTTGAGAGGTCGGGAATTATCCGGTACACGACCTGATCCAGATAGGCGCGGCCCTCGAAATAGTCAGGGTTGACGTCGAGCACGATGCGCCGCCCCGGCTCCCAGGCGGCCAGCTTGTAGGGACCGGCCCCCAGGGGGTTGCGGCTTTGCTCGGTGTTCATGAGATCCTGGCCTTCCAGGGCGTGCCTGGGCAGGATGGCGCTGGCCCAGGTGACCAGGGACCGGGCGAAGGGTTCGTCGTAGCGCACCTCAAAGCTGTATTTCCCGGTGACGGTAAATGACGAAACGGCCTTGAAGTCCCCGGCGTAGGCCGTGGGGGTTGCGGGGTCGATCATGAGCTTATAGGTGAATTCCACGTCCGCCGCCGTCAGCTCCACCCCGTCGAACCACCGAATGCCCGGCTTGAGGACAAATTTGAGGAGCTTGCCGTCGTCTTGCACTTCGTAGCTTTCGGCGGCGAAGCATTCGAGATTGATGTCCTTGTCGTAGCGCAGCGGGGCCACATAGATCAGGTCGGCCACCTCGTGGGAGGCCGAATCCGAGGACAGGGGCGGGATGAGGTTGGTGGCGTCGCCGAGCATGGCCTCGAGGATGCGGCCGCCGGGCGCAGGCGCGCCAAGGTCCGGGGCAGGGGTTCCGGGGGCGGCCTTTTCCGCCGTGGCCGGGGCCTTTTCGTTCCCGCCGTCGCCGCACCCGGTCAGACCCCACAGGCAGGCCATGCAAAACACAGGGAGAAGCAGCGTACGCATGTGGTGTCTGGACACGATCCGTATCCCCTCTGCCCCGACTCGGGCCGGTGTGCGATGTGCGCGCCGGATCCGGCGCCAGCCCGGCGCGTCCCCAGGCGACACCGGGAGCATATACGCCGGGCGCCGAAAAACCAACCCCCCGGGCGCCCCCCCGGCCAAACGTCCCAGACCGCCCAAAAACCCGGCCATGCAGGAAAAAACCAACATATCGCCCATGCGTAATCTTTGCTTCCCAAAATCAGGCCCCTTCGTGTATATTTGAGAAATACGATCCGGGGCCTGCCCGTTACGGGCCGCAAATCCGCCCCCCCGGGCCGCCAGGACGGCCACAACCGTACCATCCGTCCGTATCCGGTCGCCGCCGCCCCCGGGCGGCCCTCGGAACAGACCTTTCCCCGAACAAGGAGCGCGTTGCACGATGGTCGTCGGCAAAGAGGAGCAAACGGTTAAAACCCTTTTGCAGGAATTCGTCAGGGAAACCATTCCCGAATACATCATCGACGGTTCCCATGCCATCGTGGCCCAGGACGGCGTGCAAAAGCTCACCGTCAAAAAGCGCGACGGGTACTGGGATGTGGACGGTCAGATCCAGGGCGAGGACTTCCAGGTCTACGCCTCGGAGCTCTCGGTCAACCTGAGGGACCGGACCATCAACTTTTTTTGCAACTGCCCGGACTCCTTTTCCGGGGTATGCCGCCACGTGGGGGCCACGGCCTTAAAGCTCATCAAAAACCTCGACGACACCAAAGACGAGGACGTCGCCCACGCCATCCAGAAAAGCGAATGGCGGCAGACCTTCCGGGCCTTTTTCGCAACCGAGCCCGAGCCAGAGGCCGGGCGGCACTATTTCATCTACCGCTTCCACCCCGAGCACGGCCGACTCCAGGTGGCCTTCTACCGCGCCCGCCAGAACAAATCCGGCATCTCCCAGGTGCACCAGGACATCACCCTGGAGCAGATCATCAAAAACCCCGACTGGAGCGAGATGTCGCCGTTTCTGCCCATGGTGGCCGAGCAGATCGGCCACAACCTGGACTATTACGGCCACCGCGTGGACATCCCTCCCGGGCTTTTAAGCTGGTTTTTCTGGTCCATCGGCAAGGAATACTACCTCTACTGGCGCGACACCGAACAGCCCGTGCGCATCGAAAACAAGACCATGCGCCTGCAACTGGCCCCGCTTCTGGGCGACGACGGCCTGTCTTTCGACATCCTGCTCGGCGCGGACGGCAAGCCGCCTTTTTCCATCATGGGCCGGGAGATTTTCTTCTACGGCAAGCTGCCCCTGTGGGTGTGCTGGAACCGGGGGTTTTATCCGGTGCAGACCGGACTCTCCCCGGACGTAATCCAGGAGATGGTGCAGAATCCGCCGCTGATCCCAACAGCCGACGTCTCGGAGTTCCTGGACCGGGTGTGGTCCAACCTGCCGGTCTCCGATCTGCACGGCCATGATGAATTCCTGGAGCGCATGCGGCCGTTTTTCGTCCCGGCGGCCTACAACCCCAAGCTCTTTTTGGACGAGGAAGGCAGCCTTCTGACGCTGCAGATCCAAAACGTCTACGACACCGAGCACGGCGAGATCACGGTGCCCGGCCCCAATGCGGAGTTGCAGACCGGCTCCTATCAATATGACGGCAAATCCTTTCTTCTGGCCAGAAACCAGGAGGAGGAGGCCAGGCTCATCTCGCTTTTAAACGAGATGCGCTTCCAGCCCAGAAACAACGCCAACTGGTTCCTGGAACCCGAAGAGGCCATCGTCTTTCTGCTCGACGCCTATCCAAAGCTTGTTGAGCAGTACCGGGTCTACGGCGAACAGAACCTGACCCGCTACAAGGTGCGCCTGACCAAGCCGGTGATCGTGGCCGAGGTGGAGTCCAAGGAAGAAGACAAGTGGTTCGATCTGGACATAAATGTCCAGTACGACGATCAGAAGGTGCCCATCGAGAAGATCTGGAAGGCCTGGACCCAGGGCAAACGCTACGTTCAGCTCAAGGACGGCTCCTACACCAGCCTGCCCGAGTCCTGGCTGACCAAGCTGGCGCACAAGCTGCGGGCCCTGGGATTCGACCCGGAAAAGCCGCCCCAGACCAGCTTCAAGCAGTTCGAGGCCCCGGTTTTGGACAAGCTTTTGGAGGACATCCCCGAGGCCCGCACGGATTCGTTCTGGAACAAACTGCGGCGCAAGATCCACGACTTTAGGGAGATCATCCCCATAAAGCCCCCCAAGGGTCTGTCCGCCACGCTTCGGCCCTATCAGGCCCAGGGACTGAGCTACCTGAACTTTTTGCGCGAGTACGGCTTCGGCGGCATCCTGGCCGACGAGATGGGCCTGGGCAAGACCGTGCAGACCCTGGCCTTCCTCCAGCACCTGAAAGAAACCGGGGCCACGGGTCCCAACCTCATCGTGGTGCCCACCTCGGTGTTGCCCAACTGGGAGCGCGAGGGCCAAAAATTCGTGCCTGGATTACGGCAGCTCATCATCTACGGGGCGCGCCGGGAGGGCATGTTCAAAAAGATCGCGGAATCGGATCTGGTGGTCACCACCTACGCCCTTTTACGCCGCGACCTGGACGAGCTGTTAAAGTTCGAGTTCAACACCGTCATCCTCGACGAAGCCCAGAACATCAAAAATCCCAACACCATAACCGCCCGTTCGGTGCGGCGGCTCACCGCCAAGACCCGGCTGTGCCTGTCGGGCACGCCCATCGAAAACAACCTCTTCGAGCTGTGGTCGCTTTTCGAGTTCCTCATGCCCGGGTTTTTAGGCGGCCAAAACGCCTTCCAGCGCGGCATCGTCAAGCCCATAAAAGACGGCGACGAGGAGACGCTCGACTACCTGCGCGGCCGGGTCAAACCCTTCATCCTGCGCCGCACCAAGTCCGAGGTGGCCAAGGACCTGCCGCCCAAGGTCGAAAACGTCTACTACTGCGCGCTTCTCGACGAGCAGATGGACCTCTATGCCGCCCTGGCCAAAAAGCTCAAGGAGCAGGTGCTGCAGACCGTGGACGAAAAGGGCCTGGCCAAGAGCCAGATGTCGATTCTCGACGCCCTGCTCAAGCTACGGCAGATCTGCTGCCACCCCCGCCTGCTCAAGCTCGACATGCCCGGGATGAACACCAACCTGCCCTCAGGCAAATTCGACGCCTTCAAGGATCTGGTCACGGACATCATCGAGGAAGGGCACAAGGTGCTCATTTTCTCCCAGTTCGTGCAGATGCTGCATATCATCCGCTCCTGGGTGCAGCTCACCCAGATCAAGTACGCCTATCTGGACGGCTCCTCCAAGGACCGCTTCGAGCAGGTGGACACCTTCAACAACGACGAGTCCGTGAAGATGTTCCTCATCTCGCTCAAGGCGGGCGGCACGGGCCTAAACCTCACCAGCGCCGACTACGTCATCCACTACGACCCATGGTGGAACCCGGCCGTGGAGAGCCAGGCCACGGACCGCACCCACCGCATCGGCCAGTTGCGGCAGGTGTTTTCCTACAAGATGATCTGCCAGAATACGGTGGAGGAGAAGATACTGCGGCTTCAGGAGATGAAAAAGGACGTGGCCGAGGCCATCATCCCGGGCCAGGACGCCTTCAAGTCCCTGACCCGCACCGATCTGGAGTCGCTTTTCGAGGTCTGATCCGCCCGCCCGTCCGCCATGCATCCCACGCCCCCCGCCCGGCCAGGGTTGGGGGGCGTTTTCATTCCGGCCGGTCGGGGCGTTGCGGCATGCCGGGACGGAAAAAATCGTACCAGGCGGCCAGCACGAGTTGCAGGTGGGCGTAGGTGAATTCCGGCCCGGGTCGGCCCGAGCGCTTGAGGTGCTCGTTCACCGCGCCCACGAAATCGAGCTTGCGCTGCCGCCCCTCGAACCGCTCGTAGAGCTTTTCGATATACTTGAGGATCTTTTCAGAAAGATCCGTCGTCTTGTAGATGTGCACGACGCTGTCCTTGGTGATGCACGTGTCCGCCAGCCTGTCCTCGATATACTCCATGAGCCGGTTGTTCACCGTCTCGAACGTGTCTTCGCCAATGATTGCGGTCTCAAGGACGGCCAGGAAGGGCTTGCAAAACCTCCTGGAGAAAAATCCGCAGCCCTCGTCATCCGTCTCAGAGATGCCGTGCTTGATCTCAACCGGATAAAAAAGATACCGCCCCAGGACATTGCGCACTTCATGGCGCGACTCGTCCAGCATCATGACGATGCCGCTGACGTTTCCGGAAACAAACGTGAAGAGGTCTTCCCTGGTCCTGGCGTAGACCTTTTCAAAGGCCATGTTGGCCTTGTTCAAAAAGGCGTGGTAGATGGCCAGTTTTCCCGCAGAACATCCCTGGCAGCCGATGACCGTGTCCAGGATGCGCTTGATGTCGCTGCCGCCCGTGGTCAGGGTCTTTTGAAAATGGATATCCAGGCTGGCGTTCACCCGGGGACAAAAAATCGCCTTGCGCCCCCGGTTGATTCGCTTCAAATCGACAAGCAGGGACTGCGTCAGTTTCTTCGCCGCAGTACCCACCATATATTCCTGCAATACGAAATAAAGATTCTGCTTTGTTTCGACGGAAAGGCCCTTGTTCATTTTTGAAGCGCACTTCAAAAACAAATTATAATATACGTTTGCAACCTTTCTCGATGTATTGACGATGGAGACGGTAAAGCTGTCGTGGAACTTCTTTGGGAACTTCATGTGATTCTTCTACGAAAATACACGATGACGCGCACACCATGCGCCAAGCCTTCCGCCGCCGCCCCCCCCTGCCCTACGCCGCCGCCCGGGGTAAAACGAATTTAGTCTGCCCGCACCATCTTTGCAACTCCCCGCCCCCCCCCGCCAGCTGCACCGGCGCCACGATTATTTTCACCCCCCGGTTTTTTTCAAACAAAAATATCGGTACCACTCTCCTCATGGCGAAGTCCCCTGCCCGCACATCCCGTCCGGCCCGCACCACGCGCGCCGCCGCACAACCAAAGAGGTGACCCATGACCGACCTCACGGACCGAACCCGCGCCCTGCTTGACGACCTCGGCCACGACGAGGAGCCTGTCGGCATCTTCTACACCGACGCCGAACCCGAAGACGGCTTCGCCCCCAAACCCGGCGTGCCGTTCGATATCGACATGGAGGCCCGAAACGAGATCGACTGGAAAGGCATGTGGGGAAACTTCTCCTGCGTCATCGGCAAACTGTGGCTGGCCCGGCGCCAGAAAAAACCCGCCTACTTCGAGGCCGCCCGCTACGGCTGTCCCGGCGGCTCCTTTTTCCTGGGGTTCCACAAACCCCAAATCCATTTCCTGGACCACTACATCTCCCTGGGCATCCCGGATGTCGCCGAGGGCGAACGCTACCTGCCCTCGCCCGCCCATGTGCGCGCCTTCTTCAACGACATTGACCCCCTGCCCGCCCCGGCCCGCTTCTGCGTCATGAAACCCCTGTCGCTTTTCACCGCCTCCGAAACCCCCGAACTCGTCGCCTTCTTCGCCCGGGGCGAGGTCCTGGGCGGCCTGTGCGAGCTGGCCTTTTTCGCCACCGGCGACACCGACGTCGTCGCCATGCCGTTTGGCGCGGGCTGCTCCAACCTCGTCACCTGGCCCCGCCGCTACGCCGCGCAAGGACGCCCCCGGGCCGTGCTCGGCGGCGTGGACCCGTCATGCCGTAAATTCATGAAGGCCGACGAATGGAGCTTCACCGTGCCGCTGTCCCTCTACCAAACCATGCTCGACGCCCGGCCCGAATCGTTCCTGGCCGCCAAAACCTGGGCCGGAGTGCGCACCAAGGTCCTGCGCAGCCGTAAGGCATGGGGAGATAAAGAGTAATCGGGGCTGGCCGCCCCGAACCCCGCCCGGGGGAAATCATTTCCCCCGGACCCCCTGATATCGTTGGCGTTTCCCGCGCGGCGAAGCCGCGCCGGAAACGCCAACGAAAATCATGGTGGTACGGAGAAAGTGAGTACGCCCGCACGCGGACGCGAAGCGCGGCAAAGTTTTTAGGAAGGGGGGTCCAGGGGGGGAACCCTTTTTTCAAAAAGGGTTCCCCCCTGGCCGCCGGAGGCCCCCCCAAAAAAAAGCTCGGCCCCCGCAGGAAACGGGGGCCGAAATCAAGGAGGGAGGAGAAAGCCTTGTCCGTCCGGTGCGACAACGCGCCCCGGGGGCGGCGCAAGGCGGAGGGTGCGGCTTCGGGGCTCGGCGTGGCGTGTGACCGCACCCCTCCCCGGTCGGGGGTCAACCGTCCGGGTGATTGTGTTCTATGCCTCCAATATGAAGGGGGGATTGCGGGGGAATGAACGTTTTTTCATGGGCGGCCGGTCCCGCCCTCGGCCCGGGGAAAGGCCAGGATCACGCGTAGCCCGGGGCGTGCGTCCGACAGGGTCAGGCTCACCCCGTGCAGCTTGGCCACGGCGGCCACAAGGCTCAGGCCCAGGCCGCTGCCCGGGGCGTTTCGGCTCGACTCCAGGCGGTGGAAACGTTCCAATACCTTGTCCCGGGATTCCGGAGGCACCCCCGGCCCGGTATCCTGCACCGAGATCGTCGGCCCGTCCGGCCCCTGGGAGAGCGCCACAGCCACCTCGCCGCCCGGCGGGGTGTATTTGATGGCGTTGTCCACCAGATTGGCCAGGGCCTGGGACAGCAGATGCCGGTTGCCCGGGGCCGAAAGCCCCGGCGCCAGCTCCACGCGCAGCCGGATGCCCTTGTCCTCGGCCAGGGGTTCGTACAATTCGGCCACATCCCCGGCGACCCGGGCCAGATCGAGCATGGCGAACTCCTCCCGGCGGCTTCCGGCCTCGGCCTGGGAGATGGTCAGGATGGCGTGAAACGCCCCCAGCACCTCGTCGATATCAGCGATGGTGCGTTCCAGTATCCCCCGTCCGGAGCCGCCCTCCCCGGCCTGGGGCAGGGCCAGTTCGAGCCGGGCCCGGATGCGGTTCAGGGGGCCGCGAAGGTCGTGGGCGATGTTGTCGCTGACGTGGCGCACGCCGTCCATGAGCGCGCCGATGCGGTCCAGCATGTCGTTTAGGTTCCCCGTGAGCTGATCGAATTCGTCGCCTGTGCCCTTGGCCGGGATGCGCCTGCTGAGGTCGCCGAGCATGATCTCCCGGCTGGCCCGGTTGATCACGTCCAGGCGGCCGAGCATGCCCCGGGTCATGAGCACCGCGCCCAGCCCGCCCATGAGCACGGTGATCACCAGCCCCCACACCAGGGCGTCCATGATCAGGTCCTCCACGGTGTTGCGCTCGGCCACGTCGCGGCCCACCAGCAGATGGTAGTTGCCGGGCAAAAGGAAGTATTTGAGCCGGGCAAAGACCCGCTGGCCGTCGATCTCCGGCAACTCGACGTCCAGCCAGCCGTCCTGGGTGGAGGTGAACTCCGGCCACTGCTTGAGGTTTCCGGCCAGGGGCGTGAACTTCCAGTCCGTAAGCAGGTACAGGCCGCTGCCGCTTTTGTCCCGGGCCACCCGGGTCTCGATGGCCCGCACAAGGCCGGTGAGGCCCTGCTGGCTGTACTGCTCGGTGAGGCCGCGAATCTCGGCGTTGACCGTCTCCTCGGTCTGGCGCTCCATGAATCCGGCCGTGGAGTGGTAGATAAATCCCAGAAGCACCAGCACCGAGGTCCCGAACAGGGCCATGTACAGGAAGGCCAGACGGAAGGCCGTGGACCGGACGATCCTAACGGGGATCACGAATGGTGTACCCCGCGCCGCGAATGGTGTGCAGCAGCGGCTTGTCGAAATCCCGGTCGATCTTGTGGCGCAGGCGGCTTATGTGCACGTCGATGACGTTGGTCTGCGGATCGAAGGAATAGTCCCAGACGTTCTCCAGGAGCATGGTCCGGGTGACCACGTGCCCGGCGTGGCGCATGAGATACTCCAGGAGCAGGAACTCCTTGGGCTTGAGTTCGATGGGGCGTCCCGAGCGGGCCGCCGTGCGCGACACCAGATCGAGCTCCAGGTCGGCCACCCGAAGGCTGGTCTCGGCGGCCTCGCCGCCGCCCCGGCGCAAAAGCGCCTCCAGCCGGGCCTGGAGTTCGGAAAAGGCGTAGGGCTTGGTCAGGTAGTCGTCGCCCCCGGCCCGCAGCCCTTTGACCCGGTCGTCCACGTCGCCAAGGGCGCTCAGGATCAAGACCGGGGTCTTGTTCCCGGCGGCCCGCATGGTCTTTACGATGGTCAGCCCGTCCACGCCGGGCAGCATGCGGTCCACCACCATGGCGTCGTAGGTCTCGGCCGCGATGCGGTACAGCGCCTCCTTGCCGTCGGCCACATGGTCCACGGCGTAGCCGCTCTCCCGCAGGCCCTTGGCCAAGTATGCCGCGGCCTCCAAGTCGTCTTCGACGATGAGGATGCGCACTTTTTGTCTCCCGTATCGGCGAACCGGCCGGATAACGTTGTATGCCCCGTCCTATCCAATGCCCCGGCAAAAGGAAAGGCGGCCGCCGCGCGGTTTCCTTTTGCCGCATTTGCGTCTATCATTGCAAAAGAAACGAAAGTCCCGCAAGGAGACGGTCATGCCCCCCATCCCCCCGCCCGTAAAGGGCCATCCCCGTCCGGGCCGCCTGGCGGTCCTTGTTCTCGTCCTGGCCGCCTTCGCGGCGTGCGGCGCGTCCCAGGCCCTGGCCCAGAAGGGAGGCTACGTCCTGGGGGCGCTTTTGCCCCTTTCCGGCCCCCAGGCCGCCAAGGGCCGCATCGCCCAGACCGCCCTGCGTCTGGCCGAAAGCGACATCCGCGACTATCTGGCCGCCTCGGGTTCGGGCGAGACCCTGTCCATCATCGTCGAGGACACCGCCGCAGACCCCGCCAAGGCCCTGGCCGCCCTGAACCGGCTGGCTGAAAAGGGCGTCCGGCTGGTCATCGGTCCGGCCACCGACGTCGAGACCGCCGCCGTCATGGAGGCCGCCGCCCAAAAGGGCGTGGTGCTCATCAGTCCCGGCAGCACCGCCCAGGCCCTGGCCGTAAAAGACGACCTGCTGTTTCGCCTGTCCCCGGCCAACACCTATCAGGCCGAGGCCCTGACCGCGCTGGTCAAGCAGGAGGGGAATACGGTCATGCTCCCCCTGTGGCGCGGCGACAGCGAGGGCGACGAACTCATCGTCCACGCCAAGGCCCGCTTCCGCCAGCTCGGCGGCGAGTCCGCAGCCGGGGTGCGCTACAACCCCGACCGCACGGATTTCGCAACCATCGTGGACGAACTGTCCAGGGAGGCGGAGAATATCAAGACCGCCAACCCCAAGGCCAAGACGGCCATCGTGTTCGTGGGCGAAAAAGAGGTCGTGCCCATCTTCAAGGAGGCCGCCAATCGCCCCGGCCTAAGCTCCCTGCCCTGGTACGGCAGCGACGCCTCGGCCCTAAACGACGACATCGCCAAGGACCCCGAGAGCGCCGCCTTCGCCATGCGCACCCGGTTCACCGCGCCGCGCTACGGCGAGGGCGGGGCCAACGTCTATACCCAGATCGAACGGCGCATCACCAAGGAGACGGACCAGTTCCCCGACCCCCAGGGCGTGGCGGCCTACGACGCGGCCTGGCTGGCCTTTTTGTCGGCCCAGACCGCCCAGGCCACGGATGCGGCCAGCCTCAAGCGGTTCATCCCGCTTCTGGCCGAACGTACCTACGGCGTCACGGGCTGGCTGGCGCTCAACGAATACGGCGACCGCCGCGAGGACTGGGATTTCGACTTCTGGGCGCTGGGCAAGGAAGGCGACACCTTTTTCTGGGAAAAAATCGCCCGCTACCAGCTCGAACCCGGACTGCCCAAGGAACTGTACATCGGCTCGCCCCGCAAGTAGCGGGGCGCGGGGGATGGGCTGGGGCGGATAGGCGCGGGAGGTCGGCCAGGGGTTAGGCCTGCGGCGGCCCAAAGGGGCCATGCCCCTTTGGAATCCCCGAACGGGGACGATTTTGGACGCGCCAGCCGCTTTCAGACCGGTCGCATCCAGGCGCATGCCCAGGCCGGACACGGCGCGGGACACGCCAGCCTCTTGACGGGGAGTGTCGCGTCCGGGCGCATGTCGAGGGCCGGGCGAGGGGTTTGCGCACGGCGCGGCAGGCAGGCCCGAGCGAAGCGACGCATGGCCTGACGCCGCGCCGTGTCGCAGGCCCCGAACCCGGCTGACCGGCGGACGCCCGCGCCGTGTCGCAGGCCCCGAGCCCGGCTGATCGGCGGACGCCCGCGCCGTGTCGCAGGCCCCGAGTCCGGCTGATCGGCGGACGCCCGGGCCGGGAGATGCCTGCGGCGGCCCAAAGGGGCCATGCCCCTTTGGAATCCCCGACCGTAAAAAGACAGACCTCTTCCGGGCCGACCGCCTTCAGGCCATGCCGTCCCCTAGCGCTTGCGTCTCCTGCTTCTGCGCCGCGCCGAACTCGAACGTTTCGGCGCGTCGCCGGATTCGGCGGCCCCGGCGGCCCCGGCGGCCGCTGCGGGCGCCGCAGGCGGCGCGGCCTTGTCCGAGGGCTTCTTCGCTTTTCCCGACTTCGCCTTTCCTCCCGATTGTCCCGATCCGCCCGATTTCCCGGACCTGCCCGACCGTCCCGAACGATCCGGGCGGGCCGGACGGGCCTTGCCGCCCCTGGCGGCCCCCGGCTCTCCCATCTCGCCGCCGTCCACCAGCCGCAGGTTGACCTCCAGCCGGTCGATGCCCACGTCCATCAGCTCCACGGTGATGGTCTGCCCAAGCCGGAAGGCCCGGCCCGTGCGCTCGCCCAAAAGCTCCTGGCGTTCGGGGAAAAACCCGTAATAGTCGTCGGTGATGGTGGACAACCGGACCATGCCCTCGGCCATGACCTCTTTAAGCTCCACCCAGAACCCGAAGTCGGCCAGCGACCCGATGACCCCGGTGAACTCCTGCCCCACCTTGTCTTCCAGAAAAAGCACCGTGATGCGCTTTAATATCTCGCGCTCGGCCTCCATGGCCACCCGCTCCCGGCGGCTTAGGTGCTCGGCCTCCTTCTGGAGTCTGGCCGGACTGGTCCAGGTCGCCCCGTCTCCGGCCAGGGTCTTTTTGATGGCCCGGTGCACCACCAGATCGGCATAGCGCCGAATCGGCGAGGTGAAGTGGCAGTAGCAGGCCGAGGCCAGCCCGAAATGCCCCTCGTGGCGCGGGGAATAGGAGGCCTGCATCATGGTCCGCAGCGCCATGCGGCTGACCAGAAAATCCAGGTCCGTCTCCGCCGCCGCGCGCAACATCAGGTTCAGGTCGCCCGGGCCGGGCTCGGCCGGAATGGACGTGACCAGGCTGGTGGTTCCCAAAAGCTTGAACAGGGCCTCGAGCTTGGCCGGGTCCGGATCGGGATGGATGCGGTACAAAAAGGGCGTGCCCTGCTCCGTAAGGTAGCGGGCCACGGCCTCGTTGGCCGCGATCATGAACTCCTCCACGATCTGGTGCCCGAAATGGCGCACCCGGGGCCGGATGTCCACGGGCTCGCCGTCGAGGTTGAAGTGGATTTCCGGCTCGGGCAGATCAAAATCCAGGGTGCCGCGTTCCTGGCGCAGGCCGCGCAGCACCCGGGCCAGCTTCTCGGCCTTTTCCAGCATGGGCAGGACCGGGGCCATGGTCGCCCGTTCGGCCTCGTCCCCGAGCAAAAGCCCCCGGTTCACCTGGGCGTACGTCAGCCGGGCGGCGCTTTGGATGACGGCCGTATAAAAGGAGGCCTCGCGGATTATGCCCTTGTCGGAGAATTTCATGTCCGCCACCATGGCCAGCCGCGGCACATGGGGGTTTAGGCTGCACAGGCCGTTTGAGAGCCGTTCGGGAAACATGGGCTCCACGGACTGGGGGAAGTAGTAGGAGTTGCCGCGCTCCAGGGCCTCCTTGTCCAGGGCCGAGCCCTCGGGCACGTAGTGGGACACGTCGGCGATGGCCACCCGCAGCCGGTAGCCCCGTGGGATCTTCTCCACATGCACGGCGTCGTCGAAATCCCGGGCCTTGGCCCCGTCGATGGTCACGAAGGGCACGTCGCGCAGGTCGGCGCGTCCGGCGAAATCGGCCTCGCCCGGTTCCTCGGGCAGCTCTGCGGCCTCGGCCAGGGTCCGCTTGGGGAAGACCGTGGGCACCTCGTGGTTGATCTTGACCAACTGCTCCTGCACGGAGGCGTCGCGCTGCGGCCCCAAAAGCGCCGTGGCCGATCCGGAATACAGGCGATATTCCAGCTTCTCCCCGGCGGTGACGGTGATGATGTCCTCCATGGACGGCTCCTTGCCGCCGCCCTTGGGCCGGTAGTCGGCCATGAAGCTCATGGGCTGGCGGGGATCCGTGGGGCGGCACAAAAAGAGGTCCTTGCCCATGCGCTTGACCACCCGGCAGGGGAACTCCGCCTGTCCCCGCTCCAGGATGCGGGCCACCCGGCCCTCATGGTTCTTGCCGGTGCGCTCCCGGGTCACGGCGGCGGCCACCCGGTCGCCGTGCCAGGCGTCGCCCATGTCCTTGTGGGATATGAAAAGGTCCTTGCGGCGCTTGTCGTCGGGGATGACGTAGCCCACGCCCGAACGCGCGATCTCCAGCCGTCCCACGAACAGCTTCATGCTCTCGGTCAGGCCGTAGGCCCGGTCGATGCGGATCAGCCGCCCCTCCTCCACCAGATCGTCCAGGATGTCGCGCACCTGCTGGCGGCGCATCCGCCCGGCCTCAAGGCCGTCCACCACGTCGCGGTCGGACAGGGGCTTTTTGCGTTCCCGAAAGAGCCTGATGACGGCGGACGGGCTGACATCCGCAGTCTGTCTGGTCTCCTGGACCGCGTCGTCGTCGTGTTTCTCTTTTCCCCCGGGTCGGCTCCGTTTTCTTGCGGCCATATGGCCTCCTTTCCGGATTTCCCGGTACATATCTTGTGCCTGACGGCGATCCGACCGGCGTTTACGGCAATGGTCCCGTGTGCTATGCGCGTTTCCCGGAGAAATGCATGCACGACACCGGGTGTATCCTCGTCGGGGAATTCCAGTTCGGGCCGGAAATCAGCTTCGAGCGGTTCGGGGAACTGGAAGACGCCCTGAAAAACGCGGTTCTGGAGCTTCTTGGCGGCCTGGGCGCGACCCATCTGGAATTCGGACCCGGCGGCGACTTCCTGCGTTTCCAAAGCCAGGCCCCGCAGCTTGCCCCGGACGAGCTGTCCCGGGCCTGCCGCTTTTTCATCCCGCTTCTGGACGCGGGCGTCAAGGGCCGCGTGGTCTGCGTGCCGGGCGGCTTCGGGGATGTGACCGCAGCCTTTTTCTCAAACGCCGGCGTCGAACTGGTTACGATCAAGGCCCCGTGACCCCTCGCGAAAACCACAGGGGCACGTAGTGTCCGGCGTGCCGAAGGGCCGCATCCAGCTCCCGGCGCCCGGGCAGGATGGCCTGCACCGCGTCCCAGAAACGGGCGGAGTGGTCGGGGTGCTTCGTGTGGCACAGCTCGTGGATAAAGACGTAGCGGGCAAGCTCCCAGGGCAGAAAGGCCAGATTCAGGTTGAGGCTCACCCGACCGCCGCGGCTGCAACTGCCCCAGCGGGTGCGCTGCTTGCGCACCGAGGCGGCGGTAAAGGCCAACCCCACCTCCCGGCTCACCTCACGCAGGCCCGCCACCAGAAGCGGCCCGGCCTTGGCCCGGACAAAATCGCACAATCCCCGCCGCGCCGCCTCACGGCCCATGGCCTCGGCGTCGGCCCCGGCGTCGGCCCCGGCATTGGCCCCGGCGTCGGGGCCGGGCAGGGCCACGGCCAGCCGTCCCGGCCCCATCTCCCGCACCACGGCCCCCGGCCGGGCGGCCTGCGTCCCCCGCCGGGACACGTACTCCACCCGGTACTCCAGGCCAAAGGCGGTCAGGACCACCCGTTGCGGCAAGGCCACCGGCAGCATCCCGGGCAGCTCCCCCGAGGCGGCCAGCCTGGCCGCCGCGTCCTCAATCCAGGCCCGGCGCGACTCCACGGCCAGGGGCAAAAGATCGAGACTGCATCCCGCCGGGACCACGATCTCAAGGCCCGTCCCGGGCAGCATGCGCAGGATGACGCCGGAGGCCCGGCGGCTGATGCGCACGGAAACCGGCGTCGGCACGTCGAGCATGGCCGCCAGCAACCGGGCGGCCGCCGCCGCGTCCTGGGGCGTGGCCGCGTAGCGGACCTTTTTCCCGGGGCTGTTTTTTTTCCCTGCGCCGTGCGTCGCCATGGACATCCTCCCGACCGGACCTGGCCGTCTCCAGTGCGGCCCGGTCACTCCCCACAGCGGATAGACATCCGGGGCGTCTTGCGTCAAGAAAAAGCCCTGGCCCGCCGCCGGGCCGTCCCACATCCCCCGCCACGCAAGGAGCCCGCCTTCATGAACCGTCGGCTGCACGCCCTTTTTCTTATCCTCGTCCTTTTGGCCGCCATCGCCGGATGCGCCCCGAAAACCGGCCCCGCCACGGGCCAGCCCGCCCTGCCCCGGGGTCCGGGCGAGGTGGAGGACCTGCGGGCCATTCCCCAAAAGACCATGTGGTTCGCCCAGCGCCAGTCCCCGGACAAGCCGCTTCTGACCCGGGAGCAGGCGGCGCTGCGCCTGGAGGAGTTCACCCTGTCCCAGTTTGCGCCCTGGACCCAGGAAAAGCCGGCCTACGGCCTGAAATCGATCCTGGAGCCGTTTACCCAGTACAAAAAGTCCCCGGGCTTTGACGAGAAAAACCGGCCCCGCGACCCGGCCTGGGCTGCGGGCGTGGAGCGCGAGGCCGACCTGCGCGGCTTCCCGCGCCTGTCGCGCCGGGCCGTGACCATAAAAAACACCAACATCCGGTCCATGCCCACCGCCGGACATCGCTACAACGACCCGAGCCTGCCCGGCGAGGGCTATCCCTTCGACTACCTGCAACACTCAACCGTCCACCTGGGCACGCCGCTTTACGTGTCCCACGCCACCCGCGACGGGACCTGGCTTCTGGTGGAGACGCCCTACACCTTCGGCTGGATACCGGCTGCGGACGCGGCCTTTGCGGACGAGGCCTTCATGCGCGACTTCCAGACCGGGCGCTACGCGGCCATCCTGCGCGACAACGTGTCTTTTCCCGGGGGCGCGGTCGCGGACATCGGCTGCGTGCTGCCCCTGGCCGGACAGTCCGGGCCGGGGACCACGGTGCTCGTGCCTGCGGCCGGCCCCGGCGGCATGGCCGTATTGCGCCAGGCGTCCCTGTCGGCGGCGGACGCGGCCCCCATGCCCCTTGCGGCCACGCCGCGCCAGATCGCCCAGGTGGCGGACCAGATGATGGGCCAGACCTACGGCTGGGGCGGCATCGACGACACGCGCGACTGCTCGTCCCTGGTCCGCGACCTGTTCGCCCCGTTTGGCGTCTTTTTGCCGCGCAACTCCAGCGCCCAGGCCAAATCCGGCCCCACCATGTCCCTGGAGGGCCTGACCCCGGCCCAGAAGGAGGCGGCCCTTTTGTCCCGGGGCGTCCCCTTCGCCACCCTGGTGTGGATGCGCGGCCACATCATGCTCTACGTGGGCGAATTTCAGGGCCGCCCGGTGGTCTACCACAACATCTGGGGCCTGCGGACCCTTTTGGCCGACGGCCGCGAGGGACGCCTGGTGCTGGGACGGGCGGTGGTCACCACGCTGCGGGCCGGGGAGGAGGTCCCGGAGGTCAAGCCGGACCGGCTGCTCATCAACCGGGTTTTGGCCCTGACGTTTCTGGCCCGGCCGCAATAATAAAAGCGGCAAAGCCTGACGCGCAAAAAAATGGGGCCTGCGGCCTGGATTTGTAGGCGCGCGCGGCAGCAAAGTCTGACGCGCAGGGAAAAGGGACTTGACGACCCCCCATGATTGGGGTAGACGACACCTCTTCTTTTGCGGAGGGAAAAAACTCATGTACGCGATCATCGAGACCGGCGGAAAGCAATATCGGGTTCAGGAAGGGGCCAAGATCCAGGTGGAGAAACTCCCGGTGGAAACCGGGAATGAGCTGACCCTGGACAAAGTGCTCATGGTGGGCGGAGAATCCGGAGTCAAAATCGGCGCGCCCTATGTGGACGGCGCGGCCGTGACCTGCGTGGTCAGCGGCCAGGCCAGGGGACCCAAGATCGTGGTCTTCCACAAGTGGCGTCGCAACGACTCCCACAAGAAAACCGGCCACCGCCAGGACTACACCACCCTGGAAGTGAAATCCATTCGGGCCTAACGCCCGGCAGCAAGGAGGCCCATCATGGCTCATAAAAAAGCAGGCGGCAGCTCCAGAAACGGACGCGACAGCGCCGGGCAGCGGCGTGGCGTGAAACGCTTCGGCGGGCAAAAGGTGCTGGCCGGGAACATCCTGGTGCGCCAGCTCGGCACCAAGTTCCATCCCGGCGAGAACGTCGGCATGGGGCGCGACTACACCCTGTTCGCGCTCATCGACGGCGTGGTCAAGTTCGAGAAGTACACCCGCCGCAACAAGGTCAAGACCCGGGTGGCCGTGCTTTCGGCATAACCGCCTTTTTTGACAGCACTTTTTTAAGGGAACGGGCGTAGGTCCGTTCCCTTTTTTTGGTCTTGCCTCCGGGACCGCTCCCGGGTACACCAGCATAACACGCTAATTTGGCACATAAATTGTATCCGATTCGCCCAAACGGCCGCCAGAGACGGCCAGGGACGCGGTGAGGCATGGCGGAACAGGGACACAAGGCCCCGATCATCGTCAAGAAGATCAAGAAGTCTGCGGCGGGGGCGCACGGCGGCCAGTGGAAGGTGGCCTACGCCGACTTCGTCACGGCCATGATGGCCTTTTTCCTGCTCATGTGGCTTTTAAACATGACGCCCAAGCAGAAGCAGGAAGAGGTCGCCGCCTATTTCCGCGAGTTCAGCCTGTTCGAGGCCCCGGGACCCGGGGCCATTCCCCTGGAGACCGGCGGCCTGGGGCCGCCCGCCGTGGTCAGCAGCTCCTCCCACGAGCCCGACGGCCCGGCTGCGGACGTGGGCGGCGGCACGGGCGCGGGACCCGAGGCCGGGGGGCCGACCGCCGAGCAAAAGCGCGTGGAGCAGATGGTCAAGGCCCAGTTGCGCCAGTCGTTGCCGGAGTTGGCCGATCAGGTCAGCGTGACGGTTGAGGACGGCAAGGTCCGCATCGAGATCATGGACAAGCTGGACCGGCCCATCTTCGAGCGCGGCCGGGCCGCCCTGACCCCTGACGCCCAGCGCATCCTGGCCACCCTGACCGGCGTGCTCAAAAAAGACGACCTCAAGGTGGTGGTGGAGGGCCACACCGACGCCGCGCCCTACGGCACCGATTCCTACACCAACTGGGAGCTGTCCACGGACCGGGCCCAGACCGCCAGACGCCTCATGCTCAAGGACGGATTTCCGCCCAAAAACATCGTCATGGTGTCCGGATTCGCCGCCACCATGCCCTATGTGCCCGCCGACCCCCTGGACGCCAGAAACCGGCGCATCAGCCTGTTGCTCTTTCAGGAGCCAGCCCCAGGCCAGCCCCAGGACGCCGGGAGCGGCCCGGCCCGGGACGCGACCGGGAACGGCCGGAAAACCGAGACCGCGCCGACGCAGCCAGCGCCGCCGCCCGTGCCCTCGCCCAACGATCTTCTTGAACGGGAAATTGACAAAATATATGACAAGGCCACTGAAAAACAGTTCTGACGCGGCATCCGCCCGGCTCCGGCCGGACCTTGGCCGCGCCCACCTCCACCATCCGGCGGAACCATGTTCGTCATAATCGGCATCGTCATCGTGCTTGGGGCCGTGGGCCTGGGCTTTTTCTTCGAAAAGGGCAATTTTTCCCTGCTTTTTTCGGCGGCCCCGGCGGAAATGCTGATCATCATGGGCGGCGCCTTCGGCTCCATGGTGGTCAGCTCGCCAAAAGACGTGCTCATCCACACCTTCAAGGGCTTCTTCGCCATCTTCGGGTCCATGAAGACCAGCAAGGGCTACTACCTGGAGATGCTCACGGTGCTGTCCATGCTTTTTATGAAGATTCGCCGCGAGGGTCTGGTGGCCATCGAAAAAGACATCGAGCATCCCACGGAAAGCCCCATCTTCAGCGCCTTCGCCAAAAACAAGGGCAACGCCGCCGTGGTCAGCTTCGTGTGCGACACCATGCGCATTTTCTCGACCGTCAACATCGAGCAGCACGAATTCGACAACATCATGGACGCCGACATCGAGGCCTCGGCCCATGAGGCGCTGGAGGCCGCCCACACCCTGAACCGCACCGCCGACGCCCTGCCGGGCCTGGGCATCGTGGCCGCGGTGCTCGGCGTGGTCATCACCATGGGCAAGCTCAACGAGCCGCCCGAGGTGCTGGGACACTCCATCGGCGCGGCCCTGGTGGGCACCATGCTCGGCGTTCTGGGGTGTTACGGGTTCCTCGGCCCCATGGCCGCCAACATGGAGCACCGGGCCAAGGAGGTGGAGGCGACGCTTTTGGTGATCAAGGCGGCGCTTGGGGCGTTCGTCGGCGGCAACCCGCCGCCCGTGGCCCTGGAGGCCGGACGCCGGGCCATCCCCACCGGCCACCGGCCCACCTTCGAGGAGCTGGAAGAGGCCATCAAGATCTCCAAGGGCAAGTAAGCCCCCTGTGCCGGGTTCCCCAAGGGGGTCGCGCCCCCTTGGGCCGCCGCAGGCCTCCCCCCTCAAGCTCCCGCTACGGCGCGGGCGCGGCCGAGGCCAGCACCCGGTCGATGCGCCGCCCGTCCATGTCCACGATCTCGAAGCGCCACCCGGCGTGGGTCACGGCCTGTCCCATGGCCGGGGCGCCGTGCAGCCGGGCCAGGACCATTCCGGCCAGGGTGCGGTGGGCCTCGGCCGGGTCCGGGGGCGTAAGCCCCAGGATGTCGTGCACCTCGTCCACCGGCAAAAGCCCGTCCAGCAGCCAGGAGCCGTCCTCGCGACGCACCGCCGCCGGTTCCGCCGCCTCGTCCGGGGCGGGAATGTCCCCCACCACGGCCTCCAGGATGTCCCCCAGGGTGACGATGCCCTGCACGTCCCCGTATTCGTCCACCACCACGGCGAACCGCATTCCGGCGCGGCGGCGAAAGCGTTCCAAAAGGGCCAGCACCCGGGAGCTCTCCAGCACGTAGGCCGGATCGTGGGCCAGTTTGGCCAGGTCCGGCGTCTCCCCCATCGCCAGGGCGGCCAGATATTCCTTGGCCCGGACCACGCCGATGACGGCGCCCAAGTCCCCCCGGGCCACGGGATAGCGCGAATACGGGTTGTCCATGACCGTGCGCAGGTTCTCCTGCGCTGTGGCCTCGACGTCCAGCCAGCTCACCTTCAGGCGGTGGGTCATGCAAAGCCCCACCCGTCGGTCGCCCAGACGCATGAGGCGCTCCACCATGCGCCGCTCCCCCTGCTCGATGACCCCGGTCCGGGCCGCCTCGGACAAAAGGCCGCGCAGGTCCTCCTCGGTCATGCGCCGCTCCCGGACGTCCGCCACGCGAAAAAGTCGCAGCACAAGCTCAGTTGAGCCGCCAAGCAGGCGCACCACCGGGGCGGCCCCGGTCATAAGCCCGTGCATGACCGGGGCGCAGGCCACGGCCAGCCGCTCCGGATGGGCGAAGGCCAGCCGCTTGGGGACAAGCTCCCCGGCCACGATGGACAGATAGGTGATGGCCGCCACCACCAGCCCCAGGCTGAGGCCTCCGGCATAGTCGGCCAGGGCCGGGACGCCCGCAAGCGACGCGGCCAGGACATCGGCCAGGGTAGCCCCGCCATAGGCCCCGGTGAACACCCCCACCAGGGTGATGCCCACCTGCACCGTGGGGAAAAAGGCCTCGGGCCGCTCCAAAAGGTCCAGGGCCTTGGCCGCCCCCCGGCTCCCGGCCTTGGCCCTGGCCAGAAGCCGCAACCGGTTGGCCGAGACCAGGGCCATCTCCGACAGGGCGAAAAACCCGTTGAGCAGGATGCACAGCGCCACGACGCCGATTTCCAGAAATAACATGCTCATGCGCGTCCTCACGACATCATGGGATAGGAAAACGGGAGGGACCTGGCCGCAGCCACGGCCGTCGTCCGGATTACAGGGAGGCGGGAAGGAAAAGGGCCATGCAGGCCACGCAGGGCTGGCCCGAGGCGATTCGCGGCACGCTCGACGCCTCGGCCAGATACCTGGCCGAATAGCCCGTAGCGGAATAGGCGTCGATGGTCATCTCAAGCAGGGACACGTTCCCGTCGCCCTGGAGGAAATAGACCAGCGTGACGAAGACCCGGGCGGCGGGACGGACCTCGGGACCTGCCTGGGGGCACTGGGCGCGTCCCCTGGCCACGTCGTACTGGGCCGCAAACCGGACGATGGTCCGCTGCTGCTCGTCCACGTAGGTCTCCCACACCGGGTCCGTGAAAAGCCCATATCCGGCCAGCACCTCGCCCACGCTGGCCCCGGAGTCCGGCGAAAAGCGCGCAGCCTTGACCACGTCCACGGGATGGTCCCCGCCGTCCCCGCAGGCGGCGCACAGGACCGCAAGCCCGCCCAGTAAAAGGCCGAAGACGAGACGTTTCGCCGCATGGGCCGCACGCCCCCCTGGCCGACGTCCGGACACGGAGGCGGCATAGCCCGCAGGGGAAAGGCGGCGGCGGATGGCGGTGAAGAACATGGCGCGTTTTTTTCGGACGCCCCACGGCGTCCGTCCCTTCCGGGAGGCGTTTGGGGGTTACGGCGTCTCCCGGACTTCCACCCGGTCCCGGCCGTTGGTCTTGGCCAGATACAAGGCCTCGTCCGAGGCCTCAAGCAGGGCCTTGGGTCCCAGATCGGCCCGTGGGCGCACGCTGGCCACGCCGATGCTCACGGTGACCCTGTCGGCCGCGCCGGATGCGGCATGTTCGATCTCCAGGCTGCGGATATTCTCGCGAATCTCCTCGGCGATGGCCACGGCCCCGGTCTGATTCGCCCCGGGAAGGATGACCACGAACTCCTCGCCGCCAAAGCGGGCCACGAAGTCGCCGGGCCTTTTGAGCACGATGCAGATGGCCTCGGCCACGGCCTTGAGGCAGCAGTCGCCCCGCAGATGCCCATAGGTGTCGTTGTAGGCCTTGAAAAAATCGATATCGATCATGAGCAGGGACAGGGGGACGCCGTCTCGCTTGGCCCGCAGCCATTCCTTGTCGTAGACCTCCTCGAAGCGGCGGCGGTTGCTCACGGCGGTCAGGCCGTCCTGGTTGGAGAGCTGCTCCAACCGCTCGGTCAGGGCCTCAAGCTCCCGCTCCCTGGCCTTTCTGCGGTCGATCTCCTCCTTGAAGCGCAGGACCGAGCGTACCCGGGCGCACAGCTCCAGGCGGTTGACGGGCTTGCTGATATAGTCCATGGCCCCGGCCTCCAGGGCGCGTTCGAGGCTGGCGACCTCATCGCGCACGGTGACCATGACCACCGGGATATCCCGGAAACGCGGGTTTTCCTTGAGGCGCTTGGTGGCCTCGATGCCGTCCATCACCGGCATGACGATGTCCATGAGGATCAGATCCACGTCGCATTCGCCGGATTCGGCCGAGCGTTCTTCGAGCAGGCGCAAGGCGACGGCGGCGTCATGCACCTCGACAATGTCCTCATAGCCTGCCGCACGCAGGATGCCGGCCAGAAGCATGGCCTGGGACCGGGAATCATCCACCACAAGTATCTTCATATCCGCTGGTTCGCGGGCCGGGCCGCGATCTCCTTGTCTTGAGGGCCGCCGGTCAGCCTTCCAAAACCCCGGCGCCCATGGCTCCATGGTACTATGGATATCGGAAAAAAGAAACTCGCGCCGCGCCATCATTTGCATGTCGGTCGTCGCGGCGGCGGCGCCCCGCCGCCCGCCAGTCGGGACTCGCCGGGCTGGCCGCAGGGAGGCGCCCGCTGTGGCCCGGGCTGCGGAAAAATCGGCCTGCGTCAGCCCCGGGGAGGCTTCACGGGGCATGTCTCGAAAAGGCCCGTTAGGCGCTCCATGGTCGGGGTGTCGGTGAAATCGAAGCGCAGGGGGGTCAGGGTGATGTGCCCCTGGGAAAGCAGATCACGGTCCGTCCCCGCCTTCACGTTGGCGCCCGGGATGACGCCGTCGAGCCAATAATAGGTCCGGCCGCGCGGGTCTTTGCGTTCGTCGAACCAGTCCTTGTAGGTGGCCAGGGTCTGGGGGCACAGCCGCAGGTCCAGGGTCTCGGACATGGCGCGGCGGGGAAAATTCAGGTTGAGCACGCAGCCGCGCGGCACCTCGGCCCAGGGCACGGCGGCGGCGAACGCGGCGGCGTAGGCCCCCTGCCCAGACAAATCCGTGGGGGAATAGTCGTCCACGGACACGGCCAGGGCGGCAAGGCCCGCCAAGGCCCCTTCCGTGGCGGCGGACACGGTGCCCGAATACAGGATGTCCACGCCCACGTTGGCCCCGCTGTTGATGCCGGACATGACCAGATCGGGCGCGCCGTCCAGAAGCGCGGCCAGGGCCAGCTTGACGCAGTCGGCCGGGGTGCCCGACACCCCGAGGCCGAAAAAGCCGTTTTCCTTGAACTCCTTCACCCGAAGCGGCGAGGCCAGGGTCACGGCGTGCCCCACGGCGGACTGCTCGGTGATGGGGGCCACCACATGCACCTCGTGGCCCGCGTCGCACAGTCCCTTGTACAGGGCCCGGATGCCCACGGCCTGGATGCCGTCGTCATTGGTCAAAAGTATCTTCATGCCCGGTCTCGTATCCTTGTTTCATGGCGTCCCGGTGACGCCTGGCCCTTGTGCGGGCAGCCCCGCATCGATTGACAAGCGTGCGGCATCAAGGCACGTTTTGGCGATTATGAAACGCCGCAAAGGCCCCATGCCCCGAAAACCGAGCACACCGTGAGCGGAAAAACCACCTTCGTCAAGGATCTCGTCCCGGGCCGCGCCGTGGACGATCTGTTCCTCGTGGCCGACGCCAAGTCCGGCCAGGCCAAAAACGGACCCTTCTGGACCCTGGCCCTGGAAGACGCCACCGGGGCCGTGGAGGCCCGCGTCTGGAGCCCGGCCAGCCAGCTCTACGCCGACATCCGCCCCGGGTCCCTGGTCCGGGTGGAGGGGATGGCGGGCAGCTACCGGGACAAGACCCAGATATCCGTAGACCGTCTGGAGTTTCTGCCCCCCGAGGCCCTGGCCCCCCTGCTGCCGCTTTTCACCGCATCGAGCGCCGTGCCCCCGGCAGAGCTTCTGGAGGAGTTGGAGGCCCTGTGCCGGGACAACATCCGGCACGCCCCATGGCGGCGGTTCACCCGCAAGGTCCTGACCGACCCGGAGGTGCGCGCCCGGCTTGTGGCCGCGCCCGGGGCCAAGAGCGTGCACCACGCCTACGTGGGCGGCCTGCTCGAACACACCCTGTCCGTGTGCGGCCTGGTTTTGGCCATCGGCGGCCGCTATCCGGCCCTGGACATGGACACGCTTTTGCCCGCCGCCGCCTTCCACGACCTGGGCAAGGCCTGGGAGCTTACGGCCGGGCTGCCCCGGGACTATACCGATCCCGGGCGGCTTCTGGGGCACATCGTGCTCGGCCTGGACGTGCTCGAACCGTTTTTTCGCAAGGCCAAAGACCTCGACCCCGAGCTTGTCCTGCATTTCAAGCACATCATGGTCAGCCACCACGGCGAATACGCATTCGGCTCCCCCAAGCGCCCCAAGACCCCCGAGGCCTTCGTCCTGCATTTCGCGGACAACATCGACGCCAAGCTCAACCAGACCCTGGGGGCCTTTGACGATGACGACCCCGAGGCCTCCTGGTCGCCCTACGTGCGCACCCTGGAACGCTTCCTCTACAACCCCCGCCGGGTCACGCGCCAGGACGAGGCCAAAAAAACCGAGGACAAAGGGACCATCCAGTGTTCGTTACCTTTGAAGGCATAGAAGGGACCGGCAAGACCACCCAGATCGGGCTTCTGGCCGAGGCGTTGCGGCGCCAGGGCAGGGACGTGGTCACCACCCGTGAACCCGGCGGCAGCGCCGTGGGCCGCGAACTGCGCCGCATCCTGCTCAGCACGGCCACCACCAACCTGTGCGAACGGGCGGAGCTGTTCCTGTATCTGGCGGACCGGGCCCAACACGTGGCCGAGGTGATACGCCCGGCCCTGGACCTGGGCGCCGTGGTCCTGTGCGACCGCTTCGAGGACTCCACCGTGGCCTACCAGGGCTACGGCAGGGGCCTGGACCCCGCCCTGCTGCACCAGCTGAGCGCCACGGCCACCGGCGGCCTGACCCCGGACCTGACCATCCTGCTCGACATCGAACCCGAAATCGGCCTGCGCCGGGCGCTGGCCCGCAACCTGCAACACGGCGCGTCCGCAGACGAAGGCCGCTTCGAGGCCGAAAGCCTGGCCTTCCATTCCCGGGTGCGCCAGGGCTACCTGACCCTGGCCGCCCTGGACCGTCGGCGCTTCCGCATCGTGGCCGCCGACGCCGCGCCCGAGGCGGTTTTCGCGCCGGTCCTGGCCGCCTGGCAGGAGGCCGCCGCCCGCAGCGCCTGACAACGGCGCCCCATGCCCCGCCCGCCCGGATCGACCGGGCTGACGCGGATCATCCTCCCACCCTAACCGACCAGGAGGCATCCCATGATCCGTTTCATCCGCATCATGCTCACCACCTTCGTGGCCCTGACCCTGTGCTGCGGCGTCTGTCTGGCGTCAACCGCCCCCTATGACGTCGCCTCCGGCAGCGCACTTGCGGCCATCACCACCCGGGGCAAACTCATCGTAGGCATGGAGCTCAAATTCTGGCCCTTCGAATTCGTCAACGAAAAAGGCGAACCCGTAGGCTTCGACGTGGACATCGCCCGGGCCATCGCCAAGGAACTCGGCGTCGAACTCGAAATCAAGGACATGGAGTGGACCGGACTCATCCCGGCGCTGCAGGCGGGAAAAATCGACCTCATCATCTCCGGCATCACCGGCACCCTGGAACGGGCCAAGACCATCACCTTCACCCGGCCCTATTTCACCACCGGCCTGTGCGCCCTGGTCAGCAACAAAAAGGCCCCAAACATGATCAGCGTGGCCGCCCTGGACGACCCGTCCCGGACCATCGCCGTGAAAACCGGCACCACCGCCGACCTCATCGCGACCAAACGCTTTCCCAAGGCCCAGATCAACCGCTTCAAGGACGAAACCGCCTGCGCCCAGGAAGTGGTCAACGGCCGGGCCGACGCATTTTTGTACGACCAGATCTCCATCGCCAAACTCCACAAGCAAAACCCCGACACCACCACGGCCCTGCTCACCCCGTTTACCTACGAACCCTACTGCATCGCCCTGCAAAAAGGCGACTTCGACCTGTGGCAGTGGCTGGAGATGTTCCTGGATATCTCAAAATCAAACGGCGTCCTGGACGAGCTGCGCCGCCAACACTTCGGCGACCTGTTGCGCTAAGGCGTGTGGGGGGCGCCGCCCCCCACGCCCCCCGGCAGGGGGGTAACCCGCCGGAACCCAGGGGGTCCGGGGGAAATGATTTCCCCCGGGCGGGGTACGGGGCGGCAGCCCCGATGTTCTTATTCTTTGGGTCTCAATGTCACGAGCAGATCGTCGCCGATGCGTTCGGTGGCGGTGGTGCGCAGGCGCAGGGCCTGTTCCATGGATTCGGCGCGGCGGCCGGAGAAAAGCGGCACGGCCAGTTCGTCGCCGAGGATTTTGGGGGCCAGAAACAGGAAGAACTCGTCGATGAGGCAGGCCTCAAGCAGCGACAGCCCGAGCCGACCGCCGCCCTCGCACAGCACGGTATGGCAGGCGGCCTCGGCGCGCAGGCAGGAAAGGGCTGCGGTGAGCGACAGTTTCCCGGGTTCGCCCACGGCCAGGACGCGCACGCCGAGGTTGCGCAGGGACGAGGCGGCGGGCGAGTCGGCGGCGAGGGCGTCGGTCAGGAAGATGGTCTGCGTGGGGCGTCTGGCAAGCAGCGTGGCCTCGGCGCCGGGGGGGGGAAGCTGGCTGGTGAGCACCACGGCCAGGGGATTTTTGGCCCAGGCCGGGGATGGGGACAGGCGCGGATCCAGGCCCGGGTCATCGGCCCTAAAGGTCTGGCCGCCCACGAGCACGGCGTCGCAGCGGGCGCGCAGCTCATGCACGCGGCGTCTGGCGGCCTGGCCGGTGATCCACTGCGAGTGCCCGGTGCGGCAGGCGATGCGGCCGTCCAGGGTGGCGGCCAGCTTGAGCTGCACATAGGGCCGGACGGTGCTCTTCCAGACGAGGAAGTCGGCGATCATGTCCCGGCATTCGCGTTCGAGCAGGCCCATGGCCACGGCCACGCCGCGCTCGCGCAGAAACGCCGCGCCGTTTCCGGCCACATCCGGGTTGGGGTCGGCGCAACCGATATAGACGCGTTTGACGCCTGCGGCCAGGATGGCGCGGGTGCAGGGCGGGGTCTTGCCGTGGTGGTTGCAGGGTTCAAGCGTCACGTACATGGCGCAGGCGGCCGGATCGACGCCCAGCGTGCGGGCGTTTTCCAGGCAGGCCGCCTCGGCGTGCGGGCCGCCGCAGCATTCGTGGCGCCCTGTGGCCACGACCTGGCCGTCTTGCACCATAACCGCGCCAACGGCCGGATTGGGGGCGGTCAGCCCCCGTGATTTCGCGGCCTGGGCCAGGGCCTCGCGCATGAACTGCGCGTCGTGATCAGAAAGAACCGGAGAGGTGTTCAAAGCCGATCCCTGCTTCCGCCACCATGGCCTCGGAGAGTTCGTCGGGGTAGGCCTGGGCGAAGTAGATGTGTTTGACCTTGCAGTTAATCAGCATTTTGGCGCAGATGAGGCAGGGCTGGGTGGTGCAGTAGATGTTTGCGCCGTCGATGCTGATGCCGTGCACGGCGGCCTGGATGATGACGTTTTGTTCGGCGTGCAGGCCCCGGCAGAGTTCGTGGCGCTGTCCGGAGGGGATGCCGAGCTTCTCGCGCAGGCAGCCCACGTCCAGGCAGTGGGCGATGCCCGACGGCACGCCGTTGTAGCCGGTGGCCAGGATGCGTTTGTCGCGCACGGCCACGGCCCCGACCTTGCGGCGCAGGCAGGTGCTGCGTTCGGCCACGAGGTGCGCGATGCGCATGAAGTAGTCGGGCCAGGGGAGTCGGTTGTCCATTGGTATGGCCTTTGGCCTGCCGGGAGCGGGTTTCGCCGCCCGGGATCTCGTCCTCGTCCCTGTGGGCGGCGGCGCGGCAGGGCCGCCAGACTTGGCGGATTTTCGGGCCATGTCAAGCCCTTCTCCGGCGAGACCGTGAGCGGCGCCCGGCCGCACGCCGTTTCGGGCGTCCGCGTCCCCCCCCGGCCTTCTCCGCAATGCACATCGCATGCGCATTTCGACCTGGGAAGGCGATATCCCCGTCACTTCCTTTCACAACCGATTTTCCAGACCTGACGGCACGGCCCTGGAGGCAGACAACCGATGCATCGGGCACGACAGATTGCACGACTTCGTGATCTGTTGTAGAGATTGGGAGGAAATCACGCTGCGAAACGGCGCTGCGGACTGGCATGGCGTGCGCACAGACAGCCGCTTTCCCCCATGCCGCATATCATGGATTTCCGGATCATATCATTGCATTAATATAAGTCACAAAAATCTTTTCCGGAAAAGCTCGCATGGGGCGAACCGTTTTCCGGCTTTTCCGGAGGAGCGCCCGGGTCAGGGCGCTGACAGTATGGACACGATCATTCGCAAAAAAATCAGGCTCTTCTACTACACCTCCGCCCTCCTGGCCATGGCCGCCGTGGCCTTGGCCGTCAGCATCCCGTATTTCATCGACTCCCGGGAAAGCTACGACCTGCTCATTTCCGAGATAGAAACCACCATCATCGCCGGAAGCAAAAGAACGCTGGAAAACAACGTCACCCGCACGATCCAGGAAATCGACACCATACGGTCGTTCACCCGGACCGAGTTTGCGGCCCTGTGCCAGGCCCAGGCCCAGGCCTTCTCCCGCCTGGATGCGCAGGCCGTCCAGACCCTTGCCGAGCCCAGACGGGACGGTTCGCATCCCCCGCCCGGCACGCCCCTGACCCTGGCCGACGCCGGGGTCGTGATCCGCGAACCGGCCACGGGACGCGTGATCTGGAGCAACGGGCGGCAGGACGCCGACGCCTTTACGCACATCACACCCGGTGAGGCCGACGCCGCCTTTCCCGTGACGGCCACAGCCAGCATGTCCCAGGGGATGACCGTCAGCCTTTTTTTCCGGGCCGCCTCCCTGGACGCCGTGGCCAGGGAGAGGGCCAAGTCCCTCATCCGCGCCGCCCGTTTCGACCAGGGAAGATACATCTGGGTCAACGAGGTCAACAACTATGCCGGCGGCGACGGGTACGCCATCCGCGCCGTGAACCCGAATCTTCCGGAGACGGAGGGCAACCCCCTGTCCACCAACACCCCGGACATCCACGGCAATCTTCCGTACAAGGAGGAGCTGGAGGGCATAAATCGGGACGGCGAGCTGTATTTCAAATACCAATTCAAGAAACTGAACAGCATGGAGATCACCGAGAAGCTTTCCTACGTCAAGCTGTACAAACCATTCGACTGGATTGTGGGTACCGGCGTGTACATGGACGACATAGACGCCCTCATCCAGAAAAGAAACCAGGCCCTGACAGACGCCTACGAGGCCCAGCTCCGCAGTTTCGCCATCCTTATGGCCATCGTTTTTACGGTTTGTGCTGTTCTTTTCTTCCTGTTCGAGCGCAGAATAAACACCATATTCAGCACTTTCCTCTCCAGATTGCAGGAGAACGAGCAGGAGTTGCACAGAAAAAACGACAAACTCGCCGCAGCCTACGCCCAACTCGAGATCGTGGCCTACCACGATTTTCTGACCGGGCTCGTGAACCGGCACGCCATGTCCGACAGGGTCGGTGAGGAGTTCTCCAGAAGCGCCCGCAGCGGGGCGCCCTTCAGCCTGATCCTGGCCGACATCGACAACTTCAAAAATATTAACGACACCATGGGCCACGACACGGGCGACGCCGTGCTGGCCCATGTCGCGCGCCGCCTGCGCAAAAACATCCGACAGGAGGATGTGGCGGCCAGATGGGGCGGCGAGGAGTTCCTGATCCTGGCCACCGCCTGTCCTCTGGAGAAGGGCGTCGTCCTGGCCGAGAAGCTGCGCTCGGTCGTCGGGGGAAAGCCCATCCGCGTCGGCGAGGACGCGCTGCACGTCACCATGACCTTCGGCGTGGCCGCCTACACGCCGGGCAAGACCTTCGACGATTTGTTAAAAGACGTGGACCAGCGCCTGTACGTCGGCAAACGCGGCGGCAGGAACCGGGTGGTCTCGGACACCTGCCCTCCGATCTGAAAAACGAAGGGGCCATGACCCGCCCCGGCGGTTTCCCCCCAGGTGCGGATCATGGCCCCGAAAGAGCCGAAAAGGCGCCCCCGCTACCAGGCGAACAGCGGAAACTGCCGGGCGAAGCCCTCGACATCGAGGCGGATGGCGTCGAGCTGCGAGTCGTTGGCCCGGGCCTTGATGGCCGCGTCGATCCAGCCCACGATGCGTTCCATGTCCGCCTCGCCCATGCCCCGGGTGGTCAGGGCCGGGGAGCCCAGGCGGATGCCCGAGGTCACGAACGGCGAGCGGGTCTCGAACGGCACCGTGTTTTTGTTTACCGTGATCCCGGCCTTGTCCAGGGCGATCTCCGCCTCTTTGCCGGTCACGTCCGTGTTGGTCAGGTCCATGAGCATCAGGTGGTTGTCCGTGCCGCCGGACACCAGGTCGTAGCCCAGGCCCATAAGCCCCTTGGCCAGGGCCTGGGCGTTTTTCACCACCTGCCCCTGGTATTTCTTGAACTCGGGGCGCAACGCCTCGCCGAAGGCCACGGCCTTGGCCGCGATGACGTGCATCAGCGGGCCGCCCTGGATGCCCGGGAAGATCTGCGAATTGAGCGTCTTGCCGAACTCCTCCGAGGACAGGATGAGCCCGCCCCGGGGACCGCGCAGGGTCTTGTGGGTGGTGGAGGTGGTGAAATGGGCGTGGCCGATGGGCGAGGGATGATGCCCCGTGGCCACAAGCCCGGCGATGTGGGCCATGTCCACCATGAGCCTGGCCCCGACCTCGTCGGCGACGGCCCTGAAACGCGGGAAGTCGATGATGCGCGGGTAGGCCGAGGCCCCGGCGATGATCATCTTCGGACGATGCTCCCGGGCCAGACGCTCCACTTCCGCGTAGTCGATGGTCCCGGTCTCTTTTTGCACGTGGTAGAAGACCACCTTGTACAGGCGCCCCGAGAAGTTGACGGGCGAGCCGTGGGTCAGGTGTCCGCCGTGGGACAGGTCCATGCCCATGATGACGTCGCCCGGGGTCAGCGCCCCGAAGCACACGGCCATGTTGGCCTGGGAGCCGGAATGGGGCTGCACGTTGGCGTACTGCGCGCCGAAAAGGGCCTTGACCCGGTCCCGGGCCAGATCCTCGGCCACATCCACATATTCGCACCCGCCATAGTAGCGCTTCCCGGGATAGCCCTCGGCGTACTTGTGGGTCATGACGCTGCCCTGGGCCTGACGCACGGCCGTGGACACGAAGTTCTCCGAGGCGATCATCTCGAGCTTGCCGGTCTGGCGCTCGATCTCCAGGGCTACCGCCCTGCCGACTTCCGGGTCAGAAATGAGGAGTTCGTCCATGGTCCCTATAGTCCTTTGTTAGCCCTCAAACTTCTTGAACACGACGCAGGCGTTGGCCCCGCCGAAGCCGAAGGAGTTGCACAGAACCGACGTGACGTCGGCCTTGCGGGCCACGCCTGGACAATAGTCCAGATCGCAGGCCGGATCGGGGGTCTCCAGGTTGATGGTGGGCGGGATGACGCCGTCCTGGATGGTCTTGACGCTTATGACCGACTCAAGCCCCCCGGCCGCGCCCAGGGTGTGGCCGATCATGGACTTGCTTGAGGTGATGGGCATTTTGTAGGCGTGCGCGCCGAACACGCTCTTGATGGCCGTGGTCTCGCAGGCGTCGTTTAGATACGTGGAGGTGCCGTGGGCGTTGATGTGGGCCACCTCTTCCGGCGCCATCCCGGCCTCGCGCACGGCGGCGGCCATGGCCTGGGCCATGCCCTCGCCGGACTCCGGCGGCGCGGTCATATGGTAGGCGTCGAGCGAGGTTCCGAACCCGCCCACCTCGGCCAGGATGGTCGCCCCCCGGGCCGTGGCGTGCTCCAGGGACTCCAGGACCAGAAGCCCGCAGCCCTCGCCGATGACGAAGCCGTCGCGATCCTTGTCAAAGGGCCGCGAGGCCTTGGTCGGATCGTCGTTGCGGGTGGACAGGGCCTTTAAGGCGTTGAACCCGGCGACGCCCAGGGGGGTGATGGTGGACTCGGCCCCGCCGCAGATCATGACGTCGGCCCGGCCCAAAAGGATGTCGGTATAGGCGTAGCCGATGCCGTGCACGCCCGAGGCGCAGGCCGAGGTGGTGCACAGGCCCGGCCCCTTGGCCCCGGTGAAGATGGATATCTGCCCGGCGGCCATGTTGGCGATGATCATGGGAATAAAAAAGGGCGACACCCGGCCCGGCCCCTGCTCAAGGAGCTTGGAATGGAACAGCTCCAGGTCCTCCAGGCCGCCCAGGCCGCAGCCCACGATGACCCCCACCCGGGAGGCCGTGGCCTCAGGCACCTTGAAGTCGGCGTGCTCAAGGGCCATGAGTCCGGCGGCCACGGCGTACTTGGTGAAGATCGCCATACGCCGGGCCTGTTTGTGGGGGATGTACGCCTTTTCGTCGAAATTTTTGACTTCGCAGGCGAAGGTGGTGTCGTAGCCGGTGGTGTCGAACCGGGTGATGGGGCCTGCGCCCGAAACCCCGGCCAGCAGGTTCCGCCAGCTTTCGTCCAGGTTGTTCCCGATGGGGGTGATGGCCGCAAGGCCGGTGACGACTACCCGTTTGCCGATCATAGGAACCTCTTCCCCCCGACCGGCCGCCGGGTCGATCCCGTTCGCCGGACGGATAAAAATTGGTGCGATTCGGTTGTCTGTGATGAAAAACCGGGACGCCCCGAACGCTGGCGAACGGGACGTCCCGGGAATGCGTTTAGCGTGCGCGTCAACCCCGTTCGGGGCACGCCGCGAACCCGGAATGGGGACAGGACGCCCCCGGGGCGACTGACGCAGACGTCTTGCCTATCCCGAAAAGCATGGTCATGCTTTTCACGCTGCGGCGCTAGGCCTTTTTCTTCTCGATGAAGTTGACGGCGTCTTTGACCATGAGGATCTGCTGGGCGTCCTCGTCAGAGATCTCCACGCCGAACTCTTCTTCCATGGCCATGATAAGCTCGGTCAGGTCCAGGGAGTCCGCCCCCAGGTCCTCGACGAATTTGGCGTCGGAGACGACTTCCTTTTCATCCACGCCCAGCTGATCGACAATGATTTCCTTCACTTTTTCAGCGACAGACATGCTTTCCCTCCAGAATAGCGCGATGTTTTTTTACAGATACATTCCGCCGTTGACCGCCAGCACCTGCCCGGTGACGTAGGCCGCGGCGTCCGAGGCCAGATAGGCCACGGCGTCGGCCACCTCGTCGGCGGTCCCGGCACGTTTCAAGGGAATGCGGTCAGCGTAGGAGGTCTTGACCGCGTCGGTGAGGACAGCGGTCATATCCGTTTCGATAAACCCCGGGGCCACGGCGTTGACCGTGACGCCCCGCGGGGCGAGCTCCAGGGCGGCGGACTTGGTCAGCCCGATGAGACCGGCCTTGGAGGCCACGTAGTTGGCCTGCCCGGCGTTGCCGGACTGGGCCACCACCGAGACGATGTTCACGATGCGGCCGCTTCTGCGCTTCATCATGATTTTGGCGGCCTCGCGCAGACACGCGAAGGCCCCGAAAAGATTGACCCGCACCACGGACTCGAAATCCTCGTCGCGCATGCGCACGATGAGTCCGTCCTTGGTGACCCCGGCGTTATTGACCAGGACGTGCAGATCGACCTTGTCTTTGACGTGCTGCGCGAAAAAGGCCCCCACGGCCGCCGGATCGCCCACATCCAGGGGCAGGGCCGTGGCCCATCCCCCGGCGGCGGCGATTTCGTCGCACACGGCCTGGGCCTTTTCGGGCTTGCTCACATAGGTCAAAAGGACATGCAGGCCTGTGGCGGCGAGTTTTCTGGCCACGGCCGCGCCGATGCCTCTGGAGCCGCCCGTCACAAGGGCCGCTTTGGTCGTTTCGCTCATGGATAGTCCGTCAGTTCGGATCGCCGCGCGGAATGCGGGCGGTTTTCCCGGCCGCTGCTAGGGTGCGTTGAAAGCGCATTTCCTATCGTACTTGCGGCCAAACGGCAAATAGGATTTCAGGCCCGGGCCTGACCACGGCCTGGGCTAAAACTCAAGCAGCACCGCGCCCCAGGTGAAACCGCCGCCAAAGGCGGACAGCAGCACCTTGTCCCCGGGCTTGATCTTCCCGGCCTGATAGGACTCGGCCAGGCCGATGGCCACGGATGAGGCCGAGGTGTTGCCGTAGAGCGCCACCGTGGCGCAGACTTTTTCCAGGGGCAGGCCGAGTTTTTTGGCCACGGCCTCCATGATGCGCCAGTTGGCCTGATGCGGGATGAAATAGTCGACGTCCGCGCCGGTTAGGCCATGGGCGGCGAGCACCTCCTCGCACACGGCGACCATATTGCGCACCGCGTGCTTGAAGACCTCCTGGCCGCTCATCTGCACGAAAAAATCCTCGCCCACCACGTCGCCCAGACGCAGGGGGGACCCCGAACCGCCGCCCTTGACCGTGAGCAGATGTCCCAGGGAGCCGTCGCTGTGCAGCCTGACGTCGATGATGGCCGCATCTCCGGGCCGCTTTTCCTCGTCGCCGGAGGTCACCACGGCCGCGCCCGCGCCGTCGCCAAAAAGCACGCAGGTGCGCCGGTCGGCCCAGTTGGTGCGCGTGGAGAGCACGTCGCAGGCGCACACCAGGACCTTGGCCGCCGGGGTCATGCACACCACGGCCCGGGCCATGTCCAGCCCGAAAAGGAACCCGGAGCAGGCGGCGTTTAGGTCCATGGCCGCCTTGCCGCGCACGCCGAGCTTTTCCTCCATGATGCAGGCCGACGGAGGACAATAGGCGTCAGGGGTGAGCGTGCAGACGAACAGATGGGTGAGTTCGTCGGCGGACATGCCCGCCGCGCCAAGGGCCGCCTTGGAGGCCTCCAGGGACAGGTCGCTGGTGGCCTGGCCCGGGGCGGCGATGCGCCGCTCTTTAATGCCGGTGCGGCTGGTGATCCACTCGTCGGTGGTCTCCACCATGCGCTCCATCTCGGCGTTGGTCACGACCCGCTCGGGGACGTAACGGCCCAGACCACGGATGAGGGGATATTTCTTCATGGGGATGCAGCGGCTTCGTTAGGGCGTCTGGTCCGGATCATCGGCGCTGACCATATCGATCAGCCCGGTGGGCGCAGCCGATTCCGCCGTGGCGGCCGGATCGGCGTGGCGGGATTTTCTCCGGGCCACCGTCAGGTTGATGTTGGCGGCGATGTCCTTGACCAGATGTTCGTTGGCGTTGCCCTCGACGAACCGGGCGGCCATGTTCACGGCATTGGCGATGGCCTTGCTGTTGGAGGCCCCGTGGCACACCAGGCAGATGCCTTCCAGGCCCAGAAACGGAGCGCCGCCGTATTCGGCGTAGTCCACGAGCCGGGAAAAGCGCTTGAGCGAATTAAGCGCCAGCATGGTGCCGATCTTGCCGAAAAAGCCGCGCCGCAGCTCGCCCTTTAAAAGCCGCCCCAGGGACGAGGCCAGCCCCTCGGACTGCTTGAGCACCACGTTGCCCACGAACCCGTCGCAGACCACCACGTCCACGTCGCCGGTGAAGAGGTCGCGGCCCTCGACGTTGCCCACGAAATTAAGCGAACTCATGCGCATGAGCTCGAAGGCTTCCTTGACCTGGTGGTTGCCCTTGCCCTGCTCCTCGCCGATGGACAAAAGCGCCACCCGGGGGTTGGGGATGCCGAGCATGGACCGGGCCAGGACGTCGGCCATGATGCCGAACTGGAGCAGATGAAACGGTCGGCAGTCCACGTTGGCCCCCACGTCGATGAGCACGAAGTGGGACTTTTCCGTGGGCATGAACGTAGCCAGGGCGGGGCGTTCCACGCCCGGCACCCGGCCGATGGTGAACATGGCGCTGGCCAGGGTGGCCCCGGAGTTCCCGGCGCTGATGACCCCGTCGGCCAAGCCGTCGCGCACGAGGTTCATGGCCACCTGGATGGAGGAGTCCTTCTTCTTGCGAAGGGCCTCGGAGGGTTTCTCCTCCATCTCCACCACCTGGGGGGCGTGGACGATCTCCACCCCCTGGACCCGGACCCCGTATCCCGCCAGCTCCGCCTCGATGCGGGGCTGGTCGCCGACCAGGACGATGTCGATCTTCTTGGTCTTGGCGACATGCAGGGCGCCGGGGAGCACCACGCGGGGGCCGAAGTCCCCGCCCATGGCGTCCACGGCGATACGCGGCCTGCTATTCGCCATCTTCCTTCCTGAGCATCTGGCGGCCCCGGTAGGTGCCGCAGCTCGGGCAGATGCGGTGCGGCAGGGTGGGCTCGCCGCAGGGGCAAAGGATCACGGTGGGGATGGCCACCTTGTCGTGAGCGCGACGCATGCCCTTGCGGGACTTGGAGATTTTTCTATTAGGTACCGCCATCTTCTTTCAACCTCAGCGTATGTTTTTCTCGTCACGGCCGGGCCCGAAACGGACCTGCGGCCCTCGTCGCCTAGTGCGTCGGCTTCGTGACCCGAAGCCCGCGCAGTGCGGCCAATCGCGGATCGCCATCCGGTTCGCCGCAGGTGCAGGAACCGGTCGTACGGTTGCGACCGCATCCGGGGCACAGCCCCAGGCAGTCCTCGGAGCACAGCGGCTTGACCGGCATGGCCAAAACGAATTGTTCCCAGAGCAGGCCGCCCGCGTCAAGCTCAATCACCTTGCCCCGACGCCGCATAAGCAACGTCTCCAGGGACAGCTCGCCAGGCCTGGGCAGTTCTTCGTAGACCTCGAAGGCGCTGTCCAGGACCACCGTGGTTTCCTCGGCGCAGCGGTCACACGGCGTTATGACCTTCCCGGTCAGCCTGCCGCGCACGAACGCGCCGTTTTTTTGCGGCGTCACGGTCATGTCCGCCGCCAACGGGGCCTGCGGGTCTGGCCGATAGGGCAGGCCGAACTCCACAAACGGCCCCTCCCAGACGGTCGGGTCCGTAAATGAAAACTCCCGGCCCTGGGCCGGGATGTCGGTAATGTCCAGCCACAATTCAGCCATGGTTCCCCCGCGCAAGGAAATCGTAGCTATCCGCGAACGCCGACCTTGTCAAGAAAAAGCTTGCGAAACACGCCTGGGGCGTGTATCAGGCGAAGTTCTTCACGCGCGAAACGCGGCCGGGTCCCGTCCGGCTGGCGCAACGAGGGAAAAACGCTTTCCGCGACAGGCGGATACGATATCCGGAGGGAACCATGGCCAAGATGTGCGAAAAGTGCGGCAAAAAGCCCCAGAGCGGCAACAACGTCAGCCACGCCAACAACAAAAGCAAGCGCCGTTTCAAGCCCAACCTGTTTTCGGTGCGCGCCCAGCTGCCTTCGGGCGAGGTGACGACCCTGACCGTGTGCACCCGCTGCCTGCGTTCGGGCGAGGTGGTCAAGCCCACGGCCAAGACCGCCGTCTAGCTGAGTCCCCTCAAGGTTTTTCACGCTCCCCCGCCGGTCGGATGTCCGCGCGGGGGAGCGTTTCTTTTGCTCATCGCCACGCGTCAGCCTCACTCCCCCAACTCGTCGGCCATAGGGGCGAAGGCCTCCTCGGCCGGGACCAGGAGCTTCGGCCCGGGCGGCATGGCGTCGCGCCAGTCCCTGCCCGTCGCGGGAACCAGACGGGCCACGATCCGGCCGCGCCGGACGACGACCACGGACTCGCCCTTTTCCACCGCGCAAAGCACGGCGGAACATTTCTTGCGCAGTTCCGTGACCGTGATCCGTCGCATGGCCATACGTTCTTTGCTAGATGATTGCTTTGGTCGATCAAGATAGATATTCAAAGAAAGAAATTGGAGAAAGGCCTTCCGGAGATACACATGCAGACAGCATCAACGCTTTCACACAACATAAATTAATAACAACTTACATCTTAAAAATCGTGATGCTGCTTAATGAATAGAAAATTGTTTATGCTTAATATCTCCTGAATGTTCTTCATAAAAATAGCTTGCTCTTAAGACATCATTACAAATTAGCCATCATGTCTCATACGATGTATATGAAATTACAAAATATATCTTTGAATCAAAATCTTTTTCCGAAACAGTTTTTTTACTTCCATCTGCTGGATCAAGCACTGTAAATTCGGTAAAAGCATATTTTGGACAAAACCAACATGGAGGACTCGCAGACCCTGCAAAAGAGAATCTTACCCCAGTGACCACAACAGCATGCCCAATATCGCCTTCTGATTCCGGCAATATGCCAATCATAACTGGCTGCCCATATGCAAGCGATTGCAACAACTGATTTGCGCCATCGGTGGTATACTCGAAACCGATAAACCCAAGACCTCGTAGAATATCGAGTATATCCCCGGCAACCATATTCGAATTTATGTCAGTATTCTTTTTGACCTTTTGCACTATTTCTTCTTGAGATTTATATTTCCTAAAGCGTGAGGCAATTAGATATTGAGAGCATGCAGCCCAACATGACTCATCTGATATTTGAACTTCAATTTGATATTCAGATCCGCATTCAAGATAATAGTCATTATTTCCAAGTCGCTTTGCCTTTCGGTATACGTCGTCAATGGCCTTGACCTGAACTGATTTACCTCCGACCGTGATTCTAGACGTAAATTTATTGAATATATCCGCTGCCGCCTGTGATGATTTCAGCTCATCACTCATCGAATGTTTTTTTGTCGCGCAGTCATACTTATATTTATTTTTTATATATTCAGCTGAACATATTTTTTCATCAACCTTAGGGATCGGAATTGGCAAAATATCAAGAACAGCGACACCGCCGCGCAGGCAGCTAACTGAACAGGATGCAGCTAGTAGTAATAGAATAGATATTATTTTGATCATTCAGATCGCTATATGCATATTACTCTGTTACTGAGATTGCTTTCCTCGCTCCGCCCCCTCGGCTTGGGACGGTCCCTGGACACTCCCCGATTGCTCTTGCTGCGGCTTCGACACGTTGGAAGGCGGTGGCCAGTGAGCTGACTTCGTCACCCCTCCAGCGGGGGGGCCACAACCGACACAGCACCAAAGCAGCATCGCAAGACACACAAAGCCGAATATCATGCGCCGTACCATGGATCACCGCCTTAGCTTTTTTCTAGTCGCAAATATCTCGTCTCTCATCCCTGAAACGACAGATGGATACTCAACATTTTGTATTCTATCAAACGTTTCCCTGTATTTATTATCGCTACCTGTACATTCACATAGTGGATATGAAAAAAGAGCATCTATGCTGTTCTTTAGTGTTTCAATCTTGCGAATTAGGGAATCTGAAAAATAAACCTCGGCAATACTGCACACAGACTCATATGTATCACCCGCTGACAATGACAGATTCCTTCCTTCAACTATAACGGCTTCGCAACTTTTTGTGTAACTTCCACCCAAGTCGCAGTCCAATCTATAATGGCAAGCTCTGATATCATCATTTAATGAAACCGAAAATGAAATAGTCTTTGTAAATGTTGCCAGAATATCTTCTTGTTTTTCAAGTAAATCCAAAATCTCTTGTTTTTGTGCTCGATTCGACTCTTGGCAATGAGGAAATAATACAGAAATGAGAATTGCGGCAAGAATTTGAAGTAATCCACATACGAGCCGGGAGCGGTGGAAAGTATTCCAATCTATCTCTATCATTATTCAACCTATATTTTTGTTGAATTATACCTTACAAGCTCTTCCATGTCAATAACCTCAAAAAAATATCGTTCTTTCAAAGAAACATACAACCGCAAGGCCATATTCAAAAAAACGGCCCGGGGATCACTCCCCGGGCCGCCATAATCCTTCCCGTTTCGCCGGTTTCCCGGCCGCGCCGCCTTATAAGCTCAGCGCCCGCTCCAGGCGCGACAGCACCCGCGTGCGCCCCAGCGCCTCCATGGTCTCGAAAAGCCCGGGGCTGGCCGTGGTCCCGGTGATCGCCACCCGGATGGGCTGGGCCAAAAGCTTGAACTTCACCCCAGTGGCGTCCAGGTAGCCCTGCACCGCCGCCTCAAGCGACGGCTGGTCGAACGGCTCGACGGTCTTTAAAAGCTCCCACAGGGCCGCCAGATGCCCCTTGGCCTCGGACGTGAAAAACTTCTCCACGGCCTTTTGGTCGTGGGCCAGCTCCGCGTCCGGCATCACGAAAAACGCCGCCTTCTCGGCCATCTCCACCAGCGTCTGGGCCCGGGGCTTAAGAAGCGGCACGACCTTCTCCAGATACGCCGTATCCGAACCGTCCCGGCCCAGCCGCCCCAGAAAATCCCCCAGCATCACGGCCAGGGCCGCATCCGGGGTCTCCTTGATGTAGTGGGCGTTTAGCCACAGCATCTTGTCCCGGTCAAAGACCGCCGCCGAGGCGCCCAGGTTTTCCGTGGAAAAGGCCTGCAACAGTTCGTCGCGCGAAAAAATCTCCTGATCGCCGTGGGACCAGCCCAGGCGCACCAGCCCGTTTAGCATGGCCTCGGGCAAAAACCCCTCGCGCTCGTATTCCATGACCGAGGTGGCCCCGTGGCGCTTGGAGAGCTTTTTCTTGTCCGGCCCGAGGATCATGGGCACGTGCCCGAAGGCCGGAAGGGGCAGCCCCAGGGCCTGATAGATGAGGATCTGGCGCGGGGTGTTGTTTAAATGGTCGTCGCCCCGGATGATGTGCGTCACGCCCATGGCGGCGTCGTCCACCACCACGGCCATATTATAGGTGGGCGAGCCGTCGGTCCGCCTGAGCACCATGTCGTCGAGCTCGGCGTTGTCAAAGGCCACGTCGCCCTTGACCAGATCGTGCACCACGGTGGTCCCGGACAGCGGGGCCTTAAGGCGCACCACCATCTCCGGCGCGCCAGGGCCGGGCCTCAGGCCCTTTTCCCGACAGTGGCCGGAATACTTGGGCTTGGCGCCCCTGGCCCGGGCCGCTTCGCGCATGGCCTCCACCTCGTCCGGGGTGCACGAGCAGAAGTAGGCGTGGCCGGACTCCAGGAGCCTGTCGATAGAGTGGTTGTAGAGGTCGAAGCGCTGGCTCTGATAGACGGGCTCGCCGTCATGGGAAAGGCCCAGCCAGGCCATGGAGTCCAGGATGCCCCGGGTGTTCTCCTCGGTGGACCGGGCCTGATCCGTGTCCTCGATGCGCAGATAAAACGCGCCGCCCGCGCCCCGGGCCAAAAGCCAGTTGAAGATGGCGGTGCGCGCCCCGCCGATGTGCAGGTGTCCGGTGGGGCTTGGCGCGAATCTGGTGACGATTTTTGTCATGTGGGTAGCGGCGCCTTGTCGCGTCTTATTTCATTGTATGGATGCGGATGCGTCGCTAGACCGCCTCGACGCCTTTCACGCCGGGGACTTCCTTGAGCACGATCCGTTCGATGCCGCTTTTGAGCGTCATACGGGACATGGGGCAGCCGTGGCAGGCCCCGGTAAGGCGCACCTGGACGATGCCCTGGGGAGTGACGTCCACCAGCTCCACGTCGCCGCCGTCGGCCTGAAGCGTCGGCCGCACCTTGTCGAGGGCCGCCTGAACCTTCTCGCGCATGTCCTGCTCCTAGGTAGTGTTTCGGCCGTCCGATGCCTTCGGCAGGCCGCTTGGCGGGCAGGTAATGCCTTTATTTGGCCTTGTCAAACCGCCTCCGGCCAGGAAAATACGCCCCCATGCGACGTCGGCGCCGCCGCATGCCCGCAAGCTGGTCCCCCAGGCTATTTGTGCAAATTGTGCACAAACGACCCGGCCGCATTGCACAAAACCCCCTGCACAAGTCCGCTCATAATTCTTCAAATTGCTGTCATTACTAGATAATTTTATTGGCACGGTTACTGCTACCCCGTCACAAACGCAAAGGAGTGCGACCATGCGGATACCAATAAAAACCCTGCTTCTGATCGTGGCCTTCATGATTTGCGTGGCCAACATGGCGCATGCCAAGCCCGGCGGCCCTGGCGCCCCGGGAGGTCCGGACGGGCCGCCGCCGTTTGCGATACCCGGCGTGTCCCCTGAGAAATGCCAGGCTGTGGAAAAGATCTTCAAGGAGACGGACGCCCGGATGTTCGCCCTGCACCAGGAACTCGTGGTGCTCCATGCCAGGCTTGAGGCCATGGTGGTGGACGCCAGGTCCGACGATGCGGCCATCACCGCCCTGATCGAGGAGATCGGCAAGCTGCGCACGGCCATGGCCAAGATGAAGGTGGACGCCAGACGCAAGGCCCTCAAGGAAACCGGAGTCATCGTGCCTCCGCCCGGCCCCGGCGGCCATGGCCCCATGGGTCCTCCGGGATTTCCCGGCTAAAATCGACATCCCTCCCTCCATGAGCTGCGGGGTCTCGGGAAGCCCTCCCCGGGACTCCGCCATTTGACCGGAATCAGGCAAATTGTGACCGGATGAAACTCCTGATATGCTCCCCGGACACCCGCGACGCCAGCCCCGCCCGCGCCGCCACCATCCGGAGAACCACATGCTGCGAAAAATCGTGACCTTGAGCCTGGTCCTGTCGTTTTTCTGCATCTTCCTGACCAGCGCCTTGCTGTATCTCGCGCCCCACGCCCGCGTGGCCGCCTGGGCCGACTGGGCCATCTTCGGCCTGACCCGGGACCGGCTCACCGACGTGCACGTGACCATGGGCTTTTTCCTTCTGGCCCTGGGGGCGTTGCATCTCATCCTGGACTGGCGCCCCGTCGTTGAATGCCTGCGCAGCGACGACGGCGAGATCGAGCCCTTAAACCGCCAGCTTCTGGCCGCCGTGCTCCTGACCCTTTTCGTCTTCGTCGGCACGCTTGCGGGACTGCCGCCCATGTCCCAGGTGCTCGACGCCTCGTTGTCCATCAAAGACAGCCTGTCGGAGACCTACGGCGAGCCGCCCTACGGCCATGCCGAACTGACCCCCCTGGACGAATTCTGCCGCCGCTTCGGCATCGACCTGGAGCGGGCCAAGGCCGCCCTGGTCCAAAAAAACATCCGCCTGGCCTCCACCGAGCAGACGCTCAAAGAGATCGCCAAGGACAACGGCCTGGCCCCGGGCGGGGTCTATGAGGCCTTAAAGCATGCCTGGGAGGCCTCGCGTACGGTCACCGTGCCCTCAACCAGCGCCCCGGCCCAGATTCCGTCCCGCTCCCAGACCACCGTGGTCCTGCCCATGGACCCGCCCCCGGGCCTGGGCAAGCGGCGGCTGTCCGACATCTGCGAGGAATACGGCCTGGATCTGGCCCGCATGTCCGAAAAGCTCAAGGCCGGCAACATCGACGCCCAGCCCGCCATGACCCTCAAAGACATCGCGGACAAAAACGGCATGCTGCCCATCGACGTCTACGAGGCCCTGCGTTCGGACACCCCGCTCAAACGCCCGCCCGCCCCCCAGGCCAGCCAGACCCCGGCCGCCCAGCCTGCGCCGCAGACCGCGACCCCGTCCGCAACGCGTACGGCCCAGCCGTACCAACCGGCCCAGCCTGCGCAAAAGCCCCTGACGGCGGCCCAGCAAGCGACCCAGGCCCCGGCGGCCACGCCAACCCAGACGCCAGCCCAGACGCCGTCCCAATCTGCGGCCCAGACGCCGTCCCAATCTGCGGCCCAGGCCCCGGCCCAGACCCACGTCCAGCCTTCGGCCCAGATACAGACCTCTACCCAGGTCCAGACCCCGGCCCAGATGGCGACGCAAACCCCGGCCCAGGCGCATGTCCAGCCTTCGACCCCGTTGCAGCCCTCTTCCCAGGTCCAGACCCCGGCCCAATTTCCGGCCCAGACCCCGGCCGCCGGACCCGGGCAGGTTCCGGCCCAGGTCGCGCCGCAGGCCCAGGCTCAGACTCAGGCCCAGTTTCCGGCCCAGACCCAGGCCCCCAACGGCGTCGCGCCCCAGGAGTGGCGGCCCGGACTGGAGCGCCCGGCCTCGCCCGCCCAGAGCGGGCTGGTGGTGCCGCCGCCGGACCTGGAAAAGACCATGCTGTCCACGTTTTGCCGTGAATTCGACCTGCCCCTGACCATGGCCACCGACCGTCTGGCCGCCCGGGGCATCACGGCCTTCGGCGATATGACCTTCCAGGAACTGGCCCTGGAAAATAACGTGACCCCGGACGAGGTCATGCGCATCATCGTCACCCCATGAACCAACGCCCAGCGGCCAGGACCGCCTCCTTATGGACATAGGCATCTCCCGGGGCGGGCGTCCCCTGCTTCCGGCGGCCCTGGCCCTGGTCCTGCTCGGCGCAAGTCTGGTGTTTCTCACCTGGCGCAACCTGGAAAGCCAGCGTGAGCTTGTCGAGAACCACGCCCGGCTCTCGGCCCGGGGAACCCTGCGCAGCGTCCAGGCCAGCGTGACCCGGGGCGTCATGCGCGTCCGGCCCGAGACTCATGACGAATTCAAGACCCTGATCGAGGAGTTTTTCAAGGAGATGACCGCCAGCCATGAGGCGGCCCTGCTTGGCGTCTACGACGAAACCGGCAGTTGCCTGACCTATTCCGGGCCGGACGCCGGGAAGTCCTTCGCCCTGCCCCCCGAGGCCCTGGAGGCCCTGGCCGCCGCAGGGGAATGGTTCGACACCAGGACCATCGGCGACAAGACGCTTGTCCTTTACGCCACCTCGGCCCGGCCGGAGCTGGAGCCCGATCCGCGCGGACCGTTTTCCCCCTTTTTCCCTCCCCCGCCCCCGGAGTTTCTCCCGGGTCCGCCGCCGGGACTTAGGACGCCGCCGGGGCCGCCGCCCCCGTTCGGGCCGCCGCACATGCCTGGGTTGTCCCCTTTCCCCCCCGGCCTCGACCTGCCGCGGCTGCCCTCCTTCCAGTCGCCGCTGCTGCCGCCCATGCCGCCCATGCCGCCGCGGCTCGGCCAGCCCCTGCTGCCGGAGGCGCCTGCCCCGCGCCCCAGGCCCTACATCCTGCTCGGGCTTGATTTCCATGATTACGAGGGGCCTTATCTCGACGTGCGCCGAGCGGCCATCCTCCAGGCCGGATACGTCCTGGTGGTCGCGGCCTTCTCCCTGATCCTGGCGGTGGCCGCCAGCCGCCGCCGGGAGCAGAACACGCGCCTGCTGCGTCTGGAGTCCTTCCATTCCCGGCTTTTGGACAACATGCCCGACGGTCTGGTCACCCTGGACGCGGCAGGCCGGATCACGGCCTTCAATCCCGCCGCCCAGGACCTGCTCTTCCGCCTGACCGGCCGCAGCGCCCAGGACATCATGGGTGCGGCCTGGGAGGACATCGCCCCCGCGGCCAAGGCCGATCCCGCGCCCATGGCCATGTCCGCCCCGGGCGAGTCCTGGCGGCTTCTGGAACACGAGGGCCTGAGCCTCGAGCTGCGCGGCGTTCCCGTGGAGGCCGCCTCGCCCGAGTCCCCGGCCGACCGCCCGGAAAAGCTCATCCTGCTGCGTGACCGCAGCCGCATCCGCCGCCTGGAGCGCGATCTGGCCGAGGCCACCAAGCTGGCCGCCATCGGGCGGCTGGCCGCAGGCGTGGCCCACGAGATCAGAAACCCCCTAAGCTCCCTGCGCGGTTTCGCCCAGTTTTTCGCCTCCAAGCTCAAGGGCCGCGAACCCGAGGAGACCTACGCCAGGACCATGGTCCACGAGGCCGATCGCTTAAACCGCGTGGTGGCCGATCTGCTCTTTCTGGCCCGGCCCAGGCAACTGTCCCCGGAACCCGTGAACCTGCCGGATTTGGCGGCCGAGCTGGCCCATATCCTGCGCTTCGACATCGAGCACAAGCATGCCGACCTGCGCACCGATCTTGCGGCCGCGACCGTCACCGCCGACCCCGACGCCCTCAAGCAGGTGCTCATCAACCTCATCCTGAACAGCCTGGCCGCCCTCCCGGACCAGGGGGGAAGCATCACCCTGGCAAGCGCCGCCTCCCCCCCGGGGCGCGTCACCCTGTCGGTCACGGACAACGGCTGCGGCATCGAACCGGACGAACTGCAAAAGGTCCTGGAGCCCTTCCACACCACGAAAAAACATGGCTCGGGCCTGGGCCTGGCCATTGTCCATAAAATCATGCGCGAACACGACGGCGTCCTGTCCATCACCTCCCTCCCCGGACAGGGCACGCGCGTGGAATTGGAATTTCCAGGAGCCTGAACATGCAAAACGACGCAGCCCGCAAGCGGGCATTGGTGGTGGACGACGAACCGGGACATCGGCTGATGGTCCGGGCGGTGCTTTCCGAAGCCGGATGGCAGGTGGACGAGGCCTCAAGCGCCGAACAGGCCATTGAGCGGCTGCGCCGGGCCAAGTCCGACAACCTGCCCGACGTGGTGCTTTTGGACATGCGCCTGCCCGGCATGGACGGCATGGAGGCCCTGGAGTGCATCACCCGGCGGGAGACGACCGGGGAGCCGGTGCCGGTGGTGCTTCTGACGGCTTACGGCAGCGTGGGTTCGGCTGTTGCGGCCATGAAACGGGGGGCGTTCGATTATCTGACCAAGCCCGCCGACAACGACGAACTGGTCGCGGTCATGGACAAGGCCCGGGACTACGGGCGGCTTTTACGCGAAAATAAGACGCTCAAGCAGCGCGTGGGCGTAAACGGCATGCGGCTTATCGGCGAAAGCCCGCCCATGCGCACGCTCAAGGAGCTCATCGCCCAGGTTGCCCCCAGCGAGGCCACGGTACTCATCCTGGGCGAGTCGGGCACGGGCAAGGAGCTGGCGGCCGAGGCCCTGCACGAGGCCAGCCCCCGGGCGGCCAGGCCGCTTATCCGGGTCAACTGCGCGGCGCTTCCGGGCGAGCTTTTGGAGAGCGAGCTCTTCGGCCACGTCAAGGGGGCCTTCACCGGGGCCTTGCGCGACAAGCCGGGCCGGTTCGTCCTGGCCGACGGCGGCACGCTTTTTCTGGACGAGATCGGCGAGATGCCGCCAGGGCTCCAGGCCAAACTGCTGCGGGTCCTGCAGGACGGGGTGGTGGAGCCGGTGGGCGGCGTGTCGCCCCTTCAGGTGGATACGCGCATCATCGCCGCCACCAACCGCGACCTGGCGGCCGAGGCCAAATCCGGCCGGTTCCGCGAGGACCTCTACTACCGCTTAAACGTCCTGGAGATGCGCATGCCCCCCCTGCGCGAGCGCCTGGACGACCTGCCGCTTCTGGTGGGGCATCTGCTGCGCAAGCTGGGGGAGAAAAACCGCAAGGTGGTGCGCGGGGTGTCCCCGGCCTTTCTGGAGCGGCTGGCGGACTATTATTGGCCGGGCAACGTGCGCGAACTGGAAAACGTGCTGGAGCGGGCGCTTATTTTGAGCCGCGCCGACACGCTGGGGCCTGAGATGCTGCCGCCGCACTTTCCCGGCAGCCCCGGCGGGCTTGACCCGGAGCGCAGCGCGGCCCTGGGGCCTGTGCTGGACACCGGCCCCATGGACTTCGAGGGCGCGGAGAAAGGCGCCATCGAGCGGGCCTTGGGGAGCACCGGCGGCCACCGCGAACGCACGGCGGAGCTTTTGGGCATCAGCCGCCGCACGCTGCAGTACAAGCTGCGCAAGTACGGGCTGGCGCGGCGATAGGTCGGCAGGACCTACAGCCCAAGCCCGGCCAGCACCTTCTCGGGCGGGCGCCGCTCGGGCACGGTCGCCCGGGGGATCGCCCCGTCCAGCCAGGCCCGCGACACGTACAGTCCGCAAAAGCACGCCCCGTACTGGGCCACGTCCGGTTCCCGGTACGTGCACGGACACAGCATGTCCTTGTCCGCCTCGTAGTCGCCGCTGGCCAGACGGCAGGGACAGGCCATGTAGCCCAGGCGCTCTTTGTTGACCAAAAGGCTCTCCAGAAGGGCCAGGGTCATCTCCCTGTCGTCGTTGAAAAAATACCCCTTGGACTCCTGGAACGTCTTCAACTGCTCGTAAAGCCTGTGCGCCGTCATGGGCGCGGCCTTGTCTTCCGGACTCATGGCTATCCCCCCAGGGCGCTGTCGATCTCGTCCTTGCGAAATCCCACGATGACCGTGTCGCCGATGATGATGGTCGGAAAGGACAGGGACGGATTGTATCTTTTGACCTCTTCGACCACCTGCTTGCGCTCGTCGCCGGTCAAAAGGTCCACGTGCACGCATTCATAGGCCACGCTTTTGGCGTCGAGGAACTGCTTGGCCTGCTTGCAGTGGATACAGGTGGACAGGGCGTAGACCTTGACGGTTGGGGCCATGGGGTCTCCTTTTGGGATATGGCGTTACAGACGGCGACCGGCCGCCATATGCGGATGTATTCCTGCTTCCAGGCGCCGGGTCAAGCGCGACAGCGGCCAGGTCAGCAGCAGATACAGCACCGCCAGGGGCAGATACGTCTCAAAGGTGCGGTAGGTGGAGGCGTTGACCACCTCGGCGGCCTTGGTCAGCTCCCGCACGGCGATAATCGACAAAAGCGACGAATCCTTGATCAGCGACACGAACTGCCCCGTCACCGGCGGAACCATGCGCCGCAGGGCCTGGGGCAGGATCACGTGGCGGATCGTCATGGCGTGGCCAAGGCCCGTCCCGGCCGCCGCCTCCCACTGTCCCCGGTCCACGGACTCGATGCCCGCCCGGACCATCTCCGAGATGTAGGCCCCGGAGAAAAAGGCCAGGGTCACGGCCCCGATGACATACGGGCTGTCCACGTGCACCACGACGCCCACGCAGAAATAAAAGATCATCACCTGCACCAGAAGCGGCGTGCCCCGAAAGGCCCCCACATAGAGCGCCGCCAGCTCCGACAGCCACACCCCGCGCGACACCGAGGCCAGCCCGGCCGAAATTCCAAGCGCCAGCCCCATGGCCATGGCCCCGGCCGAGACCGCCAGCGTGGTCGCCAGCCCGCGCAGGTAGATGCCGCGATAGGCCCACACCACGCCCCAGTCCCAGTGGTAGCGGATGCCCGAGAGCGCCAGATACAGGCCCGCCGCGAACGCCGCCACCAGCACGATCCGGGCTACGGGACGCGGCGCGTCCCCAAGCCGCCGCACGAGCCGCCACAGCCCATCTCGGGCCGCAGGCCGACCCGGGGGCGGCCCGGCAGGCCCGTTTGGCGTCAATGCCTGTTTCCCTGCCAAGTCAGGACAAACGGCGACTTGGTCTCGAAATGCGTCCGCAGATAGGCCGCGATTTCCGTCGAAAGGTCGCTTGGCGCCGACACCATGAAGCAGATGTTGGTCTCGGAGCGCACCTCGCCCGAGGCCGCCAGCACCCCGCCGTCGCAACTGCCCAGTTGGGTGTAGCCCCCGGCGATCTTGGCCAGAAACCTGCGCAGGTCCGGAAACTTCATGGCCGCCTCCTTGCCGCCGGGCAGCACCCGGGGCGCCACGAAAAAGTGCACCACCACCTGCTCAGCCGCCTGAAGCGTCTGGCCGCCCGCCTCCGCGCCCGGGGCCTGAGCCAGGGCCGGACACGCCGCCGCAAGGATCGTCAGGACCATAAGGATCGCCGTCGCGCTGTGCCGCATTGCATGCTCCTTTGCAGGGTTGCCGTTACGCATCCCGGCCGGGAGACGTCTCCCGGCCGGGTTTTTTGTCCAAAAAGCCGCGTCCCGCGTTGCAGGCGGCGGCGCCTCGCATATCCCGGGCGACGCGCCGCCCGGCGCCTCTCCCGCAAACCGCTTGCCGCAGGCGCACCCAGCACCCGCGTTATTTGCCTGCTCCCAGATATTCGGCCACGGCCTCCTGGTCGATGGTCAGCACCTGGCCGCCCTCCGTGGCGCACAGTTTGGGGGATTGGCTCGGATCGAACTCAAAGTCCGCGATGAGTCCGGTATATATCTCGCGCAAGGCCCGGGCGCCGATGCGGGTGTTTTTCATGGCGTGGTCGGCGATCAGGTCCAGGGCCTTGTCCGTCAGGCGCAGGGTCACGCCCATGTGCTTGAAATAGTCGCGCGAGGCCCGAAGCGGCGAGTCATCCGCCGTCAGCATGATCTTTTTGAGCTCCTCGCGGCCCAGCTCCTCAAAGATGGCGATGGAGCTGAAACGGGACACGAACTGCGGCATCATGCCGTAGACGAACATGTCCGACAGCCGCAGGTAGTCCTTGAGCTTGAAGCGCACCACCGTACGCACCTTGACCGTGCCGTCGGGCTGGCGGTCCACCTCCGAGGTCTCCTTGAGGCGGCGCTCGTCCTTGCGGTTGACCAAAAGGGTGTAGACCTGGTCGTACAGCTCCTCAAAGGCCCCGCCGCAGATGAAAAGCAGCCTGGAGGTATCCACGGCCAGGTCGGCCATGCCCCGCGTGCCGTCCTCACGCACCACCTGCGTGCGGTACAGGATGTTCTCGCCCTCAAGCAGGGTCAAAAGCGCATACTGGGTGGTGATGCCCTCCACGTTGGCCTTGCCCGAGACCCGGGCCGAGATCTTGTCCACCTCGTCCACGCACACCGTGGCGTTCTCCATGGCCTCCTTGAGTTGCGCCGCCGTGAGGTCGCCCCCGTGCAAGGCCCGCACCCGGGCCTCGATGCGCCGAAAAAGCCGCGTGGCCCGGTCCTCGCCCTCCACCTCCGGGGCCAGGGTGTTGGCGTTGATGATGACCATGGCCCGGTAGGCGGAAAGCTCGTCGTGGTCCTCGTAAAACTGGCTGATGGCCCGCATGACCGTGGTCTTGCCGGTGCCGCTGTTGCCGATGAAAAGGATGTTTCCGGCCTTTAGGCCATGGATGTGCTTGTAGATGGAGACACTTATGAGCCGCAACACCCCGGCCTGGCCAAGAACCTTCGCGGTGAGGTAGGCGTTGATGTCGCGAGGCAGAAAGGTACGGGCCATGGCGGGGCTCCTTGGGCGTGATACGTCTGCGTGGTTCCTGATATTCTAGCCGCTTCGCGGCCCCCGGGCAAGCACCTGTCCCGGCTTCATTTTTCGTCCGGCTTCTGCTAGGACTCAGTCGGTCCGGACAACGACCTGTGCAAACGGCGCCCTGAGCCGGCGCGGAGCCTGCATGAACATCGCCGATCTGGTCCTGCTTCTGGCCTGGGGATTTTTCTTCCTGCGAGGCTACATGCGCGGCCTGGTCAAGGAGGTGGGGTCGCTTGCGGCGCTCATCGCCGGGTTCTACGCCGCCGCCAACTACCACCAGGCCGTCACGCCCTTTCTGGCGAAGCACATCTCCGGCAACTACGCCCAGATCGCCGCCTATCTTTTGGTCTTCACCGCCGCCCTGCTCGGGGTCTGGTTCATCGCCCTGGGCCTGTCCAGGCTGGTGAGCATCACCATGACCCAGTGGGCCGACAAGCTCTTCGGCGGGGCCTTCGGGCTGACCAAGGGCGTGCTTTTGGCCGCCGTGGTCTTTTTCCTCATGACCACGCTCGGGCACAAGCCCGACTTTTTGGCCTCCTCGCAGCTTGCGCCCTTTGTGGAAAAGGCCGGCGCCCTGGTGGCCGGCTACGTGCCCCCGGACATCAAGGCCAAGCTCCAGACCGCCGCCGAGGAAGTGCCCAAGGCCATGGAGGCGGCCAAAACCCCGGCGTCCGGCAAACCTTCGGCCAGCCCCAAGGTCCCGGCCCCCGCCAAAACCCCTGACCCGACTCCCCAAAAGAAGCCATGACAAACGACACCCCCCTCACGGAACTCCTGGACGTCATCGACGCCCTGCTCGGCCCCGGCGGCTGCCCCTGGGACCAGGGCCAGACCCCGGAGACGCTGTGCGACTACATCATCGAGGAATCCTTCGAGCTCGTGGACTGCATCCGCTCCGGCGACGCGCCCGGGGCCATGGAGGAGATCGGCGACGTGATGTTTCTTCTGCTTTTCGCCGCGCGCCTCTACGAAAAAAAGGGGGCCTTCGCCCTGTCCGACGTGTTCGCGGCCGAGGCGGCCAAGATGATCCGCCGCCATCCGCACGTGTTTGCGGACCTGACGGTCAAAAACCGCGAGGAGCTGTTGCGCAACTGGGAGCGCATCAAGCGGGCCGAGAAAAAGGAAGGTTCGGGCGTCTACGACAGCCTGCCCAAGGGGCTGCCGCCGCTACTCAAGGCCTACCGCATCCACTCCAAGGCGGCCCGGGTGGGGTTCACCTGGGAGTCTGACGAGGACATGCGACATGCGCTTGAAAAGGAGCGGATGGAGTTTGAGATGGCGGTGGCGGCGGGCGACGACGCGCGCATGGCCGAGGAGTTCGGGGATTATCTTTTTTCGCTGGCCGAATACGGCCGCCGGTTGGGGCTAAAGGCCAATTCCTGTCTGGACGACGCCAACAAGAAGTTTCTCGGGCGGTTTCGAGGCATGGAGGCCCTGGCCCGGGAGCGGGGGCTCGATATCGCCACGCTCACGCTTGCGGAGTGGAATGGGCTTTGGGATGAGGTGAAGGGCAATAATCAGGGTGCATAGCACAAGAACTCAGATTTGGCGCTTCTCCAACGCCCGCCGCGTCCCTTCCGGGTCACTGGCGATGACGCGAAGGTACGCCCGGGTCGCCTGATCCGGCTCCGTGCGGCCCTGTTCCCAGTCCCGCAGCGTCCCAAGCGGAATATGATACCGCCCCGCGAACTCTTCCTGGGTCAGCCCCAGCGCCCGGCGCAGGGTCTTGGTGCGCGGCACGCGGCGAAGCCGCGCCGCATCCTCCGGCGTGATCGGCACATTGTCGGCGTCGGTCACGGCGGCGGCGACGATATCCGCCTCATCCATGGCCGCGACCGGGGCAACCTCGACAGGCTCAAGCCCGCCGTCCGGCCCCACGCGATGCAGCCGCCCCTCATTGTCCATTTTCGTGATGATATCCGTCGTGCTCATGGTTCGCCGCCCGTCGGGCTGAAAGGGTTCCGATACGTCTTCATAATTTTCGCGGTCGCCGCAGACCGCCCCCTCACGGCCTCTGAATGACGAACGTCCCCTGCTCGTCGCTCATCTTGGCCGCGCCCACGAACTGCGGCGAATTGGGGAAGATCAGGCCCGACACCCCAAGCCTGCCGCACATCGCCGCGAAGCTCTTGCGGGTCAGAAACGTCACGTGCGTCCTGCACTTCAGATACCACCACTCCTTGAGGTCCCCGGCCACCCGGTCGGCCATCCCCGTGGTGCCGTACAAAATCCCCTGCTCCCGCAGCAGCCCCGCCACCATGGGCATCACCTCCATGGGCCGCGTGAAATGCTCGAAGACCTCGGTCATGGTGATCACATCGAACCGCTGCCCCGTAAGGGCCTCCGGCGTGATGAACCGCCTGAGCATCTCCGGCGCCAGCCCCGGATCGAAAAGCTCGGGCGGAAACGGCATCCGCCGCCCGAACGACAACGCCAGATCCGTGCCGTAGGCGTCGATGCCGTTTTTCAAAAACATGTTCAGGCTCAGCCCCAAACCGCAACCGAAGACCAAAAGCCGCATCCGCCCCGGGTCCATGTTGAAAAGCCGGATCAGCCGCGACGCGGTGGCCAGCTCCCGCACCGCCCGGTTCGTCATGTTCCCGATGCCGTCGCCGTGCGATTCCACGCCGCCGTCCTGCGGCAAAAGCGCATACTGCGACTCGCCCAGATCGTCGAAGCCCGTATGAAAAAGCAGCCCGCACGACGCGCAGCGGTAATACTCCCGTGCGTAGCCCGCTGGCTTCACCTTGGCCTCGGCAATAAACCCGTCGCCCTCGTTTCGCGAAAAAACGAACGCTGCCTCGCCGTCGCATATCCTGCACCGCTCCCCCATACGCCCTCCCGAACACGCACAACCGATTTTCTTCTTATATCGCGCCCACCGCGCAAAGTACACGGTCGCCCCCTGCCGCGCCGAACCCAGGCCAAACCATTTGACATCCCATAAAAAGGGCCTATATATCCACCTCGCCGGTCGAACGGACCGGCCCCCTCGGCGCGTTCGTCCCCCAGGCGTGGTCATGGCTGCATGCCCGCCGCTTCCTCTCCGGACTGTCCCCGCCGAATACGCCTTCAGGCCCCGATCTTCCGATCCTGACTCGGCCCGCAGCCTCCGGTTCACGATTCGCAAGTCGCCATCCAGCGCGTCTATTCACGCGCCAGGACTTCCCTTTCACAAAAGGATATACCTTGAGCTTTGCCCCTTTCGATCTGCATCCCATTTTGTTGTCCAACATCGAATCCATGGGCTACACCGCCCCCACCCCCATCCAGATCGAGGCCCTGCCGCCGGTCATGGAAGGCAAAGACGTCATGGGGCTGGCCCAGACCGGCACCGGCAAGACCGCCGCGTTCCTGCTGCCCATCCTCAATCGTCTGGCCCGCCGCGAGCCGCCCAAACGCCGCACCATCAAGGCCCTCATCGTGGCCCCTACCCGCGAACTGGCCGAACAGATCCACGACGCCGTGCGTGACCTGGGCCGCCGCGTGGGCGCCAAAAGCCTCACGATCTACGGCGGCGTGGGCATGGGTCCCCAGATCCAGGGCCTGCGTCGGGGCGTGGACATCGTGGTGGCCTGCCCCGGACGGCTCCTCGACCACATGCGCCAAGGCCATGTGGACTTCTCCGGACTGGACACCCTGGTCCTGGACGAGGCCGACCACATGTTCGACATGGGCTTTCTGCCGGACATCCGCGCCATCCTGGCCAAACTCCCGGCCAAGCGCCAGACCCTGCTCTTTTCGGCCACCATGCCGGGCAGCATCCGCGCCCTGGCCGACGACATCCTGACCGATCCGGTCACCGTGCGCATCGGCCGCCAGGCCCCGGCCGCTACCGTCGAGCACGCCGTCTATCCGGTCACCCCGACCCGCAAGACCGGGCTGCTCATGGAGCTTCTGACCCAGGCCAAGACCGATTCGGTCATCGTCTTCACCCGCACCAAGCACAAGGCCAAATCGCTGTCCGAACTGCTGTGCAAATCCGGCTGCCGCGCCGCCTGCATCCAGGGCAACCTGTCCCAGCGCCAGCGCCAGGCCGCCCTCGACGGCTTCAAGGCCGGAACCTACCGGGTCCTGGTGGCCACGGATATCGCCGCCCGCGGCATCGACGTCTCCAAGGTCGGACACGTCATCAACTTCGACATCCCCGACACCCCCGACGCCTATACCCACCGCATCGGCCGCACCGGCCGCGCCGAATGCCAGGGACAGGCCCATACCCTGATCACCCGCGAAGACATGTCCATGGTCCGGGCCATCGAACACGCCATGGGCAAGCCGCTTCCCCGCCGCGAACTCGAAGGCTTTGCGCCCACGCCGCAGGAATACCGCGCCCAGTCCGATGCGCCGCGCGACAACGCCGGCCGTAATCGCCGCCCCTCCGGCGGCGGCAACGGACAGGGCTACGGCCGCCACTTCGGCCAGAGCCGCCCGGCCGGACAAAACCCCGCCTACCGCCCCGCCAGCCGCCGCGAGGCCCAGGCGTAAAAGAAGAAAGACGGGGCTTGCCGCCCCGTACCCCGCCCGGGGGGAATGATTCCCCCCGGCCCCCCCCGTCCCCCTGGACGCGTTTCGCGTCCGGGGGCGACACGCGGGTCCCGCGCACAGGCCGCTTCACTCTTTGCCGGGATTTCAGGCCGGAGACGTCAGGCTGCCGCCTGCCGCCCCCGGCCCGAAATCCCGGCAAGGGCCGCCCGGGAGCTTCGCTCCCGGCTTTCCTCGATAAAAAATACCCATTATTCAGAGCGTTCCATTCTTTTCCCATTATTCCACCTCGACCACTGACGGTTTCCGCCGCAGGCGGAGACCGTCGGCCGGGTGGCGCGGCATTTCCGGGGCCTTGCCCCGGAAATGCCGCGCCACATCCCATCCGCCGCAACGAACCAAGCCTGCCGCCGCACGACGCGAAGCCTATGCGGGGTCCAGGGGGCGCTGGCCCCCTGGCGGTGGAGGGGTTTGGGGAGGAGGCGGCGCCTCCTCCCCACTATCTCCCTCCACTTGTCGCCACCCGGCTTCCGCACTACACCTGTCCCATGGACATCAATCCCCTTCGCACGCACCTCTGGCGCACCGGCCCGGGCGGCCGGGGGCCTGTGGTCTACTGGATGAGCCGTGACCAGCGGGTAGCCGACAACTGGGCGCTGCTGCACGCCTTTGCGGTGTCGGTGTCAAGCCGCAGGCCGCTGCATGTGGTATTTTGTCTGGCGGACGCCTTCCTTGGGGCGGGGTTTCGGCACTACGCCTTCATGCTTGAAGGCCTGCGCGAGGTTGCGGCCGGGTGTGCGGCGCGCGGCATACGTTTCGAGCTTTTGCGCGGCGATCCAGGCCAGGAGGTGGCGGCGTATTGCCGCCAGGCCGGAGCGCGGGCGGTGGTGACGGATTTCGATCCGTTGCGGGTGAAGCAGGAATGGAGACGGCGGGTCATGGCGGCGGTGGACGCGGATTTTTACGAGACGGACGCACACAACGTGGTTCCCTGCCGGGCGGCGTCTATGAAGCGGGAATACGGGGCGCGCACGTTGCGGCCCAGGATCGGCAGGCTTTTGCCGGAGTTTGCGGAGGATTTTCCCGAGACGCCGGAGCATCCTTTCGGGGAGCGCGGGCTGCGGGTCACGTGGAGCGTGGCGGAGGCGCTGGCCGGGCTTGGGGCTTCCGGCGGGGGGCAGGCGGCGACGGACATCCTGCCGGGAGAGGCGGCGGGGCTTACGGCCTTGCGGGATTTCATCGCCACCCGGCTGCCGGGCTACGCGCGGGGCAGAAACGACCCTAACGCGGGCATGGTGTCGGGGCTGTCGCCGTATTTCCATTTCGGCCAGCTAGCGCCGCAGCGGGCGGTGCTTGCGGTCATGGCGGCGCGGCGCGAGGCAGCCCAGGAGAACGTGGACGCCTTTGTGGAGGAGGCGGTGGTGCGGCGTGAGCTGTCGGACAACTTTTGCCTGCACTGTGCGGACTACGACCGCTTCGAGGGGCTGCCGGACTGGGGGAAAAAGACCCTGACGGCCCATGCCGGGGACCAGCGGGAGCATGTCTATTCGCCTGAGGATTTCGAGGCGGGCAGGACGCATTCGGCCCTGTGGAACGCGGCCCAGGCCCAATTGCGGGAAACGGGGCGCATGCACGGCTACATGCGCATGTACTGGGCGAAAAAGATATTGGAGTGGTCGCAGGGGCCGCAGGAGGCCGTGGCCACGGCGATCCGGCTCAACGACCGCTACGCCTTGGACGGCCGCGACCCCAACGGCTATGTCGGGGTGCTGTGGTCCGTGGGCGGCCTGCACGACCGTCCCTGGACCGAGCGGCCGGTATACGGCCAGGTGCGGTACATGAACGAGCGCGGCTGCCGCCGGAAATTTGACGTTGACGCCTATATCAGGTCCTGGCTGCCGCCGGATGGCCGACGGTCCGGGCAGATGTCCCTGGCCTAGGGGCTATTCCGAATCGAACCACACCGACATGTTGTCCCCGAGCAGGCTGGCGTAGAAGGAATCGCTCTCGCTTGAGGACGACGACGTCAGGGAGTTCTGGGCATAGGCGGCGAAGCCTCCGGCCCGGGAGAAGGTGACGTTGCGTTCGGCCTTGATCTTGCGGGCCAGCTCCGTCTGGTCGGCTATGGCGTTAAACGCCTCTCCCAGAACCGGTTCTTCGGTGAACAGGGCCTCGATCTCTTCCTTGTCCGGATGGTCGCCCGCCACCTCGATGGTGCCGTCGGCGTTGCGCTTGAGGGTGATGGGCACGGAGGCGTCGATGCCCGCCTCTTCGAGTTTGGTGGACAGGGCGCTTAGAAAATGCTCCTGGAGCAGGCTGGTTTTTTCCTCCAGCGAATCGAGCACGCCCTTGTCCGACACGACGGACCCCAAAAGCCCGGTGAGGCCGTAGCCGTTGGCGGACAGGGACACCAGATCGCCGCTTTCGGATTCCGATTCCGAGCCGGAGGAGGAGGCGGCGTAGTCGTGGGAGGTCTTTGCCGTGCTTTCGGTCTCTGAGGACTCGTCCGAGGAGGCGCCGATCAGCGTCATGAGCCGGGTGATGTCGTTGTAGGTTCCGTTTATTTCCATGACTGCCTCGCGATAGGTGTTTATTGCCCAAAAGGCCGCTCGCGGACAGTTATGCAAAAAAAGCGCCGTCCGTATGGCACGGACGGCGCTTTGCGGCGTTGTGGCGTGAGTCTACGGCTTGGCGGTCACGGTGCTGTCCTCGAACACGATGCGCGGGGCGCCGTCCCGGGTGACCACCTCGAACACGAACAGGGCCTCGCCCGAGGCGCTCTTGTCGCCGCTTTTGACCTGATAGCGCACCGGGGCGTCGATGCGCACCCGGTCTGTTCCCGGCACGGGAGTGACCGTGGGCGTAGCCGACGGCGTATAGGTCCTTTTGGGCCAGCGTTCGAAGTAGCGGACCTTGTCCTCGCGCACGAAATCCTTTTTGACCACGCCCTTTTTGTAGAAATCCACCTCTTCGGCATACAGGGTCAGCAGCTCATCCGGCTCGGCCGCCCCGCTTCGCTTGAAAAAGGTCTCCACGAACGCGGTCAGGGCCGTCGCCGGGGCGGCGTCCGATGCAGCGGCGGCGTTGTGCAGGGGGATATCCAGCACCTGCCCGGCCGCCACCTTGTCCGGGTTGTCGATCTTGTTGCGGACCATGATGGCCTTGACGTCGACCTTGAACTTGCGGGCGATCTTGTTCAGGCTGTCGCCGCGTTGCACGGTGTAGGCCACCTCGGAGGGTCCGGCGGGCTTTTTCTCGGGCGCGGCCGCCGAAACGGATGCGGCTGTGGAGGGCGTCTCGACGCTTTGCACCGTGACCGTGGCTGGCGGCGAGGCGGCATCCGGGGCGGGCGCCGCAGGGGGCGCCGCAGGGGGCGACTCCGGCGGCATGGCGGCGGTTGGCGCGGCGGTTGGCGCGGCGGGCGGCGCGGCGGGCGGTTCCGCGACCGGTTCCGGCTTGGCCGCAGGCTCGGCAGGCTTTTCCACGGCGGCCTTTTGCGGCGTTCCGGAGGCGCGGGAGGCCATAAACGCCTCGTACTCCTCGCCGCTTAACGCCCCGCCGCCGTCCTTGTCATAGAAACGGAATTCTTCGATGGTCAGGTCAGGATAGGCGATGACGCCTTCCTCGAAGATCACCTTGCCATCCTTGTTCAGATCCGTCCGGCCGAAGGATTTGGCGTCATCCTTGCCGCATCCCGCCATCATCAGGGCCAGCAGCACAACTGCCGGGACCAGGATTCTGATCATGTCACGCTCCTAGGTTTCCTCGATCTTGATGACCACCACGGTTTCGTCGTCGCGCCGCGTCACTCCCTGGCGGAAGGCCGCGAGGTCGGCCATGACCGCGTCGGCTATCGCCGTGGCCGTCCGGTCGCTGCAGGCGCGCACCGCATTTTTTAGCCGCGTCTTGCCGTACATCTCGCCTGCCGGGTCACGGGCCTCCCAGATGCCGTCGGTGCCAAGCACCAGCACCTGCCCCGGCGGCAGGGCGGCCATGCCGTCCCAGGCGAACGTCCAGTCCCTGTCGATGCCCAGCGGAATCCCCTTGCCCCCCAGCTCGGCGAAGGCGTCGGCAGCGGGGTCGTAGACCAGCGCCGGATCGTGCCCGGCCCTGGCCCACCGGATGTCCCGGGTGACGACATCCATCTCCAGCACGAAAAGGGTCATGAACCGTCCGGTCATGCCCAGATCCTCGGTCAGCAGGCGGTTCACGTCGCCCAGGGCCTCGGAAATGCTCCCCGGGGCCAGGAGTCTGGCCCGCAAGAACGCCCTGGCGCTGGCCATGAGCAGGGCCGCCGGGATGCCGTGGCCGCTGACGTCGCCCACCATCACCACCAGATGGGTGGCCGCGCCGTCTGTGTCCGACCGCAGGATGAAATCGTAATAATCCCCGCCGGTCTCGTCGCAGCAGTAGTTCACGCCAGCCACGTCAAGACCGGGGAAGTCCGGCTTGCATCTGGGGATAAATCCCTGCTGGACGCTGGCCGCCAGCTCCATGTCGAAATCCATGCGCTGCTTTTTGAGCATCTCGGCGTGCAGCCGGGCGTTGTCGATGGCCACCGCAGCCTGGTCGCAGATCAGGGTGAACGTCTCCAGGTCCGCCGCATCAAAGGCGGTGCCGTCCTCTTTGTTGATAAGCTGCGACACGCCGATGACCCGGCCCCGCACCGCCAGCGGCACGGTGAGGATGGTCCTGGTGCGATACCCTGTGCGCCGGTCCACCTCGGGGTTGAAACGCGAGTCGGCGTAGGCGTCCTCGATCAAAAGCGGCCGCCCGTGCTCGCAGGCCCAGCCCGCCAGCCCCTCGCCGCGTTTGAGGCGAAATCCCTGGCGCAGCCCGTCGCTCATGGGGCCTTGGGCCACCTGGAACACCAGCTCGCCGCGTCCCGGCCCTGGCGTCTCGTCCACCAGAAGCAGGCTGCACGTCTCGGCCCCCACGGCCCGACGCGAGGTGTTCATGATGCGGTCGAGCACCTCGGACAGGTCCAACGTGGAATTGATAATGCCGCACAGGGCAAAGCATTGCTTCAGCTTTTCCAGACGCCGGGTCAGCCGCATGATGTCGTCGGCGGCATTGGAGCACGAGTCGGATGTTGCAGTCATGTGCTTGTCCTGGGGATATTTTGCATCTGGTAATACAAATCCTCCCTCCAGGCAAACCCATGTCCGTCGTGAAACACACAGACGTGTCAGGGGCATCGTGAAACGACGAAATCCGCGCACAAGGCAGTCGCGCGGCACGTCCAGCCAGTGCGGACGGGCGGGAAGGCCTTAACCTAGGCGGCCGTCTGGTTCAGCATGGCGATGGCGGAACTCTTTTCATCCTGGAACCGGGCCGTGACCGCCTCGCGGATGCGGCGGCCGTGGCTGCCGAACTGGCGCTGCCGGATGGAATAGACTTCCTCGATGACCGCCTTGTCAAAATCCTGACCGGTCTTGGTGGTTTGGGCCGTCTCGATGGCCTTGCTGAAGATGCGCTCCGCCCCATTGGGTCCATGCTGCACGGACGTGCTCCACAGCACCTCGCGCAGGGCGTGGGACCGGGTGCTCACATCCACCCCCGAGGTCAGAACGATGCTCTTGGCCGCCGGCGAATAATTATTGACCCGAATAAATTCATGTTGCAAGGCCTCGAAATTCTTGGGGTCCTCGGCGGCTATCTGCTTCCAGACCTCAGGCATCTTCCCGGTCTTGCCGCCGGTGTCCGACGGCCCGGCGTTTTGCAGCTTGGCGGCGATGTCCGGGGCCTTGTCTTTTAGGAAGTCGATGAAGTTATCCATGGTCCCGGTCTTGGAGGCGATCTGGTACTGCCCGTAGGAGGTGCCGCCCTTTTTGTCATAGCCGATGCAGTCGATGGCCCCGCCGGACTCGTAGCGCGAACTGAGCGCCCCGGCCGAGCGTTCCAGGGAGGAGGCCATGACCGGTCCGGTGGCGTGGGCCGCGACGTTCTCCTCGGCCAGGATGGTATCCTCCAGGCGGCTTTCGGCCTTGGCCGCAGCCATCAGCAACTCTTCCTCGCGCTTGGTGAAGCCGGTCTCGGCGCCCTTTCCGGCCTTGGCCAGATGCCCCAGATCCTCCGGGTGTCTGGCGTTGGGATTGACCACCATGCGCACGGCGTTTTTCACCACGTCGCGTCGCACCTCGCTGGCCGCCGTCCCGCCTGAGGCCGCCGTCTCGGCAGCGGCGTCGGAAATTTTCGCCAGGGTGTGCAGGGCGTTGTAGGTCAGCATGTTCATGCCCATGAGGCTATCGCTGGAATCGTCTTGAAGCGAGCCGAAACCGCCCAGACCGGACATGCCGGACATTGCGCCCAGGCCGCCGCCACGGCCGCCGCCAAGGCCCGCCAACTGCAAGATGGCGTCATCGGCCGTACCCCCCGAGTCCAACCCCGCGCCGGACAACTCCTTCAGAAGCGGGTTCCCGGTAAACGCCTCACCCGTCTTGAGCATCTCGCCATCGATGCCCAGTCGGCTGGACAGCATGGTCCGAAACTTCAGCGGATCGCCGGAGCTTGCGCTTGAAAGCCCGGACATGGCCCCGTCCAGGTCCTGGCGGGCGCGCATGAGGGTGAGTTGGGAGAGGTCGATGGACATGGCCACGGTCCTTGTTTGCCGAATCCGATTCTGTCGCAGACTCTCAAGCAATCCGCGTGCCAGGACAGAATCGTCCCATGTCCCTTCCGCAATGCCCCGGGTTGGGGTACAGCCCTCACCGGGAGGATGCCCAGCATGGAGAACACGTACCGCTTTTTTCGTAATGACGGGTGCAAATTTTTCCCCTGCCACCAGGGAGTGGCCCCGGAGGATTTCAACTGCCTGCTGTGCTTTTGTCCCCTGTACTTTTTGCCGGAGTGCGGCGGCGATTTCATGCTGCGCCAGGGGATAAAGGACTGCTCGGATTGCACCCGCCCCCACCGCCCCGGCGGCTACGACGAGATCCTTGCGCGCCTGCGCCAGGAGGCGGACCGGGCGCGCGCGGCCCAAGCGCCCGCCACGGCCCCCAAGCGCCCATAAAAAAACATCGCGCGGCCGGGAGACCCGACCGCGCGATGCGCAACATACCATGGGCGAAAAAGCCCTTTATGACTGTCCAGCCGCCCCAGCGTGGCAGGGCGGACCGGATTCTACCACTTGTCGGTGGCGAAGGCGTCGCTGCCGAAGCCGAAATCCGCGGAAGGCTCGCCGCCCGCATCGGGCCCGGCGCCGCCGTCAGCGGCCGGGGCTGCGCCGCCGCCGGACACAGTGACCACGCCGTGCTTTTTCACGTCTTCGATCATCTTGAGCAGTTCGTCCACCTTGCCGATGTATTCCACGACCTTGGCCTCGGAGGCCACGATGACCTTGTCGCCGGCGCTTTGCAGGGAGGCCTCAAGGGACTTGACCTTGGTCTCGGCGGCCTTCATGCGGGTGTCGGTGTCTTTGAGAATGGCGGTCTTCTCGGCCAGTTCCTTCTGGACCTTCTCAAGCGTGGCGGCCTGCTCACAGATGGTCTTCTTGTCAGCGGCCAGCTTGGCGAAAAGGGCGCCCACCTCGGCGGTGACGTCCGGGGGCAGGATGGCCACGGACACGTTCTGTCCCTGGGCGGACAGGTCGCCGCTGGTCATCTTCACCAACTCGGGGTGCTGCTCGTAGATCCAGGCCTTGGCCAGGGCGGCCGCGAAGGGGGCCAGTTCCTCGTCGATCTCGGACTGGGTCATATAGCCCACCAGCTCCACGACGCTTTTCTTGTTGCCTTCCTTATCCACACCTTTCAGATACGACACGAACGTGTTCATGGGGAACACTTTGCGAGCTTCAGCCATGGTATCATCCTCCTTTCATTAAACCATGAAAATTTTTTCTTCTTCGCGGGCCAGGGGCAGACGACCGACTTGATGGGCATACACCAATGCCGTGGTGCGATAGACCAGATGCCCGAGCTTGGACCAGGGCAGATAGGCGAACAGCATGAACACGGCCACGAGGTGCAGGTAATAGACCGGATAGGCAAGGGTCGCCACACCGGACAAGCGGAACAGTTCCGAACCGATGCCCGTCAAGGCCACGGCCCAGATGACGCCAAGCAAGTACCAGTCGTAAAACGACGACGTGGATTTCGAGGGATCGGCATTGAGGCGGCGACGGGTCAGGTAGGTCAGACCCACCAGAAGCAGCACCGCACCCACGTTGGCCAATAGCTTCACCGGACTCCACAGGGGCATGGGGGTATGGCCGATGGGGGCGATGAACGTCAGCACCTTGCCGCCCCAGTGCCCGGCCGCCACCACGCCGGTGACGATGGCCAGGGCCACGAAACCGTAAAACAGGCTCAGGTGGCCCTTGAAACGCTCGGTATTGTCGTTGCCGCACTCGTTCCACTTCACGTGGGTGGCGATTTCGCCAAAAAGCACGGCCTTGACGGACTCGATAAGCGTCGGCTTGACCCGCTGCTTGCCGATGACCAGGGTCTTGGGCAGGGCCTTGTCAAAGGACTTCCACAGGGTGACCACCCCCCTGAAGAAGGTGAAGGCCACGAACAGGGCCAGAAGCGTAAACGGCGGATCGATGTAGTAATCGCCGTAGAAGACCTTGCCGTAGACGATCTCGCCCTCGGGGATGGTCAGACCTGTGCTGATAAACCAAATCAGAAGAAACAGCACGGCCGGGATGGCGATGAGAATGGGCAGATACTTGCTCGAACTCATCCATTCGCCCACGATGGAGGGCTTGACCAGCTTGCGATACGTCATGTTGCGAAGGGCGCTGATCAGGTCGCCGGGGCGCGCCCCGCGCGGACACAATTCCGAACAGGTCTGGCAGTTGTGGCACAACCAGATGTCGATATCGCCCTCGAAGCGGTCTTTGAGGCCCCACTGGGCCCAGACCATCTCCTTGCGGGGGAAGGGATTCTCAGGCGGCGCCAGCGGGCAGGCCACGCTGCACGTGGCGCACTGATAGCACTTCTTGAGGGATTCCCCGCCGACAGCCTGCAATTCCTTGACGAACTGCAGATCGGGTTGGATTTTTGCAACTTGCGACATTGTCCCCTCCTAGTATCCTTTGAACGGGTTCGGTCCGATTTTCAGGACCATCTCGATAAACGAATCGATCATGTCCGGGACCTTGTCGTACTCGTCGATGGACACCTGGTATTGCTCCACACGCTCGGGCTCGACACCCAGGCGCTTGAGCGACTCCGCGATGTTTTCCTTGCGGCGGTTGCAGATCTCCGAACCCTTGACGAAGTGGCACTGATAGTCGTCGCCGTATTTGCAACCGAGCATCATCACCCCGTCAATGCCCTTGGACATGGCGTCGGCCACCCAGATGGCGTTGACCGAACCCAGGCAGCGCACCGGGATGATGCGCACGAAGGGGCTCCAATGCTTGCCGCGCAGCGCCGCCATGTCCAGGGCCGGATAGGCGTCGTTCTCGCAGGCCAGGATCAGCACCCGGGGACCGCCCTCTTCGATTTTGGGCGGAATGTCCATTTCGCGGATCATGGAGCCGATCATGTCCACGTTGTAGTTGTCAAAGGAGATGACCCGCTCCGGACACGCGCCCATACAGGTGCCGCAGCGGCGGCAGCGCGTGGGATTGGGCTTGGGCGTGCCCTTTTCGTCGTCGTCCAGGGCCCCGAAGGGACATTCCTCGGTGCAGCGCTTGCACTGGGTGCAGCGCACGAAGTTGAACACCGGGAAGGACCGGTCGCCCGAGCGCGGATGCACGGCCACGCCCCGGTTGGCCGAGGTGATGCACTGGATGGCTTTCAGGACCGCGCCGTCGGCGTCGTCCTTGGCCTGGGCCATGGTCATGGGCTGGCGCACGCACCCGGCCGCGTAGATGCCGGTGCGGCGGGTCTCGTAGGGGAAGCAGATGTAGTTCGAATCGGCGTAGCCGTCGAAGAGGTCCAGGTCCGGGAAGGCCGGTCCCTGGCGGTACACCAGGTTGATGGTGGGGTCGGTGGCCGTGGCCGGAACCAGACCCGTGGGCAGAACCACCAGATCGGCCGTGAACTCCGCCTCGGCCCCGAGCAGGGTGCCTGTGGCGGACACGGCCAGGGCGCCGCCTGCGGCCTCCCTGACGCCGGTGATGGTCCCCTTGGTGAGCATCACCCCGGGCTTGTCCTGGGCGGCGCGGTAGTAGCGCTCGTTGATGCCCGGCACCATCATGGAGTCGTAGACGATCATGGCCACGGCGCCGGGCAGCATCTCGTCCACGTATCCGGCCTGCTTAAGCGCCACCAGGCTGGTCAGTTCGGAGCTGTAGATCAGGTGCTTGGCGGTATTGATCGGGATGAAGTTGGTCTTGGCCTCTTCAGGCGCTGCGGCGGCGGCCGGAGCGGCGGCCTCGCCTTCGGCCGGGGCCTCGGGCTCGGGGGCGGGGATCTCTTTGATCAGGGCGGCCACGTCCACGGCGAAGAGCACGCTGCCCGGGGCCTTGCCGTCCGAGGGGCGCTTGATGCCGCCGTTTTTGGCCATGGCCTCGAACTCGGCCGTGGTGACGACGTTTTTATATTTCCCGTAGCCGAAAGGCGCGAGGTACTCGGTATCCTGGGGGTACCATCCGGCGGCCAGGACCACGGCCCCGATGGGCTCGGAGGTCTCGCCGCCCGGGCCGGTCAAAACGGCCGTATAATTGCCGGGCGCTCCCTGGAGCTCCTTGAGGGTGGTTCCGGTCAAAACCTTGATCCTGGCCTCGCCCGTGACCTCGGCGATGGTCTTCTCGATGCCGACGGCGTGGGCCTCGGTGTACGGATAGGCCATGGGGAAGGTCTTGTACTGCGTGGCGGCCTTGCCGCCCAGGGCGCCGGTCTTTTCCAGAAGCACCACGTCGAAGCCGCCCTTGACGGCGGACAGGGCTGCATTGAGGCCGGTGAAGCCGCCGCCGATGACCAGGATGGTCTTGATGGAGTCCACGATCTCGGGATTCGGGACGTTCATCTTGGTGAGCTTCATCACCCCCATCTTGACATAATCTTTGGCCAGCATCTTGAGCAGGTCCGGAGCGGCCTCATCCTTGGCGAGCACGCTGCCGTCCGGGTTTTTATAGGCCAACACGCCGAACTCGCGCAGATTCACGCGGTCAACAAGCACCTTGTCCCCGAAATCGAAGACTTCCCAGTCCACGCGGGGGGAGGTGCCGCACAATAAGACGGCGTCGATGCTGCCGGCCTCGACGTCGGCCTTGATGTCGGCCACGGCGGCAGGGCTCGAAAGGCGTTTGTGGGTCTTGATGACCGGACAGGCGCCGCCGAGCTTTTCCTTGACGAAGGCGGCCAGCTCTCCCGCGTCCAGATGCGGGGCGATGCTGGACTCGTCTATATACACACCGATTTTTTCGGCCATCGCCCTCTACCTCCCTCTCACCGTTTGAATCGCTTTCATGGCCGCGCCGGTCGCGGATTGGGCCGACTTCATGACATCAAGCGGCGTCTTGGCGCATCCGGCGGCGAATATGCCTTTTTCCTCGCCGCCCACGATAAAGCCCATCTCGTCAAGGGCCACGTCCACCGGCAGCTTCTGGCCGGCCAGACTCGGCTGCATGCCCGTGGCCAGAACCGCCATCTCGAAGCGGTTCTCGGACTTGATGCCGGTCACCGCGTCCTCAACCGTGAGCAGGACGTCGCCGGTGGCGCTGTCCTCGGCCACGGCCGCGACCTTGCCCTTGACTGTTGAGATCTTGTCGTCGGCCAGGATCTTCTTGGCGAAGTTCTCGTAGCGTCCGGGGGTGCGCAGGTCTATATAATAGATGGTGATGCGCGCATTGGGATACTGTTCGCGCACGTAGGCCGCCTGCTTGAGCGAGGCCATGCAGCAGATGTAGGAACAGTAGTTCAAATGGTTCTCGTCACGCGATCCGGCGCACTGCACAAAGGCGATGGAGCGCGGGGCGCGCCCGTCCGAGGGACGTGTGATGCAGCCTTTGGTGGGGCCGCTGGCCGAAGCCAGGCGTTCGAGCTGCATGTTGGACACGCAGTTTTTGATCGAGCCTGCGCCCAGATTGGTCAGGCGGGTGACGTCGTAGGGCTTCCAGCCGGTGGCGTAGATGATGCTGCCGACCTTGACCGTGATTTCCTTGGCGGCGTCGCCCGTGTTGATGATGTCGGTCCCGGCCAGCGAGGCCAGATCATCCTTGGAACAGTTGTCCTTGTCCAACACGTAGCGGTTGGGGAAGGCGAACGGCACGTCCATGTACAGGGCCTTGCGGCTGCCCATGCCCAGCTCGAATTCGCTTGGCACGTCCTTGGACAGGGCATCGGCTTTTTCGGACAGATCCAGGCTGCCGGGTTCGACGAACCGGGGGCGGATGCTGATGGTCACGTCATAGTCGCCCGACTTTCCGGCGACCTTGGTCACCTCGGCCATGGTGAAAAACTTGACGTTCTTGTTGTTTTTTATGCGCTGGAACTGGATTTCCAGCCCGCAGGACGGTGGGCACAGCTTGGGAAAATACTTGTTGAGCTGCATCACCCGGCCGCCCAAGAAAGGATTTTTCTCGACAATGAACACTTCGTGGCCGACTTCAGCGGCTTCCAATGCGGCGGTGATCCCGCTGAAGCCGCCGCCGACGACGAGTATCGCGCTGCTCGACATCGCAACCTCCCGGCAGTGGTTATAGCCCGCATGCAAACGGCCTGATCCGCGACGATAGACCCCGCGGACGGCTCGGTCAACGGCCCGGTCGGTCGTCCCGGATAAGACCGTTAAAAAACGGCCGCGGGCAGAAGCCCGCGGCCGTCATGCGCATCTTTAGTCCGGAATGATCTGGTGATAGGTCTTCTTGAAGACCTTGGTTTCCTTGGTCTCCGGATCGTACACGGAGTTGACGAAGCACTTCCACTTGCTGTCGTCCAGGCCCAGGAAGTCGCCGCGATAGTAGAAGCCCGGGTAGCGGGTTTCTTCGCGGAACATGATGTGGGTCATGTGCAGACGGACGGTCCACAGGCGGTGGTACTGCTCCCAGCAACGCATCAGCTCGTGCAGGTCGCGGGCGGCCAGCTTCTGGCTGTCCTCTTCCAGCATCTGCAGCAGCTTGAAGCCGGTGTCCAGCAGGGTCTTGGACGTGGTGTACAGGGTGGCGCAGCCTCCGCCGTACTCGTCCGTGCACTTCACCAGGCGCATCATGAAGTTGTGCGGGCTGATGTAGTTGGGGTTGACGATGGGATCCGTCGAGGCGGCCACGCCGTCCTTGAAGGTGTGCCAGGGCTGGTAGATTTCCTTGGCCAGCTCGGCGGCGCTCTGCTTCAGGGCGGGCTTGAAGTCCTTGTGGTCCATGACCCAGCGCACCATCTGCTTGCCGACCATGCGGCCTTCAGCATGGGAGCCGGAGGAGAACTTGTGGCCGGAGGCGCCGACGCCGTCAGCGCAGGTCCACAGGCCGTTGACCGTGGTCATGCGGTTGTAGACTTTGCCGTTGTCGGCCCGGACTTTGTAATCTTCCGGGACCCACTTCTCGTCCGGGCCGGAGACCCAGATGCCGCAGCAACCGGAGTGGGAGCCGAGCAGGTACGGCTCGGTGGGCATGATCTCGGAGCCGCTGACTTCGGGCTCGATGTTCATGCAGGCCCACAGGTTGGCCTGACCGACGCACATGTCGAGGAAGTCTTCCCAAGCCTCGGCCTCCAGGTGCTTCTGCTGCTCGGGGGAGAGCTTGGCGAAGGTGGTCTGCAGCGCGGTGGCGGTGTCCATGTAGATGGGGCCGCGACCTTCGCGCATTTCGCGAAGCATCATGTGGTTACGCAGACAGGTCGGGATGACGTGACCCTTGGCGTAGCCGCGATCCTCGTAGGGCTTCAGCATGGCGCGGTTGGTGACGCAGTAGTCTTCACCCTTGGCGTTGGTGGCTTTGGCCTTGAAAAGCAGGAACCAGGCGCCGACCGGGCCGTAACCGTCCTTGAAACGGGCGGGGACGAAGCGGTTTTCCATCATGGTCATCTCAGCGCCGACCTGAGCGCACATGGTGTAGGTGGAACCAGAGTTCCACACCGGGTACCAGGCGCGACCCATGCCTTCACCAGTGGACCGGGGGCGGTACACGTTGACCGCGCCGCCGCAGGCCACGACCATGGCGTTGCACTTGAACACGTACACCTTGTTTTCACGGGTGGAGAAGCCCACGGCGCCGGCGATACGGTTCTTCTCGTTGGCGTCCAGGAGCAGCTTCACGATGAAGATGCGCTCCAGGTAGCGATCCTGGCCCAGGGCGTTTTTCGCCGCTTCGGCCACGATGCACTTGTAGGACTCGCCGTTGATCATGATCTGCCAGCGGCCGGAGCGGACCGGGGTCGCGCCGGTGCGAAGCGACACGCCCTTGGCCTTGGCCGCGGCGCCGTCCAGGTTGTGGTCGCCTTCTTTCACCCAGCAAGGCAGGCCCCACTCTTCGAACAGGTGGACGGAGTCGTCCACGTGACGGCCCAGGTCGAAGATCAGATCTTCGCGCACGAGGCCCATCAGATCGGTGCGGACCATGCGGACGTAGTCGTCGATGGGGTTCTCGCCGACATAGGTATTGATGGCGGACAGGCCCTGGGCCACGGCGCCGGAGCGCTCAAGCGAGGCCTTGTCCAGCAGCATGATGCTGATCCCGCCGATCTTGTCGGCCCAGCGGCAGGCCTCGAAGGCCGTTCCGCAGGTTCCCATGCCGCCGCCGACCATGAGGATGTCGACGTGTTTTTCGATCAGTTCCGGCTCGGCAAGGGCAATGCCTTTGGGCTCTTCCTTAACGGGAATGGTAGGCATAGGATGTCTCCTCCTATTATATTCGTATGTAGTGCAAAATTACTTGCAGAAACCGTCGAGCCAGCACTGAACGGTGTCGGAATCGGTCACCGAGAAGGCCTTCATCAGGACTTCCTTGGGCTCGGCCAGCTTGGTCTCGGTGAACAGCAGTTCATCTTCCAGGTTGGCGCCTTCGGGCTTGCCGTCATAGGGCTTGATGGAGCCTTCCGGGGTGGTCCGGATGGGGAATTTGTAGCGCTTGATGTTGCCATTGCGGAACTTGATGGTCCACATGATGGAGTCGGCCGAGCGCATGGGGATCGAGGTGCCGCCCATGGGCGCGAAGTCGGCGTAGGGACGGGCGCCGATGGCGCCCTGGGGGCAGATCTTCACGCAGGAGTAGCACTCCCAACAAGCCGACGGCTCCTGGTTGTAAGCCTTCATTTCCTGGGGATCGAGAATCATAAGGTCATTGGGGCAAATGTACATGCACGCGGTTTTTTCACCGCCTTTGCATCCGTCACACTTGCTCGGATCAACAAAGGTAGGCATAGTCGTCCTCCACTTTTTGGTTGTTGATTGCTGCCTGTGCCAATTACACCGTATAGCAATACGCCGGGTGATTTCACGCGGTCCCGAACGTACGACCGCCGGGAAGATTTCCTCCCCGGCGTCTTTCGCCGCTGCGCGCACCGACGCCCCTTGCCGACGGCCCGAACGCCTTCCACTTGGGCCAGGGATTGTACGCCTTTTGTCTTTACAGACGACGGCAAACCCCCAGAATAGCTGACTATTTAGTCTTAACGTGGAAAGCTTGTGAGGAATTTAACAAGCTCGCCGGGCCACGTCAAGCGAAGAAATGTCTTTTTTGGTTCCCCGCGTGATTCCCCGCGCCGCGTCTGGATTTGCGGCTGGACCCGGGGGAGCCCGGAACCGGATGCGGGGAGAAGGCACGGGCGCATCCGACTCCCCGGCAGATGTCGTGCGGTGTCGGATTTCACCAAGCCTCTTAGATGACTCGTCGCGCCGCAGCAAGTCCTATTTTCATTATTTTTATCTCCTCACGGCGCCTCTCGTCGCAACCCCCGTACACGCCGTGAAAAAAATCTTGACACCACAAACCCCTTGCGGCTATCCAACCTCCCATGCGTCACCACAACCTCATCCCCGCCGCCGGCCTGTATTTTGGGTACTGGTTTAGTCACGCCCGTGGTCTGGGGAGGGGTGCGGCGTAACCAAAACCGCACACAAAGCCTCTCCAAGGGCCGCGGGCGTCACGACACGCCGGCGGCCCTTTTTTTTATCCGTCGGCTAGGCGGAACGCACGCCCCGGGAGGCCGAACCGAAACCGCAAGGAGGCAGGGCCATGCTTTTGGGGAAAGCCGTACGACTTGAGCGTATCCTTAACCGCAACACCCACCGGGCCATCATCGTGCCCATGGACCACGGCGTCACCGTGGGCCCCATCGACGGCCTGATCGACATGCGCGAGGCCGTCAACCAGGTGGCCGAGGGCGGCGCCAACGCCGTGCTCATGCACAAGGGCCTGCCCCGCTGCTCGCATCGCGGCCGGGGCCGCGACGTAGGGCTGATCATCCACCTCTCCGCCTCAACCGCCCTGTCCCCCTACCCCAACGCCAAGATCCTGGTGGCCACGGTGGAGGACGCGCTCAAGCTCGGGGCCGACGGCGTGTCCCTGCACGTCAACCTGGGCGACGAGACCGAGCGGCACATGCTCGAACACTTCGGCGAGGTCACCTCCAAGGCCGCCGAATGGGGCATGCCGGTTCTGGCCATGGTCTACGCCCGGGGTCCCAAGGTCAAAAACGAGTACGATCCCGAGGTGGTGCGCCACTGCGCCCGGGTGGGCACCGAACTCGGCGCGGACGTGGTCAAGGTGCCCTACACCGGCGACGTGGACAGCTTCGCCCGGGTGACCGAGGCCTGCTGCATCCCGGTGGTCATCGCCGGCGGCCCCAAGATGGACAACGACCGCGACCTGATCCAGATGGCCCACGACTCGGTCCAGGCCGGAGGCTCGGGCCTGTCCATCGGCCGCAACATCTTCCAGCACCGCCAACCGGCGCGCATCGTCCAGGCCCTGCACGGCATCGTCCAGCTCAACTGGGACGTGGATCAGGCCATGGAACTTCTGGCCGAGGACGCATGAGGACGACATGAGCAAGGAAATATGGGCGAAAGCCATCCCCTTCGATAAAAAATTCGTCACCCTGGCGCTTGAGTCCGGCGTGGACGCCATCCTGACCGACGACGCCGACGTGGAGAAAATCGCCGCCCTGGGCCGGGTGCGCGTGGTCCCCCTGTCCGCCGTGGACGTGGTCGCCGTGACCGCCAAGCCAGACGAGGAGCAGGCCGTGCGCCTGGCCGCCTCGGGCCGCACGGTCTTTTTGGCGCGCGGCTGCGAGATCATTCCGGTTGAGAACATCCTGGCCCAGGTCGCGGGCGTGGGGCTTGAGGCCGCGTCCCTGAGCGAGGCCAAGCTTGCCGCCGGAATCCTGGAGCGCGGCGTGGACCGCATCCTGGTCTTGCCCGAGGGCGCCCCCGACCTCAAAAAGATCGTGGCCGAGCTCAAAATCAGCCAGGGGACCTTGGGCCTGGCCCCGGCCGTGATCACCGAGATCACCCCCGTGGGCCTGGGGCACCGGGTCTGCGTGGACACCATCTCCATGCTCAAAACCGGCCAGGGCATGCTGGTCGGCAACTCAAGCGCCTTCACCTTCCTGGTGCACGCCGAGACCGAATCCAATCCCTACGTGGCCGCCCGCCCCTTCCGCATCAACGCCGGGGCCGTGCACGCCTACGCCGCCATGCCCGGCGACAAGACCCGCTACCTCGAAGAACTGGCCGCAGGCGACGAGGTGCTCATCGTCTCGGCCACAGGCGAAACCTCCCTGGCCGTGGTCGGCCGGGTCAAGGTCGAGGTGCGCCCCATGCTGCTCCTAACCGCCCGGATCGGCGACACCCAGGGCCGCATCTTCCTGCAAAACGCCGAGACCATCCGGCTGGTCACGCCCGACGGCTCGCCGGTCAGCGTGGTCACGCTTTCGGTGGGCGATGAGGTCCTGTGCCGCACGGACGTGGCCGGACGCCATTTCGGCATGCGCATCGTCGAAGACATCAAGGAGGGCTGAAACATGGCCGCCGACAAGCCCGCCACGCCGAAAAAACCCGCCCGGGCCAAAAAACCCGCCCCGGCCGTCAGCCCCGCTGCCGCCGCCGCCCCGCCCGCCGTCAGCCCCGAGGAGCTGGAGCGGTTCCTGGCCGGGGTGCGCCAGGACATCGACGGCATCGACGACCAGATCCTCGCCCTGCTCAATCGCCGGGCCGCCGCCAGCCTCGAGGTCGGCCGCCGCAAATCCGGCACGCATCAGGCCGTGTACAAGCCCTTTCGCGAAAAAGAGGTCTTAAAGCGCCTGGCCGCCGAAAACCCGGGTCCCCTGCCCGCCGAACACCTGCGCATCATCTACCGCGAGATACTGTCCTCCTCGCGCCGCCTGCAACGCCCCGAAAAAGTCGTCTTCCTCGGCCCTGAAGGCACGTTCTCCCACTTCGCGGCCATGGCCACCCTGGGCCGGGCCGGGGACTTCGAGCCCAAGCCGTCCATCGACGACGTGTTCGCCGCCGTGGCCTCCCGCGAGGCGGACCTGGGGCTCGTTCCCCTGGAAAACTCCCTGCAGGGCACCGTGGGCCAAAGCCTCGACCTCTTCATGCGCCACGACGTCTTCGTGCAGGCCGAGGTCTATTGCAAAATCAGCCATTCGCTGCTCTCCAAGGCCACGGAGCTGGCCCGCATCAAAACCGTCTACTCCCACCCGCAACCCCTGGCCCAGTGCGCCGGATGGCTGCGCGCCCACCTGCCCGGCGCCCGGATCATCCCCACCGAGAGCACCGCCGCCGCCGCCCTGCGCGTCCTCAAGACCCCCTCGGCCGCCGCCATCGGACACAGCCGCCTGGGAGACATGCACAACCTGAACATCCTGGCCGGACACATCGAGGATCTGCCCGACAACTGGACCCGGTTCCTGATCATCGGCCCAAGCGACACCAAACAGGAAAACCGGGACAAGACGTCCATCCTCTTCAACCTGCCCGACAAGCCCGGCGCCCTGCATTCGGTCCTGGAAAAACTGGCCGGTCGCGACATCAACATGACCAAGCTGGAATCGCGGCCGTTTCGGGGCGAGAAATGGAAATACGTGTTTTTCGCCGACCTGCAGTGCGACCTAAGCCGCTCCGAATACGCCAAACTCCTGGATGACCTGCGGTCCTGCACCCATAGCCTGCGCATCCTGGGCTGCTACCCGGCCGGGCCGCATATCGACGTGTCCGGCAAAACGGAGGTCATCGAGGAATGAACGCACTACGACACCGGGGAGGAGGCGCCGCCTCCTCCCCGGACCCCACCGCCGCCGGGGGGAATGATTCCCCCCGGACCCCCCCGACAGGGGACCGCCAAAAGTTTTTAAAAGGGGGTCCAGGGGGAAAAAATTTTACAAAAATTTTTCCCCCTGGCCGCCGGAGGCTCCCATGACCCCTTCTTCTCCCATCGTCATAAGCGCCCCGGCCTCCAAGTCCGTGTCGCACCGCCTGCTTATCTGCGCCGCGCTGGCCGAGGGCGACTCGCGGGTCACGGGCGTGCTGGAGAGCCAGGACCTGGATCACACCCGGGCGTGTCTTTCGGCCATGGGCGCCGTCATCGAGGGCAAGGGCGGCGACTATGCGGTTCGCGGCGTGGCCGGGGTTCCCCGGGGCGGCGCGGCCGAGCCTGCCGTTTTGGACGTGGGCGAATCCGGCACCACCTGCCGGTTGATCGTGGCCGTAGCCGCCGCCGGACAGGGCCGTTTCACGGTCTCGGGCCGGGGCCGCATGCATGATCGGCCCATAGGCGAGCTAACCCGGGTGCTCGAAGGCCTCGGGGCGCGCATCGCCTTTCCCGGCAAGCCCGACTGCCCGCCGCTTGACGTCACGGCCTCGGGACTCTCCGGCGGCGCGGTCGAAATCACCCTGGAGGAGAGCAGCCAGTACCTTTCCGGGCTGCTCCTGGCCTCGCCCCTGGCCGCCGGGCCGCTGACCATCCTGGTCACAGGCGAAAAGGCCGTGTCCTGGCCGTATGTGGCCGTGACGCTCACCGCCATGCGCGACTGCGGCGTTCCCGTTTGCGTCGAGATCAGGCGCGGCGAGGCCTGGATGGCCACCGATCCGGCCGCCGTCACCCGGGCCGAACCCGGCCGCCTGCGCTTTATGTGCCGCCCCGGCCGCTACCTCCCCGGCACGCGCCAGGTCGAGGGCGACTGGTCCAACGCCTCCTACTTCCTGGCCGCCGGGGCGCTCGGGGCGCGGCCCGTGCGGGTCGAGAACCTGCGCCAGGACTCGGCCCAGGGCGACACGGCCATGGTGGACATCCTCGGCCGCATGGGCGCGCGCCTGACCCAGGACGCCACGTCGGTCATCGTCTACCCGACGCCCTTGTCCGGCATCACCGTGGACATGGGCCATTGCCCGGACCTCGTGCCGACCATCGCCGCCTGCGCAGCCATGGCCGTGGGCGTCACGACCATCCGCAATGTGGCCCACCTGCGCCTCAAGGAATCGGACCGGCTGGCCGCGCTGGCCGACAACCTGACCCGGGCCGGGGCGCGGGCCACGGTCACGCCCGACGGACTCGTCATCGAGCCGGGACTGATCCCTCCCCACGACACCGTGTCCTTCGCCACCTACGACGACCACCGCATGGCCATGAGCATGGCGCTGTTCGGACTTGGCGGCGTGACCGCGCGCTTCGACAACCCCGGCTGCGTGGCCAAGTCGTTCCCGCACTTCTTCGACGAATGGAGCAAATTAAGCGCATGAAAAAGCTTATGCCCCGGGGAGGAGGCTCCGCCTCCTCCCCGGACCCCACCTCAGCCGGGGGGAATGATTCCCCCCGGACCCCCCCGACGGGGGGACTGGCCCTCGCGCTTCCGGTCGCGGCGTGCCGCCGTCGGCCTGCGGCCGACGACGGCGCGCCGCGACCGCGCCAAAAGTTTTTGAAGGAGGGTCCAGGGAGGAAACTTTTTTCAAAAAGTTTCCTCCCTGGCCGCCGGAGGCTCCCCCAATGACCATATCTTCGATCGCCATCGTAGGCGCGCGCGGCGGCATGGGGCGGCTTTTTGCGACCAGGTGCCGGGGAGCGGGCCTGGATGTCCGGGAGCTGGACCGGCCTTTGACGCCGCACAAGGTCGCGGCGGCGGTCGCGGGCGCGGACGTGGTCTTGTTGTCGGTGCCGGTGACGGTCACGGGCGACGTGGCCGGGCTTGTGGCCCCGGCCATGAAACAGGGCGCGATTTTGGCCGACGTAGGCTCGGTGAAGGTCTTGCCGGTGCAGGACATGCTGTCGGCCTACGCCGGGCCGGTGGTGGGCACGCATCCCCTTTTCGGCCCAAATCCCGCGGCCGGGGAGAAGATGGGGGCGGACGGCAGGGCCGAGGCCTTGCGGGTGGCGGTCATGCCCGGCTGTCCGGGCCGCGACGAGGCGGCCACGACGGCGGTCGAGGCGCTCATGGAGCGGCTGGGGTTCGCCACGTTTCGCACCGACCCCCACGAGCACGACCGGGCCATGGCCTTCGTGCAGGGCCTAAATTTCGTGACCACGGTGGCCTATCTGGCCGCGCAGCAAAACGCGGGCGACATCGAAAAGTTCATCACCCCGTCGTTTATGCGACGGCTTGATGCGGCGAAGAAGCTGATTTTGGAGGACGCCGGGCTTTTCGGGGTGCTTTTCGAGGCCAATCCGCACAGCCAGGAGGCCGTGCGCACCTACCGCAACTTTTTGAACGTGGCCGCCGGGGGCGATGTGGACCTTTTGGCCGCGCGCGCCGCGACGTGGTGGAACAAAGAACCCTTCAGAAAGGACGCATCATGAACGCTATCACCCTGACGCAGCGGGGCCTGCGGCTCCCGGCCGACGTCCAGACCCCCATCAGCCTCTTTTTGGGGCTGGTGGGAGAAAAACCGGGCATACTGCTGGAGAGCGCCGAGGTGGATGGCCGCCTGGGACGCTTCAGCGTCATCGCCTGGGACTTCCGGCTGCGGGTGGACGTGAAGGGCGGCAGGTTGCGGGTGCACGCCAAGGACAAGCGGCTGGCGCCGCTTGAGGAGCTGTCAGGCGCGCCCTACGTGGACGGACTGCGCGAGCTGACCAAACGGCTCACGGTGCTGCCGCCGGACGATTTCGCCGACCTGCCGCCGATCTCGCGCGGGCTGTGCGGCTATTTCGGCTACGGCATGGCCGGCATCTTCGAGCCGAAGCTCGCGCCGGAGCTGCCGCCGGACAAGGCCGAGTCGTGTCTGGTTTTGCCGGGCAAGGTGGTGGTCTTCGACCATCTGCGGCACTGCTGCTCGTATCTGAGCCTGGATGACGGCGGCCGCAGCAAGCTCGATATCGACCATTCCAACGTCTACCACGCCATGGAGCGGCCGGTTCTGGGCGCGGTGACGTCGTCTCCGGGCCAGGAAGGCTACATGGCCGCCGTGAGCGCGGCCAAGGACATGATCCGGGCCGGGGAATGCATCCAGGTGGTGCTCTCCACCCGGTTTTCGGCGCCCTTTTCCGGCGACCCCTTCGTGGTCTACCGGCGTCTGCGGCAGGTGAACCCGTCGCCGTACATGTTTTTCATGCGCCTGCCCCGGGTGACGCTGCTTGGGTCGTCGCCGGAGCTTTTGGTGCGCTGCCAAAACGGCCTGCTCACCACCTGCCCCATCGCCGGGACACGGCCGCGCGGGGCCGACGCGACCCAGGACGCCGAGCTTGCCGCCGAGCTTCTGGCCGACCCCAAGGAGCGGGCCGAGCACGTCATGCTGGTCGATCTGGGCCGCAACGACCTGGGCCGCATCGCCGCCCCGGGCACGGTCAAGGTGGAGAAGTTCATGGACGTGGAGAAGTTTTCCCACGTCATGCACATCGTGTCCTACGTGACCGCAAAATTAAAAGACGGCCTGGACGCCCTGGATGTCCTGGCCTCCACCTTCCCGGCCGGGACCGTGTCCGGCGCGCCCAAGGTGCGGGCCATGCAGATGATCGCCGAGCTGGAAAAAAAGCCGCGCGGCCCCTACGCCGGGTCCATCGGCTGGATCGGCCTGGACCCGGGCCGGGTGGACCTGGATACCGGCATCACCATCCGCAGCCTGTGGATACGCGACGGCATGCTGTCCTGGCAGGCGGGCGCGGGCATCGTCTACGATTCCGATCCGGCCAAGGAATGGAAGGAATGTCAAAACAAGGCCCGGGTGCTGGCCGAGGTCCTGGCATCCAAGGAGGGCGGCGATGTTTTTACTTATTGATAACTTCGACTCCTTCACCTTCAACGTGGTGCAGGCCTTCCAGATGCTCGGCAAAGACCCGGAGGTCAGGAAAAACGACGACCCGTCCATCCTGGAGCTGGCCGCGTCGGGTACGCTCGACATGGTGTGCATCTCGCCTGGGCCCAGCACCCCGGAAAACGCCGGGCTGTGCCTGAAATTCCTGGAGCGGCTTCCCAAGGAAGTCCCGGTGTTGGGCATCTGCCTGGGACACCAAATCCTGGGGCATTTCGCGGGCGCGCCGGTGGTGGTGGCGGACAGGATCATGCACGGCAAGACGTCCATGGTGAGCCACCGCGAGACCGGGCTTTTCACCGGGCTGCCCAACCCGTTCGAGTGCTGCCGCTACCATTCGCTGCTGGTCAAGGCGGCCAAGGCGGCGGACAGGCTGGAGATCACGGCCTGGACCGAGGAGAACGAGGTCATGGGGCTTTCCTGGCGGGGGCGGCCCTGGGTGGGGGTGCAGTTTCATCCCGAGTCGGTGTTTACGCCTGACGGCATGAAGTTATTGGCCAATTTCCCGGAGAAAATCCTCCCCCAGGGAGCGGGCCGCTAACGGCCACGAAAAAGGAGACACGCGATGGACAAGTTCGTTGAAGCGCTGGAGCTTCTGGCCGTTGGCAAAAACCTCCCCGAGGATCTGGCCATGACCGCCTTCCGCTCCATGTACAGCGGCGAGATGCCCGCCTCCTGCGTGGGCGCGTTTCTCATGGGACTTAAAACCAAGGGCGAATCCGCCGTGGAGATCGCCGCCGGGGTCAACGCCGCCCTGGAAGAGGCCCGCCTGGTGCCCGACCTCTCCGGCGACCGCATCGACACCTGCGGCACCGGCGGCGACAACACCTGCTCGTTTAACTGCTCCACCGCCGTGGCCCTCTATCTCGCGGCCATGGGGCACAAGGTGGTCAAGCACGGCAACCGGGCCGTCTCCAGCGCCTGCGGCTCGGCCGACGCCGTGGAGGCCCTGGGCTTCGATCTCGTCGTGGAGCCGGGCGCGGTCAAGGCGGCGCTCGACGCCACCAATTTCGTCTTTCTCTTCGCCCCCAGCTACCACCCGGCCTTCAAGCGCATCGGCCCCATCCGCAAGGAGCTTGGGGCGCGCACCCTTTTCAACCTCATGGGACCGCTTCTCAATCCCGCCCGGCCCACGCACCAGATCCTGGGCGTGCCCACCTCGCGCCACGTGCCGCTTATGGCCGAGGTGCTGGCGCTCACGGGACTTCGGCACGGGGTGGTGGTGCACGGCGCAGGCGGCTTCGACGAGCTGACCCCGTTCGGCCCGGCGGACGTGTGCTTCGTGCGCGACGGCTGGCTCAAGCGCGACCGCATCGACCCGGCCGATTTCGGCTTCCCGGCGCATAAGCCCGGCGACGTGGTGGTCTCCGGCCGCGACGAGGCCGTGGACACCCTGCGCGGCCTTCTGGCCGGGGTCGGCCCCCAGGCCATGCTGGACATGCTGGCCTTAAACCTGGGCGCGGCCCTGCACCTGCTCGAAGAGTCGCCGCTTACCGCCGCCATGGACAAGGCCCGGGCCGCCGTGGCCGCCGGGCTTGCCGCCAAGGCCTTCGGAGACGCCCATGCTTGAGAAGTTTCGCGCCGCCAAGCGGCCCGAGATCGAAAAGCTCATGGCCCTGGCCGAGTCCGGCGGCCTGCCGCCGCCCCTGCCCGGCCCCCGGCCGTCGTTTTCCGACGCGATCATGGCCCGGGCCGTAGCGGGCGAGCGCGCGGCGGTCATCGCCGAATACAAGCGGGCCTCGCCCTCGAAGGGCGACATCAACCTGGGGCTGGCCCCGGCGGACGTGGCCCGGGCCTACGCCGCAAACGGCGCGGCCTGCATCTCGGTCCTGACCGAAGAGGCCTACTTCAAGGGCAGCCTGGCCTACCTGGACGAGATCGCCCAGGCTGCGCCCGGCGTCCCGCTTTTGCGCAAGGACTTTCTGACCCACCCGCTCCAGGCGGCCCAGACCGCCGCCCACCCGGCCTCGGCCCTGCTGCTTATCGTGCGCATGCTCTCCGACGCCGATCTGGCGGACATGCTGCGCGTGACCTACGACCTTGGCCTCGAGGCCGTGGTGGAGGTCTTCGACGGCAAGGACCTGGACCGGGCCGAGGCCCACGGCGCGCACATCATCCAGGTCAATAACCGCGACCTGGATACGCTTGCCGTGGATCTGGCCGTGTCCGAACGCCTGTCGGCGCGCAAGCGCCCGGGCCGCATCTGGATCTCCGCCAGCGGCATATCACGGCCCGCCGAGGCCGCCCGCATGGCGCAGCTTGGCTTCGACGCCGTGCTGGTCGGCACGTCCATCATGGCCGGGGCCGACCCCGGCGCAACCCTGGCCGGGCTGGCTGCAGCCCGGGCCAATAAGGCGGATGCATGATCTCTCGGTTTCCCTTCTTCAAAGTCTGCGGCCTGACACGGCCGGACGACGTGACCGCCTGTCTGGCCGCAGGCGCGGCCATGACCGGCTTTATCTTCGCCGCCAAAAGCCCGCGCCGCGTAAGCCCCGAGGCCGCCCTGGCCCTGCCGCGCGGCGACGCCTACCGGGTGGGCGTCTTCGTGGAGCAAAGCGTCGAGGAGGTCCTGCGCATCATGGACGAGGCCGAACTCGATCTGGCCCAGCTCCACGGCCGCCACAACGAGGCCTTCTGCCAGGCTGTGGGGCCAGAGCGGGTGATAAAGGCCCTGTGGCCGGAAAAACTCGGTTCCCCCCAGGCCGTGCAAAAGGCCATGGACCGCTTTGCGCCCGTGTGCAGCTTCTTCGTGCTCGACGCCGGGACCTCCGGCGGCGGCCACGGCCGGTCCATGGATTTCTCCCTGGTCGCCGGGATCGAAAGCCCCCATCCCTGGCTTTTGGCCGGCGGCCTTGGGCCGCACAACCTGGAGGCCGCCCTGGACGCCGCCGCGCCCCACGGCCTGGACCTCAATTCGGGCCTGGAGACCGCGCCCGGCGTCAAGGACCACGCCGCCGTCGCCCGGGCCGGGGCCATGCTGGCCGCTCGATGGCCGCAAGGCGGCCAAAAAGATGAGATGAAAAAGAAAGAGGAAGGGGAAATTTCCAGCGAGGAAACTTTGTGAAAAAAGCCTCCTCCCTGGACCATCCCGCGACAACTTTGGGCGGGGTGAGGCGCCGCTTGGCGAACCGGCCGCGCATCAGCCGCAGCAAGGCCTGACGACAACCGCAGCAAGGCCTGACGTCAGCCGCAGCAAGGCCTGACGTCAACCGGATGTGCACCACAAAACAACAAGGTGTCACCACACGATGAACAAGAGTTACTTCGGAGACTTCGGCGGCCAGTTCGTGCCTGAGCTGCTCATGCCGCCGCTTCTCGAAATCGAAGAGGCCATGGAGAAGATCATCCCCACCAAGGCCTTCCAGGCCGAACTGGCGGCCCTTCTGGCCGACTACGTGGGGCGGCCCTCGCCACTGTACCTGTGTCCCAACCTATCGAAAAGATTGGGGATAAACCTGTGGCTCAAGCGCGAAGACTTAAACCACACCGGCGCCCACAAGATCAACAACACCATGGGCCAGGGGCTTTTGACCAAGCACATGGGCAAGTCGGTGCTTCTGGCCGAGACCGGCGCGGGCCAGCACGGCGTGGCCACGGCCACGGCGGCGGCCATGCTTGGTCTGCAATGCACCGTGTACATGGGGGCTGAAGACGTGCGCCGCCAGTCGCACAACGTGCGCCGCATGCATCTTCTGGGGGCGCAGGTGGTGCCTGTAGAGTCCGGCACCAAGACCCTAAAGGACGCCATCAACGCCGCGCTTCGGGTCTGGATCGCCGACCAGGAGACCACGCATTACTGCTTCGGCACCGCAGCCGGACCGCATCCCTTCCCCACCCTGGTGCGTCTGTTCCAGTCCATCATCAGTCGCGAGGCCAAGGCCCAATTCGCCGACAAGATCGGCCGTCTGCCGGACTACGTGGTGGCCTGCGTGGGCGGCGGCTCCAACGCCATCGGCATGTTTCACGAATTCGTGCCGCATCCCGAGGTGGCGCTTGTCGGCGTCGAGGCCGCCGGGACCGGCGATCCGGGCTGCTTCCATTCCGCGCCCCTGTCCCTGGGGCGCCCCGGCGTCCTGCACGGCGCGGTGAGCATGCTGCTGCAGACCGAGGACGGCCAGATCATGCCCTCGCACTCCATCGCCCCGGGCCTGGACTATCCCGGCGTGGGGCCGGAGCACTCCCATTTGCAAAAAACCGGCCGCGCCCGCTACGACACGGTCAACGACACCGGCGCGCTGCGGGCCTTTTCGGCGCTGTGCCGCGAGGAAGGCATCATCCCGGCCCTGGAGAGCTGCCACGCCGTGGGCTGGGTGCTGGAGCACGCCCACGAGCTGCCGCCAGGCAGCCATGTAGCCGTGTGCCTGTCCGGCCGGGGCGACAAGGATCTGGGCATCATCGAAGAATATCTGGAGAAAGGGGGAACCCTGTGAACCCGTCCGTCTTGACCACGCGCATCCGGGAGGCCAACGCCCGGGGCAAAAAGGCGCTCATCCCGTTTCTGCCCGGCGGGTTTCCGGACAAGGAGCGGTTTTTCACGGAACTGGACCAGCTCGACGCAGGCGGCGCGGACATCATCGAGATCGGCGTGCCCTTTTCCGATCCCGTGGCCGACGGCCCCACCGTGGAGCAGGCCTCGCTGGACTGCCTGTTAAACGGAACCTGCCTGTCCTGGATTCTCTATGAATTGGCCAAGCGCAAGGGCCGGTATCGGGCGGCGCTGGTGCTCATGGGCTATTACAATCCGTTTTTGCAGTACGGCCTGGACAAGCTCGGCGAGGACATGGCCGACGCCGGGGTGTCGGGCTGCATCGTGCCGGACCTGCCGCTTGAGGAATCCGGCCCCATGCGTGCGGCCCTGGCCGGGCACGGCGTGGACGTGATCTGCCTGGTGGGGCTTAATACGCCGATCTCGCGCATGAAGGCCTACGCCAAGGTGGCGCGCGGATTCGTCTATTTCGTGTCGGTTTTGGGCACCACGGGGGTGCGCGAGAGCCTGCCGGAGAAGATCAAGTCGCGTCTTACGGACGTGAGAAAGGTGTTCGACCTGCCGGTGGCCCTGGGGTTTGGCGTCAAAACCCCGGAACAGCTTGTCCAGTTCGGGGATTTGATCGACGCGGCGGTCTTTGGCAGCGCGCTCATCGACCATATCCGCGCTGGCGGCGATTCGGCGTCGTTCATGTCCCGCTGGGCCTGACGCCGCCTCGCGGCATATCCCGCTACGAAAGGGCGTTCCGGCCGGGTTCGGTCGGGACGCCCTCGCTGTTACGTCGCCCTGGTCATGGTCCGCGACTTGACAAAACACTTACCGAGTAAGACTTTTTGGCGTGCGCATTTTCAAGACCAAGCCGGGTGCCCGGTGGGCAAAAAAAGAAGATGTCTCCGGCGCAATGCTTCGCGAGTGCGCACTGGACATCGCGGCTGGCAGGGTCGAGGCCAGTCTGGGCGGCTATCTTTTCAAGAAGCGGATAGCCCGCCCCGGGCAAGGGAAAATCGGAGGCTACCGGGTCATCGTGGCATTCAAGAGTCCCGAAGACTGGAGACTGTTCTTTTTGTACGGATTTCCGAAAAACAGCGTGTCGAACATCTCGGCCGATGACGAGCATCTGTTGCGGATCATCGCGCAGAAATATGTGAGTATCCATGACGATGTCTTTCGCAGGACACTCGAAAACGGCGACCTGATAGAACTCTCGGAGTAGGAAATATGAAAGATCTTCACGATGCCATACACGAGATGGCCGAAGGGCTCTACAACGCCGGAGGAATGGACAAGATAACGTTTCGTCAGATCGAGATGCTTTGCATACCGTCCGCAAAAACGTACAGCGCCGAGCAGATCAAGGCCATTCGCGCGAAGACGAAGACCAGCCGGACGATTTTCGCCACATTTTTAAATGTGAAACCGTCCACCGTCGAGCATTGGGAACGCGGCCTGAAAAAGCCCAGCGGGCCGTCCCTGCGTCTGCTCGACGTGGTTGACAGGAAGGGGATCGAGGCCCTGTGCTGACGGCAGTCTCGTGCCCCCCTCGACGCAAACCCCGGCGGCCTGGAACTCCTTTGGAAACCCGCGCCGCCCCGCGCCGCAAAAAGACACACGGGCACGGCCCTCCCCCCGGGAAGACCGTGCCCGCGAACCAGACGACGCCCCCGCCGTCTTTCCTTGAACGACCGCTGCCGTCCCACCTCGTCCGCTAGCCGCCAGCCAGTTTGACGTTCCAGTGCTCCCAGACATGCCCCACCAGATCGGGGCTAGGCGACAACACCGGTTTGCCCTTGGCCCAACCCGACGGCGTGGCGTTGGTTCCCTTGCTTTCCCGCACCAGTTGGAAGGCCTGGATCTGTCGTATGGTCTCGCTCACGTTGCGGCCCACGGGCGGGGCCAGCACCTCGAAGCCCTGCACGATGCCGTCGGGGTCGATCAAAAACCGCCCCCGAACATCCACGCCCGCGTCAGTGTCGTAGACCCCGTAGATTTCACCCACCTTGCCCCCGGCGTCCGAGAGCATGGGGAACGGCACGGTCTTGGCCGTCACCATCTTGGAAATTTCATGCTCCACCCACATCTTGTGCACGAACACGCTGTCCGTGCTCATGGAAAGGACCTGGACCCCCAGGTTGGCGAACTCCGGATGCCTCTCGGCGACCGCCGAGATTTCCGTGGCTCAGACGAAGGTGAAGTCCCCCGGGTAGAAGCACAGCACGACCCATTTGCCGAGGTATTCCGAGAGACGCACCGAGACGAATTTGCCGTCCAGATACGCCGGGGCTGTGAAATCGGGCGTCGGTTTGCCGATGGAGATCATACGCGTTCCTCCTTGCCGGGCTTGAGCCGCCGCCTGTGCAGGCGCATCAGCCGGTTTCTGATCCGTGACCGCGCCGCCCGTGGGCCTGGCGCACCCGATGGCCGTTTCTTGTGGCATGCGATTCCTCCGGATGCTAAACGATAGATTTATCCGATTGAACGTCCCTCCAGTAATCACATCTTCCAATTCATAGCCCTTCCGGGGGGTGAATAGCAAGCGGCGCACATGCGCGCCGATCCGGACGGCTCATTTATCCCCCTTGCGGTTGCGGCCAAAGGCCAAATGGCGTACGTTCCCTTTCACCCACGGCCGCACGCCCTTCGCTTCCCGGCCAATCTCAATTACCTGGAATTGTACGATTTTTATCGGACGCCCCACGCCGTCCGGATTCGGCGCTTGAACCGTTTACCCTCCTGGAGACCGCCCCCCATGGCTGAAGAGTCCCTCACCCTGCCGCCCGTACCCGCCGACCTGCCCGCCCCGGTCGTCAACCCAAACGCCGCCATCGTCCTGACCAAGCGCTATCTGCGCAAAGGCCCCGACGGCAGGCCCCTTGAGGACGAAAAAGCCCTTTTCTGGCGCGTGGCCCTGGCCATCGCCCAAAAGGAGGCCGCATACGACGCGGCCCGCGACGTCACGGCCACGGCCCGCGAGTTCTTTGAGCTCATGACCTCCTACAAATTTCTGCCCAACTCCCCGACCCTCATGAACGCGGGCACGCCGCTTGGACAACTGGCGGCCTGCTTCGTTTTGCCTGTTGGCGACTCCATGGAGGAGATCTTTGACGCCGTGAAATTCGCGGCGCTCATCCACAAATCCGGCGGCGGCACGGGCTTCTCCTTTTCCAGGCTGCGGGCCAAGCACAGCCGGGTGGGCTCCACCGGCGGCGTAGCCTCCGGGCCGGTGTCGTTTATGCGCATCTTCAACACCGCCACCGAGCAGGTGAAGCAGGGCGGCACGCGGCGCGGGGCCAACATGGGCATCCTTCGCGTGGACCACCCGGACATCAAGGAGTTCATCACCTGCAAGGAGCGCGAGCACGAGCTCGACAACTTCAACATCTCCGTGGGCCTGACCGAGGCCTTCATGCTGGCCGCCAACGAAAACCGCGACTACGACCTCGTCGATCCCCGCGACGGTCTGGCCACGGCCCGGCAAAACGCCCGGGAGATCTTCGATCTTTTGGTGCGCAAGGCCTGGGAGAGCGGCGACCCGGGCATCGTGTTCCTGGACCGCATCAACCGCGACAACCCCACCCCGGCCCTGGGCGAGATCGAGAGCACCAACCCCTGCGGCGAGCAGCCCCTTTTGCCCTACGAGGCCTGCAACCTGGGCTCCATCAACCTGGCCCTCATGTATTCCGAAACCGCCCCGGACCATATGGACTGGGAGGAGCTGGCCCGCATCGTGGACCTGTCCGTGCGCTTTCTGGACGACGTCATCGACGCCTCCGAATATCCCCTGCCGGTCATCACCGAGATGGTGGAGAAAAACCGCAAGATCGGCCTGGGGATCATGGGCTTCGCCGACCTGCTCTACCGCATGCGCATCCCCTACGACAGCCCCGAGGCCCTGGTTTTGGCCGAGCGGCTCATGAGCTTCATCCAGTCCGAGTCCCGCAAGGCCTCGCAAAGGCTCGCCGCCGAGCGCGGCCCCTTCCCGGCCTTCGAGGTCTCCGTGTTCCCGACCCAGAAACAGGGCCCCTACCGCAACGCCACCACCACCACCATCGCCCCCACCGGCACCCTGTCCATCATCGCCGGATGCTCCTCGGGCATCGAGCCGCTTTTCGCCCTAAGCTTCGCCCGCCACGTCATGGACGGCGAAAAGCTGGTGGAGACCAACCCCTATTTCCGCCAGGCCCTGGATCAGGCCGGACTGGGTCGGCCGGACATCGTGGCCGAGGTGGCCCGCAAGGGCACCGTGGCCCACATGGAGGAGATTCCCGAGGCGCTGCGCCGGGTCTTCGTCACGGCCATGGACATCGACCCCCTGTGGCACCTGCGCATGCAGGCCGCCTTCCAGAAATACACCGACAACGCCGTGTCCAAGACCGTGAACCTCCCCAACACCGCCACCAAGGAGGACATCGCGGGGATTTACCGCATGGCCTTCGAGATGGGCTGCAAGGGTGTGACCGTCTACCGCGACGGCTGCAAGACGGCCCAGGTGCTGTGCACCGGCGAGGCCGGGCAGGAGGAGGCCCCCAAGGCCGCCACCAAGGTCAAGACGCGGCCCGACGTGGTGTACGGCTTCACCCAGAAGGTCAAAACCGGCATGGGCGAGCTCTACCTCACGGTGAACGAGATCGACGGCAAGCCCTTCGAGGTCTTCGCCACCATCGGCAAGTCCGGCCGCTCGGTGACGGCCAAGGCCGAGGCCATCGGACGGCTGGTGTCGCTCGCGCTTCGCTCCGGCGTGGACGTGGAGGACATCGTGGGGCAGTTAAAGGGCATCGGCGGCGAGAACCCGGTATTTCAGAAAAAGGGGCTTTTGCTGTCCATCCCGGACGCCGTGTCCTGGGTGCTGGAGAGCCGCTACATGCAAGGCCAGACGATAAGCGACGGCAGCGCCTCCCTGACCACGCCCCATTGTCCGGAGTGCGGCGGGGATCTGGTGTTCGAGGAAGGCTGCTACAACTGCAAGTCCTGCGGCTTCACCAAATGCGGCTGACGCCGCAGGCGGCCCTGTGAGGCCGCGCCCCAAAGGCGAACGAACCGATAGGCCGTGACGGTCGCTGGCGGACCGGGCGCGGCGTGAGACGCGATGGTACGGGTGCGCAATCTCTCCTTCCGCTTCGGGGCGCGCTATGTGCTGCGCAACGTGTCTTTTTCCGTGGGCCGGGGGGGATTCGTGTTTCTGACCGGCCCCTCGGGCGCGGGCAAGACCACGCTTTTGCGCATCCTGCACGGGGCGCTGCCCATGCAGGGCGGGCAGGCGACCGTGGCCGGGCACGAGCTGGCGAGGATGACCAAAGGCCGCCTTCCGGCGCTTCGCCGCGACGTGGGCGTGGTCTTCCAGGACTTCAAGATCCTGCCCCGGCGCACGGTGCGCGAAAACGTCATCCTGCCCCTTGAAGTGCGCGGCGTCGCCCGGCCCAAGGCCGAACGCCGCATCAAGGCCGTGCTGCACGCCTTAAAGCTCGACGGGCTGGCCGAGTGCCCCTGCGCGCAACTGGCCGGGGGCGAGCAGCAGCGGGTGGCCATCGCCCGGGCCGTGGTCACCGGCCCACGGGTGATCCTGGCCGACGAGCCCACGGGCAACCTGGACTGGGAGCTGTCCGTGCGGCTTCTCGACGTCTTTCGCCAGTTCCACCTGCACGGCACGAGCATCATCATGGCCACCCACAACCGCGAGATCCTGTCCGCCGTGCCCGAGGCGGCCGTCTTGCGCCTGTCCGGCGGCGAGGTCGATCCCGGCGGTTACGACGTGGCCGAGGCGGCGGGAATATCCGGCCGGGACGAGGCCTAAGTCCATGGGCATGTTTTTCCGACTGATTTTTCGCGGCGTCCGCGACCTCTTCCGCCACCCCTGGCCCCAGGCCCTGACGCTGGCCGCCGTGACGCTTACCGCCTTTTTGGGCGGGCTTTTCGCCATGTTCCTGCACAACCTGGAGGCGGAGCTGGTGCGCCACCAGGGCAAGGCCCAATACCAGATGTTCTGGAAAAAAGACGCCCCGGAGGCGTTGGTGGCGGCCCAGTGGGCGGACCTGCGCACCCGCCCGGAGCTGGCCGAACTGGTCGCCTTCACCCCGGATCAGGCCCTGACGGTCATGCAGGAGACCCTCGGCGCGGGCGCGGACCTGTCCTGGCTGCGCGGCAAAAGCCCGCTGCCCTATACGGCCCTGGCCACCTTCCGCATCCCGCCCGAGGACGCCGACTGGCCAAGGCGCACCTTCGAGGCCCTGAAATCCCTGGAGGGCGTGGCGACGGTGCATGTCAATCCGCTCCAGATGGACCTGTCGCGCTCGGTATTGGAGCTTGGGCGCACGCTTTTGTGGCCCACGGGGGTCTTTTTGCTGCTTTTGGTGGCCCTGGTGGTGGGCAACACGGTGAAGCTGTCGCTTCTGGCCCGGGCCGACGAGGTGTCCATCCTGCGGCTGGTGGGGGCCAAAAACTGGTACATCAGGCTGCCGTTTCTGGTCGGCGGCGGGACCCTGGGGCTTGTCGGGGCGGGGTTGGCCCTGGCCCTGCTCAAGGTGCTGCAACAGTCCCTGGCCGAGGTCTTAAACGTGCCGCCGCTTTGGATCAACATCGCCTATCTACCGCTGCCCCATGCGGCGGCCCTGGCCGGGACCATGGTTCTGGTGGCCGTGGCCGCCAGCTGGGTCGCGGCCAGGGACCGGGGCTGACCCCCGCATAAGGCCGCCCATCCCCCATGCCGCCATTCGAATCCCCCTGCCCGCCGGGCGTCATCCTGGCCGCCCACGGCTCCCGCCTGCCCGAGGCCCGGGAGGCGCTCACCGTCTTCACCGAGAACGTGGCGGACCAGCGCCCCGAGTGCGTGGTGCGGCTGGCCCGGACCATGGGAGACATGCACCACGGCCGCCATCTGCGGCCGCTTCTGGGGGCGCGGTCGGTGGATGCGGTGTTTCTGGAGATGGCCCGGCTTGGGGTGACGCAGGTGGCGGTGCAGTCGCTGCATGTGGTGGCCGGGGGGGAGTACGCCGAGGTCGTGGCGGCGGCCGATAGGGCCAGACGCAGCGGCGACTTCAGCGCCGTGACCGTGGGCGGGCCGCTTTTGCCCGGGGGTGCGGCGGGACAAGACGCGGCGCGCCATGCCGCCGTCTCCCGGGCGGCCGAGGCGCTTCTGGCCAGTTTGCCGTGCGAGCGCGCCCCGGACGAGGCCGTGGCGGTCATGGGGCACGGGGCGCGGGGACCGGCCCGGGAGACCTATGCGGCCCTGGCGGAGGAGCTCTCCCGGCGCGATCCGCTGATATTTTTCGCCACGCTCGATCGGGACCGGGCCGAGGCCGTCCGGCCCGACTCGAACCTGGGGCGGCTGCGCCGGGCGGTGGCCGCCAGCGGGGCGAGACGGGCATGGCTTATGCCCTTTTTCAGCGTGGCCGGGGCCCATGCCCGGCGCGATCTGGCCGGGGAGGAGGAACACTCCTGGCGCGGGGCGCTTTGCCGCGACGGCGTGGCCTGCATGCCGCTTCTGTGCGGGCTTTTGGAGCTGCCGGACTTCGCCCGCCTCTTTCATTCCAGTCTGGATGCGGCCCTGGCCGGGCTTGGCGGGACGTCCGACCTATCCTGAATGGCGCGCCTCGCAACGCCCCAGATCCCTCACGGCCCGGGCGTCGCCAGCCGCCGCATCGGCCCAGACCTCGCCCAGCACGCCGCACACGGCCCGCACCACCGGATCGTTCTCGCGCATGCGCCGGTACATAAACGACAGCGCCAGACTCATGGGCTCGCGCTCCCACACGCACGCCTCGCCCGCCGTGGCCGCATCCAGGGCGTCGTCGCGGCGCAAAAGCGTCAAGCCGCAGCCCGCCGCCACCAAGGCCCGCAAGGTGGCGTCGCCGTCGCCCACGATGGCCTTATTGAGCGCAAAGCCCTTGTGCGCGAACGTCTCCTCCAAAAGGAACTGGAACGGGCACCTCTCCGGGAACCATACCCACGGCATCCCGGACAGCGCCTCCCAGTCCGCCGCCTCGATACGTTCCCGCCACGCCGCCGGTCCCACGATGGCCATGTCCACCTGGCCAAGCGGCATGCTCACCACATCACTGGCTGCATCGCGGATGATCTCGTAGACGAACGCGGCGTCGATCTCCCCCGCAGCCAGCCCGTCCAGGCCGTCCGGGGAGCTGTACTGCATGATGTGCAGCTCGATGCGCGGATGGCGCTCCCGCATGATCGCCAGAAAATCCGTCATGCGCAGCCTGCCCGGCTCGTTATTTAAGCCGATGCGGGCCACGCCCACGGCCTCGGACCGAAACGCCCCGGCCGCCGACACAAGCTCCCCGGCCGACTCCAGCGTCCGTCTGGCCCGCCCCGCCAATTCCCGCCCGGCCTCGGTCAAAAGCATGCCCTTGGCCGTACGCGAGAAGAGCTCCACCCCAAGTTCCTCTTCCAGGGCCTTGATCTGGGCGCTCACCGCCGGACCGCTGGCGTTGATGCGCTGCGCCGCCCGGGTCAGGTTCTGGGTCTCGGCCACGGCCACGAAGGTGCGCAATTGATACAGTTCCATGTCGTCTGATCCCGCCGCCCGGCGCGTTTCGTTTTCCTGAACGCCGTCTTCCGTTCTTGCGATTGGATTTCCCTTTGATTCCCGGACTACCACATACCCGTCCGGCCCAAGGCCCGTGATGTCACACAGGCCGGGCCGCGTAAACCCCATGCCCGCCGAGGAGGCCGCCATGTTCACCACCCGCCAGCTTCTCGCCATCGCCCTATGCATGGTCGCCGCCATGGCCCTGCTCACCGGCAAGCCCGAGGGCGACGCATCGGTCGCGCCCCTTGCGCCACTTGTCCGGGAGCTTGCCCCGGGTGCGGCCGCCGCAGACAAGACCGCGGCCGAGACCGTGTTCGCGGCCCGCTACGAGGCCGCCTACGAGCGCGGCCTGTATCCGGGCCTGCCCGTGACCATGTGCGAGGCCAAACTTCTGGAGTGCCGGGGCCTGCCCTACGCGGCCTGCCGGGAAAACTGCCGCGAGGCCTGCGGCCTGAGATGACCCGGCCCGGGACGTGACCCCCTCCCGGAATACCTCGCCCGACCTGGTGCGCCACGGCGCCGGATTATTTCCCCACCCCTCTTGACTTTGTTATTTATATAGCTAAAAAATGCTATATGAATAACAAAAACTGGCTCATCTTTTCCTTTTCCGTCCCGGCCAAGCATCAGGCCTTCCGGGTGAAGATCTGGCGCAAGCTCAACGCCCTCGGGGCCGTGCAGGTCAAAAACGCCCTGTATCTGTTGCCTGCGGGTGAGCACCACCAGGAGCAGCTCACCTGGCTGGCCAAGGAGACCGAAGACCAGGGCGGCGAGGCCGTCATCCTGGCCGGGGGCGAATTGTTGCACACCCCGGACGCCCAGATTCGGACCATGTTCACCCGCGCCCGCGACGAGGACTACCATCGGCTGGAGGAAGAGGCCCGGGCTGCCCTCGCCACCCCCGAATCCGGGGACCTCCAGGCCAGCCTGCGCAAATTCGTCCGCAGACTGGAGGTCATCCGGGCCATCGATTTTTTCCCCAGCGGCCGGGGGGAGGCGCTTTTACGCATGCTGGAGGAAGTCGGCCGCCATCCGCACGAGACGCCCCCGGTCATCCCCCGCCGCGACCCCGCCGCCGTTCAGGGAAAAACCTGGCTGACCAGGACCAATCCCTATGTGGACCGCCTGTCCTCCTTCTGGCTCGTGCGCCGCCATCTGGACCCCGAGGCCCGGGTCGCCTTCCTGCCGCCGGGGGAAGCCGTACCACAGCAGGCGGACACCGTGGTTTTCGACATGGCCGAGGCCGATTTCACCCACACCGGGGGACTCATCACCTTCGAGGTCATCGCCGAGGCCTTCGGCCTGACGGACGCCATCCCGCTGCCCATGCGCCGGGTGCTGCGGGCCATTGATCTGGAGGATTTCGAGAACGCGCCCGAGGAGGCCCGGGGCGTCAAACGGATGCTCGACGGCCTGGTGGCCGCCTGCCCGGACGACCGGCAGCGCATGGAGCGCGCCCTGGTCTTTTTCGACACCCTGCTGGCCTCCTACACCGCAACCAAAAAGTGAGACCGGACATGAAAGACATCGCCATTCACGTGGCCCAGCTCATGGCCGCCTCGGCCCGTACCGCCCCCAAGGCCGGAGGCAAGGACTTCCTGGAAATCGCCGTGATCTCCCAGGACGAGGACATACATACCATTGCCCGGGCCATGCGGGACCACGCCCCCCACAGCACCAACGAGGCCTTCTGGCTCAGGGATGCGGCCAACATCGAAAACTGCCAGGCCCTGGTCCTGGTGGGATTGGGGAAGTCCCAGGCCGCAGGCTACGACTGCGGGGCCTGCGGCCATCCCACCTGCGCCGAGTTCCTGAAAACCCGCCAGATGCAGGAAAAAGACATGGGCTATTCCGGGCCGCACTGCGTCATGCGCATGATGGACATCGGGGCGGCCCTGGTCTCCGCCGCCAAGACCGCAAGCCTGCTCAACCTGGACAACCGGGTGCAGCAGCGCGTGGGGGCGGCGGCCCGGGCCATGGGCTACATCAAGGCCGAGGTGGCCATGGGCATCCCCGTGGGTTTTTACGGCAAGTCCATCTTCTTCGACCGGGCCGCGCCTAAACATTAAACCGCCCAGGCCGGGACGGACAGCGGTCCGTCCCGGGCCACCGAGGACGCCATGACCGTTTTCTCCAATCTGTGCGCCGTGGGGTTTTTGGCCCGGTTTTCCTACGCCCTGGCCCGAAACCCGGTCCTGCCGCTTTTCGCCCTGTTCCTGGGGGCCGGTCCCGAGGCCATCGGGCTGGCCGTGGGCATCTCCACGGTCACGGGCATCTTCTTCAAGCTCCCGGCCGGGGCGCTTTCCGACGTGATCGGCCGCCGCCGCACCATGCTGGCCGGGCTTTGCGTCTTCGGCCTGATGCCCTTTTTTTACCTGCTTATAGACTCCTATTCCGCCCTGATCCTTGTGCGCTTCCTGCACGGTCTGGCCACGGCCATCTACGGCCCCGTGGCCATGGCCGTGGTGGCGGACGTGGCCGGGCAGCGCAGGGGCGAGATGCTGTCCTGGTTCTCCTCCGTGGGCATCATCGGCACGCTCCTGGGCGCCCCGCTGGGGGGTTTTCTCCTCGACGCCGGGACAACCGGCGGCCCCGTCATGTGGCAGTTCCGACTGGTGTTCGCATTGAGCGCGCTCGCGGGCGTGGCGGCGATGATCCTCGGCTTCAGGACGCTTGGAATCGAAGAAAAGGTCGAGCACGGCCTGGGCTTCGGGGCGCGCCTGGCCACGTTCCGGGAAGGCGTCCGGGAAGTGCTTTCGGACAAACGAATCGTCACGGCTTCCTCCATGGAAGGCGTCCAGAACATGACCATGGGCGCGCTGGAGGCGTTTCTTCCGGTCTATGCGGTCACGGTGGCGGGCTTGTCGGAGTTCCAGGCTGGCCTGCTCTGGGGCGCGCAGATCATCGTGACCATGTTCTCCAAGCCGCTGATGGGGCGTGTGTCGGATTCCCATGGACGCCGACCGCTGATCGTTGCGGGGCTGACGCTGTGCGCAGTCTCGTTCGCGGCGGTGCCCTTCATGGGCGGCTTCTGGACCCTGCTCGCGGCAAGCTTGGTTTTCGGCCTTGGAGAGGCTCTCGTCACGTCCTCGTCGGCCGCCCTGGTGGCGGACATGTGCCGGGCCCGCCATTTCGGTTCGGCCATGGGGGCCTTCGGGACGATTTTCGACATAGGACACGCCTCCGGCCCCATTCTGGGCGGACTTCTGGTGGGCTGGATGGGATATCAGGCAAGCTTCCCGCTGATGGCTGCGGTGCTGCTGGCGGCGATCCCCCTGTTCTTGAAAAATGTCCCGAAGGAGGGCTGACATGCACCCCTTGATCGACAACTCCGATGTCGAGCTGCTGCGCTCGCAGGGGATGTCCGAAGAGGACGTCGCTCACAGCGTGGCCGTGGCCGGACTGGCCCTGGACATCGCCGGGCGCGTGAACGTGCCGCTGGACATGGCCATAACCGGGCAATCCGAAATCGACGCGATGACGGAAGCCATCTTCAATGGCGATTATGACTTGCTTGCCAAGCGCCAGGAGAATCCCCTGCTGGAATTCCATCTGGCGGTGGGCGACTGGGAGAGCGCCCACCTGCCGGCAGCGACCGGCCAGTGGCGTGAATTGGCGGTGGATGTGCAGGGCGACACGGTCACCGGACTTGTGGATGGCAAACCCTACATCGTCCATCACTTCGATTACGCGCCGAAGGGTTTGGTGGGCGTGTGGTCCAAGGCCGATTCTGTCGTGGAGTTCTCAGCGTTACGCCGTACTGACGGGCAATCCGACCTTGTGTTCCTTTCACAGTCCAACAGGGAGAATTAAAATGAGAGAGGCCATGAAAAAAACCATCACGCCTACGGAATTGCGCTCCAGGATCGAATCCGGGGAGTCCTTCACCCTGCTCGATCTCCGCAAACAGGCTGATTTCGATGCCGATCCCGTACTCATCCCCGGCGCGGTGAAGCTCGACCCGTCCAAAGTCGCCGAGTGGGAGGACATCGTCCCGGGCAAGGCGAATGCGGTCATGTATTGCGCCAGGGGCGGGTCCATCAGCCAATCCATACAAAAGCATTTCGAGCAGAAGGGCGTTAGCATTCCCTACATCGAGGGGGGATTCGAGGCCTGGAAGAGCATCGGATAGCTACAAGGAGTTTCCATGATTGAAAATGGCGCATCACCACGCGTCCCCTTGAAGCAGGCCTTCGCCTACTGGTTCAAGCTGGGGTTCATCAACTTCGGCGGCCCGGCCGGGCAGATCGCCATGATGCACAAGGACATTGTGGATGACCGGAAATGGATCGACGAAAAGATGTTCCTGCGGGCGCTCAACTTCTGCATGCTGTTGCCCGGGCCGGAGGCGCATCAACTCGCCGTGTACGTCGGCTGGCGGCTTAACGGATATCTGGGCGGACTCGCGGCGGGTTTGTGCTTTCTCGGACCGTCTATGGCGCTTATGCTGTTTCTGTCCTGGCTCGCCGCCTCGCAGGGACAGATGGCCGCCGTATCCGGCATCTTCCACGGCATCTCGGCCGCCGTGGTGGCCATTGTCGTCGAGGCCCTGTTCCGGCTGTCCCGCAAGTCCCTAAAGCACGGCGCGCTCTATGTATTCGCCGGGGCGGCCTTTGTTCTGGGGCAGTTTTTCGCGGTCCCTTTCCCGGCCATCGTGCTGCTTGCAGGCCTGGCGGGCACGTTGCTCGCCAGGGTACGGCCCGCGATATTCTGCCACCGGGCCGCCGGGTCAAGGGAATGCGTCATGGACGCGCCCCCTGAGCCGGGCAGGCTTCCTTCCGCCACCCATGTCCTTACGGTCGTCCTGTGGTTCGCCGCCATCTGGGCGGCGGTGGCCGTGCCCGTCTTTTTGTGGGGCGGCGTGCAGCACACCTTGTCCCAGATACTGGTCTTTTTCACCAAGGCGGCCTTCGTCACCTTCGGCGGGGCCTATGCGGTTTTGGCCTACATCGCGGACAATGCGGTGCAGTTCGGCTGGCTGGCGGAAAAAGACATGCTCCTGGGCCTGGGACTGGCCGAAACCACGCCCGGACCGCTGATCATGGTCACCCAGTTCGTCGGCTTTTTCGCCGCCTGGAACAACCCCGGGGCATGGTCCCCCCTGGCCGCCGGAATCGCGGGGGGCCTTTTGACGACCTTCGCCACCTTTTTGCCCAGCTTCATGTTCATCTTCGCGGGCGCGCCATACATCGAGGCCATCACCGCAAACGTCCGGTTCGCGGCCGCCCTGACAGGCATCTCCGCCGCCGTGGTGGGCGTGGTGCTCAAGCTGGGGGTCTTTTTCGCCTGGCACACGTTTTTTCCGGGCGGCCATGCGGACGTTTTCGCGATGTTGGTGGCGGCGGCGGCGCTTTTCGCGCTTATGCGGCTTAAGATGTCCATGCATCTTCTGGTGGCCCTAAGCGGCCTGGCCGGGCTTGCGTGGCGGCTGGCCACGCCGTAAGCCAAGGCTCTGGCGAGGGCGCCCGGGCTTTACGACACGCATTCCCGGGCGGTGAGGAAGGCCAGCTGCGGCCATTCCTCCATGGCCTTCTCCAGCCGCCATGTGGTGGGGAAGGACATGGCCGGAAGCCCGTCGGAATCGACCAACATGGCCGACGTATTCTCGCGCCGCATGCGGTCAAGGACCGCCGTATCGCCGGAAAGCCAGCGCACGGCCGCGATGTTGACCGGCTCGGCCACGATATGCACGTCGTATTCCGACTTGAGGCGCTCGATGATCACGTCGAACTGCAACACGCCCACCGCGCCGAGAATGTGCTCCCGGCCGGTCACGGGCTTAAAAAGCTGGATGGCCCCCTCTTCCGTAAGCTGGGCCAGCCCCTTTTCCATCTGCTTGGCCTTGAAGGGGTTTTTGAGGATCACGCGCCGGAAGTGCTCCGGCGCGAAATGGGGGATGCCCAGGTAGCGCAACGGCTCTTTGCCGCACAGGGTGTCGCCGATGCGCAGCGTGCCGTGGTTGGGGATGCCGATGATGTCCCCGGGCCAGGCCTCCTCGGCGCTTTGCCGTTCCTGGGCCATGAAAAGCGTGGCGTTGTGCACCAGCATGTCCTTGCCCGTGCGCTGGTGCGAAACCCGCGTCCCCCGGGTGAAGCAGCCGGAGTTGACGCGCAAAAAGGCCATGCGGTCCCGGTGGGCCGGGTCCATGTTGGCCTGTATCTTGAAAACCACGCCGGAAAACGTCTCTTCCAGGGGCGACACCTCCCGGGTCTCGGCCTTGCGGGGCCGCGGGGCCGGGGCCAGCCGCAAAAACGCGTCCAGCAGCTCGCGCACCCCGAAGTTGTTCACGGCGCTGCCGAAAAAGACCGGCGTCTGTTTGCCGGACAGGTAGCGGTCGTGGTCGAAGGGATAGCCCGCCCCCTCCAAAAGCTCGATGTCCCGGCGCAGCTCGTTGGCGGCCTGCGCCCCCACCTGGCGGTCAAGCTCCGGATCGTCAAGCCCCCGCACCAAAACCGCCTCCCGGGGCTTGGCCCCCTTGTCCTCGCCGGGCTGAAAAAACCGCAACGCCTTGCCCTGGATGTCGTACACCCCCTGAAAACCCTTGCCCATGCCGATGGGCCAGGTCATGGCCGCGCATTCGATGCCCAGGCTGTGCTCGATGTCGTCGAACAGATCGAAGGGCGTGCGCCCGTCGCGGTCCAGCTTGTTGATAAACGTCATGATCGGCGTGTCGCGCATGCGGCACACGTCCATGAGCTTTCTGGTCTGGGTCTCCACGCCCTTGACGCTGTCGATGACCATGAGCGCCGAGTCCACGGCCGTCAGCACCCGGTAGGTGTCCTCGGAAAAGTCCTGGTGGCCCGGGGTGTCCAAAAGGTTCACGGCGAAGCCGTCGTAGTCGAACTGCATGACCGAGGAGGTCACGGAGATGCCGCGCTCCTTTTCAATGGCCATCCAGTCGGAGGTGGCGTGGCGGGAGGCCTTTTTGGCCTTCACGGCCCCGGCCATGCGAATTGCCCCGCCAAAAAGGAGCAGCTTCTCGGTGAGCGTGGTCTTGCCTGCGTCGGGGTGGCTGATGATGGCGAAGGTGCGGCGGCGCGTGACCTCGCGCTTGAGACGGACCTGGAAGGCGATGTCGGACATGCTGCTCTCGTTTGGGCCGGAGGGCCGGGCTTGGTTTGTGCGTGCGGCGTGGCGCCTGGGCGGACGTCAGGGCGGACGTCGGGGCCGGGGGCGGCGGCGGCGGATGTCGCGGATCATCCCTTCCGCCTTCCCGGAGCAGGTGGGTATCCGTCTCTTCCCGCGCCGTCAACGGAAGGCGGCGGGAGAAGGAGACGTCCTCCCCCCGCCGCGCGTAAGCGATGCCGCCGTCTGCGGCGAATCCGGCCGGGCTAGCCCTGGGCCCAGCGGATCAGCCCCAGGGAATGCGAGTCCAAAAGAAGCGGATGGTGCGGCAGGATGCGCACCGTAAACCCGAAACGCCCGGCCTCGCCCGGGGTGATCTCCCCCTTAAAGACATGCCAGCCGTCGCCGGTGCTGGACACGGGCTTCATGACCGTGGTCTCGCGCTGGGCGAACTTGCCCTCGTAGTTGAGGCGGCCGGAATAGATCTGCACCTCCACATCCTGGGGCCGGATGCCGTTTAAATGCACCTCGGCGCTCACGGTCACGGCGTCGCCCACATGCAGTTGGTCCGGTTCGCCGGTCTGGATGTTGCGGATGTCCAGGTTGCTCCACTTGGTCATCATGTCCATGCGCCAGGAGGCCAGGTCCTTGGCCGCCGCATAGTCGTTTTTCACCAGCCGGTTGTAGTTGTCCAGGGCCGGGACGTAGGCGATGCGGGCGTAGTCCTCCACCATGCGGTGGGAGTTGTAGACCGGGGCCAGGGAGCTGATGGACTCCTTCATCTTGCGGATCCAGTTGCGGGGCAGGTTGCCGTGGCCGCGTTCGTAGAAGGTGGGGATGACCTCGTTTTCGATGATGTTGTAGGTGGTCTGGCTCTCCACGAAATCCTGATACCCCGCGTCCTCGTATTCCTCGCCCTGGCCGATGGCCCAGCCCACGCTGTTGTCCGGCAGCCAGGCCTCGGCCCACCAGCCGTCCAGGGTGCTCAGGTTGAGCACGCCGTTGCACATGGCCTTCATGCCGCTGGTGCCGCAGGCCTCAAGCGGCCGACGCGGGGTGTTGAGCCACACGTCGCAGCCCTGCACCAGGTAGCTGGCCACCTCCATGTCGTAGTCCTCAAGAAACACCATGCTGTAGCGGCACTCCGTGGAGGTGCACAGCTGCACCAGCTCCTGGATGATCTTTTTCCCCTCGTTGTCGTGGGGATGGGCCTTGCCCGCGAACACGAACTGCACGGGCCGGGGGGAGTCGCTGATGATCTTTATCAGCCGCTCCTTGTCCTGGAGCAGCATGTTGGCCCGCTTGTACGTGGCGAAGCGCCGGGCGAAGCCGATGGTCAGGGCCTGGGGGTCCAGGACCTCCTCGGACACCTGAAGCTCCTTGCGCTTGGCCCCCCGGGCCAGGAGCTGCTCGCGAAGCCGCACCCGCACGAAGCCCACCAGGCGTTCGCGCAGGCGTTCGTGGGTGCGCCACAGCTCGGCGTCGGAGATGGCCTGGGCCTGGGAGAAGACCCGGGGGCAGTCCGGATCCTCGCGCCAGTTGGCCCCCAGATAGCGGTCGTAGAGGGAGCCGATGTCCTGGGCCACCCAGGTGGGCACGTGCACCCCGTTGGTGATGGCCCCGATGGGCACGTCCTCCTCGGGATACTGGCTCCAGACCCGGTTCCACATCTTGCGCGAGACCACCCCGTGCAACTGGCTCACGCCGTTATTGAAGCGCGACAGCTTGAGCGCCAGGACCGGCATGCAGAAATGCTCGGCGTCGTTGCGCGGGTCCTCGCGGCCCAGGGCCAAAAAGACCTTGAAGGCCAGCCCCAGCTTTTTGGCGTAGTCCTCGAAATAGGGCTGCATGAGCTCCGGCGGAAACCGGTCGTTTCCGGCGGGCACCGGGGTGTGGGTGGTGAACACGCTGCTCGACGCGGCAAGCTCGAGCGCGGCCTCGAAGGACAGGCCGTTTTCGCGCATGAAGTTGCCGATGCGCTCAAGCCCGGCGAAGGCCGAATGGCCCTCGTTCATGTGGATGACCCGGGGAGAAAGCCCCAGGGCCGCCAGCGCCCGGACGCCGCCGATGCCCAGCAGGTATTCCTGGCGCACGCGCATCTCCAGGTCGCCGCCGTAGAGCCTGGCCGTGATCTGGCGCGAATGGGGCTGGTTCTCGGGTACGTTTGAGTCCAGAAGATACAGCGACACCCGGCCCACCTGGGCCTTCCATATCTGGGCGAACACCTTCTCGCCGCGCAGGTCCACGGAGATCAGGATGCGGGCGCCGTTTTGGTCCTTGCACTGGCTCACCGGCAACTGCTCGAAGTCGTAGATGGGGTAGCGTTCCTGTTGCCAGCCGTCCGGGGTCAGATACTGGCGGAAATAGCCCTGTTGGTAGCACAGGCCGATGCCCGCCAGGGGCACGTTCAAGTCGCTGGCGGACTTGAGATGGTCGCCGGCCAGGATGCCCAGGCCGCCGGAATAGACCGGCAGGCACAGGGAGATGCCGTATTCCAGGCTGAAATAGGCCACCACGGGCTCCCCGGTCTTGTCCGGGAAGGGGATGGAGGTGGACTTTCTGGCCAGATAGGCGGCCAGGCGCTGGCGTAAATCGCCCAGGCGCTCCAGGAAAAAATCGTCCTCGGCCAGGCTCTCCAGGGTTTTTTGGGGCAGGCGGTTCAGAAAGGCGATGGGATTGCCGTAGCATTCCCGCCACAGCTTGTGGTCCACCTGGGCGAAAAGCGACACGATCTCGGTGTTCCAGGAAAACCAGTAGTTGTAGGCCAGATCCCACAGCGGTTTGAGCTTGGGCGGCAGTTTCGGGACGACGCTGTAGACGCGAAGAGGCTGCATATCCATATTCCTCCGAGATCGTGGCTTTGGAAAAGGCCAGGGGTTGCGGCCCGAAGCGCCTCACGGCGCGACGAAACCACGGCCCCTTTGTCGTTCTAGCCGCAAGGCGCAACAAAACGCAAGCCCGGAAAGCGCTACGCGCCGCTACAACGCCTTATGCGGCATGTTCACGCGGGCCATAACACGCCCGGATGTCGACTTCACGAAGATCGGGTGGCGACGGCCTTCGCCAAAAACCCACATTCCCGCCCCTTCCCCTTTCCCCGGAAAGGCGATAGCTTGCATGCCTTTCCACATTCATCGGCAAACCGCGCGGAGCATACGCCATGCCTTGCAAACTCGTCGCCCCCCTGCCCGTGCGCGTCAAATATCTGCGCCAGGGGGCCAAGCCGCCCCATCGGGGCACGGCCAAAAGCGCCGGGCTGGACCTGGCCGCAGCCCTGGAAAACGATGTGGTCATCGCCCCGGGCGCCCGCGCCGCCATCCCAACCGGCATCTCCATCGAGATCGACCGGCCGGGCATTGCGGCCTTCGTCTTCTCCCGCAGCGGCCTGGGGGCCAAAGACGGCCTCACCGTGGCCCAGGGGGTGGGCGTCATCGACCCCGACTACCGGGGCGAGATCATGGTCTGGCTGCTCAACACCGCACGCGAGCCGCGCACGGTGCGCCCTGGCCAGCGCATCGCGCAGCTTCTGTTTCTGCCCGTTTTCACCGCCGAGCTGACCTTTGCCGACGAACTGTCGGACACCGGTCGCGGGGCGGGCGGATTCGGGCATACGGGCGAATAGGGATTCGCCCGGTCATCCCGCAACATTGGAGGACATGGCCATGGCTGACGCGTTTTCGGCGCTACGGGCCAGGGACGAGGCAAGCGTGATGCGGACGTACGGCCGCTATCCGCTGGCTGTCTCCCGGGCCCAGGGCTCCCGGCTGTTCGATCTGGACGGACGGGAATACGTGGACCTTTTAGCCGGGATTGCGGTGTGCAACCTGGGTCACTGCCATCCCGAGGTGACCGAGGCCATCCGCCGACAGGCCGGCGAACTGGTGCACGTAAGCAACCTGTTTTATCAGCGCGAACAGGTTGAGCTGGCCGAACGCCTGCTGGCCACGACCCACTGCGGCAAGGCCTTTTTCTGCAACTCCGGGGCCGAGGCCAACGAAGGGGCCATAAAACTCGCCCGGCGCTTCATGCGCGAGGTGCGCGGCCGCGAGGCCTACGAGATCGTCACCCTTAAAGGCTCGTTCCACGGCCGGACCCTGGCCACGCTGACGGCCACCGGCCAGGACAAGATCAAGCAGGGGTTCGCGCCGCTGCCGGAGGGGTTCGTCACCGTGCCCTGGGGCGACCTGGACGCGGTGCGCGGGGCCATCCGGCCCGAGACGGCCGGGGTTTTGATCGAGATCATCCAGGGCGAGGGCGGGGTCAACCCGCTGCCCGGGGACTACGTGCGCGGCCTTGAGGCGCTTTGCCGGGAAAAGGGCGTCCTTTTCATGGTGGACGAGATCCAGTCCGGCATGTGCCGCACGGGCAGGTTCTGGGCCTTTCAGCACCACGACGTGAAGCCGGACATCTTCACCTGCGCCAAGGCCCTGGCCAACGGGCTGCCCATGGGGGCGCTTCTGGCCACGGACGAGGCGGCGGCCGGGTTTACGCCCGGCAGCCACGCCACCACGTTCGGGGGCACGCCCCTGGTGTCGGCGGCGGCGGCCACGGTGGTGGAGGTCATGGTCCGGGAGCGCCTCGACGACCGGGCCAAACGTGTGGGCGAATACGCCATGGGCCTTTTCGAGGACCTGCGCCAGACGTTCCCGGACAAGATCGCCACGGTGCGCGGCCTGGGGCTTATGATCGGCATCGAGCTGACCTTTCCGGGCCAGGCGGTGTGGCGGGAGCTCCTGGAGCGGGGGTTCGTCCTGAACCTGACCCAGGACAAGGTGCTGCGGCTTTTGCCGCCTTTGACCATCCCGCGCCAGGACCTGGCGCGCTTCGCCTCGGCGCTTGGGGCCGTGCTCGGGGCGCTGTAGGCCCTGCGCCCGCGACGCAACAAAACATCGCCCCCGCCCGGAAGTCCCGGACGGGGGCGTTTTCGTTTGCGCCGTAACCGGTTTCCTAGCCTCCCGCCTCGCGTCTGCCCAGGCCCTCGGCCAGAAGCGTCACGGCCAGGGCGTTCATGGACACGCCCTCGGTCTGCGCCCGCTTGGCGAGCTTGGCATGGAGGCTCTTGGGCGCGCGCAGGCTGAATTTTCCCGAGACCGCGCCGCCGCTGCCCGGGGCGGGGACCGGGTCGCCGAATTCCCGGGCCGTCCGAATCCAGGACGACAGGGCGTCCAGGCCATTGGCGACGGCCTGTTCGGGGGTCGCGCCGTCGCTGACGCAACCCGGCAGATCGGGGAATGAGATGAACCAGCCCCGGCCGTCTTCCTCGGACAGGATGGTCAGATTGAAGGGGTATTCAGGCAGAGCGGCCATTTATTCACCCTCCTTCACGGCGTCGATCAAAGCCAGAAATAATTTGATGTAGATGGGCAATATGGGCCGATGGGCAGGGACGGTCACCTTGGCCGAAGAGGGATGGCGGAAGGTGACATGGCTCGTCCCCTGCTGCCGATAGGCAATCCCCAGGCGGTCGGCGATGGCCTTGAGATCCTCGATCCGCCAATCTCTGGGATTCTGCCGCATTCTAGCGAGGATTTTGTCCGCCGAGCCCATGCTGTTTGATACTACCTGCGGTGTCACTCGTCAAGAGAACGCACGATGACAGCCCTCGCGAAGACTCGGCGCGCTTCGCCTCGGCGCTTGGGGCCGTGCTCGGGGCGCTGTAGGCCCTGCGCCCGCGACGCAAAAAAAACATCGCCCCCGTCGGGAGTCCCGGCGGGGGCGTTTTTTCTTGGAAAAGGGCAGCTAACCGGGTTGCCCGGCCTTGTAGACCTCGACGCCTTCCGTGAGCACCCGAGCCACGAAATCCGCTGCGCCGTGATGGTCGTACGCATCACGGGAAAACGGGATGGGCTCCAGGGCCGGGTTGACGCGCCGCCGCAGGCGGAACAGGTTCTTCATTCCGTGATCAAATTGTCGCAAAATTCATTGGAAAAGACCGTAAGACACAAGCGGCAAGCTTCGCGGTTCTTATGCATTGCGCAACATTAGAATTCATAATGCTATTAATTGTCTTTTTCGTCTCCACTTCACATATTAGGGGGAGAAGGTGACTCTGAAGTTCCATTCAGTACTCGCGTAAACTCTGAAAGATGTTGTTCAGCCTCCTCGATAAACTGTTTGTGCTCGTCAAGCTCTTCATCCTCAACAACTTTGACTTGATATTTTCCTTTTTCCCCCGGCACCAACGTGGCCATTTCAAGTGGTCCATTTACACCGCCAGGGTTGACGTCAATTGTATGTTGCAAGCACCATGCAGTTATAAATTTCCCCGTTGGGAGATCAGGCGGCTTATCTGGACAAAATACTCTCCTCATCAAACCTAAAAAAGGGTCTGCAATACATTGTCCAGATCCCATTGAAACATACCACAAATTGTTGTTTTTAAATTCTGGCTGAAATGAGTTAACTTCATATTCGACCAAATACGGTTTACCGCCAACTACAAAACCAAGCAACGCTCCTAACCCAATATTTCTAATGTCTATAAACGTCGAGTGAAAATCCTTTATCGCTTCGCTACTAATATATTTCGCCACTTCAACAGCATTTCCCGTGAATTTCTTATTCCCATATGCAACTTCTACAACATTAGCAAACCTTTGTGCCAGCCCAACAGAACCAGTTGCCGCCAAAACAATATGTTCATTAATAACTGATATCTTTGATGATCGTTGTTCTATCGTACGGAATCCACTAGATGAAAATGTCATTGAAGAATCAGCCCCAATGACAATGCCACCATCACATAACATTCCAACGAGAACAGTCACGGCATCTATCCCCTAAAAACACTATTAACCTTCATTTCTGGATATGCTTTATACACGGCAGATACCAATTGCGAAAAATTTAATGATCTCACAAAAGAAGAAAGCTTACTTAAATATTCTTGTACGTGGAGTGGAAGGGCATTTAATACTTTTGCGCCCCTTTCACACCCTAAATCAGTAAGCCTATAGATCCTTGTTCTCGATTCTGCGGGAGACACAATTTGCACAAATCCCTTCTCTTGTAGGCACTCAAGCGTACTATACACTTCCTTATCATATGGACCATAATCATACGGCTGAAAATTGTATCCCGGCATGTCAAGTTGCTTCTGGGCTAAAAAAAATAACTTTTGAACTTGCACGGGAGTATATCCCTCAGTCATAGCCGGTGAAAGCGCAGCCAAAACGAAATCATCCTTATCAACATTAGGAGTCATGCCTGTATTCATAATAGACCTCCATAATTAACATAAGCATAAATCATGCCGATTGCAAGGCTTTGCGAAAAACCCATCACAGCCAGAACCTCCGTCCAGCTCACAACTATATGAAAACACTAATGTAGTTTGAAATTCATGCCGATCGACAATTACTATAACCTATTATAATTGCCTCGACTAAATCCGCAGATACCGCTTCCCCACCCGGTCGATCAGCCGCGACACCTTGTAGCGCCCGCTTTTTACGCCCTCGTCGAAGACCCGCTCCCCCTCGGACCGGCAGCGCGGGCAGGCCCTCATCGGTATCTGCACCCCCAGGCACAGGGGCGTTCGCGACGACTCCGTCTCTATCTTGAGCACCCCCGGGCAGTCCGGGCACACCAGCACGCTCTCGGTCTGGTATTCGGTGATGTGGTCCGTGTCGTAATAGAGCGTCTTTCGCCGCACGAACCACTCCCCCACCATCTCGCCGCTGCGCTGCCTGGGCGGCGGGTTTTTTGCCAGCTTGCGGATGTCCGCGCACTGGCGCTTGATGTAGTCCGTCACCGCCTCGCCCTGGCGCACCCGCGACGGCTCGAACCCCGGCTCGCGCACGTGGGAATAGTCCAGCCCGGCCATGGACAAAACGATCCCCAGGTTCACGTAGGGCAGCGCCCCCTGGATGGAATAGCCGCCCTCAAGCACCGCGATGTCCGCCGCCAGCACCTCCGTCAGCCTGGCGTAGCCCTGGGCGGAAAAGGCCATGTCCGTGAGGGGGTCGGAGAAATGGTTGTCCTGCCCGGCGGAGTTGATGACCAGATCGGGCTTGTAGTCATCCAGAAGCGGCCGGATGAGGTGCTCGGCCACGTACAAAAAGCCCTCGTCCGAGGTGCCCGGCGGCAGGGGCACGTTCACCGTGGTCCCGAGCGCCCCCGGCCCCCCCAGCTCGTGGGCGAAGCCCGTGCCCGGATAGAGCGTGCGGCCGTCCTGGTGCAGGGAAATGAAAAGCGTGTCCGGATCGTTCCAGTAGATGTCCTGGGTGCCGTCGCCATGGTGGCAGTCCGTGTCCACCACGGCCACCCGAAGCGGCCCGTACTCCTCGCGCAGCCGCTCGATCATCACCGCTTCGATGTTGATGTTGCAAAAGCCCCTGGCCCCGTGCACGCACTTCATGGCGTGGTGTCCGGGCGGGCGGACCATGGCGAAGGAGCGGGCGGCCTTTTTCTCCATGACCAGCCGTCCGGCCCGGATGGCCCCCCCGGCGGACACCAGATGCGACGGGCTGACCACTCCGGCGGTGTCCGGAAAACAGAAATGCGCCCGGTCCACATCCTTGATCTCAGCCACGTCGGGCTTGTATTCGGTGATGCCCGGGATATCGAAGACCCCCTCCTCCTTGAGCTGGTCCAGGGTATACAGCAGCCGCTCCTGGCGCTCGGGATGGGTGGGGGAGATGGCCCAGTCAAAGGCCGGAAAAAATACGATGCCCAGCTCGCGGGCCGCCTTCAGCACGGACACGTGACCGCCTCCCGGTACTGCGGCAAGACGCCCGGCCTGACCTGGCACACCACCCGGATGCTGCGGCCAAGGAAGGTCGAATCGTCCACCATGTTAAACGACGAGCTTTCCACGATCTCAATCGGGGCCTCGGCCTCGGACGCGCCCAGATAGCCCAGTTGCTCCCGCAGATACCGCTTGGCGTCGGCCTCGGCCGCCGCCAGATCGTAGTTTTTGTCCACCTCGCGGCAGACGCTGACGCTCGGGGCCGTCAGACATCCCCGGGCCGTGTCCGCGAAAAGCTCCACCGAAAAGGTGGGCCGGGCCAGGGCCGCGCCCACGGCGTTGGCCACGGCGAAATTCTCCGGCACCACCACCTCCTGGGAGAAGGCGTCCTGCAAAAGCGCCGACAGGGCCAGGGCCGGGCCGCCCATGACGTAGACCTTGACGGGGGCCAGCTTGCGGCCTTCGAGCATCTCGTAGAGGGTGTAGACCGGGCGGTCGTTGACCTCGCGTACGAACCCGGCCACCTCCTCGCGGATCCTGTTCACGGCCGCCGCGATGGCGAAGTCGGCCAGGGTCTCGGGGTCATGCCCCGTGCCCTCGGCCATGGCGGCCATACCTGCGAACGAGGCGGCCACGTTGCCGTAGGCGATGACGTTTTGGACGTTTAAGGCGTCGACCAGCGTGGGGTGGGCGCCGCCGAAGGCCATGGGCGGCCCGAGCCGTTTCGGCCCCACCGTGACCCCCTGGGGCGTGACGTGGATGGCCGAATCGCCGCCCACGCCGATGGATTTGACCCGCAGCGCCCGCACCAGGGTGGGCCGTCCGGAGATGGCGATGCCCTCGCGCTCCACCAGCGGCGCGGCCCCGGCGAACACGGCCATGTCCGTGGTGGTGCCGCCGATGTCCAGGATCACGGCATCCTCGCGGATGTCGCAGATGGCGATGATGCCCATGACCGAGGCCGCAGGCCCGGAGAGGATGGACTGGATGGGGAACATCCGGGACATGGACAGGGGCATGGACCCGCCGTCGGCCTTGAGCACGCCGATCTGCGGCCGAAGGCCCATGGACAGGACGCTTTGCTGCACGGCGTCGGCGAAGCGGTTGTAAAGCCGCCACACGGCGCTGTTGAAATAGGCGGTGTTGATGCGGCGGCTAAAGCCCAGACGGCCGGAGAAGTCGTGGCCCATGGCCACGTAGTCGGCCATGGGATGCACCAGCTCCTTGATGCGGTCCTCGTGGGCGGGGTTGCGGGTGGAGAACTTGGAGACGGCGGCGAAGGCCGACACCCCGGCCTCCCGGCAGGCATCGACGCCCCGGGCCACGGCCGCCTCGTCCAGGGCGGCGGTCTCCTCGCCCCGGTGGTCGATGCAGCCTGCGGCCGTGAAATAGTGCTCCCCCACCCGGTACGCCTCCGGATCGATGCCCGGACCCGCCGAGACGAACATGCCCACGGGTTCGGTGTCGCCCTCCACAATGGCGTTGGTGGACAGGGTGGTGCTCAGGTTCAGCCGGGTGACGCCCTCGGGACCGGCTACCGAGACGATGCTTTCCAGGGCGTCTTTGATGGAGACAAGCAGGTTGTCGTGATCGGTCTTGATCTTGGCCATGGCCACAATGCCCTGGCGGCCGACCAATACCGCGTCCGTGTGCGTTCCGCCGACGTCGATACCAAGCAGCATGCGCTCCCCCCGGCTGGTGTCCGTCCCGGCCGGGGAACAAGGGAGGGAGGGCGCGGGTCGGCTGCGACCACGGCCCGGTCATCCTGTGCGACGCGGCCAAGACGGATGCTTTCCAATGATTCCTAGCAGGAAGCGCGCGCGCCTGTCGAGGGGCGGCTCGATCCGAGGCCCCGGACGCGCCCGGCCCCCCGGTCCGCCTTTACCGGTAACGCACCTCGAACCCGTCCAGATAGCTCTCCAGTTCGTCCAAAAGGGCGGCCACGACCTTGCCGTCGCCCTCGTGGGCCGCCTTCTCTATGTCGCGGCCCATGATCTCCAGGGCCGCGAACCCCATGGTGGCCGCCGACCCCTTGAGGCTGTGCCCGCCCCGGCGCACCCCTTCCATATCGCCTGCAGACAGCCGCTGGCGCATCTCGGAGAGGCCCTGCCCGGCGGTGCGGGTAAAGACCGGCACAATGGGCCTCAGCCGTTCCTTGATATAGACCACATACCCGCCGCGATGCTCGATTTCGGAGGCAGGGGGCGCCGAGGCCAGGGCCGCCTCCGGCAGGTCCGCCGGGCCGCCATCGGCCGTATCCCGCAGCGGCCGGGAGGCCCCTGCCGCCTGGGCGAATCCCCGGCCGGGCAGGTAGGCGTCGAGCACCTGGATGAGCCGGGTCTTGCCCACGGGTTTGGTCACGAAGTCCGTGCACCCGGCCTCCAGGCACTGCTGCCGGTGCTCCTGGAAGGCATGGGCGGTCAGGGCGATGATGGGGACGCTTTGCCGTCCATCCCGCTGCTCCCTCTCGCGGATGACCCGGGTGGCCGCCAGGCCGTCCATGCCCGGCATCTCCACATCCATAAACACCAGGTCGAAGCTCCGCGCCTCGGTCAACTCAACGGCCCGCAGGCCATTTTCGGCCACCACGATCTCCACCGGCAGATCGGCCAGAAAAAGCCGGACCACATTGCGGTTGGCCTCATTGTCCTCGGCCAGCAAAATGGCGGCGCGCCGGGTGAAAGACAGCGGACGCACGGCGGGCGGGTCAACTTTGACGGCCTCGCCGACCGGAAAGGAGTCATCCGGCAGACGAGAAAATACAGGCGGCGGGACGCTTTCGGGTTCGGCCGCCTCGAACATGGCCGTGAAACCGAATTCGCTGCCCCGGCCTTCCTGTGAGGTCACGGAGATGGTCCCGCCCATGAGAGCCACCAGCTTGCGGCAGATGGCCAGCCCCAGCCCCGTGCCGCCATACTGGCGGGAGGTGGACACGTCGGCCTGGGTGAAGCGGTCGAAGATGTCGCCCAGGACCTTTTGCGGGATGCCGATGCCGGTGTCCGCGATGGTGAAGCGCACGACGAAGGCCTCGCCCGGGGCGGGCGGTTCGCGCCGGGCGAGGTCGCCGCCATATTCCGCCCGCAGGCGCACCTCGCCGTTGACCGTGAATTTGAGCGCGTTGCCAAGCAGGTTCATGAGCACCTGGCGCAGCCTAGCCGGGTCGCCCAGCACGAAATCCGGGACGCCGTCATCCACGCTCCAGGAAAAGCCCAACCCTTTGCCCGAGGCCCTGAAGGCCGCCAGATCGGCCACCCGGCGCAACTCCTCGCGCAGGGAGAAGGCCGTGTGCTCCAGTTCGATCCGCCCGGCCTCGATCTTGGAGAAATCCAGGATGTCGTTGATGATGGACAGCAAAAGCTCGCCTGCGGACTGGAAGGAGCCCACGTAGCGACGTTGCCGGTCCGTCAGCCCGGATTCGGACAGAAGGTCGGCCATGCCCATGATGATGTTGATGGGGGTCCTGATCTCGTGGCTCATGCGGGCCAGAAATTCGGACTTGGCCGAGGCCGCCTGCTCCGCCGTGAATTTGGCCTCGCGCAGCCGCTCCTCGGCGGCCTTGCGCTCCTCGATCTCCCGGCGCAGGGCCAGGGTCCGCTCATCCACCATGGACGCCAGCTCCAGCCGCTTGCGCTCCACCCGGGCCAGCCGCAGCCGGTAGAAGCACCACCCCGCGCCCACCGCCGCCGCCAGCACCGACAAACGAAACCAGAAGGTCTTCCAGTAGGGCGGCAGAACCCGCACGCGCAGGGACGCGCCGATATCATTCCAGATGCCGTCGTCGTTGGAGGCCCGCAGGCGCAGCACGTAGTCCCCGGGGTCCAGATTGGTGTAGGCGACGAAGCGGCGGGCGCTGGGCTTGCTGAAATCGCGGTCGAATCCTTCGAGCATGGCGGCGTACTGGTTCTTGCTCGGATCGGCGAAATCAAGCGCCGCATAGGACACGGTGAAGCCCTGGTCGGACGGGGACAGCTCGATCCCGGCGGCGAAGTCCACGGCGACGTCCCCTGCATACCCCCGGTCGGCGATGGAGATGGAGGTGATCGCCACGGGCGGGATATGGGGGTTTTTCTCCACCTCTCCCGGGAAAAAGCCGTTTAGGCCTTTGACCCCGCCAAAAAACATCTCCCCGGAATAGGGGTCCCGGTAGGCCGCGTTCATCCAGAACTCCACGCCCTGCAAACCGTCCTTGGCCGTATAGTTGCGAAACTCCCCGGCTGTCGGGTCAAAGCGGCTGATGCCTTTGAAGGTGCTCAGCCACAGGATGCCGGTCTCGTCGCGCAGGATGGCCTGGATGCCTTCGTTAAGCAGCCCGTCGGCCTTGGTGTAGCGGGTGAATGTTCCGGTCTTGGGATCGAAGCGGTTTAAGCCATTGTCCGTGCCCACCCACAACTGGCCGCCCGGAATCTCCACGATGGGCGTGACCCGGTCGTTGGAGAGGCTTTTCGGATCGCCTGGCACGTTCTTCCAGTGCTCGAAGGTTTCACTGGCCCGGTCCAGGCGGTTTAAGCCCTTGTTGGTGCCGATCCACAGGGCCCCGTCCACGCCTTCGAAGATGTGGCGCACCCGGTCGTGGCTGATGCTTTTGGGATTTCCCGGCTCGTGTTGGTAGCGGCGGCATTTCCCCGTGGCCGGATCGAAGCGGTTGAGGCCCCCCTTGCTCGTGCCGATCCACAACATGCCGTCCCGGGTCTCGGTCACGAACCATATCTTGTCCTGGGACAGGCTTTCGGGGTCGCTTGGGTCATGCCGGAAATGCCGCCAGGCGCCTGCGGCCTCGTCGAAAAGGTTCAGTCCGCAGTCCGCAGTCCCGGCCCACACCCGGCCCGTGCGGTCGCGCAAAAGGCTTGTGACCTCGTCTTGGGAGAGGCTGCCGGGGTCGGAGGGGTCGTGGCGAAAGACCTGGCGGCGATTGGCCTTGCGGTCAAGGACCGTGATCCCGCCGTCGCGGGAGCCCACCCACAGGCGGCCTGCGGCGTCCATGGCCACGGCGCTGACCTCGGAACCCGACAGCCCCCGGGGGTCGTCGTTTTTTTTCCGATAGAGGTCGAAGGCCCGGGTCTTGGGCGAAAGCTTGCTCAAGCCCGCCGTGAAGCTGCCGAACCACAGGATGCCCGAGGCGTCCTCGGCGATCCCCCGGATGTCGTTGCCGCACAGGCTCATGGGGTCCAGGGGATCGTGGACGTACATGACGAAGGGATCGCCGGGCTTGGCGCGGTAGGCCAGCCCGGCGTCCGTGCCGACCCATATCCCGCCCCGGGAGTCGCGGAAGGTGGAGGCCACGGCCCTGTCCAGAAGGTGGCGCCTGACGCCGCCTGCGTCCAGGTCGATCTCGTAGAGTCCCTGCCACTCCGTGCCCACCCACAGGGTTCCGCCGGTCTGCATGGTCAGGCTTGTGATCGGCGGCCCGGCGGCGGCCGGAGTTCCTGGATCGGAGGTGGGGCCGGACTGCCAAAGGGGAATGGGGGTGAAGGTTTTTGCGGCGGTGTCGAAGCGGAAAAGCCCGGCCTGGGCGCCCACGAAGAGCACGCCCCCGGGACCCGGGACCAGGGACAGGATCTCGTCCGTCTCCCGGGACACGCCCGGGGCGCCCGACTGGCGGTAGGTCGTAAACGTCTTCCCGACCGGATCAAAGGCCGCCAGCCCCCCGAAGGTGCCCACCCACAAAAGCCCGGAGGGGTCCCGGCACAAGGCCCGCACCTCGTCGTGGGGGAGACTGTTCGGATCGCCGGGATTGTGGCGGTAATGCACAAAACGGTCGTGCCGGGCGTCGAAAAAGTTCAGGCCGCCGCTTTTGGCGCCCACCCACAACGATCCGTCGCGATCAGGCAAAACGGCCCGGATGTTGCCGTCGGAGATGGCGTCGGGATTACCGGACTCGGGTTGATGCACCCGGTATTCGTAGCCGTCGTGGCGCACCAGGCCGTCGTAGGTGCCGATCCATAAAAATCCCCGGGTATCGATGGTGATGCTCAACACCGAGGACTGGGGCAGCCCATCCTCCACGGAGACGTGGTGGAACCGGGGCTGGGCCGCGGCCTCGCGCGGCGGCGCCAGCGCCGCAAGCCCCAGGCACAGGGCCAGGACCAGGACCTGCGCGCCGGACAGTCCTCCGGCGCCGGCCAGCCCTGCACGCGCCGGGGATCCTCCGGGAGCCTCCCCCGGGCGCCGCCGCCTCCCTTCTCCTGGATTCACGCATCCTCCAGCCTCAGAACGCCTCGTTTGGGACCTGCCCTTGGAGCGTATCAGCAACCCGGATCACCTGCAGCACATATTTTGCAAAATACCGACGCCTGGGCCGCCAGCCGGTCCGGCCCCAAAGCCGTGCGCCCGGGCGGCGCAAACGGGCCGGGGAAAGACCGGACGTCCCTGGTCCGTTTGCGTACGCAGCAAAAAATCAGTCGTCGAAATCGCCTTCGGGTCCCTTGTCCGCAGACAGGGCGGCGGCCCGGGCGGCGGTCTTCTCCGGGGTCCAGTCGGCCGGGTCCTCGATACGCCCGGATTTGGCCCCCATGTCGTACGTACCGGCCTCGGCCAGGACGCCCCGGGCTATGGTCCCGGTCCCGGCGGCATTGAACACGTCGGCCAAAAGGCCGTAGACAAAGTCCTCCACAGCCTGGACCATGCGCTCCCGGACCTCGGCGGCCTGGCCCAGGATCTTGTTCTCGAAGACGATGTTGAGTTTTTTGTAGTTGCCGCCCTTGATGCCGTGGGCGTCGGCGTAGGCCTTCATCTCGGCCCACAGCTCCTCGGTGACGCCCTGGCCAGGCGCCTTCACCAGATCGCCGTTTCCGTCCAGGATGGCGTTGCCGTAGTCGTTGACCCTGACGCCCCAGGAGACCATCTGCAGGGCTGTGGCCACGTTGGCCTTGGTGGTGGCGGTCTTGGCCGCGATCTCGCGCAGGCGTTCGGAGGCGTTGCCCGAGGTGCCGTGCTGGGCCCCGGAGACGCCGTATTTGGTCAGGGCGGCGTGGATCTCGGAGGTCAGCTCCACCTGGATGCCCGAGGCGCTCGCCTCGATGCCGTGGGTGGTGCCGTTATTGAGCGCGATCCAGTCGGGATGGATGCCGTGGGCGTTTAGGCCCGCAATAAGAAATACGGCCTCGGCCGGGGTGGACAGGCCGGAGCTTCCCTTGATTTCGCCGACCTCGGTCTCGTATCCGGCCCAGCCCGGGACAAAGGGGGCCAGGGCGATGTTGGCGGCCAGGTTCTCGGCGTCGGGCAGATGGGAGGCGTCGATGGCGATGGAGGTGACGCCTGCGTCGAAAAGCGAGGGAATCTCCACCCGGGCCGCCACGATATCCTTCTCGCCCTTGATGCCGTAGTGGTCGGCGTGGATGGCCACGGGCACGGTCGCGCCCAGCTCGTTTAGGACCGCATCGGCCTGGCGGGCGAGGTTCCACAGGCTCACGGGGCAGTAGGCGTTGGCCCCGCCCTCGGACTTGGCGATCTCCAGGATCACGGCGGCGTCGGCCCGCATGGCGGCCCGCAGCACGCCGCGCAGGGTGATGTGGCTGCGGCAGTTGGCGGCGATGGTCATGGCGTCGCCTTTTTTGCGCATGGCCCGGTCAATGACCTTGCCGCTGACGAGAAGGGCCTTGGAATTGGGAAAAAGCGCAGCGACATTGGGCGGACGGCCCACGGCCAGGGCATTCTCGAAATCGGGAGGGCAGTTTTTCTCGGACATGGGGACTCTCCTTGGCGTCAGGTGTTGCCTCCGGGGAAACGCCGCACACGCGCGCCGCAGGGCAAAAAACCGTGCGGCGAGGCGTGACGCGGGGCGACCCGGGTCATTTTTCCACATCAGATGATAGGTTATATTCCACTTTCCGTCTACGAGCCTGCGGGCCTGTTCCGGACCGCCCCGGGGGGATTTTCTTTTGCCTGCGGCGGGCTTTCCTGGTAGGCAGCCTGCCTTGCGACACCGTCCCGACCTGTTGTGGAGTCTTAAATGACCGCCGGATATGTCTATGTCTTGTGCGCCGCCGTCATGTGGGGGCTTATCGGACCGGCCTCCAAGCTGGCCTTTGAGGCGGGCATGGCCCCGCTTGAGGTGGCCTTCTGGCGCACGGTCATGGCCTGGGCGCTGTTCGGGACCCAGGCGCTTTGCTCGGGAAGCATCCGCGTGGCCAGAAAGGACATCCTGCCGGTTCTGGCCTTCGGGGTCTGCGGCATCGCCGGACTTTTCGGGTCCTACGTCTACGCCGTGAAGCTGGGCGGCGCGGCCATGGCCTCGGTGCTTTTGTACACGGCCCCGGCCTGGGTGGCGGTCATGTCCTATTTCCTGCTCAAAGAGCGCATGGGCGCGTTCAAGATCGCGGCCGTGGCTACGACCATCCTGGGCGTGGCCGGGATCAGCCTGGGCCCCAGGCTCACCGGGGACGTGGCGGGCAGCGTGCCGGTGACCACGGCCTCGGTGCTGGTGGGCCTTCTGGCCGGGTTCACCTATGCCCTCTACTACATCTTCGGCAAGATGTACCTGTCGCGCTACAAGACCCCCACGATATTTTTCTACGCCCTGCCGGTGGGGGCGCTGGCGCTTTTGCCCTTTTTCGAACTGCGCCTGCCGAGTCTGTCGGGGCTTGCGGCCTGCGCCTTTTTGGCCCTGTGCTCCACCTACGGGGCCTATTCGGTCTACTACGCGGGATTAAAGCACCTGGAGGCCACCCGGGCGGCGGTGGTGGCCACCATCGAACCCGTGGTGGCGGCGGTTCTGGCCTGGATCATGTTCGGCGAGGTCTTTACGCCGGTGGGCTACCTCGGCAGCCTGCTCATCCTGTTCGGCGTGCTTTTGGCCATCTGGGAAGGCGGTCGGCAGACCGTGCGCATCCCCAAATCCTTATTGCCCAAAAATTCCTGATCCGTCCCGGGCCTTTTGCCCAGGCGGCGAAAATCCTTGCCGCGCCACGCGATCCATCCCCCCGCCCCAGGCCCCCGCGCCTAAAGAACGGCCCCGCCGCAGCCGATAAGATGTGCAAAAGGAGTCGTTTCTTGCACAATAGAACAGGCCCCGGCCAAGGAACAGGCCATGATGGACACCATCACCTTCTCCACGCAGACTGGCGACGTCCGGGATATGGACGCCCATACCTCGCAAACGGCCCGGGGAGACCCGGCAAAGGTCCGGTTCCACTCGGACTCCCCGACCCAGGCCGCGGCCGCCCGGCCCCACGTCTCCCTTACGCCTGACGGACAATCCGCCGATCAATCAGGCACGGCCGCTGCGGAACGCATCGCAAACGCCCTGCGCGACCTCAAAAGCCGCATCCGCACCGACGCCACCTCCCTGCACCTGCGCGTGGACGGCAGCTCCGGCTCGGTCCAGGCCGAGATCGTGGACGCCGCCACCGACAAGGTGATCCGCAAGATCCCCTCCGACGAGATCCTCCGTCTGGCGGCGGCCATCAAGAAGGGCGTAGGGGCCAGCATTTACGACGGCACGGCCTGACGCCGCCCCCATCGCGCCGCCCCTGCCCACCGACCGCATCCCGGCGGCGCGGCCGCGCCGGGAATGCCGCGCCGGGAATTGCCATGCCCGGCCGGAAAGTCTATTCGTAAAAAAAATAGTCCCCCAACCGATACCCAAGGAATGGCGCCGACATGGACCCGACTTCCTTTATCCTTCTCGTGGTGGTGATCCTGGCCGTGGCGGCGGGCGTAGTCATCGGCGCGCGCCTGCGGCGCAGATAACCCGGCCCCGCCCGTGCCCGGCTCCCCCCCCCACGTCGTCATCGCCCTGTACGCGGCCCTGGCCCTTATCGTCCTGGCCGCCGCCGCCTGGGACATGCGCACCGGGAAAATCCCCAATCTCCTGACGTTTCCGGCCATGCTGGCCTTTGTCGCCGCCCACGCCGCCCTTTCCGGCCTGCCCGGGCTGTGGCTCTCCCTGGCCGGACTCGGGGCCGGGCTGACCTTTCTGCTCGTGCCGCACCTTTTCGGCTACCTGGGCGCGGGCGACGTCAAGCTCATGGCCGTGGTGGGCGCGGGTCTGGGCGTTTCGGCCCTGCTTACGGTCTTTTTGTTCACCAGCATCGCGGGCGGGGCGCACATCATGCTCCACCTGTGGCTGTCCCCTGCCCCGCCCCCGGCCGATCCGGACGCCCCGCCTGCCCCAAAAACGCCCGGGCGCCGGAAATGGCGGGTGCGCTACGGCGCGGCCATCGCCGTGGGGACCGTGGCGGCCATGGCCTGGAACCTGTCCGGCCGGGCCTACCTGTCCCTGTTCTAAGCCGGGCCGGGCCTTGCCGCCCGGGGCCGCTTTTCGTATAGACAACCGGGGTCGTCACGGCGGCCTGCCCGTTTCTCCCGCCAGTCTCTCCGGCGCCCGGGCCGCCACCCCCTATCCCCCGACGTTTTCATGGGCGAGGATGCGCCATGTCCGGTTCCCTGCGCGGCCCGTTGCGACGTCTCCTGCGGGCCTTGGGTTTCCTCCTTCTGGTCCTGATCCTTGCGGTCCTGGCCGTGCCCCTTGCCGGGCTCATTCCGGACGACACGGGCCGGGGCGAGGCCCTTTTGGCCCGCCACGACTACGCCGCGGCCCGGGAGGTCTTCGAGCGCGCCGGACGCGGCGGCTCGGCCCACGCGGTCTGGCGGCTTGGCCGCATGGCCGAGGAAGGGCTTGGCCAACCCGCCGACCCGGCCCGGGCCCTGGCCCTCTACCAGCGCGCCGCAACCATGGGGAGCCTTGCGGCCCAGGTCCGCACGGCGGACATGCTCGCCTTGCCACGGCCCGGCGCCCCGGACTCCCCCACGCCCGCCGATCTGGCCCAGGCCGCCGCCTGGTACGAAAAAGCCGGGCAGCGCGGCGACGACGAGGCCAGGTTCCGGGCGGGCCTGTGCTGGCGAAACGGGCTGGGCGTGCCCCGGGACCTGGCCAAGGCCCTTTTGTGGTTCGACCGGGCGGCCCGGCGCGGCCACCTCCAGGCCATGGTCCAGGCGGCCCGGACCCGCCTGACGCTGGCCGGGGAGCAGACCGACCCGGACCGGCGCACAGCCCTGACGGACAACGCCGCCGCAGACCTGCGGGCCGCCGCAGCCGCAGGCCATGCCCCGGCCATGCTCCTTCTGGGCGAGCTGGCCCGGGACGGCGCCCTGCCCGGGGCGGCGCCCGGGGCCGACCTGGACTGGTTTTCCCGCGCCGCCACGGCCGGGGACGCCACGGCCCAATATCTCATGGGACGGCGCATGGACCGGGGCCAGGGCCTTGACGCCTTCCCCCTGGAGGCCGCCCGGTGGTACCGGCTGGCCGCCGACCAGGGCCATGTGGCGGCCATGATGCGGCTGGCGGAGATGTATTTCGACGGCCTGGGGGTGTTCCGGGACCGGCTGGAGGCCAGACGCCTGCGCCAGGCGGCGGGCGAGCGCGACCCTGCGGCCAGGGCGGCGCTGTGCAGCCTTTTCGCCGCAGGCGACCCGGCCGCCCGGGACTATCCCGGGGCCGCCCGCTGGTGCCGCCTGGCGGCCGCCGACGGCGACGCCCGCTCCCGCTATCTGTACGGACTGCTTTTGGAACGCGGCCTGGGGCTGCCCCGGGACGAACTGGAGAGCGCCAAATGGCTGTCGGCGGCGGCCGGGCAGGGCATGGCCGAGGCCCAGTACGTCCTGGCCCTTCTCTACCTGGGCGGACGCGGGGTGGTCCGGGATGCGGCGGAGGCCTTCTCCCTGTGCCGCAAGGCCGCCGAGCAGGGCCTGCCCGAGGCCCAGACCCTCCTGGCCTCCATGTACGACGAGGAATTACGCTCCACCCGCAACTACGCCCAGGCCCTGCGCTGGTACCGCCGGGCCGCCGGGGCCGGGGACCTGACGGCCCAGTTCAACCTGGCCTCCATGTTCGGCAAGGGCGTGGGCGTGCCCGCCGACCCGGCCCAGGCCCTGGAGTGGTTCACCCGGGCGGCCAAAAGCGGCGACCCCCGGGCGGCCTTCAACGTGGGGCTTTTATTGCTCTCCGGCGCAGGCGGCCCCCCGGACGAGGCCCTGGCCCTGGACTGGTTCCAAAAAGCCGCCCGGGCCGGTGACGCCAAGGCGCGCCTTACGGCGGCGGTCATGTATCAAAACGGGCAGGGCGCGGCGAAAAATCCCCGCGAGGCCTTCCGTCTGGCCCGGATGGCCGCCCACCAGGGGCTGCCCAAGGCCCAGGCCATGCTCGGCGCGGCCTATTTCGAGGGCAGGACCGTGGCCCGGGACCTGCCCGAGTCCCTGTACTGGCTGACCCTGGCCACCCGGCAGCCCTCAACCGAATTCCCCGTCCAGGCGACGCTTACCGCTAAGCAGCGTGTGGAGAAGCGGCTTTCGGCGGAACAACTGGCCGCTGTGCGGGAACGGGCGGCGGCCTTCGTCCCCCGGGCGGCCGAACCCGGCCGGGACGACGACGGCCTAGCTGCGGTGCGTTTCCTGGAGACCCCGCTTAAAAAATCCGCCCCGGGCGAGGCGGTCAAAACCGAGGACTTTGAGGTCTACGGGCTGTTCTGATCCCATCCGTCCCGCCGTCTTGCCTCTTGTCGCTCTTGACAGTCCGGGGCTCTTTGGCTTTTTCTCTCCCCCGGGTTTTCTCTGCCCCCAAATCCAAGGAGTATCCATGAAACGCCTTCTCGCGTGTCTTGTGATGTTGTCGGCCGTCGTGTCCGCCGCCAGCGTCTTCGCCCAGTCCGCCGCCACGGCCCCCCGGGAGATCGCCGGATTCGCCCTGGGCGCCGACGTCAAGGACCTGGCCTCGCGCCTGGACCTGACCAAGGCCGTCCCCCTGTGGGACAAGCCCTACCTGACCCGGGCCAACATCCTGCCCACCAAGGGCTTTCGCACCGGTTACGTCCTTTTCGGCAACTGCGCCAATCCCGGCAAGATCGTACGCATCAAGCTCAAGTATGCGGAGAAAAACACGTCGTTTTTCCGCACCACCGGCCACACCCTGACCAGCCGCTACGGCGAGCCCAAGCCGCTTATGTCCGACCAGGGCGGCCTGTACCTGGGCATGGCCTGGAAGTTCGGAACCGCCAAGACCGGCGTGACCGCGCTTTTGCTCGAATACGCCGCCGGCGACGACCCGGAGGACGCCGAAGGCGCCTCCATCCGGCTCACGGACAACACCCAGTTGGCCGTGGAGCAGGAATGCTACGACAAGACCCGGCAGAAGGAACCCCGCGTGCAGCCGTCGTTCCCGCTTTTCGAGATCACCGAGGACTGGCTGCTTCCGAAATGACCTGGCGCCCGTTTTGCGTCTCACGGCATGCCGGGTTGTTTTCACCCGGCATGCTTTTTTTCGGAAACGAAAACTTCCCCATGGAATACTTGGAAAAATCCCGGTCTCGTTGACACAAAATCCGTTGCCGTTTTATAGACGGCGGGTGACGGCCAAGCCCGCTTTCGCCCGCCTTCCCGGGCGGCGGGAGCGGTCCCGCACGATACGCCAAAGGAGAAACAATCATGGCCATTCGGATCGGCATCAACGGATTCGGCCGCATCGGCCGATATTTGATACGGCTTCTGGCCAACGATCCGGAGGTTACCGTGGTCGCGGTCAACGCCCGGGCGGACAACCCCCAGATGGCCCATCTGCTCAAATACGACTCGGTGCACGGCCGCTTTCCCGGCGTGATCGAGGCCACGCCAGAGGGATTTTCCGTATCCGGCAAACCCGTGAAGGTCACCCGCAACGGGGCCGGGGAATGGATATGGGGCGAGCTTGGCTGCGACCTGGTGGTCGAGTCCACGGGCAAGTTCAACGACCGCGAAAGCTGTGAGAAGCATCTGGCCCGGGGGGCCAAGACCGTGGTCATCAGCGCCCCGGCCAAGGGCGAAGACATCACCATCGTCATGGGCGTGAACCACCGCGAACTCACCCCCGCCCACAAAATCATCTCCAACGCCTCCTGCACCACCAACTGTCTGGCCCCGGTGGTCAAGGTCCTGCACGAGACCTACGGCATGCGCCACGGCATCATGACCACCATCCATTCCTACACCATGAGCCAGCGCATCCTGGACGGCTCGCACAAGGACTGGCGGCGGGGCCGGGCCTGCGCCGTGTCCATGATCCCCACCACCACGGGCGCGGCCCGGGCCGTGACCAAGGTCATCCCGGAGCTGACGGGCCGCCTGGACGGCCTGTCCATCCGGGTGCCCACCCCCAACGTGTCCCTGGTGGACCTGACGGCGGAGCTGGAAAAGCCCACGGACACGGCAGGCATGCTGGCCACCCTCAAGGCCGCCGCGAACGACCACATGGGCTACACTGACGAACCCCTGGTGTCCGTTGACTTCATGGGCGACACCCACGGCGGCGTGGTGGACGCCGGGGCCTCCCAGGTGCTCGACGGCTCCCTGGCCAAGGTGCTCATCTGGTACGACAACGAGGCCGGGTTCACCAACCAGCTCTTGCGCCTGATCAAACTGGCCGGGTCCATGATGTAAGAAACCCTGGCCGCGGTCTGTCCGCGTTTTCCCGACGTCCGTGGGCGGCGTCGACGCTTTTTAGCCGGGGGCCTCGCGCCCCCGGCTTTTTTTCGCAATTAACGCGCGCCAGGGGATTGTCCGGCCCGTCACCGGGAAAGCACCTTGACGCGGGTATCGGCTCTCCGTATTTTGCCTGTTGCGAGGGCGAACCGCCGCGCTTTCGCGTGAATCGTGATCTTTTACCACCATCCCCCATGCCCAAACGCATCCTGGCCGTCGATGACGAAAAATTGAACCTGCGGGTCCTAAGCGGCCTGCTACGTTCCATGGGGCATGAGCCCGTCCTGGCCGACAGCGGCCAGACGGCCCTGGAGATGCTGGGGCCGGACATCGATCTGGTGCTTTTGGACGTCATGATGCCGGACATGGACGGCTTCCACGTGGCCAAATTGATCCGGGAACGCAAGGATGTCGGCGACGTGCCCATCATCATGGTCACGGCCCTGTCCGGAAAACAGGACCGCCTGTCCGCCGTGGAGGCCGGGGCCAACGATTTCATCGCCAAGCCCATCGATCTCACGGAGCTGCGGGTGCGCATGGGTTCGCTTCTGAAAATGAAGCAGTCCCAGGACCAGGTGAAACGCTATCAGGCGGAGCTTGAGGAGATGGTGGCGGTACGCACCAGCGCCCTGCGTCTGGCCCTGGAAAACCTGGAGGAATCCCAGAAGACCATTCTGGCCGCCCACAGCGAGACCATTCACCGCCTGGCCGCAGCCGCCGAATTCAAGGACGAGGAGACGGCCAACCACATCACCCGCATGAGCCGCTACTGCGCCTGTCTTTCGGTCCGGCTCGGGCTGCACAAGGACGAGGTGGAGCTGGTGGAGCAGGCCAGCCCCATGCACGACATCGGCAAGATCGGCATCCCCGACTCCATCCTGCTCAAGCCCGGCAAGCTCACCCCCGAGGAATGGGAGGTGATGAAAAAACATACCCTGTTCGGGGCGCGCATCCTGGGTTCCTCAAATTTCGAGCTTCTGCGCGCGGGCGAGATCATCGCCCTGTCCCACCATGAAAGATGGGACGGATCGGGATATCCCAAGGGACTTGCCGGAGAGGACATCCCGCTTTTCGGACGCATCTGCGCCGTGGCCGACGTCTACGACGCCCTGACCAGCAGGCGGCCCTACAAGGAGCCCTTCACCGACGAGGTGTCCCTGGACATCATGCGGGCCGGGCGCGGCAGCCATTTCGATCCCCGCGTCCTGGACATTTTTCTTGAGCATTTCGAAGAGATACAAGACATCAAACGCCGTCACGCCGACTAGCTCCGGCCAGGGCCATGCCAGACACCACCCCGCCCTCCCCGCTCTCCCCGCTCTCCCCGCTCTCTCGGACGCCCGACGACAGCGACGTCCCGCTTTCCGGCGACGAGACCCTCTTTGCGTCCATGTTCGCGCGCCATGACGCCGTCATGTTTCTCGTCTCCCCGCACGACGGCCGCATCGTGCGGGCCAATCGCGCCGCGCAACGGTTTTACGGCTATTCCCGCCAGCGGTTGCTTGGCATGTCCATCGCCGAAATCAATCCCCTGCCCCTGACGGAGCTCCGGGACTGCTGGCGCATGGCCCTTTGCGGCGAACGCAACGCCTTCGTCTTTTCCCACCGTCTGGCCGACGGGACGCTGCGCACCGTGGAGGTGCACTCCTCCCCTGTGGACTTCGGCGGCAAAACCCTGCTTTTCTCCATCATCCACGACGTCACGGAACGGATGCAGGCCGAGGCGGCCATGGCCGCAAGCGAGGCCCGGTTCCGCCTCCTGGCCGAAAACATGCTCGACCTCATCTGCCTGCACGACACGGACGGCGCGTATCTCTACGCCAGCCCCTCCAGTCAGGACATCCTGGGAGTCAGCCCCGAAACGATGCTCGCCGCGCCGCCCGGCCGGTTCATCCTGCCCGAGGACATGCCCCGGGTGCGCGAGGTCTTCGCCCGCTTCGCCGCAGGAGACCCGGCCTGCCGGGACATCACCTTCCGCGTCCACGACGCTTTGGGCCGCTTTCGCTGGCTGGAAAGCCGCCTGTCGCCCGTGCGCTTTCCCACGACCGCCGGGGAGCGCCATGGCATCCTGTCCGTCACCCGGGACATCACCCACCGCAAGGCCATCACGGCCGCGCTTTTGCGCGAAGCCAGGGTCACCCGGGCCATGGCCCGGCTCTCGCAGGACACCCTCGGCGCCCTGAACCTGACGGACATCTGCCAAACCACCCGGGAGGCGGCCATGGCCCTGACCCGTAGCGGCCAGGCTCTGGCCTGCCCCGTGGACCAGGACAGCGGGGCGCCTGACGCCCCGGACGACCGCCTGCCCGATGCCGCAGCGCTCCCCCTCCGCCTGCGGCGTTGTCTTGAGGGTCTCGCCCTGTCTGCCGGGCAGGCCTCCCCGCCGCCGGACGACGACCCCGAATTTCTGGCGGTGCGGGCCGTGGCCGACGACACGACCGTGGGCCTTTTGGCCGTGGCCGCCCCCAGCCGTCCCTACACCGGCAAGGACCGGATCATTGTCGAGCGTCTGGCCTCCATCATGGCCCTGGGCATCAGCCGCCTCCAACTGGAGCGCCAACTGGTGACCGCCCGGGAGGGATCGGAGACCGCCAGCCGCATGAAAAGCGAATTTCTGGCCAACATGAGCCACGAGATCAGAACGCCCTTAAACGGCCTGCTCGGCATGCTGCAACTGCTCGAGGACACCACGCTCGACGACGAGCAGGCCGACTACGTGACCACGGCCCTGCGCTCCGGGCATCGCCTGACCGCCCTTTTGGGCGACATCCTTGATCTGGCCCGGGTGGAGGCCGGAAAGCTCTCGCTCTCCCGGGAGCCCTTCGAGCTGCGCGACGTCTTCGCGGCCGTGTCCGACACCTTCGGCCCCGTCTGCCGGGAACGCGGCCTGGGACTTCTCCTGCATCAGGACCCCGCCCTGCCCCACAGCCTTCTGGGCGACGAGGTGCGCGTGCGCCAGGTGATATTTAACGTGGTGGGCAACGCCGTCAAATTCACGGAGCGCGGCGATATCCGGGTGGAGGCCTATCCCCTGCCCAGCCCCCTGCCCGGCGCCGCCCGGGTCTTTTTCACAGTGGCTGACACGGGCATCGGCATCCCCGAGGAAAAGCTCGACAGCATCTTCGACTCCTTCATCCAGGCCGACAGCGCCGCGACCCGCAAATTCGAGGGCGCGGGCCTGGGACTGGCCATCGTCAAGAATCTGGTGGATCTCATGGACGGGCACATCGCGGTGGAGACCGAACCCGGCGAGGGCATCACGGTGTCCTTCTGCCTGCGCCTGGGACTCCCCGCCGAAGAGCCGCCCACGGCGACCGGCCCGACGCTTCCGGGGGAGATGGCCGAAAACGAGCACCTGCGCGTGCTCATCGTGGAGGACGAGCGCATCAACCGGATGACCCTGCGGCGGATGCTGGAAAAAATGGGGCATACGGCGATAGAGGCCGGGAACGGCCGGGTGGCTCTGGATTTCTTGTCCCGGGAGGGTTGCGACTGCATTCTCATGGACATCCAGATGCCGGAACTCGGGGGCCTTGAGACCTTGCATATCCTGCGCACCGATCCAGCCTACGCCCACCGGGCGGCCATCCCGGTCATCGCCCTGACGGCCCACGCCATGTCCGGGGACCGGGAACGCTTCCTGGCGGCGGGCATGGACGGCTATCTGGCCAAGCCCATCGAGATATCGGACCTGCGGCGGCGGCTCACGACCATCCGTCCTGCCTGACCTCCCGCCTACAGACTCTTGTCCCCCGAGGCCAGCTCCTCCAGCCGCGCCACGTCGCGCAAAACCACCGCCTGCCCGGAAAGCTCGATGAGTCCGTCGTCGGCCATCTTGCGCAACACCCGGGACAGGGTCTCCGGGATCGTGCCCAGGTATCCGGCCAGTTGTCCCTTGGGCAACTCCAGGTCCAGGCGCATCTTTTTTTGGGCCGAATGCAAAAGCAGCAGGTGGGCGGCCAGCCTGGCAGGCACTTCCTTGAGGCTTAACTCGTCGATTTTTTTAACGAAAAACCGAAGTCTGGCCGACAACAGGGCCAGCATGGACATGGCCAGCTCCGGGTCGTCGCGTAAAAGCGCCGCAAAGCCCCGGCGCGGGAAAAATATAAGCTCGCTGTCCTCCAAGGCCTGGGCGTCGGCCGGAAACACCCCGCCCTGGAAGACCACCACCTCGGCGAAGGCCGCGCCCGGACCGAAGACATGCAGGATGTGCTCCTTGCCGGACGGCGAGGAACGGTAGATGCGCACCTTTCCCGTGGCCACGCCGTAAAACCCGTCGGCCGCCTCGCCGGTGCGAAAGATCACCTGCCCGCGCACCCGCCGCCGCACCTCGGCCACGGCCGCAAGCTGCGCGATCCTGTCCGCCGCAAGTCCCGCAAACATCTCAAGGCCCGCCACCGCCGCATTTTTGTCGAGTCCAGCCATGCGCTTTCGATTCCTGGTTTTTTGACCTACGTCAAGGCCAGCCCGACCCGTTCGGGATACACCCCGTCAAAAGGACGCCCGATCATGCCCGACTCCACCTTCCGCCTCACCGCCTGCCGGGGCCTCGACCCGGCCCCTGAGAAAAGGCCCTGCCCCCACGTTCTTCCCCATGACGGCGGCATGGCCGATTCCCTCGCCGCCGCCCTGGCCGAGGCGGGCTGGCCCGCGTTTCTGGCCGCCACGGAACCCTCCATCCGCCGCCACCAGGCCATAAAGCTCGTCCTGGCCGGATGCCCCAACGCCTGCGCCGGTCCCCAGGTTGCGGACTTCGGACTCATCCGGGCCTGCCGCCCGGCTCGCGAACCGGACCGCTGCACGGGCTGCGGGGCCTGCGCCGCCGCCTGCCCGGAGCGTCTGATCACCCTCGCCCCGGAGGGGCCGGTCATCGACCGGAAACAGTGCCTGGGCTGCGGCCTATGCGCCCGGGCCTGCCCCCACGAGGCCCTGACCCTTGACCGCCTGGGCTGGCGGATCATGGCCGGGGGGCGGCTTGGGCGGCGCCCGGCCCTGGCCGTGGAGCTGCCCGGGCTTTTTTCCGACGCCGAGGCCGTCGCCTGCCTGGCGCGTCTGGCCGCCTTTTTCATGGCCCGCTTCCGGCCCGGCCAGCGCCTGTCCGCCCTTTTGCCCCGCGATCCGGCCGCGCTTTCGGCCATCCTGCGCGGCCAGGCGGCCGCCCCCGCCCCCCGGCCATCCGGAGGCCCGTCGCATGGCCGCCGCACGGCGCGCCGGGCATGACCATGGCCGCGTTTTCGCCCCTGCCCGCCGCCCTGTCCTTTCTGCTTGCGGCCGCCCACGGCCTGCGGGCCGGGGAGACAGGGCTTTGTGCGGCCTGCCTGCTTATGGCCGGACTCGTTTTCACCCGGCGGGCCTTTGTCCGGCTGGCGGCTGTATTTGTGCTGTGCGGGGCGGCGCTTTTCTGGGCGCATACGGCCCTGGAGCTCTCGGCCATGCGCCGGGCCTTCGGCGAACCCTGGCTGCGCCTGACCCTTATCCTTTGCGGCGTGACGGCCGGAAATCTGGCCGCAGCCTGGCTTTTGACCCGGCCTGCCGCCGTGCGGCGCTCTTTTCGCGGCGCGGACACGGGGCCGCTGCAGGCCTCGGTCTTTCTCCTCACCGCCGGGCTGTTATTTTTGGTCCGGGCCAAGACGCCCCTGCCGATCCTTCTGGCCGACCGCTTTTTTCCCGCCACCGGCCCCCTGGAAATCCTTGCCCTGTCGGTCTACGCCGCGCTTTTGGCCGGGGCCATGGCCGATCCGGACCGGGCCAGACGGCTGCGGCCCCGCTATTGGGGCCTATTCTCCCTCGTCTTTTTCGCCCAGCTCGCCCTGGGGCTTGCCGGGCTGCCCGATTTCCTCATGACCGGGACGCTGCACCTGCCCGTGCCCGCGCTCATCGTCGGCGGCCCGCTCTACCGGGGCCAGGGCTATTTCATGCCCATCCTGTACCTGTCCACGCTTTGTATCGTCGGCCCGGCCTGGTGCTCGCACCTGTGCTACATCGGGGCCTGGGACGACGCCGCATCCCGCCTTTGCGGCGCATCCCCCGGCCCCCTGCCGCGTCACGCCTGGGCATTTCGCCTGCTCACCCTCGGCCTGACCGTCGCCCTGGCCCTGGGCTTCCGGTTCCTGGGCGTCCCCGGCCCGGCCGCCGCCCTCGCCGCCGCCGCCTTCGGCCTGCTTGGCGTCTTCGTCATGCTGGCCGCCTCGCGCCGCCGGGGCATGATGGTCCACTGCACGGCCTATTGCCCCATCGGCCTTGTCGGCGCCCTGCTCGGCCGTCTCTCGCCCTGGCGGCTGCGCATGGACGCCGGATGCGACCGCTTTTCGCGCTGCGGCCGCTGCACGACGGTCTGCCGCTACGGGGCGCTTGGCGATCGCGACGTGGCCCGGGGCCGCCCGGGGCTCTCCTGCACCCTGTGCGGCGACTGCGTGGGCGTATGCCCCAGGAAAAACCCCGCCACCCACATGGGCTATCGCCTCTTCTCCCTCTCCCCCGACACCTCCCGCCAGGTTTTTCTGACCCTGGTCATCTCGCTGCATGCCGTATTTTTGGGCGTGGCGCGGATTTAGGCGTCCGGCAGCCAGGGGAGAACCCTTTTTGAAAAAAGGGTTCTCCCCTGGACCCCTCTCCCAAAAACTTTCAATAGCTTTGCCTCTTCCTGCCCACGGGTGTACGTTTCCCGCAAACTCCCTGTCTTTCCCCCGGGCGGGGTCTGGGGCGGCAGCCCCATCCCCGAAAAAAACTTGCGCCTTTTGACTTACGTCAAGGGCGTATCCGGCAGGAGGGCCTATCTCTTGTCTCAACGCGGCAAGCGCCAACTTTCAACAGGAGGACGTGAACATGTTTTGTTACCAATGCGAACAGACCGCCAAGGGCGTCGGTTGCGACAAGCTCGGCGTGTGCGGCAAGAAACCCGAGGTGTCCGATCTGCAGGATCTTTTGGTCTACGCCCTGGCCGGGCTGTCCCAGGCGGCCCAGGCGGCCCGGCAAAAGGGCGTCGTGGACCCTGAGGTCAACCGTTTCACCATGGCCGCCATGTTCTCCACCCTGACCAACGTCAACTTCGACCCTGAGCGGTTTCCGGCGCTTATCGAAAAGGCCGTGGCCATGCGCAAGGCCCTGGCGAAAAAGGCGGGCGTCGCCGTCAGCGGCGGCCCGGCCGACTACGAAGCGATCACGGGACTCGACGGGCTTATCGCCCAGGGGCACGAGCATGGCTTAAAGAGCATCCCGGCCGTGGACGCCGATGTTTTGTCGCTCAAGCATACGCTTATTTTCGGCCTCAAGGGCGTGGCCGCCTACGCCGACCATGCCGCCATCCTGGGCCACGAGGACGACGCGGTGGCCGCCTTCACCCACAAGGCCCTGGCGGCGGTCTTCGATCCCTCCCTGGACCTGGCGGCCATGGTGGCCCTGGTGCTGGAATGCGGCCAGGCCAACCTCAAGGCCATGGAGCTGCTCGACGCGGCCAACACCGGAACCTACGGCCACCCCGTGCCCACCGAGGTTCCGCTGGGGGCCAAGGCAGGCAAGGCCATCCTGGTTTCGGGGCATGATCTAAAAGATCTGCACGACCTCTTGAAGCAGACCGAGGGCAAGGGCATCTTCGTCTACACCCACGGCGAGATGCTGCCCTGTCACGGCTATCCGGAACTCAAGAAATTCAAGCATTTTTACGGCCACTACGGCACGGCCTGGCAAAACCAACTCAAAGAGTTCGCGGCCTTCCCCGGGGCCATCCTCATGACCACCAACTGCATCCAAAAGCCCGGGGCCACCTATCATGACAACATCTTCACCACGGGCCTGGTGGGCTGGCCGGGCGTGACCCACGTCAAAAACGGCGACTTCGGCCCGGTCATTGAAAAGGCCCTGGCCCTGCCGGGTTTTTCCGAGGACACGGACAAGGGATCGGTCATGGTGGGATTCGCCAGAAACGCCATCCTGGGCGTGGCCGGTGCGGTCATCGACGCGGTCAAGGCCGGGAAGATCCGCCACTTCTTCCTGGTGGCCGGCTGCGACGGGGCCAAGCCTGGGCGCAACTACTACACCGAGTTCGTGGAGAAGGCCCCGGCCGACACCGTGATTTTGACCCTGGCCTGCGGCAAGTTCCGTTTCTTCGACCAAAAGCTGGGCGACATCGGCGGCATCCCGCGCCTTTTGGACATCGGCCAGTGCAACGACGCCTATTCGGCCATCCAGGTGGCCGTGGCCCTGGCCAAGGCCTTCGAGTGCGGGGTCAACGACCTGCCCCTGTCCATGGTCCTGTCCTGGTACGAGCAAAAGGCCGTGGCCATCCTGCTGACGCTTTTGTCTCTGGGGATCAAGAACATCCGTCTGGGACCGAGCCTGCCCGCCTTTTTGACCCCCAACGTGCTCAAGTTTTTGGTGGAGACCTACGACATCAAACCCATCACCACCCCGGATGAGGACCTGAAGGCCATCCTCGGCTAGCAGGGCGCCGCTTACAACACCCGAGGTCAGGGGAGGCCGGGCCGGAACCGTCCGGGGCCTCCCCTGGCCCAAGGGTCAAAGGAAAACGATATGACCGCCACGCGAAAGATCATCGAAATAGACGAAGAACTGTGCAACGGCTGCGGCCAGTGCGTCACCGGCTGCGCCGAGGGGGCGCTGCGCATCGTGGACGGCAAGGCGAGGCTTGTGGCCGACCGCTACTGCGACGGCTTGGGGGCCTGCATCGGCGAGTGCCCCACCGGGGCGCTTCAAATCATCGAACGCCCGGCCGAGGCCTTCGACGAGTCGGCGGTGCATGAGATGCTCTCCGCAAAAAAGAGCGAGCCCATGGCCTGCGGCTGCGCATCAAGCAACGTGATGAGCCTTTCGCCGTGCGCGGCGGCCAACGCCCCGACCGGGCTTACCGCCCCGGCCGCCGGGTCCGCCCCGGCCCAGGCCCGGGCCTCGGCCCTGTCCCACTGGCCCATCCAACTGCGCCTTATTCCGCCGGACGCCCCGTTTCTTCGCGGCGCGAGCCTGCTTCTGGCGGCGGACTGCGTCCCGGCCTCGTTTCCGGGCTATCACGACTTCCTGGCCGGACGCTGCGTGGCCATCGGCTGCCCCAAGTTCGACGACGCCCAGTCCTATGTGGAGAAGCTCACGGCCATGATCCGGGTCGCGGGCATCTCAGACATCACGGTCCTGGAGATGGAGGTGCCGTGCTGCCACGGGCTGCACCGCATCGCCCTGGCCGCCGTGGCGGCCTCGGGCGAACCGGTCCCGGTCAAGCGCATCATCGTCTCGCGCCGGGGGGAGATCATCGCCCGGGAGAATGTGGGCGGCCGGGCCAAGGCGCAGGGGACCTGCGCCTGCTCGGGATAGCAGCGGGCTGCGGCGCGGCAGGCCCAGGCGTTTCGCGAAACGGGCACCGAACGGGATTTTTGCGGGCGCAGGGGAAAACAGCCAGGCGCGGCATGGGAGCAGGCGTTTTACGAAGGACAACGACCCGGCAGGCGCGACTGGCGCAGCCGGGGCAGCGGGAGGACAGACCATGCGCAAGACCAATCTTTTCGAGGCGGGGACATTTAAGGAGAAGGGCTTCGGCAAGCTTTTGGTGCACGACTCGCCGTATTTCAAGATCATAAACTTCAACTTCGAGCCAGGGCAGGAACTGCCCGTCCATTCCCATGACCTGGAGGGGCAACTGTCCATCGCGGTCATCGAGGGCGAAGGGGAGTTTCTGGCCGAGGACGGGACCCTGCCCGCCCGCACCGGCGACGTGCTGGTGTCGGACATCGCCGAGCCGCACGGGGTGCGGGCCGTAACGCGCATGCGGGTCCTGGTGACCATCGCCCCGCCCATTTGATTTATTTTAAAATAACAAAAAAGAGATGAAGAGACTCTCGGATACCGAGTGAGGCATCATCTCTTTTTTGTTTTTTTCCTATGCTTGCCTGCTTCGCGGCTCTTATTTCTTGATTTGTCATTCACAGCAGTTTCATTTCTAACTTCATATTCAATATATTTCTCATTAAACACTTTTTCATATGTGGTCTTAAACAACTCTGACTTTCTATATTCTGTAAATAACGGCCAGGTTATGTAGTCATGCTTCTTGATATCTCCGTTATTGCCAATTTTCTCCATAATTTCTGATGCTTCTTCAAATTTGTCTTGCAATACACTAATTGCCATTTTAAATTTAGGACCACATGCTGACCAATCCCATTTATTGATCAGTTGGTTTTTTTCAAAATCTTGACCATCCATCTTATATGCTATCGCCAAATTAATCACAACGACGCGTTTTCCCTCTTCTTCGGAAAACTTTGCATATTTCAAGGCAAAAAGACCAATCGAGATTACCAATTTATAATCTTCATTCAACAATGAATCAAACATTGTTGTGATAATATTCTCATCGGCTTTCTTATTTTCTTCTTTAACAAACCTTCGCCATAATACTTGGCCAAGTATATATCCGACTTTAAAAATACAGCAGTACGCCTCATGAAAATATTCTGGTGAAACACTTAACTTCTCCCCAAGCTTTACACCATCCTCAAATTTAACGTTATTATCCTTACAATTTACTAAATATTGCTTAGATACAACGCCATCACAATGCACAAAAAGGTTCCTTCTCTCTGTAACTTCGACAAACCCTTCCCACCCATCGACATCCTTATTCAAAGGAACTTCAAATATTTTTTGCATCCATGCAAACTGCTCGACATGGCTTTTTCTAAGTACTGTCTCCACCTCTTTTTCTATTATTTCCTCTACAACAGCAGAAATTGAGTCTGATTTTGCAATCTTAGAGAACTTTACGACCCTATCAGATGAAAAAAGAACCTCTGGAAATAACCCAAGTAACGCCTTTATTAAATTTCCAAGATATGCATCATACTGACTAACAAGCAAAACAATAAAACTTTTTGGAACAAAATCTAAGGCAATTCTAGAACCACTTGCATTTTTTTCATGCGCAATTGCTTCTTTCATAAACTCTAATGGAATCGTATGATAATCTCCATCATCATCTTTTTCCTTTTTCCCATACTTGTCTAAAAATAAATTGAGTTCATTTTTGTTTGTTTTGTCAAAATGTTGCACAAATGTCATTATAACAAACAAAGATCTGTGGAGTCCCTCAACAGTTCGAACAAAATTTCCAATAATATCATTAAAACCCGTTCCTGTGGAACAGGTTGCAGCCGTATTATTTACACCATGTTTTTGCATAGAAGAACACCACATACAAACCGCTTGTCCATGCAGGATGAACATATCCTATCGTAAAACACACCAAAAATCTACTAACAGTTTACAACATCTTCCGCTATGTTCATTTAAAAAAGAAATCAGCTACTCGGCCATGGTCTTGTTGCGGCCGCCGCGCTTGGCGGCGTACATGGCCTGATCCGTCCGGGTCAGCCAGTCCTCCAGGGATTCCCCGGCCCGGTATTCGGCCACGCCCAGGCTGATGGTCAGACGCACCCCGTCCGGAAAGACATGTTCCGCAACCAGGGCGCGCAGCTTCTCGGCCATTTCAAAGGCGTCGTGGTCGCCGGTGCGCGGGGCCAGGATCAAAAACTCCTCCCCGCCCCAGCGAAAGACGTAGTCCACGGACCGCACGCCTCCCAGGGCCAGCCGGGCCAGTTCCGCCAGAACCCGGTCGCCCACGGCATGGCCCAGGGTGTCGTTTATGGTCTTGAAGTGGTCGATGTCGAACATCACAAGCGCCACATGGTCGGCGTACCGCCTGGCCAGCTCCATCTCCCGGACCACCACCTCGTCGAATTTGCGGCGATTGAAAAGCCCGGTCAGACAGTCCGCCGTGGCCAGCTTGGCCAGCTCTTCGTTGGCGGTCTGAAGTTCGATCCGGTCGGCCACGATGTCGTTGACCAGGGGCCTAAACAGCGCCACGCCCATAAAGGCCAGGATGGCCAATGTCCCGATGAGAAACGCCAGCGGCAGCCGGTCCAGAAGATAAAGACTCCGTCCGCTCTCGCTTTGATGATGCAGGAGCAGGGCGTCCAGCCCGGCCAAGAGCTCCAGGCTGCCCGCCTCGTGAAGACGACTGAGCATGGCAGGGGCCAAGGGTTTCCCGGCCTGGGCCTGGCGGGCCACGGTGCGGGCCGTGTTCACGAACACGTCCAGACGCCGGGTGATCTCCTGCCAGGAGTCCCTGTCCGGGAAGGCCAAATCTCCGGTCTGGAGGCCCCCCAGCCGGGCATGGACCGAAAGCAGCTCGCGAAGCGCGCCCTGCATCTCGTTGAGGGCCGCTTCACGAACGGACGGCAGGGCCGCGCGGTCCGCGACAAAGCCGAGGACCACCACGCCCTGGGCCAGCATGCGCTGCCGCACGCTCAGGTCGATCACCACGGCCCGACGCCTTTCCAGGTCCATGGTCCTGTCCAGAAACAGATATGACCCCCCGGCCAGGGCGGCCAGGAGCAGCAGGGCGCAGGCGTAGCGCCAGGTCAGGGCGAATTTGGTCATGTCTGTCCAGGCGCGCGGCAAGGTCGCAGTCGGGAGGTTTTGCGCGCATTCGGCCATGCGTATGATCGAAAAAGACGATGGAGGAGGCGAACTTTCTCCGGCATCAAGGTGACACGTCACAGGTCGTCTGCCGGTACGACGAACCACAGCGAACGGACCATTGAACGACGCATCCCTAAAAGCAGGATCGACGTCTACTCTATCCCCTGCAGTATACGTCATTTACAGAAAAAGAAAAGCCCCACGGCGCTTGCACATGGGGCCTGGCCCGTTTTTTACGGGCGCAAGATCGCACACGCGGCGTCAGAAGCCTACGACGCATTCCTCCGGAGAGAAGCGCCGCTCGAATTCACGCCCCCAGGCGCACATGCGCTCCAGGATGGGGATGACGCTCTCCCCAAGCGGCGTCAGGGCGTATTCCACCCGGGGCGGCACCTCGGGATGCACATGCCTGCTGACCATGCCGTCGGCCTCGAGTTCGCGCAGTTGCTGGGTGAGCATCTTCTGGGTGATGTTGGGCATGGCCTTTTTGAGCTCCCCGAACCGGCGCACGCCCTCCATGTGCAGCCGCCACAGGATGATCGGCTTCCACTTGCCGCCGATGACCTGCAGGCACAGCTCGATGGTGCAGTAATATCCGCGCCCGCCCAGGGTCTTGAGGGTGCAGGCCCCGCCCGGGCGCTCTTTCGTGGCATCCATAGGCCGTCTTCTCCTTTGCGTGCGAACCGGACCATCCAAGGGCGGCGGTCGGCCGATTATCGCCGCAGGCCACAATGGTTTCCCAAAGCATACTACCGTACTTTTTAGTGCCTGCTTGCTTTTTCGTCACTACTACATAAAATCCCCCCAAGTGTAAAGAAGACACCTTCCCCCAAGGAGAACTGCATGGACGCCCTGGAAGCCATCCACTCCCGGCGCAGCATCCGCAAGTACGACGGAGCGCCCGTTTCCCCGGAACAGATCGAGGTCCTTATGCGCGCGGCCATGGCCGCCCCCAGCGCGGGCAACGCCCAGCCCTGGCGCTTCGTGGTGATCACGGACCGGGCCATTCTGGACCAGATACCGGACATCCACCCCTATGCGTCCATGGTCCGCACCGCGCCCTGCGCCGTCCTGGTCCTGGGCGACGCCAGCCTGGAGAAATACCCCGGCTACTGGGCGCTGGATTGCGCCGCCGCCATCCAGAACATGCTCCTGGCCGCCCGGGCCACGGGCCTGGGCGCGGTGTGGACCGGCGTCTATCCGACCCCCGAGCGCGTGGCGGCCTTCTCAAAGATGTTCGCCCTGCCCGGCCACGTCACCCCCCATTCCCTGGTGGTCGTGGGCCACCCGGCCCAGGACCCCGGCCCCGTGGACCGCTTCAATCCGTCGCGCGTGGACGAAAACACCTACCTGGGCCGATAAGCCCACCCTTTCCTGGAGGAAAGCATATGAAAGTCTCCCTTGGCGCCGAGACCCTGGCCGCCCCCACCCCGGCCTGGCTGGTGGGCACGTACGACACAGCCGGCACGCCCAACATCATGACCATCGCCTGGGGCGGCCTCTGCTGCTCCAAGCCCCCCTGCCTGGCCGTATCCCTGCGCGCCGCCACCTATTCCCACGGCAACATCATGGCCCGCAAGGCCTTCACCGTGTCCATCCCGTCCGTGTCCCTGGCTGCGGCCACGGACTACGCGGGCATGGTGTCGGGAAAAAACACGGACAAGTTCGCGGCCCTGGGGCTGACCCCGGTCAAAAGCGAACTGGTGGACGCGCCGTATGTGGCCGAATGCCCGCTCGTGGTCGAATGCGCCGTGCTCCACGTGTTCGAGCTCGGGCTGCACACCCAGTTCGTGGGCGAGATAAAAGACGTGAAGGCCGACCCGGCCATCCTGGACGACAAGGGCCGCGTGGACCCGCACAAGGCGCAGTTTTTCACCTACATCCCCGGCGCGAGGCGCTACGTGGCCCTGGGCGCGGACATCGGCCAGGGCTTCTCCATCGGCAAGTCCGCCGTGGCCGGGTAGCGGAGGAGGAGCCTTCGGCGACCAGGGAGGAAACTTTTGAAATAGTTTCCTCCCTGGTCCCACCTTCAAAACTTTCATCGCGCTTCGCGGCCTCTCGCCGCCAGGCGGATCACTCCCTCCGCCCGCCCTGGTATCCCGGGCGTCGTCTCCCGGGGCAAAGCCCCGGGAGACGACGCCCGGAGACCGGGGGGTCCGGGGGGAATGATTCCCCCCGGGCGGGGAGGGGTCCGGGGAGGGGCCTCGCCCCCTCCCCGGGGCGACGCCAAGGAGATGACGTCATGGACATGATACGGGTCGAACCCAACGTGTTGCCGGTGATGCCGGTGTGTCTGGCGGGGGCCATGGTGGACGGCAAGCCCAACTTCATGACCGTGGCCTGGTTCACGCGGCTGGCCTACAAGCCGCCCATGGTGGGCGCGGCCATCAACCAACGGCAATACACGCGGCAAGGGATTGTGGAGACCGGGATGTACAGCATGTGCTTTCCCGGGAGGGCATTGCTGGAACTGACCGATTATTGCGGGCTGGTCTCGGGCAGAAACGTGGACAAGGGCGCGCTTTTCGACGTGTTTTACGGCGAACTCGGCAACGCGCCCCTGATCCGGGAATGTCCGCTGTGCCTGGAGGTGGCCGTGACCCAGGCCGTGGAGGTGGCCACCAACACCTTTTTCATCGGCGAGATCAAGGCCGCCCACGCCCATGCGGACGTCTTGACCGACGGGCGGCCGGACATGGTGAAAATCGACCCGCTGCTTCTGACCATGCCCCAAAACGCCTATTACGGGATGGGCGCGAGCATGGGCGAGGCCTGGAGCGCGGGGAAAAAAATGAAGGGAGAAAAGGCATGAAGGTTCTGGCCATAAACGGCAGCGCGCGAAAAAACGGCAACACCGCGAAGATGATCGAGACGCTTCTGGCCGAACTTACGGCCGAGGGCGTCGAGACCGAGCACGTGCAGTTGGCGGGCAAGGACCTGCGCGGCTGTCTGGCCTGCTACAAGTGTTTCGAGACCAAGGACAAAAAGTGCATCCAGAAAAAGGACCTGGTCAATGAGCTCATCGAGAAGATGGACGCGGCCGACGGCGTCGTGCTCGGGTCGCCCACCTATTTCGCCAACGTGACCAGCAACATGAAGTCCTTGATCGACCGGGCCGGACTGGTGTCCATCGCCAACGGCCGCATCTTCGCCCGCAAGGTCGGGGCCGCCGTGGTCGTGGCCAGGCGGGGCGGGGCCATCCACACTTTTAATTCCCTCAACCATTTCTTTTTCATCAACGAGATGGTGGTGCCCGGCTCCATTTACTGGAATATGGGCTTTGGCCGGGAGATCGGCGAGGTGGACGGCGACGAGGAGGGCCTGCGCACCATGAGCACCCTGGGCCAGCACATGGCCTGGCTCTTAAAAAAAATTCACGCCTGATCCTATCTTCCATAAACGGCGGCGGTTCGCGCCCCTGGCGTCCGATTCGGACCGCCGCCGACCTTCTCCGGGATTTGACAACAAAGCCCCCCTTTTGGGATACATCGCCACCGGACCTGTAGGGCGGGGTCTGCCTTGGACCGCATCCTGCCTGTCCGCCGCAACGCCCATGGACCACCCCGTTCTCGCATCGCCCCGGTCCCCAAGGAGAAGCCATGTCCGCCAAAACCGCCCGCGCGGTCGCGCTTATGCTGCTTACGCTCCCCCTCGCCCTGCTTAGCGCCGGATGCTCTCCCCGCACCCCGGCGACCCCTCCCGCGCCGCCGCCAGCCGAGGCCTACGAGTCCGGTCTTCGGGCCTACGAACAGGGCAATTTCGAGCAGGCCGCCACGCTTTTCGCCGCCTCGGGCGCCCCGCAGGCCAAGGCCTACCTGGGCCTAAGCCTGACTAAAAGCGCTGCCCAAAAAGCCTTCCGGGCCTATGAAGAGGCCCTGCGCGCCGATCCCTCCCTGGACGACGCCATGGAGGCCATGGGCTTTTTATTGGCCAACGAGGGGGAGACGGCCCAGGCCAAGACCTGGTTCATCAAGGCCGGTACCTCAGGCGGCGTCAGCCCCGAGGCCCTGGTGCGTCTGGGCGACATATTCCTGACCGAAGGCAACTGCCGCGAGGCCCTGGCCTCCTATGAAAAGGCCGCCGCGCCTCCGGCGAGCCACGCCCCGGCCCTGCGCCGCCTGGAGGCGGTGCGCGGCCTGTGCGGCGGCAAGGCCGCCGCCTCGGGCGCAGGGACGTGGACCGGCCGGACCGGCCGTACCGGACCCCTGGAGGGCGATCCGGCGGCCCTGGTCACCGGCCAGGGGGCAAAAACCGGCCGCAGCGGCGCCCCCCAGGCCCCGCAGCCCAAGGCCGGTCCCAAGACCATTGATTTAAACGACATCTGATCCCCGGGCCGTCGCCGCAACGGGCCGGACCGTATTGCCCCTTGCCGCCCGGGCCGAGTTTGCGTAGGAAGCACACCGGATGAGGCCGCCGGAAGCGGCCACGTCCCCCACGCCGCCCCGTGCGCGGCGATCCGACAAGGAGAACGACATGGTGAGAAAAACCCTGCTTTTGACTACGTTATTTCTGCTTGTTCTGGGCAACGCCGCCTCGGCTTTGGCCCAGAAGCCCGCTCCCAGTTTCGCCACGACCTGGGCCGCGTATTCCGAAAAGGAAAAACTCTGCTTTTTTACCGGCATGGCCACCGGCGTGCGCATCATGTGCATGGATCTGACTGTGGGGCTTGGCAAGGACGGGGACCCGGAACACATCAACAAGCAGTTCCGGGAGTGTTTCAACAACTATGTCGTCGCTGAACCGGCCAAGGCCATAAAGACCATGGACGAGTTGTACGCCGACAAGAAAAACGCCTTCATCCCCTTCGACGGCATGTACAAGATCGTCGGTCTCAAGCTTTCCGGACAAAATGTGGACGAGCTGCTCGAACAGTCCCGCAAATACGCCGAGGGCCTCAAGAAGAAGCTGGCCCAGGAAGTCAAGAAATAGCACGTTGACCTGGTGCCGGATCACGTCCGGCCCCATGGCCATGTTCTTTCAAAACGCCGCGTCCGGCCAGGGACGCGGCGTTTTCATTTCTGCGCGAGGTAGGTCTCCGGCGAGGCCACGGGGGCAAGCCCCGGAAACACCCGGGCCGCAGCCTCCTCGGACAGGCCCAGATGCCCGCGCGCAACGGCCGCCAGGGGCTGGCGATAGTCCAGGGTCACCGGAAGCAGCCGCTCCCGGTAAAGCCTGCGGCCGGACAGGCTCGCCGCCTGGCCGTAGAACCGCCCCCCCGCCACAGGCCCGCCGAAAAGCCACATGAGGCCGCCGTGGCCGTTATCCGTGCCGCCCAGGCTGTTCTCGCCCAGGCTGCGGCCGAATTCGCTTAGGACCACCACCACCGTACGCGCAAAGCCCGCCCCCAGCCCGTCGGCCAGGGCCCGCAGGCCCTTCGCCGTCTGGGCCAGGGCCTGGGGCAGCCTTCCTTCGGCCGCGCCCTGGCGCACATGGGTGTCGAAGCCCCCGAAGGCCATAAATCCCAGCCGCAGCTCCGGCTTTCGAACCATCTCCGCCGCCAGCCTCCCGGCCAGCTCCGGAAAGCGCGATACGGGCGGGTCGTCCGCGCACGAGGCGTTTATTTCCGTGGCCAGGGCCGCCAGCCGCGACCGCCGCTGGGCCACGCCCTCGCGAAAGGCCCGGGTCAGGACGGCGGGGACGCCCTTGGCGGCATAGGCCCGGGCCAGGACGGCGTCCAGGTCCGTGACGTCGGGCAGGGCGGCCGCATCCATCGGATAGACGTAGCGCCCCGGCGGCACGTTGGCGCTTGGGGCCTTGCCGGTGAGAATCAGCGGCCGCCGGGGGGTGGCGAACACGGCCCGCACCGTGCGGTCCGGGGCGGCCTTGGGATCAGGCGCCGGGGCCAGCTCCAGGGCCAGCCGGTTCAGCCAGCCCCCGGCCAGGTCGCCGGCCAGGCCGCTCGTCCCGGCCGCCCCGGCCTCCATGATTCTTTGGGCCTTGGCATGTTCGCGCACGCGCTCCGTGACGCCGACTCCCTGCACGAAGGCCAGCCGCCCGGCCGTGAAATCCCCGACAAGAGGGGCCAGCGACGGATGAAGCCCCACGCCGTCCGCCAACGGCAAGGCCCCCCCAGGCGTCCCGGGCGGCGGCAGGGCCGTGGTCGGCCGGGCCAGGAGATAGAAATCGTCGCCATACGGCGGCAACACGCTCAGGCCGTCCACGCCGCCGCGTAAAAAAATCACCACCAGCCGGGCAGGGGCCGGGCCGGAGTCCGGGGCCGCACCCGGCGTCCCAGGCGGGCCGGACGGGGCGGCGGCGGCCTTTTGGGCCGTATCAGCGGTTTTTTTCCCGGCCCGGCGCGCGGCGGCCGCAACCCCGGGGCAGGCCGAGGCCGCAGCCGCCAGGGCCAGGGCGTGCAAAAAAAGGCGGCGGTTCATGCGGGATGTCCCGTGGTGTCGGGTTGGCTGCGGATCATCGCCCTAGTACCTCTGAAAATCCGGTCCGGCCAGGATGGCCGCCGCCTCGGCCTCGGCCTCGGCCCGTTCCCGGGACTTGGCCGCAGCGGGCGCGGGATCGGCCTTTTTTTTGGAGACAGGGGCCTTTGCGGAGGCGCCCGGGCCGGATTTGTCCGGCTCTGGCGTCTGCGCCCGGCCCAGGGCGGCCAGAAGGGCCTGGGGGGAAAGCCCGGCGGGCCGCTGGCCCCACAGGGGCAGGCGGCCCGAGACCAGATCGGCCGCAAACGATGCCCGCACGGCCAGATCCCGGGCCGTGGGCGGCCCGGCCGGGGCCACGGCCCATCCCCCCGGCTCCGGGCAATAGTACAGGGGCGTCCCCATGTGGGCCAACACCCCGGCCAGGGGGGTGGCGTCGTCGGGCATCCGGCCCGCAGCCCGGATGGCCGAGACCACGTGCCGCAGGGGCGACTTGAATCCGGCCTGAAAGAGCGACTCGTCGAAAAAGGCCGGATCAGCGAAAAGGGCCGTCAAAACCGCCCGAATCTCGCCTCCGGAGTCCAGAAACACCTTGGCCAGCCGGTCCGTCAGCTCCTCCGGGGGCGCGGCGGCCAGGAAAAAGGCGGCCAGCCTGCCGCACACATGTCGCGCCGTGGCCGGATGCCCGGCCAGAAGCCGCAGGGCCGCCGCCCCTTCGGCCATGCCGCCGCCGGGGATGGTCGCGCCGAGCAGGGTCTTGTCCGTGGGATCATGGGCCGACTGGTCGAAGATGAAGCCGTTTTTGTCGGTTTCCGAGCGCGGCGCGCCGATGCGCCAGCCCGTGAACACCCGGGCCAGGGCCGTGACGTCGTCCTCGGAAAAGGCCGTGGCGTCGCAAAGGGTATGCACGCCAAGAAGGGTCCGGGCATAGGTGGCGTCGATGCCCGGGACGGCCTGGGCGGCCTTTTCGTCATGCTCGCCGCTTTGCGCCTCGGCAGGCGGCCCGGGCGCGGCCGTCTCGCCCCGGGGGGCCACGTTGCGCCAGTTCTCCAGGGAGATGAGCATGGCCGGATGCATGGCCGTGGCCGCCAGAAGATCCAGGAAGCGGCCCAGCACATAGGGCCGGATGGCCTCGCGCTCAAAGGCCCCGGCCCAGATGCGGGCCAGCCCCTTGCCCGCGTCCACGTTGAAGTGGTTGTACCAAAACTCCACCAAAAGCTCGCGCAACTGGGCCGGATCGGCCACAGCCCGGACGATCCTGGCCCGAAACGCCTCCCGGGCCACCACCCCGGCCCGGTCCCGGGCGGCCAGGACCTGGCTTTCGCCCACGCCCCCGGACGTATCCGCCGTCGGGCCGTATTCCCGAAAAAGGTCCACCGCGCCGCGCCGCGTGGTGGGCAGGGCCTCCAGGCGCTCCGTCAGCTCCTTGTTTTGGGGGATGGCGTCGGGTTCGAGCTGCTCTTTGACAAAGGCCTCGATCCCCATGTCGCGCACCCGCTCCAGGTCGCCGGGGGCCGGACCGTAGGTGAGGCGGTTTACGACATGCAGCACCTTGCGTTCGGGGGACATTTCGGCGGCCGCGCCCGGGACCGGGGCGGCGCACAAGATACCAAGCAGGGACAGGGTCGCCAGGGCGACTGTCCCCGCAGGCAGGCGGCGCGGTGCGCGCCGGGTCCGAAAGGTCGTAGTATCGCGCCCCATGGGCCCGTTTTGAGCGCGGCCCCGGCAAAAGTCAACGCGCTGCGTCGCCCCGCAGCCCGTCACGGGATGGGCCGTCCCGGGGACGGGAATCAGGCCGCCTGACGCCGCAGCTTGTACAGTCCCTCGGTGACCAGCCCGGCCACCAGCCCAGCCATGCGCAGCGCCCAGGGCATGGCCTGCGCCGCATCCTCCCGGTCATGCCCCAATTCGGGCACGGCCTCGGGATCGCGGCCGGTGAGGCGGCAAAGCAGGGATCTGGCCTCGACGGAGTCTCCGCCGCAGGCCATGGCCTGGGTCACGGCCTTGATCGCCTGGTCCTTGCGGCGCAGGAAGTGGTAGGCCTTGCCCATCTGCACGAAGATGTCGCCCTTGTCCGGGGTCAGGGCCAGGGCGTCGCCATAGGCGGCCACAGCCCCCTGGTAGTCGCGGGAGGCCAGGCTCTCGTTGCCCAGGGCGAAAAAGGGGTTGAATCCCTCGCGATCCGTCTTGAGCATGTCCGCGAAGCGGTCGCGCAGCTCCTCGAAGCGCCGGGCCCGGGCGCAGGCGGCGGCGGCCTGCTTCATGGCCTCCCGGTAGCGGCGGACGTCGCCCCTGGCCCGAAAGGTCTCGGCCAGCCCCAGGTGGGCCTCGACGTAGAGGGCGTTTATGGTCGTGGCCCGGGAAAAGGCCTGGGCCGCCGCCTCGAACTCCCCGCCCGCCAGCCGCCGCAGCCCCAGACGGTAAAAGCGCGGGGCCTCGTCCGGGGACAGGACGGCGGCCGCGCCGGTCCCGGGGAACGGCAGGGGCGGCACAGGGATCGCCAGCCCGTCCCGGTCGTCGGACGGACGCCCGGAAAGGATCTCGCGGGCGGCCTGGGCCATTTCGGCCGCGGCCTGGGCGGTAAAGGCGCGCATGGCCTTGGCCAGGGCCAGATATCGTGCGAAGGCGGCCTGGGAATAGGGCCGCAGCAGGTAGCCGCACACCCCCAGCCGTGCGGCCTCGATGACCGCCTCCCGGCTGGTCTCCAGGCTGACCATGATCACCGGGATGATGCGCAGGCGGGGATGCGCCTTGATGGCCGCCACGAGCTCCAGGCCCGTGGCGTCCTCCAGGCGGCCGTCGCACAGGATGAGGTCCGCCCCGTGCCGGTCGAGGGCAGCCAGGGCGGCCTTGGCCGAATGCACCACCCGGGGGCCGAAGATGCGGGCTTTTTTCAAAAACTCCCGGTCCACCCGGCCGTGGCCCTCGGTCTCGGCCGCCACCAGCACGTTGAAAAATTCCGGTTCCGGCATGTTTTGCAGCGGGTCCATGAGCCGAGGCAGTCTGAGGGCGCGGGCGGGATGGGTCATGGTCGTGCTCCGGGTTGTTCCTGTTCGCGCGTCACGCCCCGGTCGGAGGATCGCCCCTGCCGGACCGGGACGCGCCGCGTATTCTCCCCACTGTATCTATCGGCGCCTGCGGCGATCCGTTTAGGGCCACGGACGATTTTTCCAGGTGCGGGGCGGATTTTGCACATCCTGCACAGTCCTTCGCCCCGTTACGGCGTACCGTGTGCAACAGCTCGCACAGAGGCGACGCCCTCGCGACGTCGCTTCAAAATCCATACCTGATGGGTGCTGGAAAACGTCGTGTCCGTCTTGTGGGAGATTTGCCGACCGCCGCGCTACACGGCGGCGTCGAGGAGCATGCCGGAGGTCTGGAGATATGAGGTCTGGTAGGCGGCGTAGGGGTCTGTCGTCGTGGCCGCGCCGTCGGCCTGGGCGTTTTCGGCGTCGCGCAGGATGGATATTTCCTTGAGCATGGCCAGGATGCCGTCCTGGGCGCTGGCGACGGCTGAATCCTCGTCGCCGGTCTGCGTGGCCGGGGCGGCGACGCCTGTTCCGAAGGAGGCCACGCCGTTCTCCACGGCGACGAAAAGCTCCTCGTGGCCGTTTTCGAAATAGCGGTTCATGGAGTCGTTGAGCGAGCCGTTGAACCGGGCCATGACCCGGTCGCCCGCCGCCGTGCCCAGGTTTTTGTCGATGAATTTCAGCGCCGCCACCAGCCCGTCGCTCAAATTCTCCTCGGTTAAGGCCCCGTCGCCCACGTTTTGCAGCACAAGCCCCATGGTGGCCGTGGCCGCATCAGAGCCGTACTCCTCGCGGATAAAATCCACGGCATTCGCCAAAGAGTCGGCCAGGGCCGCGCCCGTGGCGTCCGTCCCTGCGGCGCTGTCGCCGGTCGCCGCGTCCTGATCGTTTGCAGCCCCGTCCGTCGCCGTCTTCCCCAGGTCGGCCCGGCGCTTGATCTCGGCGGCGAAGGTCTCGATCTCCTCCCGGCCTATGGAGGTCTGGCCCACGGCAAAGGTCGCGCCGCCGACGGACGAACGGCCCGCAAAAGAGCCGCTTCCCGCAGACGAGCCGCTTCCTGTGGACAGCCCGGCACGCAGGCCCTGGACCCCGTAGGTCATGGCGAGGGTATCAATGTACATAAGCTCCGCCGTCCTTGCAAAATACCCGTGTCACAGTCCTTATCGGACGTCGCGGACCAGACTTTAGGGCTGGGGCACGTTTCGCCGCAGCTGGCGATTGCCCGCCGCCGCCCGCTCTGATACCCCCAGAGGTCGCCATGACCGCTCGACCCGGCGCGATCCTTCGCGTCCACCTCGCGCCCTGCGGCCCCCGGGCCGCACGCGCCCCGCATCCCGACCCCTCCGGCCTCCCCGGCGGCCGGGGGCTGGCGGCCATGGAGCTGTCTCCCCACGCCAGCCTGCCCTTTGATCACCCGGACATGCCGTTTTGCCTGTTCGCAGGCCCCCTTTCCGGGACCGCCACGCCCCTGTGCGGCCTGGCCGCAGCAGCTACCGTCTCGCCCCTGACCGACACCTTCTTCGACGCCCAGATCGGCGGGCGGCTGGCCTTCGAGCTGGCCAAATCCGGTCTGGCCGGGCTTGTCGTCACCGGCCGGGCGGACGCGCCCTCAGGGCTTGTGGTCGAGGACGGCGACGTGCGTCTTATCCCCTGTCCGGAGGCCGCCGCCCTGACGACGTCGGAACTGGCGGCCCGGCTGCGTTTCCCCGGGGCGCTTCTGCGCGTCGGCCCGGCGGCCTGGACCGGCTCGGCCCTGGCCGGGATCGTCGCCGACCTTCCGGCCCGGGCGACTCCCGGCGGACTCGGACTGATCCTTGCCGCCAAGAACCTGGCCTTTGTCGCCGTGCGCGGTTCCGGGCGCGTCCCGGTGGCCGATCCCGGCGCATTCGCCGCCGCCCGGGCGGACATCCTGCGCCTGACCGCCGCCTCCCCGGCCCTGGCCGGGGCGCACGGCATCGGGCGTTTCGGCACGGCGGCCCTCATGGACCTCACCGACAGCCGGTCCATGACCCCCACCGCCAACTTCCGCAGCACCCGGTTCTCCGGGCAAAAATCCGTCAACGCCCCGGCCCTGGCCCGGCTTTTCGCCCCGCGCCGCACCGGCTGCCGGGCCTGCCATCTGCCCTGCGGCCGCCAGGACGCGCACGGCCGCCCCCTGCCGGATATCGACGCCCTGTCGCATTTCACGGCCCTTGTGGACAATTTTGACCCTGGCGCGGCCGTGGCCGCCAACGCCCTGTGCCTGGATCTGGGCCTGGACCCGGCGGCCACCGCCTCCGTCCTGGCCTGCCACGCCGAAGTAACGGGCGCCCGCCCAGGTCCGTCCCGCCTCCTGGCCCTGATCGACGACACAGGACGCGGCCTGGGCCTGGGGCGCTTGCTGGCCATGGGCCCGGCGGCCTACGCCCGGGCGGCCGGACATCCGGAGGCGGCCATGGCCGTCAAGGGGCTGCCGCTTCCGGCCTTCGACCCGCGCGGCGGCTGCGGCCTGGCCCTGTCCCTGGCCGTGTCCACCCGGGGCGGCTGCCACCTGCGGGCGTTTTCCATCGGCCACGAGGTGCTGCGCAAACCCGTGGCCACGGACCGCTTCGATTTCGCAGGCAAGGCCCGCATCATCTTCCAGTCCGAAAACGTCCTGGCCGCCATGGACAGCCTCGTGGCCTGCCCGTATCTGGCCCTGGCCGCCTCCCTGGAGGAGCTGGCCGCCGCCGTCACGGCCGTGGCCGGACATGCCGTCAGTCCGGCGGACCTGGCCCGGGTCGGCGAGCGCACGGTCTACGCCGAGCGCATGCTAAACGCCCGGCGCGGGTTCACGGCCGCTAACGACGACCTGCAGCAGCGCTTTTTCACCCAGCCCGGCGCGGCGGGCGAGGATTTCGCCGTCCCGCCCCTGGACCGCGCCGCCTTTCTGGCCGCCCGGGCCGCCTATTACCGCATCCGGGGACTCTCCCCGGACGGCCTGCCCCTGGCCGACAAGGCCCGGGAACTGGGGCTGCCATGGACCGCCTGATCGCCCGCTATGCGCGCAAGCTGGCCCGGGCCGGAATCTGCGCCCCGGACGAGGCCGCGCTGTGCGCCCGGGACGACGTCTTTTTCACCAGCCCTGGCGGCCCGGGCGCAGGTTTCGCCACCTCCCTGGCCGAACGCCTGGGGGCTGGCGCGGCCATCCTGATCCGCCCCGCACGGCCCTACCGCGAGGCCGCCGCCTACCTGGCCCGGTCCGCGCTGTGCGCCCTGTCCGGGTCATGCGGCCCGGCCGCCGTCTTCCCCAGGGACTGCGAAACCCGCACCTTCTTTCACGACCTGCCCGTCCTGCCCATGCCCGGCTGGCCCGCCCCCACGGACCGCGAGACGCTGGCCGCCGCCGCAACGGCCCTGTCGCGCCGCAAGGGGATCATCTTCGCCGACGGCGCCATGGCCGCCCCCGGCCCCATGATCCTGGAGCAGGCCTTCGTGACCATAAGCTCCATGTGCTTCGCCTGCGCCGTGAAATTTTTCTCCGACTACCTCGCCCTGGCCCGGTGCGGCTGCCCGCCCCCGGACATGGTCCGGACCATGGACCGCGTCCTCGAAGGTCTTTCCGATCTGCCGCCCCTGCCGGACGCCGCCCCGGTCCTAGCGACCGGCCCTTTCACATCGGCCGGGAGCGCCCGGGCGGCCATGGCCGAGGCCGGCCGGCTCACGGTGCGCGGCGGGCTGGTGGACTCGGCCTTCGGCAACGTCTCGGCCCTGGTGGACGGCGTCCTGCACATCAGCCGCACCGGCGCGGCCCTGGACGAACTGGAGGGCCAGATCGACGCCTGCCCCCTGGACGACTCGTCCTGCGCCGCCCTGACCGCCTCCAGCGAATTTTCCGCCCATGCCCGCATCGTCGCCGAAACCCCGGCCCGGGTCGTCCTGCACGGACACCCCAAATTCAGCGTCATCCTGTCCATGGACTGCGACGCGGCCGACTGCCCGGACCGCCGCCAGTGCCACCTGTCCTGCCGGGCCTGCCGTTTCGTGGGCGGCGCGCCCGTGGTCCCGGGCGAGGTGGGCTGCGGGCCGCGCGGGCTGGCGCGCACCCTGCCCCCGGCCCTGGCCGGACGCCGGGCGGCCATGGTGCTCGGGCACGGCGCGTTCACCGTGGACGACACGGACTTCAACCGGGCCTTCGCGGCCATGCTCGATCTGGAGAAAACCTGCCGGGACGAGGTGCTGGAGAGGGTGAAGAAAAGGTAGAGAAGAGGTGGAGAACCGGGGCGGCCGCCCCGGACCCCGCCCGGGGGAAATCATTTCCCCCGGACCCCCTGGTCCCGGCGCCCCGTTCCCGGTGCTGCGCACCCGGGAACGGGGCGCGGAAAGGCCGGGATGGAGAGAAAAGAGGGAAGGGATGGAAGAGAACGAGGCGGGGCTGGTTTTCGTCTACGGCACGTTGCGCCAGGGGTTTTGCAACCACCATCTGCTGCGGCGGGGCGAGTTTGTGGGAACGGGCGAAACCGTGCCGCACCTGGTCATGCACGTGGCCGGGGGCGTCCCCTTCGCCAGCGACGCCGAGGCCGCCTATCCCCTCCGGGGCGAGGTCTACGCCGTGGACCGCGTCACCCTGACCGAGTTGAACCGCCTGGAGGACCACCCGAACTGGTACGTGCGCACGCCCATTGGCGTCCGGCTGGACGACGGGACCACGCTTGCGGCCGAGATCTATCTGTGCCGCCGCCCCCAGGGCGCCCGGGCCGACGTCGGCGATTTCGCCGCCGTGTTCTGACCCGCCGCTAATACGCCTTGAACAACAACGCGTACGCCACGTAGACCCAGCCCAGTATGCCGTGGATCACGGCCCAGAAAATGGATTTGTTGAGGGTGAACGACACGGCCATGGCCAGCGCCGAACCGAAGCCGATGCCGTACTTGATGATCGTCGGCCGATAGACTTCCATACCCGCTCCTTTGTTTCCCCCTTCATATCCTTTTTCCCCACCCGGTGAAAGACCCGCGAAGCGGGGCGAAAGTTTTCGAAGGGGGGTCGCGGGGGGAAACCTTTTTCAAAAGGTTTCCCCCCGCGGTTATCTCCCC